>Ga0196977_1000761_pt1 | contig 14748 bp, 13 predicted proteins | sample S3v_1013CmetaG_FD_148634 | JGI IMG/M metagenome (GOLD analysis project Ga0196977, IMG submission 148634) | Soil microbial communities from Anza Borrego desert, Southern California, United States - S3+v_10-13C | ecosystem: Environmental > Terrestrial > Soil > Desert | place: USA: California...
GGCGAAAACGACTGACGGGTTTGTCATTGCGGAAAAGGATCTCGAAATACGTGGACCAGGCGAACTACTCGGCACGAGGCAATCGGGTTTGCCGGAGTTCCGGATCGGAAATTTGGTGCGCGACAGGTTATTGTTGGAGAGCGCAAAGCGCGAAGCCGAATCGTATCTGAGTAAAGAAAAATCACCAGTGACCGCGAAGCTGATCGCGCGCATCACACGAGATACGCGGTTCGGACTGGCCGCGATTGGATAGGATTGAATGCGCGTTATAGCTGGAGCTTTTAAAGGACGGAATTTGAAGAGCCCGCCCTCGATGCAGGTGCGACCCACGTCGGATCGACTGCGCGAAACACTCTTCAACGTGATCGCGGCGCATGTGCCGGACGCGCGGTTTCTGGATTTGTGTGCCGGTTCGGGAGCTGTTGGAATTGAAGCGCTGTCACGTGGCGCCGCGCACGCGACGTTTGTCGATCGGTCGCGCCGGAGTTGTCAGTTGATCGAGTCGAACCTCGAGCTGTGCCGCATACCCGAGGAGCAGAGGGACATTTATTGTTCCGAAGCCTCCGAGTTTCTGCGCCAGTGGGACGGGGATCTTTGGGATGTGGTTTTCTTTGACCCGCCCTACAAAGAAGATTATCTAAAAACACTCCACTTCCTGGGCTCGTCAAAACTGCTAAATGAAAATGGCGTCGTAATCGCCGAGCACCACCACAAAACGGAACTGCCCGAGACGATCGGCTGCCTAACGCGCACGCGTATTCTGAAACAGGGCGATTCCGCGTTGAGCTTCTACGTTTGTTAGAATCCCGTTCAATGTTAGTACTCGGTATCGAAACTTCCTGTGATGAAACCGCTGCCGCGCTCGTGCGCGACGGCCGCGAAATCCTGTCGTCCGTGATCTCTTCGCAGGTTCCAATTCACAAGCGCTTCGGTGGCGTCGTTCCCGAACTCGCCTCGCGCGAACATCTCGACAAGATCGTTCCTGTTGTTAACGAGGCTTTCGAACGCGCCGGTCTAACGACGAGTGATGTTGACGGACTCGCGGTTACTGCCGGCCCAGGGCTCGTCGGCTCGTTGCTCGTCGGCGTGTCGTACGCCAAGGCAATGGCTTACGCGTTGAATAAGCCGTTCGTCGGCGTGAATCACATCGAGGGTCACATCTACTCGGTGGCGTTTGAAAATCCCCCGATCGAATATCCAGCCGAGGCTTTGATCGTTTCGGGCGGGCACACGAACATCTTCTTCATACCCGAACCCGGAAAGTACAAGGTGCTGTCGCGCACGCGCGACGATGCGGCGGGTGAGGCGTTCGATAAAGTCGCGAAGTTGCTTGGGCTTGGTTATCCCGGTGGACCGATCATCGAGCGGCTCGCGCGCGAAGGAGATCCGCACGCGGTGCCGTTTTCGCTCCCACGTATGGGCGACGGTTTGCCGGATTTCAGTTTCAGCGGTTTGAAAACGGCTGTTACCAAGTATGTGCGAGAAAGCGGATTGGCGCCGGTTGAAGACGGCGGTGAGCCATCGCAGCCAATCAAAGATCTCGCGGCTAGCTTTCAACACACGGTGGTGCAGTCGTTGGTGAAGACGATGGAACGCGTCGCCGAGGAGAATTATCCGAAGACACTCATCATTGCGGGTGGCGTGGCGTGCAATGGCAAGCTGCGCGAAGTCGCGAGGGAGATGGCCGCGCGTCTGGGTCTTCCGGTCTACTTCCCTTCACCGCATCTGTCGACTGACAACGCCGCGATGATCGCCGCGGCCGGAACCGTGAAACTGGAAGCTGGTCAACACGATGGTTTAGACCTCAACGCCGATGTCACGCTCAGGCTCCAGAACATGGACCTTGCCCAAGAGGCCGCTAAACGCGCCGGCGTTCGCTACCGTCTCTAAACAAAGCCACAAGAGGCACAAAAAGCACAAGAGGCAGAAACCAGAATTCAACTGACTTGTGCCTCTTGTGCCTTTTGTGCTTCTTTGTGGCTTTGTCTTGATCTCGTCACGCGAGATCTAAATGAGCCTTATCAACCCTCTATGGTGCTCATCGCGGTGACGGCACGTTTTTCGTACGCCGCAATGGCCGCGATGTTTTTCTTCTCCACCTCCGTCAGGTTTGCTTCTGTGAAGTCCGGATCCGCTTGATACCAGGCGAAACTGGAAAAGTATTTTTGTAGCCACGGCTCCTTGAACACCTTGCCATGACGCGCGTAGATCTCTTGCCGCATCTGGCTCGCGTCTTCCAGAAATAGACCTTCCAAAAGCGTGCGCGCGATCGGCGTCGTGCTCAACTCCTCATGAATCCGGTTCTCGTACTTGACGATTGTTTCGACGTTGAGTTTGTCGTTGCCCGAAAGTTGTTCGTCCTTAAAGTTTTCGTCCGGGTTGTACCACGGCTGCGTGTAGAAGTATTGCTGCAACCACTCAGCGCGAAACATGCGACCGTGGCGCGCGTAAATCTCGTTTCGTAACAGACGCAGTTCGTGCAAACTCAAACCCTGCAACATCTGCTCGGAAATCGTCTTGTTTTCGAAGAACTCCATGTCGCCAGGCAACAACGCCACACGGCGCTGCTTCTTCTGCGCGCCGCTCAACACTTCGAGGTTCTTGCGCTCAATAACCGAGAGTTTCTTCGCGTCGTACTTCTCGTTCGCAGAGTACCAGTAACGTTGTTCGAAATACTGCTGCAACCACGGCTCATCGTCGAAACGCTTGCCGTGAATCGCTTCCACTTCCGCCAGCAACACTTTCCACTCAGCGCCACTGTGCTTTCCGAGTTTTCTTGCGGGAATCGCGCGGTCCCGCCAGTAACGCATGTCGCCTGGCTGGATCGTCTCGTGCTTCGCGGCTTCGGCGATGCGGATCAGGTCTAGATTGCGCCGCTCAGTCTCATTGAGCATCGCGTTGGTGAACTCGGCGTTTGGCTTGTACCACGACTGCGTTTCGAGAAACGATTTGATCTCGGCGTCTTTGAAAACGCGCCCGTGGCGCCCGAACACCAGGCCGCGCAGAAGTTTCAGATCGTACAACTCGAGACTTTGAACCTGCGCCTGCTTGATCGTGTTGTTGCGGAAATTGAAGTTCTTCCACGCGTCCATCGGATCCTGCGCGTGGGCCGTAAACGACCCGCAGGCGACCAGCACGAATACCGCAAAACTCTTAACAAAGCGTCGGGAGGTTAATCTCATAAACAGCCTTTAGCCAAAGATGTCGCGCACTTTATCGACCAAACCTTTGTCTTCCAAATCCTTACTTTCGACTTCCGCCAACTGCTCCAGCAGTTTCCGTTGTTCTCTCGTTAATGAGGTCGGCGTCATCACAGTCACAGAAACAAAGAGATCCCCTCGACCCCTTCCACCAAGCGCAGGCATCCCCTTGCCACGGAGACGAAACACCGTGCCAGTTTGCGTGCCCATGGGAATCTTGAGTTTTTCGTCGGCATCGAGTGTCTTCACCATGATGTCCGCGCCCAAAGCCGCCTGCGCGAACGTGATCGGCACGGCCTCGTAAAGATTGCTACCTTGTCGCTCAAACTGGTCGTGCTCGGCAACGTGGATAACCACGTAAAGATCGCCCGGCGATCCACCCTGCGTGCCGGATTCGCCTTCACCAGAAACGCGTAATCTGGACCCGGTTTCGACCCCCGCCGGAATTTTTACTTCCATCTGCTTCTCGCGCTCGACGCGACCGGCGCCTTTGCACGTCTCGCACGGGTCCTTGACCACGCGACCCGCGCCACGACACACATGGCACGTTCGGGCCACGGAAAAGAAGCCTTGCTGGTAACGGACCTGCCCGCTGCCCGAACAAGTCGAACAACTCTCCGGCTGCGTGCCTGCTTTCGCGCCCGAACCTTTGCAGGTGTCGCAGGTTTCAAGACGCGGAATGCGGAGTTGCGCCGTCATGCCTTGCGCTGCTTCTTCGAGCGTGATCTCGAGGTCGTAACGAAGATCGGCTCCGCGTTGCGCTGTCGAACGGCGTGCGCCACCGCGCGCACCGCCAAACACATCGCCAAACCCAAACAAGTCGCCGAGAATGTCTTCAATGCCAGCGAAACCCGGCGCCCCCCAGTTCCCGGCGCCCGCGCTACTCGAAACTCCCGCATGACCAAACCGGTCGTAACGCCGGCGTTGTTCGGCGTCAGACAAAACACTGTAGGCTTCGGCCGCTTCCTTAAACTTCTCTTCCGCCGACGCGTCGCCCGGATTTTTGTCAGGGTGATACTTGACTGCCAATCGCCGGTACGCACTCTTAAGCTCCTGCTCGGTGCACGTGCGGCTTACACTTAAAACTTCGTAATAATCTCTTTTGCTCATTCTTAAACTTCACTCGTTGTCGCATCCGTTGAAGCGTTCAGCATCGCGGATGTGAGTTGCCCGGCGACAACTTCCAAATTTGTTAGTGCCTTTTTGATCTCGTCCATCCTATCTGACTTCACCGCCGCGTCAGCTTCGGCAAAGGCTTTTTCGGCGTAGTCCTGCTGTTCCTGCGACAACATTCCCCCAAATCTTACAAACGACTTCTTTGTATTCCTCAGCAACGAATCAACACGGTTCCTCAGCATTGCCGACTCTTTTGCGGTGCGATCGGTATCGGCCGATTCTTCAGCCTCGCGGATTAGCCGATCAATCTCGTCCGGAGCAAGACCGGACGTAGGCGAGATGCGCATCTGCTGCTCGCGTCCGGTCGTCTTGTCCTGTGCCGACACGGAGACGATTCCGTTCGCGTCGACTTCAAACGAAACTTCAATTTGCGGCACGCCACGCGGGTTCGGCGGAATTCCCACGAGCTCAAACTTGCCCAGGGAACGATTGCCTTTCGCGACTTCCCGCTCGCCCTGCAAAACGTGAATCTCTACCGATGACTGGTTGTCGACAACGGTTGTAAACGTCAAACTATTGCGCAGCGGAATGGTCGAGTTGCGCTCGATGATTTTCGTAAACAACCCGCCGCGGGTCTCCAGTCCGAGACTCAACGGCAGTACGTCGAGCAGCACAATGTCCTTGACGTCGCCACTCAAAACACCGCCCTGAATCGCCGCGCCCATCGCCACCACTTCGTCCGGATTGATCTCCGCCGACGGCTTGCGTCCGAAGATCTTCTCCACAGTGCGTTCGACAATCGGCGAGCGCGTCTGGCCGCCGACCAGAATCACTTTGTGAATGTCGGACGGTTGCAGCTTGGCATCCTTCAATGCCGTCTGACATGGTTCGATAGTTTGTTCGACGAGATCGGAGACTAGTGTTTCGAACTCGTCTCGCGACAGGGTCTTGTTGAAGTGTTTCGGACCCGACGCATCCGCGGCGATGAACGGCAGATTGATAGCTGTTTCATTTACGGATGAAAGATCGCACTTGGCGCGTTCCGCAACTTCTTTCAAGCGCTGCAAAGCGAGCCGATCCTGTCGCAGATCGATTCCGGTGTCGGCGAGAAACTGACCCGCCATCCAGCTCATGATCCGTTCGTCGAAGTCTTCGCCACCGAGAAACGTATTGCCGGAAGTAGACAACACTTCAAAGACGCCGTCATTCATTTCCAGGATCGAGATATCAAACGTGCCGCCGCCAAGGTCGTAGACCGCGATGCGTTCCGAGTCGGATTTGCCGAGACCATACGCGAGCGCCGCTGCGGTTGGCTCGTTGATGATTCGTTCGACTTTCAGGCCGGCGATCTTGCCGGCGTCTTTCGTTGCCTGTCGTTGCGTGTCGTCGAAGTAAGCGGGAACGGTGATGATAGCGTCCGTCACTGCTTCGCCGAGAAAGTCTTCCGCCGCGGCTTTGAGACGTTGCAAAACGATTCCGGACAACTCCGGCGGACTGTAATTGCGGCCCTGCACGCGCACACGCGCATCGCCGTTTGGCGAATCGACGATTTCAAACGCCGAAGTCTCGCGCATGCGCTGCACTTCGGACGAGTTGAACTTCCGCCCAATGAGCCGCTTGACGGCGTAAACAGTATTCGCGGCGTTGGTCACCGCCTGTCGCTTCGCAATCTGACCGACGAGCCGTTCGCCCTTTTCAGTGAAACCGACAACGGTGGGCGTCGTGCGGCCACCTTCTTTGTTCGGCACGATCTGCACTGCGCCGCCTTCGAGCACCGAGACGCAGCAGTTCGTGGTGCCTAAATCAATACCTATCGCTTTTCCCATCTATCCAGGTTTACTTTCGTGTCGCAACTTTCACCAGGGCGGGACGAATCAGCTTGTCGCCAAGGCGGTAGCCCGCGACGATCTCCTGCATCACCGTGTCGGGCTCGTACTCGTCCGTAGCTTCCGTGACTACTGCTTCATGAACGTGAGGATCAAATGCCTCGCCGACCGAGGGGATCGGCTTGACTCCCAGCGCGTCGAGCACGCCGTTGAGTTGTTTCCAAATCAGATCAACGCCACTCAAAAAGTGACGAAACGCGTCCGACTCCGCGGCTTCCACCGACGACTCGGCTTCCAGCGCGCGTTTGAGATTGTCGGAAACCGGCAGCAACTTCGTAGCGACGTCGGCCGCCACACGATTGTACGTTTCGTTGCGTTCGCGCTCAACGCGCTTGCGGTAGTTTTCGAAGTCAGCCTGGCGGCGCGCGAGCTGGTTCTTCAAGTCCGCGTTTTCAGCTTCAACCCGCTTCAGTTCGGCTCTCGTCGCGATTAACTCGGCCGTGTCCGGCCCGCCAAGCGGGTCGAGTATGTCCGGTGAATCAGGCGGTGAAACAGCGTCGAGCGAGGCGTCGTCTTCACCATCATCAACCGCAAAACCTTCGTCTATGTCGTCGATATCGGGATCTACTCTATCCATTGCTGACTCGTCGTCCACGGAACCGCCTTCGTCTTCAGCGTCCGTGAATCTGATTGGAATGCGGTAAGGCTTATCTTTCCTGTCTGATTTCATTAGTAGGCAGGATCTGAATCTTTAAGGTTAAGGGGCGGCCTGTTCTCCGAGGCGATGTTCAATCAAACGCGCCATGTAGTTTACCATAGCCATAATCCGCGCATATTCAATTCTCATGGGCCCAACGACGCCGAGCGTGCCGACGCCTCCATTTTGGCCGACCTGATATGGCGCAGTGATCAGGGCGCAACTCCGCATCGAATCTGTCGGGTGCTCGCGGCCGATGACTACGTGAACGTCGCCGGGGAAAGGGTGTTCGTGAACACACTCGTTGAGGATCTTGATTAACCGCGACTTCTCTTCAAACATGCGGAAGAGATCGCGCATGCGTTCGATGTCGTCGAAATCTGGCTTAGTCAGGATGTTTGAAGCGCCGTCGACATAAACGTCGCCACCGCTCGACTCCTCACCCTCGAGACTCCGCTCACAGAGCAGCACCGCGTTCTGAAGCAGCCGATCGTAGAGCGCCTTCTCCTCTTTCATCAGCTCCACGATCTCGGCGCGAATCGTTTGCAGGCTCTTGCCGCTGAATTCTGCGTTCAGATAGCGCGCCGTGTGATCGAGTTCGTCTTGCATGAACTCGTCAGAAACCCGGATGACCTTGTTATGAACGATGCTGGCGGTCGAAACCAGCACGACGAGGATGCGCTTGTCAGGCAGTTGCACAAAATCGATGTGCTTCAACCGGTTCTCGCCCAACGAAGGCGAAACGACGATGCCGACGTTTTGCGAGAGCGCCGAGAGAATGTGCGAGGCCGTCTCCATTAAGCGGTCGGGCGACGAACCGGGATCAAATTCGTTGACTGAAAACAGGTGGTCGATCGCCTTTAGATCGCTTCGCGACAAGCGCGCCTCGCCGAGCATGTTGTCGACGTAGTAACGATAGCCTTTGTCAGTCGGCACACGGCCAGCCGAGGTGTGTGGCTGGTCAACAAACCCGGCTTCTTCGAGTTCGGCCATCACGTTGCGAATCGTCGCGGAACTCAAGCCGTAGCCGTGGGCGAAGCGATCCGATAAGACGCGCGAACCGACGGCTTCTCCGGTAACGAGATGCTCCTTGATCAGCGCAGCGAGCAAAATCTCGGCGCGGGAGTCCAGGACACCCTTTTCCGTGGCTTGTAGGTTGGTGGCTCGACGGGGCATAGAATTAGCGTTTTGCAGTATAAATGTTTTGTCCAGAGAATGCACAGATTGCTCGTAAACCCCTGTATTTTGTAGACTTCCGGCCGCCCTTCCGCCGCGGGTTGACGGTTCTACTTTCCCCTCCTTAAGATTGAACCTCCTTCGGCTCCAATAATAGTCCGACGGGTCCGGCAGTACTCACATGAACGAAGCCGCTAAATTTTTCGCCGACGCGTTTCGTCATATGGGCGGCAATCGAGGCGTGCCCGTGATCGAAGTGCGCTTTTATCCCTACGCTGGACTGCGACACACGATTCGTTTGCGCTCGGGACGCGTCTATGTGCGTCTCGCCGACATCTGCAAGGACGCGCCACCGGAAGTTTTGCGCGCACTCGCGTGGATACTCGTTGCGCGGCTATTGGGAAAGAAAGTGCCAACGATTCACGACCGGGTTTATCGCGAGTACTCGTTGACGCCGGCAGTGATGCGCTCGTCGGACCTCGCGCGCCGCGGACGCGGACGCAAGATGATTTCGACCGCGCAAGGCGAGGTTTACGATCTCGACCGGATGTTCACTAAATTGAATCGCCGTTACTTCGACGGACAAATTCCCAAGCCGACGATCACCTGGTCGCAACGACGCACGCGCAGTATTCTCGGTCACCACGACCACGTCTACGACAGCATCACCATCAGCAAGACACTCGATTCGAAAGACGTACCCGAGTGGTTCGTCGAATACATCCTTTATCACGAGATGCTGCACATTAAACATCCGGCGCGATTGATCAAAGGACGTCGCTACTATCACACGAGCGCGTTTCGTCTCGACGAGCGACGTTTTCCATATTACGAGCAGGCGCAGAAGTGGTTGGACCGTCTCGCGCGACTGCGCCGAGTGCCGCGGGCCCGCGCAGCTTAGAATCGGGCGCTTGAAATTGTGGAACTATCCAGGTAGCTACGAGTGAATACAAGCGAGGTAGGTGGGCTCCTCAAAAAGGGTGGTCGCTCTGGACGCAGATTCAGAGGATCGCCCTTTTAGTTTAAATCGGTCGTGCTGTTCCCTGGGACCGCAGGCGTCTCGCCTGCCCGGTGAAGAATCGGGCGCGGCCGTGACAGTGCAGGCGAGACGCCTGCCGTCCCAAGGAAGAGCACGACCAAAGTGCGTCAGTACTAGGTGAGGAACGTTACTGGACAAAGCTACAAACGCCTCGTTAGACTACGCCTTTTGTCAAACCACCCAATTTTTAAACGGAGAATTCAGTTATATGGCTATTCCTGCAACCCAGATACGACGCGGCATGGTTATCGTCTTCGAAGGCCAACCGTGCAAGGTCGTTGATTTTCGTCACCACACGCCCGGCAACCTGCGCGCGATGGTGCAGACCAAGCTGCGAAACATTCGTACTGGCTCTTCTTTTGAACATCGCTTCCGCTCCGCCGACACCGTCGACCGCGCAGCGCTCGAACAGCACGAGATGGAGTATCTCTATTCCGACGGCTCGCATCATCACTTCATGAACACGGAGAACTACGAACAGGTCGCGCTGAGTGAAGAGGATCTCGGCGACGCCGCGCAGTGGCTGATGCCGGGCTTGAAACTTCAGGCAGAGTTTTATGAAGGCGCTCCAATCGGTATCGATCTGCCGCCGTCAATGGAACTGACGGTGGTCCAAACCGAGCCCACGCTGAAGAGCGCGACGGTTTCAAACGTTAACAAACCCGCCACTCTCGAGAACGGCGTGACGATTACCGTGCCACCATTTATCAACGAAGGAGACCGCATCAGAGTGGATCCGACGGAAGGGCGTTACATCGAGCGGGCGAAGTGACTTTTGAGCTTTGTTTTTTGTACTTTGTTCTTTGTTCGGAGAACTGACGGAGAAGCAAAGCTCCAAGGTCTAAGCTCAAAGATCATGTATTTCGCCTACAGCTTATTGTTATCGCTGGGCCTGCTGCTGTTCTCACCTTACTTCCTGTTTCAGGCGCTCGCGCATCGCAAGTACATCGACGGTCTACGCGAGCGTCTTGGTTTTCTTCCTCTGCTTCCAAAGCAACCTGTTGTTTGGCTGCACTGTGTTTCCGTTGGGGAGACGCAGGCGGCGCGTCCGCTTGTTGAACGTCTGCGCAAAGAGTTGCCGCAGCATGTGCTGGTTGTTTCGACTGTTACGTTGACCGGGCAGAAGCTCGCGCGCGACCTGTTTCGCACGCAGGCCGCACGCGTGTTTTATTTTCCTTTCGACTGGCGGTGGTCGGTGAGCCGTGCTTTGAATGCTCTGCATCCGGCGGTGGTGCTCGTGATGGAGACGGAATTGTGGCCAAACTTTCTGCGTGAGTGTAAGGCGCGCGAGATACCGGTGGCTTTAGTTAATGGAAGAATTTCGCGGAAGTCGTTTGGACGATATGTGAAGGTTAGGTTCTTTTTACGCCGTGTGTTGGCGTGTTTGACCATAGCCGTGATGCAGTCGGAGAGGGATGCCGATCGTATTCGTGAGTTGGGAATGGATGAAGAACGAGTTTTCACCGTGGGAAACTTGAAGTTTGAGTCGGGTAGTTACAGGGATAAAAACACGGATGTTAAAGAGCGATTTGGTCTGCACGGCGATGTTCCGCTGGTGCTCGCGGCCAGTACGCACGCGCCGGAAGAGAAGATTGTCTTGGAGAGCTTTGTGAAGTTGCGAGCGTCACGGCCGGTGCGATTGATGATCGCGCCGCGGCATCCGGAGCGGTTCAACGAAGTCGCGGAGTTGATTCAGGCGTCGGGTTTGAGTTGGGCGCGAAGGACAAATGCGCCTTCCGAGAGTGATGCGTCTGCCGCAGTGGTCTTGCTCGATACCATCGGCGAGTTGCCGGCTATGTACCCGCGTGCCAGTGTGGTGTTTGTCGGTGGAAGTATTGTCGATCGTGGTGGGCACAACGTACTCGAGCCTGCGGCGCACGGAGTGGCGGTGATCACCGGCGCGCACACGCATAACTTCCACGCGATCGTCGATCTGCTGAATGAAGCTCAGGCCATCGTTCAACTGCCGGCGGTCGAAGGCGAAGAGGCAGTCGCGAAGTTGACCGAGGTCTTGCAGCGCGTGCTCGGTGAGGCTGAGTGGAGGGATGAATTGGGGCGCCGTGCGAAGGCGCTCATCATGGCAAATCAGGGCGCAGCCGAACGAACGATCAAACTACTCGCACCACTCTTTTCCGCAAACGTTTCGGACCACCCACCGTCCGACTCGCTGCTGCCTTTGAACGCGCACACTTCATGAAACCAGCGCCGTATAGCTCATGAAATCATTTATCCTTCCGCCGCTCAGCGCGTTGTACAGCGCCGTCACACGCACCCGACTCTCGCTTTATCAGCGCGGCACCTTCCGCACGACTAAACTCGAACGCCCTGTAATTAGCGTGGGTAACATGACCGTCGGCGGCACAGGAAAGACACCTCTCGTCGAATGGGTTGCCAAAACCGTCGCGGGCACCAACAGGAAAGTCTGCATACTGACGCGTGGCTACGGACGCCAGCATCCTGAACGTCAAATTATCGTTTCCGACGGGCAGGCGATACTCGCCACACCCGCAGATGCCGGCGACGAACCTTACCTGCTCGCAACTAATCTTCTAGGTCTGGCGGCGGTGATCTGTAGCGCGGATCGAATCAGCGCCGGGCGAGATGCGATTGAAGTGTTCGGCACCGACTGTTTCGTTCTCGACGACGGCTTTCAACATCTACGGCTCGCGCGCGATCTGAACATCGTTATCGTCGACGCAACCAACCCGTGGGGCGGCGGACAGTTTCTGCCGTACGGCCGCTTGCGCGAGCCACTCGCAGGTCTGAGCCGTGCCGATTGCGTCGTTCTCACCCGTTGCGATCAGGCGAACAACCTCGAGCCGTTGCGCGAACAGATCCGCGATCTAGTCCACGACTGTCCCATCTTTGAGTCGACTATGCGACCGGTTCGCACTCCAATCTCGACTGGACCGGTCGCAGCCTTCTGCGCCGTTGGGAACCCCAAATCCTTTTTCACACAGTTGCGAAACAGCGGCTACGAGCTCGTACTCGAAAAAGCCTTTAGAGATCATCACGTGTACAGGCAAAAAGACGCTGACGATCTCCTTGCTAGCGCAGAACGAGCTGGAGCAACGAGTTTCGTGACTACTGCCAAAGATGCGGTGAAGTTGCGGTCGCTCGCGTTTTCACTGCCGTGGCACGTCTTCGAAATTGAGATATCGATTAAAGACGAGGAATCTCTGCGAGATCTGGTTACAAACGCAGCGAAGATGTAGCTGCGACTTAGAGCGGCGGTGTGGGGGTGGGGACTGCGGGAGCCGGAGGGGATGGCGCCTTCGTCGGCGCCGGCGTAGGCGCACCTTCTGGCATAACACTCCGCGTAGGTTCCGGTAGCGGTGTTGCCTTTCGATTGGCGTTGCTGTTTGTGTTTCCGTTGCTGTTGCTGTTCGCGTTCGCATTAGCCGGTGGCGGCGGGCTCAGTTCTTCAACTGGCTCGGGCGACACTTCAGCATTCGCATTCGCATTCGGACTCGCGCTCACGTTCGCAGGTGGAGCGATGCTCCCTCCTGCTGGAATTCCCTGTTCGCTCTTTCCGGTCGGTGACGGTCCCGGTTGCACCGGCTGACTATTGGGATCGGCAGCGAGCGTTGTGTCCGGCGGCTGATTCGCGTTCGGCTGATCCGCCAGCGACTTGCTCTTCAACGCATAAATCACCGCAAACACCACCAACAGGGCCACGACCGAGGGAATGATCACCTTCAATGGACTGAAACTCGTCGGTGCAGGTGGCGCCATTGCACCCGAAGGCATCGAACCAGCGGTCGCACCCTGCACCGGAACTGTCACCGGCGCATGCCGCCGCACTGGTTGCGCAGGTGGCAGTGGTTCCTCTCTCGGCCGCACCACTGTCACTTCATCCGCGTCAGTCACGGGCGCACTCACCGGCGGCGCTGCTGCGGGCACTGGCGCGAACTGCGCCGTTCCCGACGCGATCGTCAGGTCTTCAACCAATTCCGCAATTGTCTGGTAACGATTGACGGGAAGCTTCGCCATCGCCCGTGCGATCACCCTTCCGATGGACGCGGGCAAATCGCTGCGCTCCTCGAGTACTGACGGCACCGGCTCCTGCAGGTGCTTCATCATCACCATCGTCGGCGAGTCGGCCGTGAACGGCACGTGTCCGACCAGCATCTCGTAAAGAATCACACCGAGCGAATAGATGTCTGACCGGGCGTCGATCTCCGAATTCTGCGAACACTGTTCGGGCGACATGTACTGCGGCGTGCCGATCACCAGATTAGGCGCAGTGAGTTCAGTATCGCGCGTCCCTTCAGGCTCGTTGATCTTCGCGATGCCGAAGTCGAGCACTTTCGCGTGATCGCCCGCCATCGTGTCGACCAGCATGATGTTGTCGCTTTTAAGATCGCGATGCACCACGCCTTGCGCGTGTGCGGCGTTGAGTGCGTCTCCCACCTGGCGAACAATCTCTACGACTCGCGTAAGCGGCAACGGGCCTTCGTCGCGTATGAGTTGCTTCAGCGTCCTTCCGCTCAGAAACTCCATTACGAGAAACACGATCCCGTTCTCGTCTTCGCCGAAGTCAGTAACGGTCAACGCGTTCGGATGCGAAATACGCGAAGCAGCACGCGCTTCACGTGAAAAGCGCGCGACGATCTTTTCGTCGGCGGCCAAAGACGGCCGCAGCACTTTGATCGCCACGGTCTTCTCCATCAGCACGTGAGTGGCGCGGTAAACAGTCCCCATGCCGCCTTCGTTGAGGCGCGCTTCGATGCGGTATTTTCCGGCGAGAGTAGTGCCGATCAGCGAGTCATCGGTGGTTTCGAGCGCAATGCCGTCCGCCGGGCAGAGTGTATTCGCGTCTGGATATTCAACTCCGCACTTTGGACATTTCTTCATCTGTGGTTGCGCCTCGTATCGTCCCCTTTTCGGAGTACGCCAGCCTATCACACTAACCGGCAAAACTCCGAAACCTTGTTCAACAGTTAGGGGCGGCCACAAGTGCCGCCCCCATTCAAGCTGTTCGATGTAAACGTGACTAGCTGGGTCTGACGACCGCAAAGATAACCAGCAGCGCAAACAGCACCAGCGATTCGATCAGCGCCAGACCAAGAATCATCATCGTCTGGATACGACCGGCCGCGCCCGGATTGCGGGCCGCGCCTTCGCACGCCGCCGCGCCGATGCGCGACTGTCCGAGCGCGCCGCCGACCACGGCGATGCCGAAACCGATGCCCGCCGCGATTGCGCGGTACTTACTCACCGAACTCGCGTTATCTGCAGCGCCCGTGGCTGTTTCGGCCTGCGCCAAAACGGTCATCGCGCTCATGAGAATGCCGACAACCGCAAAGAACAACATCCTGAATTTGCTCATGCTTCCTCCTCTGATTTGACCATCGATTGCACTCTGCGAGCAGCCCATCGTTATTATTTCGCCTGCATCCGGTATCCACCGCCCCTCTTACAACGGCGCTCCAGCGAGACAGACCTTCCCACTTGCTATGAATTTCCCGGTACTACCCAAAACTTCGACTGCAATCTCGAATGCGAAGCAACGTGTACAGCCGCGTTGACTGCACCGCTCACCGCGCGCCTGGATAAAGCCATTAAGTTAAGACTGGAGCAATGAGCTCATCACCCTCGTAGTGTTCCGGATGGTGTGCATCGTGTGGTGGATGCGACACTTCACTCAGATACAACTGCGAGAGCAGTATGAAAACGAACGTTTGAATTAGA
>Ga0196977_1000762_pt1 | contig 14732 bp, 16 predicted proteins | sample S3v_1013CmetaG_FD_148634 | JGI IMG/M metagenome (GOLD analysis project Ga0196977, IMG submission 148634) | Soil microbial communities from Anza Borrego desert, Southern California, United States - S3+v_10-13C | ecosystem: Environmental > Terrestrial > Soil > Desert | place: USA: California...
CCGGTGAGCCTGGTGGCGATCGGGCCCTCGGTGCTGGTCGCCCATCCGTCGTTCCCGGTGAAGAGCGTGAAGGACCTGATCGCGCTCGCGCGCAAACGTCCGGGCGAGATCAGCTACGGTTCCGGCGGCATCGGCAACATCACGCATCTCGAGATGGAGATGGTGACCTCGCTCACGAAGACGAAGATGGTGCACGTGCCCTACAAGGGCAGCGCGCCGTCCATCGTGGGGCTCACCAGCGGCGAGGTGCAGGTGCTGTTCTCGTCGATCCCGGCGGCGCTCGGACAGGTACGCGCCGGCAGGATGCGGGCGCTCGCGGTCTCGACGCTCAAGCGCAGCAGCGTTCTGCCCGACGTGCCGACGATCGACGAATCGGCGCTGAAGGGCTACGACGCGGCGAGTTGGTACGGCCTCTTCATGCCGGCGGGCGCGCCGAAGAACGCCGTCGCGCGGATCAGCGGCGAGGTGGTCAAGATCATGCAGGCGCGGGAGATCCGCGAGCGCTTCATCGCCGACGGCTTCGAGCCGGCGGGACTCACGCCCGATGCGTTCGCGAAGTACCTGCGCGCCGAGATCGTGAAATGGGACAAGGTCATCAAGGCCGCCGGCATCAGACCCGAAGGCAGCTAATAGATCAGCCCATGCCGTGGGCTTTTTCGATCGCGATCTTGTACAGGACGCGCTGCTCGCCCGGCTGGCGGAAGGGATACTTGTCCTTGCCGAGGTACTTCTTCGCCATCGCGTCGATGTGCATATCGGCGCCGTCCTGCGTGATCTCCCGCACCCGTCCGCGCACTTCGACGTAGCGGTACGGGTTATCGGGATCCATTACGGCGACGGCGACACGCGGGTCGCGACGCACGTTGCGGTCTTTCTGGCGTCCGAGCGCCGAATTCACCCAGATCTCGTCGCCCTGGTAATCGACCCACACCGGCGTCGTCTGCGGGCTGCCGTCGGGCATGACCGTCGTGAAGGCGCCGAAGGCTTTTTTCTGGAAGAGGTCCTGGTACTTGTCCGGAAAGGCGGCCATGTCATTGCTCCTTGATCGATGAGCACCGCATGCAAACAAGCGTCGTTCCCGCGACGAACGATCGTGATTCCCGCGGAGGCGGGTATCCAGAATGGTCCTGGACCCCCGCCTTCGCGGGGGTGACGAGCTCAGAGCTTCTGGCGCTGGCCGGTTTCCGAAGCGCGCCGGATCGCATCGAGCGTGCGGTGGCGGCGCACCGCGTGATCGAAGTCGGGCTCGATCGCCTTGCCGGTGCGGATCGCATCGGCGAAATTCACCCACATCTGGCCGACGTCGTACCCGGCGCCGGATTTGCGCACCTCTTCGGGCACGCGCTTCAGGCGCTCCGGCACTGCGATCTCCTGCAACGCCTTGTCGTCCTTGCGTCCGCCCATCAGCTTGCGCCGCGCTTCCTCGCCAGCTTCGCCGCCGCCGATCATCGCGAGCGTGCCTTCCGTGCCGTAGATCTCGAAGCGGTAACCGCTGCCGTGATAGGGATGCACGCCGACGTACGCGTTCAGGATCGCGCCGCTCTGTAGCCTGCCCTGGATCATGATGTTGTCGGGCGAGGTCACGTCCACGTACTTCCCGGTATCGCTTTCGAGCCACTGCGGAACCTGGGTGCTGACGATTGCGGAAACTTCGGCGGGCTCGCCGACGACCATCAACACCGCATCGAGCGCGTGGCCGAACGTGATCGTCAGCGTGTTCGCGCCGAGCGTTACGTCGCGCTGCCAGGTGCGGTCCGCGGTGCGCGTGAGCACGCCGCTGCCCATCTGCGTCATCGTCACCGACAGGACCTTGCCGACATAGCCTTCCTTGATGAGGTCGCGCATGTGCTGGTACGCCGGTGAAGCGCGGCGCTGCAGGCCGACCATCGTGTGCAGCTTCAGCTTGCGCGCGAGCGCGGCGAGCTCTTCGGCTTCCGCCGTGGTCGCGCCGAGCGGCCATTCGCAGTACACGTGCTTGCCGGCTTCGAGCGCGGATTTCGTGAGCGCGTAATGCGCCGGCACACGCACCGCGACCAGCGCGGCTTCGACCTCACCGTCCGCATTCAATCCCGCGATGTCGCCGTAAGCGCGCTTCACGCCGTACTTGTCGGCCGCCGCCTGTGCGGTGTCGGCGTGCGCCGTGCACACTGCATGGAGCTTCGCCTCGGCAATGCCTTTGAGTGCCGGCACGTGGGCCCGCGGGCCCCAGCGCCCGCCGGCGCCGATCATTCCAACTTTCAGTGGTTCAGTCATGTGTGCTCCGTTCGTCCTGAGCTCGTCGAAGGATGAACAACCGCCGCTCGTGCTTCGACGGGCTCAGCACGAACGGTTTCGCGTCACTTCATTTCGATGAATTCGAGCTGCACGCCATCCGGGCCTTCGAAAAAGCACACGCGGCGTCCGCCGGACACCACCGTCTCTTCGAGTATATTGATGCCGCGCGCCTTGAGCTTGGCCACCAGCGTGTCAAGCTCATCGGTGTCGATCGCGATGTGCTCCATGCCGTACTTCTGCTCGCGGCTCTGCTGCTTGAGAAACGGCGTGATGTTGAGCGACAGACCGTGCAGGTCCACGCGATAGCCGCCGTTGGGATTCTGGCTGACGATCTTCGCGCCGAGCGTCTCGACGTAGAAGTTCGCGGTCTTCTCGGGGCTATCGGTCTTGATGTGCAGGTGGTTCAGCTTGAACGCCATGGGCACCTCCCTCGGTAGGAGGTCCGAAGCGTAAAGCCAAACCCGGGTCGGCGTAAAACCGCGCGTGCCTCGACCTGACCAGTAGTCCCCCCGTCGAGGGGGGCGCGCTACGACGCCTGCGCCTTGTAGCTCTCGTAGTACTGGAGCACGCGCGGGACGTACTTGCGCGTCTCGGGATAGTTCGGAATGGCGTTGCCCGAGCGGATGACCGACCCCTCGCCCGCGTTGTAGGCCGCGAGCACGAGCTGGAGATTGTTGTCGAACATCGAGATCAGATCGCGGAGGTAGCGCGCGCCGGCGCGGATATTCTCCAGCGGATCCGTGAGCTTGGTGACGCCGTAGCGCTTGCCCGTCGCGGGCATGACCTGCATGAGTCCCATGGCGCCTTTCGGCGATTTGGCGGTCGGGTTATAGCCAGATTCGACGGTGATCACCGCGTGCAGCAGCGCGGGCTCGAGCCTGTGCTCTTTAGCGACTTTGCTGACCATGTCGGCGTAACGCTTGTGCGCCTTCAACGGTGTGGGCCGGGCGATCACCGGGCCCTTCGCATCGAGGATCGACGGTCTGATGCTCGAGGGCGCTGCCTGCGCCTGCGCCGGCGCGGGGTCCGCGTACGCCTTGGTTTTCATGTACAGCTTGTAGCGCGGGTCGAGGCGTTGATCGCTGAAATGCGCGCGTCCCTCTTCATCGACGAACGCATAGATGTCGGCCCGTGCCGGGGACGCGACGAATGCAAGCAATACCAACCCGAAGACGGTGCTGCGTCTGATCATCCTGATTCCTCTAACAGGGGGAGCACTGGAAGGTGGCCACGCGACCCGCGCTTTTTGTTGCACCGCGTTATCGCGCGACCGGGCATATGACGCCAACCGGCGACAAGAGTTCACGCGCTGGTGTTAAATCGGTCACGAATCCCACTGCCTTGGAGAAGAAATGCCTGCTGCCAACTACTTACCGGACGTGCTGGAAACCACCGAAGCCGAGCGGCTCGCCACCGGGTTCAAGTTCACCGAGGGGCCGCTGTGGCACCCGGACGGATTCTTCTATTTCGTGGACCTGCGTTCGAACAAGCTCTATCGGATCGCGCCGGGGCAGCAGCCGGAGCTCGTGCGGGAGACGAAAGAGGGGAACGGCACGACGTTCGATCTTCAGGGCCGCATCGTTCATTGCGAGCACAACCTGCGCGCGGTGACCCGGTTCGACCCGGCAACCGGAAAGCTGGAGGTGATCGCCGAGCGCTACAAAGGCGGCCGCTTCAATAAGCCCAACGACGTCGTGTGCCGCTCCGACGGCAGCCTCTTCTTCACCGATCCCGACAAACGCGTGCCGTACCAGGATCGCGAAATTCCGTCCGCCGAAGAAAACCTGTGGGACGCGGCGGCGGTGTATCGCATCGCCCCCGACGGTTCGATCCACCAGGTCGCCCTTTGCGAATATCCGAACGGTCTGGCGTTCTCGCCCGACGAGAAAACGCTCTACGTCGCGAACACGCGCTCGACGAAATACATCCACGCGCTGGAGATCGACGCGGGCGGCAGGATGACGCGCCGGCGCATCTTCGCCGACATGAGCGAAGGCGATAAGCCGGGCATTCCCGACGGGCTCAAGGTGGACAGTGCAGGCCGCGTGTTCTGCAGCGGCCCTGGCGGCGTGTGGGTCTTCACGCCGGAAGGCAGAAAGATCGGCGTGATCGAGTTTCCGGAGCAGGCGGTGAACTTCGCGTTCGGCGGTCCGGATCTGAAGACGCTGTTCTGCTGCGCGTATACGTCGGTTTACACGCTGCGCGTGAAGGTGCCGGGCAACCCGCACCCTTGGTACCGGCTGCGCAGCAAGTAATCGTCATCCTGGTGAGTGCTACTGTGTCATCGCGAGGCGGAGCCAATGCTCCGCCGCGGCAATCCCGTCTGCGAACGTGGCTTACGTGCGCGACGAGATCGCCGCGCCTGTTTGCGGCTCGCGATGACTCCAATTAGCTGTTCTTGAACCACGCGACGACCGGCCCCGTGCGCCTCGCGCGCGACTTCACTTTCGGTCGTATCACCGGCGCCCAGCGCCCGAGGTCGGACAGCGCCGTCCACTCGGGCGTGAGGTGCAGGTTCTCCTGCGCGAGAAAGTAGATCGCCGAGTAGACGAGAAAGCCCTTCTCGTTCGGGCCCGTATCCTTGAAGCGGATCACTTCGGTTACGCCCTCGAGTTTGAGGATGTTGGGAATATGATCGTTGTCGTAGATATCGTTGAATTCCGCCTCGTCCTTCGGGTCGATCTCGAACGTGATCATCATGCAGTGGGGCGCGCCATTGCGGTATCGTTTGTCCATGTTCCATCCTGTGGGGGGAATCGTGATGCGTAGTCTGCCGGGTCGCCTGTCGCTGCTCGCAACGTTCGTCGCCGCGGCCGCAGCGCCGCTGTCGCTCCACGCGCAAGAGTACCCCACCAAGCCGATCCGCTGGATCATTCCGTATCCGACCGGCGGCACGTCGGACTTCCTCGCGCGGCTGATCGGGCAGAAGCTCACCGAGGCCTGGAAGCAGCCGATCCTCGTCGACAACCGCTCCGGCGCGAACGGCAACATCGGAACGGAGCTCGCCGCGAAGGCGCCGCCCGACGGCTACACGATGATCCTCGTTGCGAGCACGTTCACGATGAACCCGTCGGTCTATCCGAACCTGCCGTTCGACAGCGAGCGGGATTTCGCGGGCGTGACGACGATTCTCTGGCAGCCGTATCTGCTCTCGGTCCATCCGTCGCTGCCGGTGACCACGGTGAAGCAGCTCGTCGCGCTCGCGCGCTCGCGCCCCGGTGCAATCGATTACGGCTCCGGCGGTGTCGGCAACGCCACGCACATCGCGGGCGAGCGTTTCGCCTCGATGGCGGGCGTCAAGTTGAATCACGTCCCATATCGCGGCGTCGGTCCTTCGATCACGGCGCTGCTCGCGGGCGAAGTGCAGGTGCTCTACGCGTCTTCCGTGGCGGTGCAGCCGTACATCAGGAGCGGCCGCATGCGCGTGCTGGCGGTCACCGGCGCGAAGCGCATCGGCCAGATGCCGAACGTGCCGACGGTCAGCGAGGCCGGCGTGCTGGGCTACATCGAAGGCAATTGGCAGGCGGTGCTGGTGCCGGCGAAAACGCCGCGCGCGATCGTCAACCGGTTGAACCAGGAGCTCGTGCGCGCCATCCGGCTGCCCGACATCACGGCGCAGATCCTGCAGGTTGGCGCCGACGTGATCGCGAATTCCGCGGAAGACACCGACAAGCAGATCCGGACGGATCTCAAGAAGTACGGCGAGGTCATCCGCAAGCTCAACATCAAAGTCGAATAATGCTCCCCGCCGCCACCGCCGACCGTTCCACGCCGCCCGCATACCTCGTCGAGATCGCGCGCTTCATCTGCAACACGCGCTTCGAAGACTTGCCGCCGGCGGTGATCGACCAGTGCAAACGACTCATCGCCGACTGCTTCGGCATCATCACGGCCGGCAACCAGAGCGACGAGCTCAAGGCTTTCCGCCGCAGCCTGTCGCACGACGGCGCCGCGGGGCCGAGCTGGGTAATCGGCACGCCGCATCGCGCGGCTGCGCGCGACGCCGCGTTCCTGAACGGCATCGCGAGCACCTGGCACGACTACGACGCCGGCAGCACGATCGCGCATTCGCATCCCGGCAGCCAGACGATTCCGGCCGCGTTCGCTGCCGCGCAGGCGCTCGGCGTCTCCGGCCGCGAGCTGCTGCTGGGCTGCGTGATGGGCTACGAGGCATGCGCGCGCGTCGGTATGGCTTCGAAGATGCGCGTATCGGTCCATCCGCACGGCGTCATCGGGACGATCGGCTCCGCCGTGGCGATCGCCCGCATGAAAGGCTTCGACGAAACGCGCATGCGCGAAGTGATCAACGTCGCCGCGACGATGGCGATGGCGACGAACCGCCAGGCGATGCTCGACGAAGCGACCGTGCGCAACGTGTATTCGGGCCACAGTGCGCTCGCGGGCTACCACGCCGTGCAGCTCGTCGAGGCCGGCTTTTCCGGTCAGCGCGACGGCATCGGATTCACCTACGGCACCGTGATCGCGGACGGCTTCGATCCGCAGCGCTACGTCGCGGGTCTCGGCAGCGACTGGCTGATCCTCCATGGCTATTTCAAGCTGCATCCGTCGGGCCGTTACTCGCATGCCGCGATCGACGCGCTGGAGAACGCACTCGCTTCGGTTCCCGGCGGCAGGATCGATCCGCAAGACATCGAACACATCGACGTGAAAGCATTCCAGATGGCGGCGCTCCTCTCCGGCAAAAAGATCACCACGAGCTTCGGCGCGAAATTCTCGGTTCCGTTCGCGCTCGCGACGATCCTCGTGCATGGCCGCTCGGGCGTCGAATCGTTCGACATCGGCGCGGTGCGCAATCCGAAGGTGCAAGCGCTGGTCGCGAAGATCGACGTGAAGGAGGAGAAAGCCTACACCGCGGCCTACCCCGACAAGCAGATCTGCGAGCTCGCGATCCGGCTGAAAGACGGCCGCACGATCGAGGGGCGCTGCGACATCATGAAAGGCGAGCCCGCGAATCCGCACAAGCCGGAAGACGTCGAGCGCAAGTACTTCGATCTCATGACGCCGGTGTGGGGTGCCGATCGGGCAAAGAAGCTCTACGACGCGCTGCTCACGCTACAGCGCGCGCCCGACATGCGCGCGTTCGGCTCGGAGTACGTCATCGCCGCGTAGGCGGGGATCCCGGACGACCCGCCACACCTTCCCGCGGAGGGGAAGGTGTGGCGTCTGCCGTCAGCGGTTGGGCCCGCTTTCCGACACCGACGTCGGGAACATGAACGTCTTCGCCATCATCTTCTTGTCCATGAACTGCTGCTTGGTGAGCATGCCCTTCCGACCGGTGTCCATCATGTCGAACTGGGCGCCCATGTAGTCCAGGTACTCCTGGCGGCTCACCATGCTGTCGCGGTTCTTGTCCATCGCGCGCATCAGCGGCTCGGTCCAGAACTGACCCGAGAACTCCACTGCGGCCGACGGGAAGGTGCTCTGCGCCGCACTGGCCGGAAGCGCCGACATCGCCGCGATCGCCAGCACGCCGATCATGCTCGCTTTCTTCAGTTGGTCGATCATCATCGTCTCCTCGTGGGCGGGCTACAGCTTCGGACCGTGTTCCTGCGCCGACGAAGGCGGCGTCACGCGGCCGCCGGCGATGCTCGGGCGGATCGTCGTCGCACCGGCGAACGGAATGGTCAGCCCGTGCTCGTACGCCGCTGTGGGAAAGCTCGAGTGGGTCGCGGTGTGCGCACGCACGACGATCTGATCGGCATACCACGCCGCCGGGACTTCATCGACGGAAGACGGTGCGGCCGCTTGCACGGCACCCGCGCTGAGCAGCAGACCCGCGACCAGCGTTTTCACGATTTGCAGCTTCGACATGTCATATCTCCTGTAAGGGTTGAACGAGACGGCCTGAGCGGTGAGGAGCGGGGCATCCGATCCGCACGCGCTCGCCGTGCGCCTTAGACGCACGTGACCTTTTCGTCCTTACGGGAAAATTTTTGCTGCGGGTGTGTAAGGAACTGCCGCGTCGCTCGACGCAATGCGTCGCATCGAATGCGTTGAGCGCGGCGCCGAGGAGCTAGCGACGAGAGCAGCCGGCAGCGATGCTGACGGGGCTCCGCCCGAACGGCGGGTTAGGCCTCATGGATCACTCTCAAATATGAAATACCCCAGCTTTATCCAGCGAATTCTTGTCGGATGTCCATCGGAGAAGTAGACACGAAGCTGACTAAGTTGGGATCCGCCAAAGCCATTCCACTTCGCAAATCCGAACATGTCGGTTGTCGGCGTCCCGAGGATCTCATACACCTGCTCCGCACCCATGGAAGAGCGGATATGTACGATGCGGTTCAGCCACTCGCGTTCTTCGGAATTCATCCGACCAACAGCGTCTGCACCGGTATGGCTTATTGTTCTCCATGCGAGAACACCCGAGATTGCCGCAGCGGAAACGACAGCAGCAACGATCGCGCTGATGAGGAGCGCTCGCTTAATCTTCACGGTCCACGGTAACAACGTGTTGAGCGCCGCAACTCAGCGCGAGTAATGCCCGCTGAAACCGCGTCGCTCGAACGGAGGTTAGATCGCATTTACGACGCGTCTAAGTATCGCGCCAACCACATATCCGATGCCGGCATACATCAGGGTGCCGACAATGGAGAAGAACCAGACGTATGCTGTGACGGAGCCGTAAAGGACGTAGCCGCCGCCGGGAACAACCTGAAGCAGTAGCACGAGTGGAAAGTCAAATAGCAACACCCCGAACGCCTGCCCCTCGCCGTGCCCGCCCGAGGAGACCAACATAAGAACGACGGTGGCCACGTGCAGTAGCGCGAATCCCGATGCGAATAGCAATGGCATTTGGCGCGTCATGTGCCACTGGCTTTGCGCATGTGCGATTAACGATTGCGTTCAGCGGCGCGGCGCTTGCGACGCGTCCGCTGCAACGGATGGTTGGGCGTCTGCATGACTGTCATTGCTGGATACGCGCGGTTACCTCTATCTCGATGCGCATACGCGGATCGGCCAAGCCAGCGGAAATCATCGTCGCTGCAGGCCGAACATCACCGAGGTATTTGCGCAGAACCGGCCAGCATTCCTGAAACTGCGACGCATCAGGAAGGATGTACGTCACTCGGACAATGTCAGCTAACGTGGCGCCTGCTTCGCGAAGCGCCGTCTCGATGTTCTTGAAGCATTGTTCGGCTTGATCCTGCACGGCAGGCGGAATGGACATGGTTGCGTAATCAAAGCCAGTCGTCCCGGAGACGAAGATCCAATCTCCATCAACGACTGCGCGGGAATAACCAACTTGCGCTTCGAATGTTGATCCAGAGGTGATGAGGCGTCGTGTCATCGCTGGCTTACACAGTAAAGGCGGCGCGGTCGAAATCACACGCCCAACAACATGTAGCGGCGCAGCGCTGCGCGCACATGGCGCGCTGCATCGCGTCCGCTCGAACCGGGGTCAGGCGCCAGACCAGCGGTCAGAGAGGATCGAAGGGCGACTCGCATCGTTTGAGGACCGCAATCTCCCGATTCTCGATCAGGTTCCAGCGACGCCACGAGTACCGATAGCGCACGGACGAGAACGCACCTTCGGGTATGTCGCCTTCGGCGACCTGAATGATGGCACTGCGTCTGCCAGGCGAGAAGCTGTGTAGAAAATGTAGATGCTTTCCGATCACCGGCCGCCACAGGCCTGTCGTGAAAGACGCAAAGCTATGCGGCGTATTCGAATTGCCTGTGTGCTGGTCGCGGGCGGCCTGCACGCCGGATGGATGGGGCGCGCAGGCCCCCTTTTCAAGCGAGAAATGGTTCTCGGCAAGCACGCGCCGCAACGCAGCGCAGCCACGCGGCTCACTAGACGCCGCGCCGGATTACATCAAGCCGTAGAACTTGCCCGCGTTCTCGCAGGTGATCTTGCGCACCGTCTCCGGACGGATCTCGCGGAACATCTCGGTGATGTACTTGGACGACTCCGGCCACACGCCGTCGGTGTGCGGATAGTCCGAGCCCCACATGAGCGTCTCTTCGCCGAGCTCGTGTATGAGCTTCGCGCCGACCGGATCGAACTGGAACGTCGCCTTGCACTGGCGCTTCCAGTAATCGCTCGGCTTCATCTTGAGCCCGAGGTCGCGGAAGCGGTCTTCCCATTCGAAGTCCATACGGTCGAGCACGTACGGAATCCAGCCGATGCCGCTTTCGCCGAACGAGATGCGAAGCTTCGGGTAGCGCTCGAGCACCGCGGCGCCGATGATGCCCGCGATGATGTTCGAGAGATTCAACTGGAAGCCCGACACGCGTGTGAACATCGCCGCGCGCTGGCGCTCCTTGGGCGTGCGTGCGCGCTCCGCCGGCGACTGCGACGGAAAGGTGTGGAAGTGCAGCGGCACGTCGAGCTCGTTCATGGTCTGCCACAGCGGCTCCCACATCGGATGCCACATCGGCTCCATGTCCCAGGAGCAGGATAGCTCGATGCCGCGCAGCCCCAGCTTCACCGCGCGCCGCGCTTCGGCGCATGCGCCCTCGACGTCGCCGTACGGCAGGCACGCAAGACCGATCAGGCGATCCGGATAGGGCTTGCAGAAATCCGCGAGCCAGTCGTTGTAGATGCGGAACATCTCCGCCGCCGCTTCCTGGTCGTTCAACCGCGTGGCCGCTCCGAGGATGCCGAAGATCACCTCCGCATCCACGCCATCGCGCTCGGCGTCCTTGATGCGCAGCTCCGCGGTCGTGCAGCGGCGCATGCCGCGCTTCGCGTCTTCGTACAGCCCGGTCTCCGCCATTTTGTCCACGCGGTGGTTCTGCCCCGGCACGTGCTTCTGCCCCGACGGGCCGACGCCGCACACGAGGCCGTAGGAAAAGCCGCTCTTGGAAGTCCAGTGCGGGCCATCGGGACTGTCCACGACGTGCGGCATGCGCTCCTTCATCGCCGGCGTTGCGTTGGACGTGAACAGGTCGTTCGGCAGCCAAGGCATATCGATATGGCTGTCAGCGGATATACGGTTGTATTTCATGTGGCTCCTCCAGAGCGGGCGCTCGCGTCATACTTTACCCAAAAGAGGGAGGGGCCATGCGGCTTGTCACGTTCGCGCTCGCGGCGCTCAGCGCGGTGTGCGCGCCTGCGTCACATTCGGGCGAAGGCTTTCCGGTGAAGCCCGTGCGTCTCATCGTCGGCAACTCGCCCGGCGGCGCAAACGATCTGCTGGCGCGCGCCGTCGGCCAGCGATTGAACGAAGCATGGGGCCAACCGGTGATCGTGGACAATCGCGACGGCGCGAGCGGCGTGATCGCGATGGAAATCGCGGCGCGGGCGGCGCCCGACGGCTACACGCTGCTGCTCTCCAACAGCCAGATGCCGACCAACATGCTGCTGGGCAAGGTGCCATTCGATATTCGCAAGAGCTACGTGCAGGTGGTCGAGCTCGTCACGCAGGGCTATGTCGCGGTCGTCAATCCGGCGCTGGCCGTGAGCAGCGTGAAGGAGCTCGTCGCGTACGCGAAAGCGAAACCGGGCGCGATCAACTTCGGCTCGCCGGGCGTGGCATCGCCGGCACACCTCGGCATCGAGCTCTTCAAGGTGGCGACGGGAGCGAACATGGTTCACGTTCCGTATAAAGGCAATGGACCCGCGATGGTCGATCTCATGAGCGGTCAGATCCAGCTCCTCTTCAGCTCCGCGGTGTCGGTGTCGCCGCACGTGCGAAGCGGCAGGCTCAAGGCGCTGGCCGTGACCGGACCGCGCCGCATGCAGGCCATGCCGAACCTGCCGACGGTCGCCGAATCCGGCGTGCCCGGCTACGAGCTCACGAATTCCTATGGCTTCTTCGCGCCCGCGCGCACGCCCGCAGCCGTCGTTGCCGCAATCAACCGGCAGTGCAATCAGGTCATCGCGAACCCGCAGTTCAAGGCGCGCCTCGAAGCCGACGGCGTCGATGCCGCACAGCCGAATACCCCTGCCGATTACCGGGCGACGGTCGGCCGGCAGATCGCGCAGCTCGAAAAGTTTTTTGCCACGCCTGGAATCTCGAAGGAGAGCTTCCGGTAACAAAGGAAAACGCCGAATGCCCGCCGCAGCACCGAAAGACAAGGTTTACGCCAACGCGATGAAGGCGCGCCGCCGCATTCTCGGCGACAAGTACGTCGATTGCGCGCAGAAGAACGTCCGTCCCCACACCCGCGAGTTCCAGGACATGATCGTGCGTTACGGCTGGACCGTGTGGACCCGCCCGCGGCTCGACGACCGCACGCGCCGCATCCTCGTGCTGGGCACGATGGTGGCGATCGGCCGCTGGGAAGAGTTCGACATGCATCTGCGCGCCGCGCTCGAGGACGGCTTCTCGGTGAAGGACGTGAAGGAAGTGCTGATCCAGCAGGCGATCTACTGCGGCGTGCCGGCCGCGAACACGGCGTTCCATCACCTGAACGCGTTGATCGACGAGCTCACGGCGCAGGGCGTGAAGCTCAAGGATCTCGAGAAGTAGGGGCGTGACGCCGCACGTAAGCGGCCTGCGGGCGGCGATCGGCCGCACCGAAACGGTCGAAGACACCATCGCGCCGTTCCAGGCGGCGGCGCTCGGTGCGACGCTCGACCGCGAAGATGGGCTGCGTGCGGGCGATCCGCTGCCGCCGCTGTGGCACTGGGTGTACTTCCACCGGATCGTGCCGACGCGCGATCTTGCCGACAACGGCCACGCGAAGCAGGGCGATTTCATTCCGGAGATGCCGCTGCCGCGGCGCATGTTCGCCGGTGCGCGGCTCACGTTCGGCCGGCCGCTGACGATCGGCGAGCGCGCCCGCCGCACATCGACGATCGCGGATATCCAGTGGAAGCGAGGCGCCAGCGGCGAGCTCGTCTTCATGCGCGTGCGAAACGAGCTCCGCGGGGACGCCGGCGGTTCCGTCACGGAGGAGCAGGACATCGTGTATCGCGCGCCGCTGCAGCCCGGTGCCGCCGAGCGCGCGCGGCGCACGGCTACCCGTGATCCGCCATGGCAACGCGAATTTCGCGCGAACGAGATGATGCTCTTCCGCTACTCGGCGCTCATCTTCAACGCGCACCGCATTCACTGGGACCGGCCCTACGCCGTCCAGCGCGAGGGCTATCCTGCGCTGGTCGTGCACGGTCAGCTCGTCGCCACGCTGCTCGCCGATCTCGTGCGGCGAGAGAGCGACCGTGCTTTGCACGCGTTTCGCTTCCGCTCGCTGCGCGCGCTCTTCGACGATCGCCCGTGCCGCTTGTGCGGCGTGCCGGATGCGGCCGGCGCTGACCTCTGGGCCGAAGACGAGACCGGTGCGACCGCGATGGAGGCACACGCCGATTTCGTGGCAAGCTCCGCCGCATGACCCACGTTATTCAATCGCTCGCCGATTTCGCGCTCGGACTTTCGTTCGACAAGCTGCCGGCTTCCACGGTCACGGCTGCCAAACGCGTCATCCTCGACACGCTCGGCTGTGCCATCGGCGCGGTCGGCTGCGAGCCCGCGCGCATCGCGGCGGCACTCGCGACGCCTGCGGTAGAAGGGCCCGACAGCGGCGTTGCGACGATCATCGGCAGCGGCGAGCACGCGAGTCTGAAGCGCGCGATCCTGGTGAACGGGATCCTCAACCGCTACCTCGACTACGGCGACGTGTACTGGAAGCGCGATGTGCCGCATCCGTCGGAGGTCGTGACCGTGGCGCTTGCGTGCGCGGAGGTCGCGGGGCTTTCCGGCAGGGCGTTCATCGAGACCATGCTCGCCGGGTACGAAGCGCAGCTTCGCATGTGCGATGCGTTCGCCTTCCAGGTGCTCGGCATGCATGCCGCGAGCGCCGGCGGCTTCGTGGCGCCGCTCATGATCGGCCGCGCCCGCGGCATGGATGCGTCCGCGATCGCGCATGCGGTTGCGCTCAATGGCGCGCGCCATCTCATCTTCTCCGGTCTCGCCAAAGGCGAGCTCAGCATGGCGAAAGCCATCGCCTTTCCGTTGTCCGCGGTCGAAGCGGTCGGTGCATGCGATCTGGCGGCGAAGGGTTTCACCGGGCCGGTCGGCATTCTCGACTGGCTGTTCGAGGCGCGCCCGCAGGTGCTGGAAGATGCGACACGACCGGAGATCGACGTCGCGTTCGAGCGTTATCGCGTCGAGCAGGTGACGCTCAAGCGTTTTCCGGTGCAGTTCGAGATTCAGTCGGGCGTCGAAGCTGCCGTCGCGCTCGCAGCGCGCCTGCCCGGACCCGCGCTCGAATCGATCGAGGACGTGACGGTCACCACGCGGCCGATCACGCGCGAGCGCACGGCCGATCCGAAGAAGTACCGGCCATCGAACCGCGAGACGGCCGATCACAGCATGCCCTGCGCGGTCGCGATGGCGCTGGCGGACGGGCGCCTCGGCGCCGAGCAGTTCGAAGCGGACCGCTGGGCGGCGCCGGATGTGGCCACGTTGATGGGACGCATCAAGGTCGTCGGTGACGACGCGCTGGAGGCGAGCTATCCGAACGGACGTCCGGCACGCGTGGTCGTC
>Ga0196977_1000763_pt1 | contig 14729 bp, 16 predicted proteins | sample S3v_1013CmetaG_FD_148634 | JGI IMG/M metagenome (GOLD analysis project Ga0196977, IMG submission 148634) | Soil microbial communities from Anza Borrego desert, Southern California, United States - S3+v_10-13C | ecosystem: Environmental > Terrestrial > Soil > Desert | place: USA: California...
CCCGGTCAAGGCGCCGAAGAAGGTCCGGCCGCGGCGGATCGGCACGGCCTTCTGGATCGAGCGCGACGGCCGGGTGTGGCTGGTCCGCCGGCCGGGCCGGGGCCTGCTCGGCGGGATGCGCGCGCTGCCCGACGACGGCTGGAACGCGCGCCGCGACGGCTCGGGCGAGGCGCCGCTCCCCGGAGCGTGGCGCGCCGGGGGCGTGGTCCGCCACACCTTCACCCACTTCGACCTCGAGCTCGGGGTGGCGATCTACGCCGGCGAGCGCGGCAGCGAGCTGGAAGGGGGCGAGTGGTGGCCGGTGGCCGAGCTCGACGCCGCCGGCCTGCCCACGCTGTTCGTCAAGGCGGCCCGGCTGGCGACCGCTAGATGATTCCCCCGCCGAGCATGAGGCGCACCACCGCGATGACGAACACGATCAGGCAGAAGTTGCGTCCGCCGTTCGAGCGCGACAGCGCGCCGAGGCCGATGCCGACGACGGCGATCGGCAGCACCAGCCAGTTGCCCCAGCCGAGCAAGGGGATGGTCGAGGGGATCGCCAGCAGCAGGGCGACGATGCCGACGAGGATCGAGGCGAGGTTGAGCATGTGTCTTATATGCCTACCACACCTCGCCGACGCAAGTGGTTCCCTGGCGCGGCGAAGGCGATAAGCTGGCGTTCACGCCGCGCGGTGGAGGAAGGTGCCGATGGAATGGCTCGAAGCGAATGCGCGCCTGACGCGCCGCCAGTGGCTCGGCGGGGCGGCGGCGTTGGGCGCCGCGGCGGCGCTGCCGGCGTGGGCCCAGGCCGCCGAAACGTGGCCCAGCGTGCGGCGGCTGATGGCCCGCTACGTCGACGAACGCAAGGTCTCGGGCATGGTCGCGGCATTCGGCTTCGGCGGCGCCGCGCCCGAGGTGATCGCGGTCGGCGCCGACAGCTTCACCGCCCCGCGGCCCTCCGACGCGCGCAGCATCTACCGCATCTATTCGATGACCAAGCCGATCACCGGCATGGCGGCGATGATGCTCATCGACGAGGGCAAGCTCGGGCTCGACCAGCCGCTCCACGAGATCCTCCCGCAGTTCGCCGCGATGCAGGTGCAGAAGGTCTATGACGGCCCGATCACCGCCGACAACCTCGAGCCCGCCGCGCGCCCGATCACGATCCGCCAGCTGCTGACGCACACCGCCGGGCTCGGCTACGGCGTGATCCAGACCGGCCCGATCGCCGCGGCCTTTCGCGCGGCCGGGGCGATGCCGGGCCAGTTCACCCGGCTGCAGGCGCTGATCCCGTCGCTCGCCGGCGTCCCGGCGCCGAGCCTCGAGCTGTTCGCCGATCGCGTCGCCGAGCTGCCGCTGGTCTACCAGCCGGGGACCCGGTGGAGCTACTCGATGGGGCTCGACGTGATCGGCCGGGTGATCGAGGTCGTCTCCGGCCAGCCGTTCGACGCCTTCCTGCAGGAGCGGCTGTTCGACCCGCTGGGGATGAGCGACACGCATTTCCAGGTCCCGCGCGACAAGGCCGACCGGCTGACCACCAGCTATTTCGTCGCCGACGGCCGCGTGCTGCCGATCGACCTCGGCGCGAGCTCGATCTACCTCGACAAGCCGGCCTTCCCGTTCGGCGGCGCGGGGCTCGCCAGCACGCCGCGCGACTACGACCGCTTCCTGGCGATGCTGGCGGGCTACGGCGCGCTCGACGGCACCCGGGTGATGAGCGAGGCGGCGGTGCGGCTCGGCACCTCGGACCTGCTGCCCGACACGCTGCTGCCCGGCGGCGGGTACGACGGCGGCTGGGGCTTCGGCGCCGGCGGCCGGGTCGGCAAGGGCGCCGACGCGGGGATCTACGGCTGGGCCGGCGCGGCGGGGACCTTCGGCTTCGTCCACCTGCCGCTCGGGCTGCGCGCCGGGCTCTACACGCAATACCTGCCGGTGACCGCCTATCCGCTGAGCGAGGAGTTCCCCGCGGCGGCGCGCGCCGACCTCGCGGCGATGGCGCCGGCGTGACCGGGCTCGCCCCGGTGCGCTTCTCCGGCCAGCCGCTCGACCGCGCCGATCACCTGCGCGCCGATCCCGCGCGGCTGGCCCGGGCGCGCGAAGGCGGCGTGGTGCTCGAGCTCGACGGCCTGATCCCCGAGCTCGGCGAGGACCGGCGCCTGGCCTGGCGCCCGCTGGCCGCGGCCGACGCCGATGCCGAGCTGGTGTTCCTCGGCCTGCTGCCCGATGCCCGCGCGGCGTTCGCGGCGGTGCCGGGCGAAGGCAACGCCGACCCGGCCTACACCCAGCGGCAGATCTGGACCCTGCTCGGCTTGCTCGGCGATGGCGACCTCGCGCTCTACGGCGCCGCGCGCAGCGTGCTCGACTGGCATGCGCGGCACCGCTTCTGCGCCCGGTGCGGCCAGCCGACGCGGCTCGCCCGGGCCGGCTGGCAGCGCGACTGTCCCGAAGACAGCGGCGGCTGCGGGGCGCAGCACTTCCCGCGCGTCGACCCGGTGGCGATCATGCTCGTCGAATGCGAGGGCAAGCTCCTCCTCGGCCGCCAGGCGCGCTTCCCGCCGCGCTCGTACTCGGCGCTCGCCGGGTTCGTCGAGCCGGGCGAGACGGTCGAGGAGGCGGTCGCGCGCGAGGTGCTCGAGGAAGCCGGCGTGCGCGTGCGCGACGTGCGCTACGTCGCCAGCCAGCCGTGGCCGTTCCCGTCGCAGCTGATGATCGGCTGCATCGGTTACGCCGACAGCCTTGAACTGCGGATCGACGAGACCGAGATCGAGGACGCGCGCTGGTTCACGCGCGCCGATGTCGCCGAGGCGATGGCGAGCGGGCCCGACAGCTCAAGCTTCGTCGCGCCGACGCGCCAGGCGATCGCGCACCACCTGCTGCAATGGTGGCTGGAGAACGGATGATGCCCTCGAAGAAACCCCGGATCGCGGTCGACGTGTGGTCCGACGTGATGTGCCCGTGGTGCGCGGTCGGCTACGTCCAGTTCGCCAAGGCGGTCGACGCGCTCGCCGGCGACGTGGAGGTCGAGCTCCGCTGGATGCCGTTCGAGCTCAACCCCGACCTGCCGCCCGAAGGCAGGCGCCAGGACGAGCATCTCGCCGCGGCTTACCGCCGCACGCCCGAGGAAGTGGCGGCGATGCGCGCGCAGATGCAGGCGACCGCCGCCCGCGCCGGCTTCCCGATGGAATGGGCCGGCGAAGGCGACGAGCCGCCGGCGATGATGTGGAACACGTTCGAAGCGCACAAGCTGCTGCGCTGGGCGCTTGCCGAGCAGGGACCGGAGGCGCAGACCCGGCTCAAGCTCGCCCTGCTCAGGGCGCACTTCCAGCAGCGCCGCAACGTCTCCGACCGCGAGGTGCTGCTCGCCATCGCCGCGGCCGAAGGGTTCGACCGGGCCAAGGCCGCCGCGGCGCTCGCCGACGAGGCGCTGGCCATCGCCGTCCGCGCCGAGGAAGCGCGCGGGCGCCGGGCCGGCATCAACTCGGTGCCGAGCTTCGTGGTCGACGGGAAGTACGTGATCCAGGGCGCCCGCGAGCCCAACGACTATGCCGCGATGCTGCGCCAGGTGGCGGGGCTGGTGCAGAACGCCTGATCACCCTCATCCAGGCGGCGCTACCGCCCTGCGGGCGTAAGCTGCGCTATCCTTTCCCATTGGGACGAGGATACGAAGGCCTGGCCACGCCAGTGGCTTAGCCGGAGCTGGATGAGGGCCCGTTCTTCGCCGGATCGAGCCGGTCGATCGTCTTTTCGCCCTTCATCTCGGTGTCGGCCGGGTTGTCGCTGCCCCGCGCGCGCTCGCTGCCGAGCTGCTCGCCGGTGGTGTTGTGCAGCTCCGAGCGGCTGCCGACGGTGCGCTGCACGTTGCCGCCGGCGCTGCCGCCCTGGCTCGGCGCGGGGCCGTCTTCCTGGAGCTCGTCGATCAGCGCGTTGTCGGGGTGCGGCTTGCTTTCGGTCATGGTCACTCTCCTCGCCCCCTCAACGGGGGACGGGGCGCGACCGTTCCGCCGCTCAGGCCAGCCCGAGCTGCGACAGCTTGCGGATCAGCCGCCCGGGCATCGCGTCGCTCGCCACTTCCCCTTCGGCGAGGTCGGGCGGCGCGTTCTTCTCCTCGAGGTAGCGCCAGCCCTGGTGGGCGCGCTTGGCCTTGGGGTGGACCAGGATCAGCGAGGGCGCGAGGCGGATGGTCCAGCGGCGGTCCTCGCGCTGCTCGAAGCCGAGGATCTCGCTGCGGGCGACGATCGCGTGCTCGATGATCCAGTACAGCGAGCCGCCGATCATCTCCGCGTGCCGCCTGGGCAGATAGCGCGTGGTCATCAGCGCCTCGGGCCCGGCCTCGACCCAGCGGCGCAAGTTGTCGAGGCTGCCCGAGCGGTAGGCGATCTTGGTCATGCTGAGCGGCATCGGGCCAAGATAGGTCCACCGCGGCGGCGGGCAAGGCGGGGCCGAGATTTGGGTTTCCTACACGTCCGTTTCGTGCCAAATTGACCGCATGGTCTTTAATATGCGAACCAAAACGGTGTATATGGCGTTCGCCCGCGTAATGTGTCGCCCACCCGAGTCCGGCTTAATGAGTTGATATATAAAGCTATTGTGCCGAACTATGAGGAGACACGGTGTCGCTTTTGTCGCTTTTGTCGCCGGCCTCAGCCGACCAGCCCGCTCGCCACCGCCAGGCCGAGGAAGGCGAAAAAGCCCATCGAATCGGTGATCATCGTCACGAACACGCTCGACGCCACCGCCGGGTCCTGGTCCATCCGCTCGAACATGACCGGCACCGCCACCCCGGCGAGCCCGGCGGTGAGGATGTTGATGACCACCGCCAGCGCGATCACCGCGCCGAGCGCGGGAGTGAAGATCAGCGCGGTGGCGAGGCCGATCAGCGCGGCGATCGTCGCGCCGTTGAGCAGCGCCACGCGCAGCTCGCGCCAGATGATCCGCCCGGTGTTGGAGCGGGTCAGCTGGTTGGTGGCGATCGCGCGGACGGTCACCGCCATCGTCTGCGTGCCGGCGTTGCCGCCGATGCTGGCGACGATCGGCGCCATCGCGGCGAGCACCACCAGCTCCTCGATCGCGCCGCCGAAGAAGTAGATGATCGCCGCGCTGACCGAGGCGGTGAGCAGGTTCGCCGCGAGCCAGCGGACCCGCGCGCCGTAAGCCTCGCGGATCGGCTCGTTGATGTCGCCTTCGCCGGCGCCGCTGAGCAGCATGACGTCCTCGCCGGCTTCCTCCTGGATGATGTGGACCACGTCGTCGACGGTGATCTGGCCGACCAGGCGGCCGTTCTCGTCGACCACCGCGGCGCTGATCAGGGCGTATTTCTGGAACCGCAGCGCCACTTCCTCCTGGTCCATCGTCACCGGGATCAGCGTCTGGTCGCGCTTCATCACGTCGGCCAGCGGCACGTGGCGTGGGGTGCGCAGGATCCAGCTAAGCTGGCAGGTGCCGACCGGGCGGTGGCGCGGGTCGACGACGAACACTTCCCAGAACTCGGTGGTCAGGTCCTCGTTGTCGCGCAAGTAGTCGATCAGGTCGCCGACGCCGAGGTGCTCGGGCACCGCGACCAGCTCGCGCTGCATCAGGCGGCCGGCGGTCTCCTCGGGATAGGCCAGCGCGCTCTCGATCGCCGCGCGGTCCTCGGGCTCCATCTCGGCGAGGATCGCCCGCTGGTCCTCGGGCTCGAGGTCCTCGATCAGCTGGACCGCGTCGTCGGTGTCGAGCTGCTCGGCGATGTCGGCCACCGCCCCGGGGGGCAGCGCCTCGAGCATGTCCTCGCGGACGTAGTCGTTGAGCTCGGCGATGACCTCGTGGGTCAGCAGGTCGGTGATCGCCGCGGCGAGCCGGCGGCGCTCGTCGCGCTCGAGCAGCTCGAACAAGTCGGCGATGTCGGCCGGGTGGAGCGGCTCGACCAGCGCGTAGGCGCGGCCCTCGTCGCCGGCCTCGAGCGCGGCGACGACCGAATCGACGAATTGCGGCTTGAGCCGGTTCTCCTCGTCGAGCTCCTCGCGCTCCTCGCGCAGCACGTCCTGGTCCAGCTCGGAGAGGTCATGCTCGGCCATGCCGCGCGGTCTATGCCCCTCGGGAGCAAAAGCAAGCTGACAACGCCCGCCACGGGCCTATATCCGCCCCTTTCCCGCAGGAGACGCGACGATGGCCGACGACAAGCTCACCCTGACCCTCGACACCGGCAACGGGGAGGGCGGCGACGTGGTCATCCGGCTGCGGCCCGACCTCGCGCCGGGCCACGTCGCGCGGATTTCCGAGCTGGCGCGCGACGGGTTCTACGACGGGGTCGTGTTCCACCGCGTGATCCCCGGGTTCATGGCCCAGGGCGGCGACCCGACCGGCACCGGCATGGGCGGCTCGGACAAGCCCGACCTCAAGGCCGAGTTCAACGCCGAGCCGCACGTGCGCGGGACCTGCTCGATGGCGCGCAGCCAGATGCCCGACAGCGCCAACAGCCAGTTCTTCATCTGCTTCGACGACGCCCGCTTCCTCGACAAGCAGTACACCGTGTGGGGCCAGGTCGAGAGCGGCATGGAGCACGTCGACGCGCTGCCCAAGGGCGAGCCGCCGCGCGAGCCGGGCAAGATCGTCAAGGCCACCGTCGCCTGATGCGCCGCGCCGCGCTGGCGCTGGCGCTGGCCGGAGGCGCGGCGCTGCTGTCCGCCCCGGCGGCGGCGAGCGACGCCTGCCCGCGGCAGCCGGTGCCGGGCCTGCTCGACGCGGTGCGGCCGGTGGCGAGCGTCTACGTCACGCGCCAGATCAGCTTCGCCGCCTCGCCCAGCCTGCGCCATCCCCACGTCGGCTGGGTGGTGCGGGCTTACGCCGAAACCGCGTTCGAAGGACCGCAGCGCGAGCGCGAGATGCTCGAAGTGCTGCGCCTGCAGGTCGAGCACGACTGCAACCGCTGGTTCGTCACCGGGCGCTGGGAGGGGCCGCTCGAACCGGGCGAAGTCGCCCGCATCGTCGCCGAGGCCCGGCCGTTTCTCGAGCCGGCTGCGGCGGCGCTATCGGGCATGCCGGGCGGCTATGCAGGGGAGGACAGCCTGATGCTCGACGGCACCGGCATCGCGGTCGAGACCGGCGGACCCGACTGGCGCCTCCGCCGCGGCGGCCACGCCCACGGCGGAGCCGGCGGCGCGGCCTCGGACCTGTTCCTTGGCCTGGTCGCGCGGCTCGTTCCGGCGGACGAGATGCCGACGCGCGAGTGGCGCTAGCGCGCAGTGGGGTGCTTGCCGCTGCGCTGCCGGCCCAGACTAAAGCCTGAACACCACCCGGGTGATCCAGTAGCTGGCGATCGGCTTGCCGTCCTTGTCCAGCGCCGGGTCGAAGTCGAACGCGTGCTGGATGTCGTCGCAACTGCTCTCCTCGAACGCCGGGTCGCTCAACGGCATCTGGATGCTGCAGCCGGTGATCTTGCCGGTCTCGTCGATGGCAAGCCGGACATTCACCAGCCCGGGCATCCCCTCCCGGGCCATCCGGGGCGGATAATCGAGCATCCTCGAGCCCGCGCGCCAATTGACCGGCGTGGCCTTGCGCGTGAGGGTCTTGTGGGCCTCCACGTCGATGTTCCAGTGCGTCGTCAGCTCGTCGACGCAGTCCTGCAAGGCGCCGATCGGAGCCTCGAGCTTGCCGAGCTGCAACGTGAACTCGCGGCCGAGCCCGCGGACGCTGAGCGAGTCGATCGCGGCCGCCTGCTGTCGCTCGATCGCCCTGAAGTCGATCGCGCTGAAATAGGCCGCTCGTTCGGCGTCGTCTTCGATCGCTTCCAGTTCGGGCAGCTCGACCAGCGGGGGTTCGACGATCGCACCCTTGAGCCCGTTGTCGAGAGTGACGGCGAGCCCCAGGCCGGGATACTGCCACTCGGCGTCGTCGGTGAAGCGATACCGGACGTTCCGATCGAACCGCGCGCCGGCGCGGCTGCTGGCGATGGTCGTCTGCAAGCCCCATCCCGGCGCAAAGCGCCGCATCTCCAGGAAGGCCTGTTCCTTGCCGGAGCCGAACGTCCGGCGCAGCGCGCAGCTGTCGGCCGCGTAATCGATGGTCCACGGCGAGCTCGGCGCGAGTGCGAGCCGATCATCCGCGGCCAGGAGCGGGGACGCCGTCGAACCTCCCAGGGCGATCCCCAGCGCCAGCCAGCGAAAATCCATCACGAGACTGCCCCCTCGGCGCGCTGCCACCCATTACAGCGGGACGATATCCGTCCCGGCCGAGACGTTGCGCATCTGGATGTACCAGCGGCCGTCGATCTTCACGAGATCGTCGACCCCGTTGCCGGCCGCGGCGACGCGCGGCGCGCCGTCGCTGCCGCCGACCCCGCTGCCGAACACCGTCTGGTGGTAGTAGTGGTAGCGCGCGGTCGTCGGGCCGGTGAACTCGAGGTACTGGTTCATCGTGAAGTGGCGCATCGCGCCGAGCGTCTCGCCGGCCTCGCGCCGCTGGTCCTGCTGGGTCTTGAAGCCGAGCACGAAGGTGCGCAGCGCGTCGCGGCCCTTGACGTTGCCGAACGCGCCGTCCGGCGCGAACGCCATGGCGTAAGCGTCGGCGTCGTAGTTATCGAGCGCGCGGTCGTAGTTCCACATCAGCTTGCCGATCGCCGCGCGGTCCTCGTCGGTGCCGATGGACGGCGCGCGGGCCGGCGCGGCGGCCTGCGGCGCGGGGCCGGTCGGCAGCGTCGCCGGGTCCCAGTGCTCGTCGGCCTTGCCGTCGACGAAGCGCCAGGTGTCGAACCAGGTCGTGGTGTAGCTCTGGCTGGGGTCGTCGGCGTACGGAATCGCCCGCCGGGTGAGGATGGTCACGTAGTCGCCCTCGGCGATCACCGCGACGACGGCGTTGGGATCGCTCGCGCTCAGCGCCGGGCACGGCACGAGCGGCTGGCGCTTGGCGACGTTGACGAAATACTCGACCACGCCAGCGAGCCCGGAGGCCGCTACCGGGTTGTGCTGGATGTACTTGTCGGTCAGCCATTCGCCCGCCCGGCTCCATTCGTTGCACTTGAGCAGCTCGCGCTGGATGTGCAGCGCCGCCTGCTTGTTGCGGTGGAGCGTGCGGTCGGGGCTGGTGAACAGCGATTCCGGATCGGGATGGCCGACAACTGGATCGCTCAGCGCGCGCATCTGCGCGGGGGCGGCGGTGGGCAGGGCAAGCGCCGCGGCGGCGGCGAGCAACAGGGTCTTGGTCTTCATCGCGGTCCCTCTCCTGAAACGTGTTGGCGCCACTGTGGCGCAAGGGAGGGGCTAGAGTCGAGCCTCGACCAGCCAGTCGTGGAACAGCCGCACCGGCCGCGTGTCGAGATCGAGCGGGCGGCACACGAACCAGTAGCTGTAGGGACTCTGGATCTCGGCCTCGAACAGCGGCGACAGTCGGGGATCGTTGTTCCGCGCGATGTGGTCGTCGTGCATGATCGCGATGCCGAGCCCTTGCGCCGCGGCCTCGAGGATCAGTTGCCCGGAATCGTAATGGTCGATCGCTGCCGGCTGCAGCTCGCGCAAGCCGAGAGCCTCCTTCCACGCTTCGAAGCTCAGCTCCATGTCGGTGTGAATGAGGAAGGTCTGCTGGTCGAGCGCCTCGAGCCCGGGCGCCGGGCCGAGGCGGCTGGCGAGCTCGCGGCTGCAGATGGCATGCACCGTGTTGTGGTCGAGCCGGACCTTGTGAAAGCCGGGGCCCGGATCGGTGGTCAGCAGGATCGCCGCGTCGAGCGTGTCCCCGACACGGTCGAGCAGATGCGGCCCGGTGTCGACGTCGATGTGCAGGCGGGGATGGCGCTGGCGCAGCTCGGGCAGGCGCGGGAACAGCCGCTGCGTGCCGAACAGCGGCAGCACGCCGAGGCGCAGGCGCAGCAGCTGCAGGTTCTCCGACTGCGCCTCGACCGCCGCCGCCAAGGTCTCGAGATGCGGCGCCACCGTGTCGTAGAACTGGCGGCCTTCGTCGCTCAGCCGCATCGTCTGCCCAGAGCGCGAGAACAGCTTGCGCCCGGTGAACTCCTCGAGGTTGCCGATCCGCCGCGACAGGGCGGAGGGGCTGAGGCCGAGTTCCTCGGCGGCCGCCCGCGCCGAGCCGAGGCGGACCGTACGCACGAACGCTTCGAGCGCGCGGAGAGGGGGCAGGCGGCGCATGGCCGATCAAGTAATGCCTGATGCTGCGTTGCACAACGCACGGCGCGCACTCGGCCGGCTGCTCAGTCGACGACCAGGTCCTCGCTCACCTCGGGTTGATGCAGTCGCAGGCGAGTGACGTGGGTTTCGTCGCCGGCGGTGACCTCGATGCACCAGCCGCTCGGGTGGCGCAGCACCGCGCCGACCGCCGGCACGCGCTCGGCCAGCACGAACGCGAGCCCGCCGAGCGTATCGACCGCTTCCTCGACTTCGGCGATGCGCGGGTCGCCGACAGTGACGGCCACGTCCTCGAGCTCGGCGCGTGCGTCGGCGTCCCACATCCCCTCGCCGATCGGCACGACCAGCTCGACCGGGGCGTCGTCGTGCTCGTCCTCGATGTTGCCGACGATCTCCTCGACCAGGTCCTCGATGGTGATGATCCCGTCGGTGCCGGAGAACTCGTCGACCACGATGGCGAGATGGATGCGCTTGGCGCGCATGTCGGCGAGGACGTCGAGCGCACCGCGCGCCTGCGGCACATACAGCGGCTGGCGCATCAGCGTGGTCCAGTCGGCCGGCGGCGGGGTGCCGTTGGCGAGGAACGGGAACACGTCCTTGAGGTGCATCATCCCGATCACTTCGTCGAGCGTATCGCGATAGACCGGCAGGCGCGAATGGCCGTGCTCGGCGAACAGCTCGACCAGCTCGTCCCAGCTGGCGTCGGCGGCGACGGCGATGATCTCGCCGCGCGGGATGGCGACATCGTCGGCGTCGTGCTCGCTGAAATGCAGGAGGTTGCGCAGCATCGTGAGCTCGGCCGGGGACAGGTCGCCCTTGGCCGGCGGCTCGTCGCCTTCGGCCTGCTCGTCCTCATGCTCGTCGATGGCTTCCTCGATCTGCGCCCGCAACGAGGGTTCGTTCTCCTCGTCGAAGAACTTGCGGATCGCGCTCCACAAGCCGCCTTTACTGTCCGCGTCTCCGTTGCCGGAGTCCGGTCTGGAACTGTCGGGCATCGCCCTGTCGCTTTCCCTTATGCAGCCTTAGCCGCCCCCATATGGGTCCGCGATTCCCATCAGCGCAAGCGCCTTTGTCTCGAGCGCTTCCATCGCCTCGGCGTCGGCGGACGAGGTTTCGTGGTCGTGGCCGGCCAGATGGAGCAGTCCGTGGACGATCAGGTGGGCCGCGTGGTGCTCGAGCGGGAGGCCCTTGTCCGCGGCCTCGCGGGCGCAGGTTTCGCATGCGAGCGCGACGTCGCCGAGCAGCTCCGGCGGCCCCTCCGCAGGCAGCGTCACAAGCTCGTCGCGGGCGAGCATCGGGAACGACAGCACGTTGGTCGCCTTGTCGCGCTGGCGCCAGTCGCGGTTGAGCGCATGGACTTCCGCGTCCGAGGTGAACAGCAGGCTGGCCGAGAGGCGGGCCGGGGCCAGCTCAGGAGCCACCTGGCTCGCCGCTTCCGCCGCGCGCTCGGCCAGTGCTTGCCAGCCGTCCGGCGGCCACGGCTCCTCGATGGCGATGTCGAGCTGCATCACCCCGGGTCGGTGCCCTCGTAGGCCTCCACGATGCGGCCGACGATCGGGTGGCGGACGACGTCGGCGCGGGTGAAGTGGGTCACGCCGATGCCCTCGACGCCGGTCAGCCGGGCGACGGCGTCGATCAGCCCGCTGTGGGTGTGACCGCCGGGGATGTCGACTTGCTTGGGGTCGCCGCACACGACCATTCGGCTGTTCTGGCCGAAGCGGGTGAGGAACATCTTCATCTGCTCGCGGGTGGTGTTCTGCGCCTCGTCGAGGATGACGAACGCGTCGCTCAGCGTGCGCCCGCGCATGAATGCGATCGGGGCGATCTCGATCTCGCCGCTGGCGATGCGCCGGTCGACCTGCTCGGGCGGCATGCAGTCGTACAGCGCGTCGTAGAGCGGGCGCAGGTAGGGGTCGACCTTCTCCTTCATGTCGCCGGGCAGGAAGCCGAGCTTCTCGCCGGCCTCGACGGCCGGGCGGCTGAGGATCAGCCGCTGGACGCTGCCGGTCATCAGCTGGCTGACCGCCTGGGCGACCGCGAGGTAGGTCTTGCCGGTGCCTGCGGGCCCGAGCGAGAACACGATGTCGCGGCTGGCGAGCTGGCGCATGTAGTCGGCCTGCGCCGCGCTGCGCGGCACGATCGTCTTGCGCCGGGTGCGGATCATGATCGGCGGCGCCTCGCTGTCGCCGGAGATGATGCCCTCGAGGGTCGGCTCGTTCGACATCGCGATCAGCGCCTCGATCATCCCGGAGTCGAGCTGCTGCCCGGCGAGCAGCTTCTCGTGCATCGACACGAGCACGTCGCGCGCGCGGGCGACGTCGTCGTCGGGGCCCTCGATCACCACCTTGTTGCCGCGCGCGGCGATCAGCACGCCGAGCCGGTTCTCGATCTGCACGAGGTTGGCGTCGAATTCGCCGAACAGGTTTCCGAGCATGGCCTGCTCGTCGAACATGACTTCGGCCCGGGCGCGCCGCGCGGCATCGCGGCGGTCTTCGGGATGAGCGAGCACCGACGCATGATCGATGCGGTGGGACTTGCGGGCCATGCGCTCCTTTCGTTCAACCGCCGGAACGGTCGAGGCGATGATAGGCTCCAGCGATGCCGGCGCAACGGGCCGAACGGCTATTTCGGCCGGTCGCGGCGTTCATTCCACAGGATTGCCCAGCCGAACCGGCTGGCCAGCAGCAATTCGCCGTTTGGGCCGGACACGGTGCGCGGGTCGGCGCCGAGGATACGCACCAGCGCCGCGTCGCGGGTGCCGGGGCGGGTGCAGGCCGGCTCGAGCAGCCCGATGTAGACCGTATCCAGCCCCTGCACGAACACGCCCTCGTCCATGCCCGGGCAATCGAGCCGCAGCGTCACCACGGTATCGGTGAAGCGCAGTCGCGGCGGCGACTTGCCCCACAAGACCTTGCCGTCGGTATGTGCGCCGTTGACTGCGTGCACGACGTAGCTTTGCCCGGCGACGCCCTGCCCTTGCCAGGCGGTCGGATCGTCGGCGTTGTCGGCCGCGGTGAGGCGGCGCAGCTCCATCCGGTGGCCACCGCCCTCGAGCACCGCGCTGTCCCCGTCGCGGACGACGGTCGGCGAGGCGGAGAAGATCGCGTTGGCGGCATCCTCCTGCGCGGCGCGGGCCCCGCCGCAGGCCATCGCCGTCTGCGGGCCCGGCATCGTGTAGAACCGCTCGTCGATTTGCGCGTAAAGCCCGCCCATCGCGTTGCAGCCGGCGTTGCCGCCGTAAGTGCGGTAGCCGAAGGTGAACGAGGCCACCCGCGGCGCGCCGTCGCTCGGCGGCGGCTCGACCGACTGGCCGTCGAGCGCGACCACCTGCCACGTGGCGCCGGCGAGCGGCGAGGCCACGGGATCGGTCGCCGCCGCCGGCCCGGCCGAGGCGGTCAGCAGCATGGCCGCGAGCGGCGCGAGGGCGGACTTGAGCATGGGCCGGTTGTGCCGGGCGCGGGGTGAACGAGGACTGACGCTCAGGCGAGCGCGGGCTGCAGCAGCCGCGCGTGCAGCGAGTTGGGGCCGGCCTCGGTCAGCTCGACCTCGATCATGTCCCCGATCGCGGCCTCGCCCTCGAAATGCACCGACTGCAGCCACGGCGACTTGCCGAGCCATTGCCCGGGAAGCTTGCCGTGCCGCTCGACCAGCACCGCGCAGCGCTTGCCCACCGAGGCCTGGTTGAACGCCAGCTGGTCGCGGCTGAGCGCGGCCTGCAGGCGTTGGAGGCGCTCGTCCATCACCTCGCGCGGGACCTGGCCGGCCATCGTCGCGGCGGGCGTGCCGGGGCGCGGCGAATACTTGAAGCTGAACGCCTGGGCATAGCCGACGGCGTCGACCAGCCGCAGCGTCTGCTCGAACTCGGCTTCGGTCTCGCCCGGGAAGCCGACGATGAAGTCGCCGCTGAGGGCGATGTCGGGCCGCGCGGCGCGGAAGCGGTCGAGCAGGCGCAAGTAGCCGTCGGCCGTGTGGCTGCGGTTCATCGCCTTGAGCACCCGGTCGCTGCCGCTCTGCACCGGCAGGTGCAGGTATGGCATCAGCTTGGGCTGTTCGGCGTGGGCGCGGATCAGGCCGTCGGTGACGTCGTTCGGATGGCTCGTGGTGTAGCGAATGCGCTGCAATGCCGGGAGTTCGGCGAGCGCCGCGATCAGCCCGTCGAAGCCTACCCCGTCGTTCGCCCAAGCGTTGACGTTCTGCCCGAGCAAGGTGATCTCGCGCGCGCCGGCTGCGACGAGGCTTTCCGCCTCGCGCCGCAGATCGGCGAACGGGCGCGAGATTTCGGCGCCGCGCGTGTACGGCACCACGCAATACGTGCAGAACTTGTCGCACCCTTCCTGCACGGTGAGGAACGCCGAAGGACCGACGCGGCGGCGCGCCGGGAGCGCGGCGAACTTGGCATCGGCGGGCATGTCGGTGTCGGTCGCCCGCGCGCCGCGCGCCGCGCGCTCGATCATCTCGGGCAGGCGGTGGTAGGCCTGCGGGCCGACCACCACGCCCACCGCCGGGGCGCGGGCCATGATCTCCTCGCCCGCGGCCTGTGCGACACACCCGGCGACGGCGATCATCGGCGGCCGCTCGCCGCCGGCCTTCACCAGCCGGCCGATGTCCGAATAGACCTTCTCGGCCGCCTTCTCGCGGATG
>Ga0196977_1000764_pt1 | contig 14724 bp, 9 predicted proteins | sample S3v_1013CmetaG_FD_148634 | JGI IMG/M metagenome (GOLD analysis project Ga0196977, IMG submission 148634) | Soil microbial communities from Anza Borrego desert, Southern California, United States - S3+v_10-13C | ecosystem: Environmental > Terrestrial > Soil > Desert | place: USA: California...
TTTATGACCTTCGTCTACAACGCGGCGCGGGCGGGCGGCGGCGCGCCCGACCTGTCGGCGCGGGTGCAGGTCTACAGGGACGGCCGCGCGGTCGTCTCCACGCCCCTCGACAAAGTCGCGGCCGACGCGCAGGCCGACCCGGCGCGCGTCCCCTTCACCGCGGAGATCGGCCTCGGCGCGTTGCAGCCGGGGCGCTACACGCTGCGCGTCACGGTCGAAGATCGCGCCGCGCGGCAGTCCGCCTCGCAGCAGGCCGCCTTCTACGTTCAGTAATCGGGCCGCGTCGGAACCCGCAAAAAGATTAAGACCGGCGCGGCCCTGTGCGGGGCCGCGCCGGTCTCGGTTTGTGGGCCGGCGGTCGGTCTTTACTCGTCGTCGCCGGCTTCGGGCGCGTCGGCCTCTTCGGCGTCGCCGTCGGCGGCGGCGGCGACGCGGGCCATCGGCGCCGGCTCGACGCCCGAGAGGATGTCGGAGAGGCTCTCCATGACCGGCTCCTCGCGCGGCTGCTCCAACGTGGTGTCGCGCTCGACGCGGACGTTGCGGTAGAACTCCATCCCGGTGCCCGCCGGGATCAGCCGGCCCATGATGACGTTCTCCTTGAGGCCGCGCAGGTAGTCGATGCGGCCCGAGATGGCCGCCTCGGTGAGCACGCGCGTGGTCTCTTGGAAGGAGGCCGCCGAGATGAACGAGTCGGTCGAGAGCGACGCCTTCGTGATGCCGAGCAGGAGCGGCTCGGCCTTCGCCGGCTCGCCGCCCTCGCCCGTGACGCGCGCGTTCTCGTCGGCGAAGCGGAAGCGGTCGACCTGCTCGTCGAGCAGGAAGTCCGTGTCGCCCACGTCCGAAATCTTCACCCACCGGAGCATCTGGCGGACGATGACCTCGATGTGCTTGTCGTTGATGTTGACGCCCTGCAGGCGGTAGACCTCCTGAATCTCGTTCGTCAGGTACTCCTGCAGGCGGTTCATGCCGAGCACGCGCAGGATGTCGTGCGGGTTGAGCGGGCCGTCCATCAGCGCCTCGCCGGCGCGGACGCGGTCGCCCTCCTGCACGTTGATGTGCGTGCCGCGCGGGATGTCGTACTCGCGCTCCTCGCCGTCGTCGCCGACGACGACGAGCCGCCGCTTGCCCTTCGTGATCGCGCCGAGCTTGATCGTGCCGTCGATCTCGGACATGACGGCCGTCTCGCGCGGCTTGCGGGCCTCGAAGAGTTCGACGACGCGCGGCAGGCCGCCCGTGATGTCCTTCGTCTTCGTGGTCTCGCGCGGGATCTTGGCGATGATGTCGCCCGGCTCGACCTCGTCGGCGTCGTGCACCATCAGGTTGGCGCGCACCGGCATCTGGTAGGTCTTCAGGACCTTGTTGCCCGAGCGAATCTCGAGGCGCGGCTGGCGCTTCTCGTCGGGCGAGTCCTTGACGACGAGGCGCGACTGGCCCGTGACCTCGTCCACCTCCTCGTCAACCGTCACGCCCTCCTTCAGGTCTTGGAACTTCACCGCGCCGGCCACCTCGGTCAGGATGGCGAAGGTGAACGGATCCCACGTGGCGAGCATCTGGTCTTCCTTGACGCGCGCGCCGTTCTCGACGTGGATGTGCGCGCCGTAGACGATCTGGTAGCGCGCCACCTCGCGGCCGCGCTCGTCGATGATGGTCAGCGCGCCGTTGCGGTTCATGGCGATGATCTCGCCGCGGCGGTTCTTGACGACGTTGAGATCGACGTACTTGATCGTCCCGTCCATGCGCGCCTCGTGCTTCGACTGCTCTTCGAGGCGCGCCGTGCCGCCGATGTGGAACGTGCGCATGGTGAGCTGCGTGCCCGGCTCGCCGATGCTCTGGGCGGCGATGACGCCGACCGCCTCGCCGATGTCCACGGGCCGGCCCGTCGCGAGGTTGCGGCCGTAGCACTTGATGCAGACGCCGCGGCGCGACTCGCAGGTCAAGACCGAGCGGATGCGGACGCGCTGCACGCCGGAGCGCTGAATCTCCTGCGCGAGGTCTTCGTTGATCTCGTCGTTCGAGGCGACGATGACGCGCCCCTCGACCGGGTCGATCACGTCTTCGAGCGCCGTGCGGCCGACGATGCGGTCGCGCAAGGACTCGATCTCCTCGCCGCCCTCGACGATGGCCGTCGAGGAGATGCCCTTGAGCGTGCCGCAGTCGGGCTCCGAGATGATCACGTCCTGCGCCACGTCCACGAGGCGGCGCGTGAGGTAGCCGGAGTCGGCCGTCTTCAGCGCCGTGTCGGCGAGCCCCTTGCGCGCGCCGTGCGTCGAGATGAAGTACTGGAGGACGTTCAGGCCCTCGCGGAAGTTCGAGCGGATCGGCGTCTCGATGATCTCGCCCGAGGGCTTGGCCATCAGGCCGCGCATGCCCGCGAGCTGGCGAATCTGCTGCGCGGTGCCGCGGGCGCCCGAGTCCGACATGATGAGGATCGGGTTCAGCTCGTTGTTCGCCTTCTCGCGCTGATCCATCGCGACGAACATCTCCTTGGCGACGCGGTCGGTGACCTCCGACCAGATGGCGATGACCTTGTTGTAGCGCTCGCCGTTGGTGATGACGCCGTCGCGGTACTGCTTCTCGACCTCGATCACGTCGCGGTCGGCCTGACCGACGAGGGTCTTCTTGGACTCGGGCGTGACGAGGTCGTCGATGCCGATGGAGATGCCGGCCTTCGTCGCGTAGAGGAAGCCGAGGTTCTTCAGGTCGTCGAGCATCTTGACCGTCATCTCGTGGCCGAGCCGGAGGTGGCAGTAGTTGACGAGCGACTGGAGCCCCTTCTTCTTCAGGGTGCCGTTGACGTAGGGCAGCCCCTCGGCCACCTGATCGTTGAAGATGACGCGGCCGACCGTGGTGTTGATCACGCGGCGCACGTTCTCCTGCAGGGCGGCGCGCAGCACGTCCTGCGTGTCGTGCTCCTGCGTCAGGTCGATGAGGTCGCCGGCGAGGCGCAGCTTGATGGGCGTCTGCGTCTCGACCTCCTTCGCGTCGAGCGCGAGCAGCACCTCCTCGGTCGAGGAGAAGACGCGCCCCTCGCCCTTCAGCCCCGCGCGGTCGCGCGTCAGGTAGTAGCAGCCCAGCACGATGTCCTGCGAGGGGACGGCGATGGGCTGGCCGTTGGCGGGCGAGAGGATGTTGTTCGAGGCGAGCATCAGCACGGCGGCCTCGATCTGCGCCTCGGGCGAGAGCGGGATGTGGACGGCCATCTGGTCGCCGTCGAAGTCGGCGTTGAAGGCCGTGCAGACGAGCGGGTGAATCTTGATGGCCTTGCCCTCGACGAGGACGGGCTCGAAAGCCTGAATGCCGAGGCGGTGCAGCGTCGGCGCGCGGTTCAGGAGCACCGGGTGCTCGCGGATGACCTCTTCGAGGATGTCCCAGACGACCGGCTCCTGCCGGTCGACCATCTCGCGCGCCTGCTTGATGGTCGCGGCGTAGCCCTGCTTTTCGAGCTGGTTGTAGATGAACGGCTTGAACAGCTCCAAAGCCATCTTCTTCGGCAGGCCGCACTGGTGGAGCTTGAGCTCCGGCCCGACGACGATGACGGAGCGGCCCGAGTAGTCCACGCGCTTGCCGAGGAGGTTCTGGCGGAAGCGGCCCTGCTTGCCCTTCAGGGTGTCGGACAGCGACTTGAGCGGGCGGTTGTTGACGCCGCGCAGCACGCGGCCGCGCCGGCCGTTGTCGAAGAGCGCGTCGACGGCCTCCTGAAGCATGCGCTTCTCGTTGCGCACGATGACCTCGGGCGCGCGCAGCTCCATCAGCTTCTTGAGGCGGTTGTTGCGGTTGATGACGCGCCGGTAGAGGTCGTTGAGGTCCGACGTGGCGAAGCGGCCGCCGTCGAGCGGGACGAGGGGCCGCAGCTCGGGCGGGATGACCGGGATCACGTCGAGGATCATCCACTCGGGCCGGTTGCCCGACTTGAGGAACGAGGTCACGACCTTGAGGCGCTTGGAGAACTTCAGCTTCTTCTGCTGCGAGGTCTCCTCCTTCATGCGCGTGCGCAGCTCGCCCGAGAGCTCCTCGACGCCCACCATCGAGAGCAGCTCCTTGATGGCCTCGGCGCCCATCTTGGCGACGAAGAGGCCGGGGTAGTCGCGCACCAGTTCCCGGTAGCGCTCGTCGGTCAGGAGCTCGCGCTCCTTGACGGGCGCGTCGCCGGGGTCGATGACGATGTAGGACTCGAAGTAGAGCACCTTCTCAAGCTCCCTCAGAGGGATGTCGAGGAGGTGGCCGATGCGGCTGGGCAGCCCCTTGAAGAACCAGACGTGCGAGCAGGGGCTGGCCAGCTCGATGTGGCCGAGCCGCTCGCGGCGCACCTTGGCCTGCGTGACCTCGACGCCGCACTTGTCGCAGACCACGCCGCGGTGCTTCATGCGCTTGTACTTGCCGCAGAGGCACTCCCAGTCGGTGACGGGGCCGAAGATGCGCGCGCAGAAGAGGCCGTCGCGCTCGGGCTTGAACGTGCGGTAGTTGATCGTCTCCGGCTTCGTCACCTCGCCGTGCGACCAGTGGCGGATCTTCTCGGGCGAGGCGAGCGAGATGCGGATGGCCTCGAAGTCCGGCGCGAGTTGCGTCTTTTCTTGCTGGAATCGGAACACGACTTTAATCTCCGTAAGCAGTAAGCCGCTTCTAACAAATGATGAATGCAGAGTGCGGAGCGCAGAATTAAAAGCGACCTAATAATTCTGCGCTCTGCATTCTGACTTCCGCGCTACTCCGCGGGGCCGGCCGTGGCGACGACGGGGCGCCCGAGGCCGTCGCCGTCGGCCTCGGCCTCGGGCGCGTTCTTGTCGATGAGCTGCACGTCGAGGCAGAGCGACTGGAGCTCCCTGACGAGCACGTTGAAGGACTCGGGCACGCCGGGGTTGAAGTCGGCCTCGCCCTTGACGATGGCCTCGTAAATCTTCGAGCGGCCCGCCACGTCGTCGGACTTCGCGGTGAGCAGCTCCTGAAGGATGTGGGCCGCGCCGTAGGCTTCGAGCGCCCAGACCTCCATCTCGCCGAAGCGCTGGCCGCCGAACTGCGCCTTGCCGCCGAGCGGCTGCTGCGTGATGAGCGAGTACGGCCCGATCGAGCGGGCGTGGATTTTGTCGTCCACGAGGTGCGACAGCTTCAGCATGTAGATGTAGCCGACCGTCACCTTCTGCTCGAAGGGATCGCCCGAAAGCCCGTCGTAGAGGACGGTCTTGCCGCTGTCGCTGACGACCTCGGGCAGCCCGAGCCCGCGCAGGTGCGCGCTGGAGCGGCGGATCATCTCCTTGATCTCCGGCTCGGTCGCGCCGTCGAAGACGGGCGTCGCGAAGTGCAGGCCGAGCACGCGCGCGGCCCAGCCCAAGTGCGTCTCGAGGATTTGGCCGACGTTCATGCGCGAGGGGACGCCGAGCGGGTTCAGCACGATGTCGACGGGCGTGCCGTCGGGCAGGTACGGCATGTCCTCCTCGGGGAGGATGCGGGCGATGACGCCCTTGTTGCCGTGGCGGCCCGCCATCTTGTCGCCGACCGACAGCTTGCGCTTCATCGCGATGAAGACCTTGACCATCTTGATGACGCCGGGCGAGAGCTCGTCGCCCTGCCGCAGCTTGGCGATCTTCTCCTCGTAGATGTCGGTCAGGATGCGGATCTGGCGCTCGGTCCTGTCCTCGAAGTCCTTGACCTCGGCGCTGATGTCGGCGCCGCGCGCGCCCGCCACCTGCGCCTTGCGCAGATGCTTCGGCTCGATGCCCTCGAGCATCTCGCGCGTGACGGTCTCGCCCTTCGGGATGCGCGTCTCGCGCTCGACCGTGAGGTCGGCGGCGAGCTTGCGCCCCTCGAAGAGCTCGTGGATGCGCGCGTCGCGCTGCTCGCGCAGGATGCGCATCTCGTCTTCGAGGTCGCGGCGCAGGCGGTTCTCCTCGTCCATCTCGATGGAGAGCGAGCGCTGGTCGCGCTCCTGCCCCTTGCGCGTGAAGACCTGCACGTCCACCACCGTGCCGTCGATGCCCGGCGGGCAGACGAGCGAGGCGTCCTTCACGTCGCCGGCCTTCTCGCCGAAGATGGCCCGCAGCAGCTTCTCCTCGGCGGTCAGCTGCGTCTCGCCCTTCGGCGTGACCTTGCCGACGAGGATCGAGCCGGGCTTGACCTGCGCGCCGATGCGGATGATGCCCGACTCGTCGAGGTCGCGCAGCATGTTCTCGCCGACGTTCGGGATGTCGCGCGTGATCTCCTCCGGCCCCAGCTTCGTGTCGCGGGCCTCGATCTCGAGCTCCTCGATGTGGATCGAGGTGTAGTAGTCGTCCTTCACCAGACGCTCGCTGACGAGGATGGCGTCCTCGAAGTTGTAGCCGCGCCACGGCATGAAGGCGACGAGGACGTTGCGGCCGAGGGCGAGCTCGCCGCGGTCGGTGCAGGGGCCGTCGGCGATGACCTGACCCTTGACCACCCGCTCGCCGATCTGGACGATGGGCCGCTGGTTGATGCAGGTGTTCTGGTTCGAGCGGCGGAACTTCGTCAGCGTGTAGATGTCGGCCGTCACCTCGCGCGAGATCGTCCCGTCGACGTTGTGGTCGGCGCGGACGATGATGCGCTCGGAGTCGACGTAGTCCACCACGCCGTCGCGCCGCGCGGCGACGACCGCGCCCGAATCCCTCGCCGTCACCTGCTCCATCCCCGTCCCGATGTAGGGCGACTCGGCGCGCAGCAGCGGCACGGACTGGCGCTGCATGTTCGACCCCATCAGCGCGCGGTTCGCGTCGTCGTTCTCAAGGAACGGGATGAGCGAGGCGGCCACCGAGACGAGCTGCTTCGGCGAGACGTCGACGTACTCGATCTCCTCGCGCAGCGAGGTCATGAACTCGCCGGCCTTGCGCGAGGCGTTGCGCTCGTTGACGATGTGGCCTTCCTCGCTCAGCTCGATGTTGGCCTGCCCGATGACGTGCTTGTCCTCCTCCCACGCCGTCAGGTAGAACGGGTACGGCTCGTACTCGGCCCTGCGGCCGTCGGCCCCGACCTTGCGGTTGGCCTTCGTGACCTCGTCCTCGGAGACGTGGTCGCCCGGCTTGAGCTTGGTGTCGCCGCCGTTGATGATGCGGACGTACTCGATGACGCGGCCGCCCTCGACCTTGCGGTAGGGCGACTCGATGAAGCCGAACTCGTTGATGCGCGCGAAGCAGGAGAGCGACGAGATGAGGCCGATGTTCGGCCCCTCCGGCGTCTCGATGGGGCAGATGCGGCCGTAGTGCGTCGGGTGCACGTCGCGCACCTCGAAGCCCGCGCGCTCGCGCGAGAGGCCGCCCGGCCCGAGGGCCGAAAGCCTCCGCTTGTGCGTGATCTCGGAGAGCGGGTTGGTCTGATCCATGAACTGCGAGAGCTGGCTCGACCCGAAGAACTCGCGCACCGCGGCCGTCACCGGCTTCGCGTTGATGAGGTCGCGCGGCATCGTCGTCTGCATCTCCTGCTGGATCGACATCTTCTCCTTGATCGCGCGCTCCATGCGCACCAGCCCGATGCGGAACTGGTTCTCGAGCAGCTCGCCGACGGCGCGCACGCGGCGGTTGCCGAGGTGGTCGATGTCGTCGGCCAGATACTCGACGGGGTTGCGCCGCATCTTCAGCAGGTACGAGATGACCTGCACGAAGTCCTGCGACGAGAGCAGCGGGTCGTCGATGCGGTCGCGCTCGGGCCGCCCCATCTTGATGTTGAACTTCAGCCGGCCGACGCGCGAGAGGTCGAACTTGCGCTCGTCGAAGAACATGCCCTCGAAGAGCCGGTAGGCGGTCTGCACCGTCGGCGGGTCGCCGGGGCGCATCTTGCGGTAGATTTCGAGGAGCGCGTCCACCGGCTTCGAGATGACATCCTTCTTCAGGGTCTGCGCCAGCACGTTGCCGAGGTCGTCGCGCTCGGGGAAGAAGACGGTGAAGCCGGTCACACCGGCCTCGACGATCTCCTGAAGCTTGGCCGGGGTGACCTCGTTGTTGGCCTCGACGATGACCTCGCCCGTCTCGGTGTTGACCACGTCGGCGAGGGCGTAGGCGCCGTCGAACTGCTGCGAGTCGACCTCGACCTCCGAGACGTGCGCGCGGCGCAGGTCGCGGAGGGCCGACTGCGTGATCTTCTTGCCGGCGCGGACGACGGGCTCGGACGAGCCCTTGGCCTTGATGTCGTGCTCGGCCTTCATGCCGACGAGGTTGGTCGGGCCCTCCTCGCGCACGCCGACGAAGAGGCGGCCCTCCTCGGCCCGCACCTCGTCGGCGATGTAGAAGGCGCGCAGGATGTCCTCGTCAGAGAACGAGGAGTTCTTGACGGCCTCTTCGAGCTGCGCGTCCGAGGCGAAGCCCTTCGGGTCGAACTGCGGGTTGAGCCAGATGCCCAGCGCGCGCAGGAAGATCGAGGCGAGGAACTTGCGCTTGCGGTCGATGCGGACGTAGAGCAGGTTCTTCTGGTCGTACTCGAACTCGACCCACGAGCCGCGGTACGGGATGACCTTCGCCAGAAAGACCGGGGCCTTCTCGAAGAAGACGCCGGGCGAGCGGTGGAGCTGCGAGACGATGACGCGCTCCGTGCCGTTGATGATGAAGGTGCCGTTGTCGGTCATCAGCGGGATTTCCCCGAAGAAGACCTCCTCCTCCTTGATGTCGCGGATCGACTTGGTCTCGGTCTCCGGGTCTTTGTCGAAGACGGTGAGGCGGATTTTGACCTTGAGCGGGACGCTGTAGGTCATGCCGCGCTCCTGACACTCCTGCTGGTCGTGCTTGTGCTTGAGGCCGACGGGCTCGCCGCAGTTGTCGCACAGCGTCGGCCGCACGGCGTTGAAGGTGCCGCAGTTGTGGCAGAGCGTCTCGCCGGGGACGAGCGGGTCGACCTTGACGAGCGAGCCGCACTCCTTGCAGTTGGCGCGCAGGTAGCGCAGGCCTTCGAGGCGGCCGCACTTGCACTGCCAGTTGCCGATGTGGAACTCGACGAAATCCAGCTCGGCCGTCTGCCGGAAGTCGGCGATGGGGAAGACCGAGCGGAAGACGGCCTGCAGGCCCGTCGCCTCGCGCTCCTCCGGGAGCAAGTCCATCTGGAGGAAGCGGTTGTAGGAGTCGCGCTGAATCTCGATGAGGTTCGGGATGCGCGCCGAGGTCTTGATCTTCGAGAAGTCGTGGCGCGCGGGCGGCTGGCTCGTGCGGCGGCCCGAGCCGACCGCGCCCTGCTGGAGCGGGTTCGCGAACGGGTTGGCATCAACGGGATTGGCAGACATCAGGAATCCTTTCAACAGCAGAAGACGGTAGCCAGTAATTCAGTAGGCGGCAGGGGGCCGTCGAAATCGGTCAGGCTTTCGACCGCCGGGACGCCCGGTGCGGGGCCCGCCGGCTGCCGGCCGCCGCCTACTTCTTCCAACCGCGAATCAAAAATCAAACTTAACTTTTAGAGACGCCAAAGCGCGGCCAGAGCGCACGGGTCTCTGACCGCATCTCCTGTACAGGGTGAAAGCGGTTGACGCTATTCAAACTAATTGGGAGTAACGACTGTGCCCCACTACTCCCCTAGATTAGACGCCCCGCGGCGGCCGTGTCAAGAAGGGTGCCGGGTTTCAGGGCCGGGTGACGGGGAAAACCGAATCGCCCCCCCGCGCCACCCGACGCCCGGCACCCAAAACCCGCTTTACTTCACTTCGACGGTCGCGCCGGCGTCGGCCAGCTTGGCGCGGATGGCCTCGGCCTCTTCCTTCGAGACGCCCTCCTTGACGGCCTTGGGCGCGGCCTCGACGAGGTCTTTGGCCTCCTTCAGCCCGAGCGCGGTGATCTCGCGGACGACCTTGATGACGTTGATCTTGTTGCCGCCGGCGGCCTGCAGGACGACGTCGAACTCGGTCTTCTCCTCGGCCGCGGGCGCGGCCTCGCCGCCGCCGGCCGCCGGGGCCGCCGCCACGGCCGCCGCGGCCGCCGAGACGCCGAAGGTCTCCTCCAGCTCCTTGACGAGCTGCGAGGCTTCCAAAAGCGTCATGTTCTTCAGGAACTCAATCACATCTTCGCGTGTAGCTGCCATGATGACTTTCAATCCTCCTCAAAGGGTTTCTCTGGTTGTGTACCTGTTGATGGTTCGCGAGCCGAGAGAACCCACGGGACGAACCGGCGGCCTGCTGCATCGCAGCCCCCGAAACGTCCGAGCCAGAGGTGCGACCTGACAATCGCCCAGCCCGTTTTCCGCGTCCGGCCGACAACTAAATTTCAGGTTTGCGATTTTTGCTCCGCGGTCGGGAGCCGCTCGCCCCCCGACCGCGCACCGCAAACCCAAAACCAAAAATCGAAAATCCCGCTAGGCGGTCTCGCCGCCCGCTTCGCCGCCGCCCTTCTGCTCGCCGATCTGCTTGACGACGATGGCGAGGTTGCGCGGCACGGCCGAGATGACCGTCACGAGGCGCTGCGCCTGCGCGTTGATGAGGAACATGACCTTCGAGATCAACTCCTCCTTCGACGGCAGCGTGGCGATGGCCTCGACATCCGGCAGGGCGATGACCCTTCCTTCGACCACGCCCGCCTTGAACGTGAAGACCTCGGGGTTTTCACGCGCGAACTTCGAGATGGCCTTCGACAGCTGGACGGGGTCGCCCTCGGCCAGCGCCAGCGCGGTGACGCCCTTGAAGTACTCGGCGGCGGCCTCGAATGGCGTGCCCTCGGCGGCCTTGCGCGCCAGCGTGTTCTTGACGACCGAGTAGCGCGCGCCCGCCTCGCGCAGCTGCCGGCGCAACTCCTGATCCTTCGCCACCGTCAGGTTCTTAAACCCGACGAGCATCCCGGCCGAGGCCGCCTGAAACTGCTCGGCGAGGGCGTCGAGGTCTCTCTGCTTCTGCTCCCTTGTCTTCAACTCCGTGCCCTCCCCTTCTACCTTGCGTAAGCCGTCTCGTCGAGCAGGACGCCCGGCCCCATCGTCGGGGCGAGGTTGACCTTCTTGACGTATTTGCCCTTGGCGGTCGAGGGCTTGGCCCTGACGACCGCGTCGATCAGCGTCTGCGCGTTCTCGCGCAGCGCCACCGGCTCGAACGAGACCTTGCCGATGCCGACGTGGATGACGCCGGTCTTATCGACGCGGTACTCGACCTTGCCCGCCTTCGTCTCGCGCACGGCCGTCGCCACGTCGGGCGTCACCGTCCCCGTCTTCGGGTTCGGCATCAGGCCGCGGGGGCCGAGGATTTTGCCGAGCTGGCCGACGAAGCGCATCATGTCGGGCGTGGCGACGACGGCGTCGAAGTCGAGCCAGCCGCCCTTGATGCGGTCGACCACGTCCTCGCCGCCGACGAAGTCCGCGCCGGCCTCCTCAGCCTCGCGCAGCTTGTCGCCCTGCGTGATGACGAGCACGCGCTTGGACTTGCCGATGCCGTGCGGCAGCACGACCGTGCCGCGCACGAGCTGGTCGGCCTTGCGCGGGTCGACGCCCAGCCACATCGTCAGCTCAACTGTCTCGTCGAATTTGCGGGCGGCGGTGGCGGAGACCTCTTTGACCTTCGCCAAGCCCTCTTCGAGGGTGTACTTCCGGCCCGGCTCGATCTTCTCCAGAGCCGCGCGGTACTTCTTCCCGTGCTTCATCCACTTCCTCCGAGGTGCAAGCGAGGGGTGAAGCCCTCTCCCTCTCAACGAATGCGGAAGTCAGAGCGCGGAATGCAGAAGTAAGGACAGGTTCTTAATTCTGCATTCTGCGCTCCGCCTTCATCATTCGATTGTCAGCCCCATGTTGCGCGCCGTGCCTTCGATGGTCTTGACTGCCGACTCCAGACTCGTCGTGTTCAAGTCCTGAAGCTTGAGGCGGGCGATCTCCTCGATCTTGTCGCGCGAGATGGTGCCGACCTTCTCGCGGTTCGGCTTGCCCGAGCCTTTGGCGACGCCGGCCGCCTTCTTCAGGAGGTCGGCCGCGGGCGGCGTCTTCGTCTCGAAGGTGAAGGAGCGGTCGGCGAAGACGGTGATGACGACCGGGATTTTCAAGTCCGGGTCCATCTGCGCCGTCTTGGCGTTGAACGCCTTGCAGAACTCCATGATGTTGACGCCGTGCTGGCCGAGCGCCGGGCCGATGGGCGGGGCCGGGTTGGCCTTCCCCGCCGGGACTTGGAGCTTGATGTAGCCTGTGATCTTCTTTGCCATAACTCAGTTATCAGTCTTCAGCGATCGGCCTCCGGTCACCGGCCCCGGCGAGCGATCCCGCCGAGGGCTGACGACCGAAAACCGCCTACTCGTCCTCTGTAAACGTCACCTTCTCCACGTCGAGGAAGTTGAGTTCGACCGGCGTCGAGCGCCCGAAGATGGTGACGACCACCTTGAGCGTGGACTTGTCGGAGTTGACCTCCTCGACCTTGCCGGTGAAGGAGGCGAACGGCCCCGACTTGATGCGCACCGTCTCGCCCTGCTGGTAGGTGAACTTCGGCTTCGGCTTCTCGGCCGCCTCCGTCACGTTGTGGACGATCTGGTTGACCTCGTCGGGCGTCAAAGGCGTCGGCTGCTGCCCGCCGACGAAGCCCGTCACCTTCGGCGTCGATTTGATGAGGTGGAAGACGTCGTCCGGGATGTGGCCGCGGTCGTCGCACTCGATCTGCACCAGCACGTAGCCGGGGTAGAACATGCGCGTGGACTCGACGCGCTTGTTGCCGCGCATCTCGACGACCGTCTCGGTCGGGACGAGCACCTCGGTGATCTCGGCCTGCAGGTCGGTGTCGCGGATGCGCGCCTTCAGGCTGTCGCGCACCTTCTTCTCGTGCCCCGAGTAGGTGTGGAGGATGAACCACTGCTGCATGACAGTTAAGACTCCCTCAGGCCCCCCCGACCAGACTCTGGAGTTGGTCGATCAGGTACGCGAAGGTCTGATCGACGGCCCAGAGGTAGGCGGCGAAAAAGATGACGGCGATGACGGTGATGATCGTCGTGTTCCTGACCTCGATGGCGCTCGGCCACGAGACGCGGCTCAGCTCCGCCCGCACGTCGCGCACGAACCTGCCGGCGCGCGCGAAGAACCCGTCATCCTCGTGCTCGGCCTGCCCGCGCTCGCGCCGCGCCGGGCGGCCCTCGGGGCCTTCCCCGTAGCGCGCCATGCGCGGGGCCGCGCCGCCCTGCGCCGCCGCGCCCCCGGTGGTGGCCTCCGGCCCGTCTTCACCGTTGGCAGTCATCCGTTCGTCCTCTCTCTTCGACACCCGACTTCTTCCTTCAGCCGAATTCAACAGGGGTATCAGGATTCGAACCCGAACTTTCGGTTTTGGAGACCGACGTGCTAACCGTTAACACTATACCCCTCCGAGGAGCGCAGAAGTCTGAACGCAGGGCGCGGAACTTGTCTTTCATTCCGCATTCCGCACCCTGACTTCTGACTTCACTTGGTCTCTTTGTGTCCGGTGTGTTGACGGCAGCGGCGGCAGAACTTCCTGAACTCGAGGCGCTCCGGCGTCGTCTTCTTGTTCTTCGTCGTCACGTAGTTCCGGCTCTTGCACTCGGTGCACTGCAACGTAATGTTATCGCGTGGCATAACTCACCCAACAGAATTTTTGATTGTGGATTTCGGGTTCGCGACTGCTTACTCCGACGGCCGCGAGCCCGAAACCGCCGGTGGCTACTCGATGATGTCGGAGATGGTGCCGGCCCCCACCGTCCGCCCCCCCTCCCGGATGGCGAACCGCAGCCCCTTCTCCATCGCGATCGGCGTGATCAGCTCGATCTCCATCGCCACGTTGTCGCCCGGCATCACCATCTCGACGCCCTCCGGCAGCGTCGCCACCCCCGTCACGTCCGTCGTCCGGAAGTAGAACTGCGGCCGGTACCCCGTGAAGAACGGCGTGTGCCGCCCCCCCTCCTCCTTCGTCAGCACGTAGGCCTCGGCCCGGAACTTCGTGTGCGGCGTGATGCTGCCCGGCTTGGCGATCACCTGCCCCCGCTCGATGTCGCGCCGCTCCACCCCCCGCAGCAGCAGCCCCACGTTGTCGCCCGCCACCCCCTCGTCGAGCAGCTTCTTGAACATCTCCACGCCCGTCACCACGGTCGTGCGCGTCGGCCGGATGCCGATCACCTCCACCGACTCGTTGACCTTCACCCGCCCCCGCTCGACCCGCCCCGTCGCCACCGTCCCCCGCCCCTGGATGGTGAAGATGTCCTCGACCGGCATCAAAAACGGCTTCTCCACGTCCCGCTGCGGCGTCGGGATGTAGGAGTCGACCGCCGCCATCAGCTCCTCGACCGTCTTCTCCCACCGCTCCTCGCCGTTGAGCGCCCCGAGCGCCGACCCGCGCACCACCGGGATGTCGTCGCCGGGGAACTCGTAGGTCGAGAGCAGCTCGCGCACCTCCAGCTCGACGAGGTCCAGGAGCTCCTCGTCGTCGACGGCGTCGACCTTGTTCATGAACACCACCATGGCGGGCACGCCCACCTGCCGCGCCAGCAGGATGTGCTCCCTAGTCTGCGGCATCGGCCCGTCGGTGGCCGCCACGACGAGGATGGCCCCGTCCATCTGCGCCGCCCCCGTGATCATGTTCTTGACGTAGTCGGCGTGGCCCGGGCAGTCGACGTGCGCGTAGTGGCGGTTGGCCGTCTCGTACTCGACGTGGGCCGTCGCGATCGTGATGCCTCTGGCACGCTCCTCCGGCGCGTTGTCGATCGAGTCGAAGGCCCGGAACTGGATGCGCGGGTTGTGCTTGGCGAGCACCTTCGTGATCGCCGCCGTCAGCGTCGTCTTCCCGTGGTCGACGTGCCCGATCGTCCCGATGTTGACGTGCGGCTTCGACCGGTCAAATTTTTCCTTCGCCAT
>Ga0196977_1000765_pt1 | contig 14717 bp, 12 predicted proteins | sample S3v_1013CmetaG_FD_148634 | JGI IMG/M metagenome (GOLD analysis project Ga0196977, IMG submission 148634) | Soil microbial communities from Anza Borrego desert, Southern California, United States - S3+v_10-13C | ecosystem: Environmental > Terrestrial > Soil > Desert | place: USA: California...
GGGGATAAGGAAGACCAGCGCCGCGAAGGCGGGGATGAACTGCTGCAGGAACCGCACCCCGAGGATCGTGGCCGCAGCGCCCACCACGATGAGGAGCACGCCGGCGTGCCGGAACACCTCGAGCGCCTGCTCCAGACCGACCCGCTCCATGAGCACGCCGCCGGCGATCATCGCCGGGCCCAGGAAGCTCCACGTCGGCCGGCACAGGCGCAGCCGGCCGCGCCGGAGCCACACCAGCCACGCCGCGATCGGCAGCGCCATGAGGATGTGCGAATCCTCCTCGCTGTGGATCGCCTGGCCGAAGATCTCGGCCCAAGTCCGCGCGGTCGCGGCGATCGCGAGGGAGACCAGCGCCACGAGCAGCATCAGGTCGGTCCGGCGCCATCCGGCCAGCCGCATCATCGCCGGGCCTCCTCGGCGAGGCCCTGCTCGGAGGTCACGCCCGACGGCCCGACCACCGAGTCGATCACCTGCTCCCCGTCGTGCACCACGCCCCCCGGCCCGACGATGCTCCGGGCGAGCAGGGCGCCCCTGCCCACCCGGGCGCCGCCCAGCACGACCGAGTCCACGACGACCGCATCGGGCGCGACCGAGGCGGTCTCGCACACGACCGACCCGGCGCGGCGCCGGTCGTCGAGCACACGCGGCTCGAGCGAGCCCGAATCGTCTGCCACGACGCCGCTGCACACCCGCACGGCGAGGAGGAATTCCTGCCGGCTCCGGAGCGGGATCGCGCCGGCGCCCGGGAGGTCGTGCACCATGACCGCCCGCCCCTCCGCCACGAGCTTGGAGAGCCACTGCTCCTTGAGGTCCATGAACCCCGCATGCGGCACGACACCCAGCAGAGGGCGCGCGAAGATGTAGATCCCCGCGGGGGATTCGTCCGAATTGCGGGCCACGGTCACGTCCGCCCCGCTCCGGTAGTGGTACGCCAGCATCTGTCCGAGATCGGCGGTGCAGCAGCGCGCCGCCTCGGCCGCGATGACCGTCGTCCCCGGCCCGAGCCGCTCGCACGCGTCGCGCAGAGCCCCAGCGGGCCCCCGGTAATCGCTCTGGTCCACGATCGTGCGCAGCACGCCGAGAGTGGATCGGGGCAGCGGCGTCGACCCGCCGCAGAGGCACAGCCGCTCCCCCGCGACGCCGGCCCGCTCCAGCGTCGCCAGCGCATGCTGCCAGTAATCGAGCACGGTCTCGCGCCGGGTGAGGTGCATGTCGAGCACGGAACAGCCCGCCGCGACTCCGAGCGGCGGCGGGCTGAACCCGCCTGCCATCAACACGAACGCCACGGGCGCGGCGGGATCGCGCGACACGGCCTCGCGAGTCGGGACGGCGGATGCGGTCTTTTCGGACCCTATTTCCAGAATGACCGTACCTCCCCTCCGGTCGCGAGTGCTCAGCAACACGTACGGACGACCCGGCCGCACGTTCGCAATCCCAACCGGAACGCCCCGAGAGCCGGGGGTACCCCCGAGCGTCGCCGGCGCGGTCCGAGAGGTTCGGGCGGTCAGCCCGCCGGGTCGTTCATCGGCTGGAATCCGCGGGCTGATAAAGCCCCGAGGGCCGCGATCCCCTTGGCCTCCCAGGTTTCCCGCTCCACTCGGCAGCGCCTGGGCGCGGGCTCTCCGGGTTCTGCCAGCGCGCGCCGGATCGCCGCGGCGAAGGCGCCCGGCGAGTCCGCGATCTCGACCAAGCCGCGGTACCGATCGAGTTCCGGGAACGGCGTGCTCACCACCGGCCGGCCGACGGCGAGGTATTCCTTGAGCTTGACAGGATTGCACGCCTGGATCCATTCGCTCTGGTTCCAGGGCATGATCAGCACGTCCGCCGCGCCCATGTACGACGGCACCTCGCCGTACGCCTTGCGCCCGAGGAGGTGAACATTGGGCAAATCTACCCAATCCGGCGGAAGCGAACATGCGCCGACGAGCACGAACTGCACGTCCGGCAGGGCCTTCGCCGTCTCGACGAGCAGCGGGGGATCGAACGTGTGCGCGTCGATGCCGCCGACGAACCCGGCGCGGGGGCGCGGGATCGGGGCCATGTCGCCGGGCTCGGCGCCGGAGGCGCCGGCCTCGGCGAAGGCCGCGAAGTCGCACCCGTGGTCGATGAATTCGGCGCTCCGGCACTGGGCGCCCTCCTGCGCCTTGAGCCACGAGGAGCAGTAGAGCGTCAGGTCCGCCCGCTGCTTGAGGAAGCGGTCGAAGCCGGCGATGCGGGGCTGGTTCACGCCGTGAAAGGCCTCGAAGCGGTCGGTCCTTTGGTACACCACCCCGACCGGGCGAAGCCGGTCGACGACTTCCGCGGCGGGCGGGCAGGCGATCCAGACCAGCGGCCGGCGGATGCCGGCCCGGCGCGCGAAGGTCCGGACCTGGAGGGCCAGCGCGGCCCGATTCAGGCCGGCGCCGAGGCCGGCGGGCGCCGCCAGCGGCGAGGCGACGAAGAAGTTCTCCCGGACCTTCACCAGGCCGCGCCGCAGGCTCCTGAGCTTCCGCGCGATGCGCTTCGCGAACATGGCCCCCTCGCCGACGCGGGGGACGCGCATGCCGATCGAGTTGATGTAGAGCACCGGCGCGGTGCGCGAGAGCTCGCGCATCATCTGCATGTCGTAGTGGCCGCGGTTGTGGTACCACCAGTCCTCGCCGCCGAAGCAGATGACGCCGTCGAAGCGTTTGGGCGGGGTGGTGTGGGTCACGCGGCGGGTCTCGCATCCATGCCGGGGGCCGGCTGCTCAGGCGCGCACGAGGCGTGCCCCCATCGCGGGGGCGAAGGCGCGCATCGCGTCGCGTGTATCGACCACGAGCCGGGCGTGCTTCGCGATCATCGCGTAGTCGAAGGCTCGGTGGTTGGTCACGATAACCGCCGCGTCGAACGCGGCGATCGCGCCGGCATCCAGGCGGACGCTGGCCATCCCCAGGTCGTAGCGGCGCATGGGGTGCGTGCGATCCACGTGCGGGTCCGAGTACTCGACGCGGCAGCCCTCGGCGCGGAGCAGCTCGATGATCTCCAGGGCGGGGCTCTCGCGCACGTCGTCGATGTCCGGCTTGTACGCGAGCCCGAGCACCAGCACGGAAGCCTGGGCCGGGGGCGTGCCGCGCGAGGCGAGCGCGTCGAGCGTCCGGCGCACGACCCGCTCTGGCATGGCGTGGTTGATCTCGCCGGCGAGCTCGATGAATCGTGCGGGCGCGCCGACCTGGGCAGCCTTCCACGACATGTAGAACGGGTCGATCGGGATGCAGTGCCCGCCCAGGCCGGGGCCGGGGTAGAAGGGCATGAAGCCGAACGGCTTGGTCGCCGCGGCGGCGATCACCTCCCAGATGTCTATCCCCATCGCCTCGAGCGACACCTTCAGCTCGTTAACGAGCGCGATGTTCACCGCCCGGAAAATATTCTCGAGCAGCTTCGCGGCCTCGGCGACCTCGGCGGAGGAGACCTCGACGACGCGCTCGACGGCGCGTCGGTACAGGGCCGCGGCCAGGGCGGTCGAGGCCGGGTCCAGGCCCCCGACCAGCTTCGGCGTCGTGCGCGTCGTGTGGCTGCTGCGCCCCGGGTCCTCGCGCTCGGGCGAATACGCGACGAAGAAGTCGCGCCCGCAGGCCAGCCCCGCGGGCGCGCGCGACGCGATCGCCCCCAGGAACTCCTGGCGGGTAGTGCCCGGGTAGCTCGTGGATTCGAGCACGACGAGCTGCCCGGGCCGGAGCGACCGACCGATATCCGCCCCGGCGCGCACCACGTAGCTCAGGTCCGGCTTCCGGTCGTCGGTGAGGGGCGTGGGAAGGCAGACGAGGATCGCGTCGGGCTCGCGCAGACGGCCGAAGTCGGCCGTCGCCCCGAACCGCTCCGACGCCGCGAGCCCGCGCGGCAGGTCGCGGCCGAGGTGCTTCAGGTACGCCTCGCCCCGCGCGAGCGCATCGATCTTGGCCCCGTCGATGTCGAACCCGAGCACGCGCATGCCGCCCGCGTGCATCGCGTCGGCGAGCGGCAGGCCGACGTAGCCCAGCCCCACGATGCCGACGAGGGCGTCGCCCGAGTCGATGCGATGGCGGAGCTGGTCGAGCACGCTCGGTCTCCTGTGCGACGCGGGGCGCCGGAGGCGGGGGGAGTGTACCCCGCGCCCACTTCCGGCGGCGTGCGCGCTCGGCCGCGCCGCCGCACCGGTCACGCGCCGTCGATGAACGCCCGGATCGCGCCGATGAGCCCGGGCGAGGCGAAGGGGGGTATCGGCTCACCGGCGCGCAGCTCCGCGAGGCGATCGAGCATCGCGGGCAACTCCGACTCGTCGTGCGCGACGAGCACCCCAGGCCGGCCCTCGAACCGTGCCGCGGTCGCGAGCTGATGGTCGTTCCGCTGCTCGCCGAGCGCGGCCTTGCGGGGCATGATGAGTATGGGCTTGCCGTACTGGAGTGCCGTCAGGATCGAGCCCATGCCCGCATGGGCCACGATCGCCTCGGCGGCCCGGGCGTGCTCTGCGAACTCCCGCGGGTTCACGAACGGCCGGTGCGCAATGTGGGCGGGAACGAGCTCGGTGGGCCCGATCTGCGCGAAGACATCCCCGCGCCCGGCCCGCCCGGCCCATTGGTCAACCGCGCGGACCATGCGGTCGAAGGCAAGCTGCGTGCCGACCGTGACGAAGATCACAGGACGCTCCCCTCGTAGCGCGGGCCGTCGGTCGTCGCGAGCTCGGGCCACTGGGTGAGCCAGAGGTCGGCGTGGCGGCGGACCATCCGCCCGGTCATCGAGAGCTCCTCGGCGTTGGCGATCGAGTCCACCCAGATGGTGCGCGCGCCCAGCAGCTTGCCGAACCGGATCGCGAAATAGCCCGGCGCGGCGCCGGTCGAGACCACCACGTCCGGCCTCAGCCTGAGCAGGGTCCAGAGCACGCGCAGGGCCATGCGGGCCACGCCGGCCTTGTCCCAGCGGTTCGCGTCATTGACCAGGTGCAGCGTCGCCCCGGGCTCGAGCTCGGCGCGGTATTCCGGCAGGGTCGTCAGGTAGTGCGTCTCGCAGTGCTCCCAGGCGGGGCGCATGCGCCGGAGCTGCACGAAGTGCCCGCCGCCGGAGGCGACGGCGAGCACCCGGGGCCTGCGCCGGCTCATGACCGGTCTCCGGGCGCGTGCTGCGCGGGCCCGGCGGCACCGGGGCTGGCCGGGGCGGTCCTCGGGCGCCACCGGCCCATCTCCATCCCGGCGCTCCACCACTCGCGTCGGCGGGCGAAGATCGTGCGCCAGGTCGTGGCCAGGTCGCGATGTCTCCCGCTGATCGGCGAAAGGAGCAGGCTCCGCGCGAGCTTGTTGGCCGCCCAGAGGTCGAGGCAGCGGATCCCGAGGCGGGCCTTCCACGCCGGCCAGTGCTTCCGCAGCAGCTGGGCACGGCCCTTGTACTGGCGGATCGTCTGCTCGACCACGACGCGGTCGGACGCCCCGCCGTAGTGGACGATCGTGGCCTGCGGCACGGCGATCGGCCGCGCCCCGTGCGCACGGGCGCGCAGGCACAGGTCGAACTCCTCCGCGTACATGCGGAAGCGGTCGTCGAAGCCGCCGAGCTCCTCCCAGAGGGCGCGCTCGATGAGGAGGAAGCAGCCCGAGATGATCGGCACCTCGCGCAGCGTGTCGCGCTCCCAGCGCCCGAGCGACTCGGGCTCAAAGAACGCCGAGTGCTTGAAGAGGGCGCCCAGGCCGGCGGCGCGGCTGAACATGCTCCAGAGGGTGGGACTGCCCCAGGCGCTGGCGCGGTTGAGTGAGCGGTCGGGGAAGAGCGTGCGTCCGCCGTAGATCCGGTGCTCCGGGCGGGCGCGCGCGAACTCGACGAGGGTGTCGATCGCGTGGTCGAGCGTGACGGTATCGGGGTTGAGCAGCAGGATGTACTCGCCGCGGGCGCCGCGAGCGCCCGCGTTGTTCGCCGGACCGAAGCCGATGTTCTCAGGAAGGGCCAGCAGGCGCACGCCCGGGAACTCGGCGGCGATCGCCTCCGCGGAGCCGTCGGGCGAGGCGTTGTCGACCACGATCACCTCGTGCGACACCCTCGTCGTCTCGCGCATGGCCGAGCGGATCGCCCCGAGCGTCAGCTCGCGGGTGTTGTAGCTCACGATGACGATCGAGACGTCCATGGGCGTGGCGGGAGCGGCGGCGGGCGTCGGCTATGCGGTCAGGCGGCGGAGCATGCGCTTGGCGATCATCGTCGGATCGCGCCGGTCCACGTCGGCGACCCGGTCGGGCGGGATCTCCGAGATCAGGCGCGAGATCTCGGAGAACGTCGAGCGGCTGGCGTAGACGAGCGCGTCGCAGCGGGCCAGCAGGTACATGTCGGTCAGCGCCTCGACGCCGTTGGCGACAGGGTCCGCGCACTGCTCGTTCTGGTGCATCACCGCGCCCTCGGGCGGGAACCACTTGGGCGTCGTCAGCACCTCCCCGAACTCGCGCCGGAACTCCTCCTCGACGCGCCGGTTGTCAGTCGCGAGGAAGACCTTCGCGCCCGGCAGGCGGCGGAGCTGCTCCCTGGTCGCGGCCTTCAGCTTGCCCAGGTCGGTCGTCCGATCGGTGTAGCGCACGTGCACGCCCACGGCCTTCTCCGGCCAGGAGCCCGCGACGAAGCGCTCGATGCGCTCGCGCACCCGGACGCTCGGCGGGAGCTCCTCCTTCAGGGCCTTCCGCGCGACCTGCTCGACCGACAGCCCCGCGTATCCATCGACCCGCTCGCGCGCCAGCGGGGCGACGGCCCGGAAGCGGCCCATGTAGTACCAGAACACGGCGACGGCCTCCGGGTAGTCGGCGCGTGCCGGGTCGACCGAGTACTTGCGGTGGATCGTCAGGCTCGAGTGCTTGTCGGGGTCGTAGGCGTGGAGCATGCCGCTCACCGATTGGCCGAGGCGCCCGCGCCAGACGGCGGGGAACACGCTCTCGGTCTCCGGCGGCGGCTCGCGCAGCACGCGCGGGCTCTCGAAGAAATGGAAGAACGAGTTCTCGCCCTGCTTCGAGTACGCGTTGTCGCGCCAATCGACGTACGGCGCGCGGCCCACCGCCCGGGCCCACAGGATCCCTGAGGCGGCGCAGAGCATCCGGTTGCCCATGCCCCCCTTGGCTTTGATCAGGCACACGCGTCCCGCGCTCCCCGTGCTCATAGGCCTCGGGCCTCCGTCGGTTGGCCGGCCGCCGGGGCGACGGGGCGCTTCGGCGGCGGGCGGAAGTGGGAGAGCGAGACCCCCATGCCGAGCAGGAACGCGAAGAGCATGAACGCACTCCCCCAGAGGTGCACCGTGAGCGCGGCGATGCTGAGCCCGATGAAGCTCACGATCCATCCCATGCGCATCGGACGCAGGGCGGGCGGCGCCGCGCGGCTCAGCCGGACGATGGTGGTGACCGCGACGCCGAGCAGCAGCGCGACCGCGGGCACACCGTAGCACATCGCGATCACCAGCCAGAAGTTGTCCAGGCTGCGGTTGTGCCACCACTCCGGCGCCGTGGTCCACTCGTTGAAGCCGATGCCGAATACCGGGGTCTTGGCGATCTGCGCGGTCGCGACGTCCCACTGCAGCTTGCGGTCGTAGCCCGTCTGCGGGTTGAACGTGGCGTACGAGATGAACACCGTCACCGGGTCGCGGTTCGAGAGCGCATCGACCGCCACGTACCCCACCGCCAGCAGCGCGAGCAGGATCCCCCAGCGGGCCCGGAACGTGCGCGACGCGATGTCCCACGCGATCAGCGATCCCTGCACCGTGCACGCCAGGAGCGGCCCGGTGGAGAGCGACGCGAACGCCGCGATGATCACGCCGGCCGCCCGCCACAGCCGGGCCCAGCCCAGCGGCCGGCGCGTCGGCGCGAGGTACCAGGTCAGGCCGATGGCCGACGCGCAGAACACGCCGTACAGGATCGGGTGATCGAACGGGCCGAAGGCGCGGGTGAGCCCGAAGCGCGGGTCCACGCCCTCCAGGCTCTTGGGGCCGAGGATCTTGCCGAAGGCCTGGCGGATGATGTGCTCGCCGGTGAGCATCTCCGGGATGGCCAGGAGCCCGATGGCGAGGATGAACACCAGCAGCCTGCGGGCGAAGAACAGAATGTGCGAGGGCGTCAGCGCCGCCGCACGCCCGAGGAAGTAGCTGCCCAGAAACTCGACCGAGTAGCTCCCCGACCACTGGATCGCCCGCTCCACTCCGTGCACCCTCGAGATCGCGATCCAGATCCACGCGGCGTGCAGGATCGCCACCAGGTCCAGCGCGCGGAACCCGAGGCGGCGCTCGCCGATGACCCGGAGCAGCGCCAGCGGCAGGCCCACGATCAAGAAGATGCGCTGGGGCGAGAGCACCAGCGTGCCGAGGTTGAACTGCACCTCCGGCGGCGCCATGAGCACCAGGAGAAAGCCCGTAATGAGCCAGCGATCTCCGGCGGGTATCGTCGCGGGGCGCCTCCCCGGCACAGCCCTCGCGCCCCGCAGGAGTGGGGGCTCACCTGGAGTCTGGATCGTCGCGGTGGACATCATGGTTCCGGGATCGTGTGCGGAGCTCCCGCGTTCGCTGCTTCGCCGTCGCGGAGGGTCCGAAGTTCCGCGCGAGCGGGAGCGCGGGCCGGTGAACGCCTCGTGGCGGGTCCCATACACATGTGCGGCCGCGCCGCCCTCCAGTATCGGTGCTGCGACCGGCATTGGGCGAGCGGTGCGGCGGGATTCTAACGGGTCAGGCTTGGGGTTGTTCAGGTCGTCCGGCCCGCGTGGCGGGGGTCCGGCTCTGCGTCGAGCGTTCCGGGCCACATGGTCCGCTCGATCCGCTCGATGACGCGTTCCCACGTAAAGAGGTCGTCCGCTCGGCGCTTCGCCGCCCGGCCCATCGCCAGGCACCGCTCCTCGTCCGCGATCACGGCGATCAGGTCTTCAGCGAGCAGGCGCGCCGAGGGCTCGGCCGCGATCGGCGTCAGCCGCCCGGTCACCCCGTCGTCGATGGCCTCGCGCCGGCTCCCGGAGTCGAGCGCGACCGTCGGCAAGCCGACCGACGCCGCCTCGATGATCACGTTGGGGAAGGGATCAAAGAGCGCCGGCAGGCAGAAGCACGCCGCGCGGGCGTAGCAGCGCGCCAGGCGGACGAACTCGTCCGGGGCCGACCGGCTGAGGAAGCCCTCGATCCTGACGCCCGGCTCGTCGATGGCGGGCCGGCACCCCACGATGGTGAGGGTGGCGTCGGGCAGGGCGTCGCGGACGATCCGGAACGCCTCGAGCAGGAGCGGACCGCCCTTGCGCTCCCAATCAATCCCCACGAAGAGGATCTCGCGCGGGCGCCTCGCCTCGTGCAGGTCCTCGGGGATCGCAAGATTCGACCCGGCGTGGACCACGGTGACCAGGCGCCCCGGCACGCCGCAATCGGCGATGACGCTCTCCGCCGTCCAGCGTGAGAGCGTGAATACGTGCGCCGCGGTGGACATGATCCTGCGCTGGGCCTCCATCGCCTGCTCGGCCTGGCGGTCGGTGAATCCCTCGAAACCGAACCGGCCCGCCCGCCGCGCCTGGGCGATGGTCATGTCGGTGAGCATGGCGTGGGGCCCGCGCTCGGGCGGCGTCGTCGCGAGGGTGCCGACCTGGAGGAACGGCCCGGTGAGGCCCATCACGTCCAGCCGGCGCGCAAGCCTGCGGGAGAGGACGGCGTGGCCCTCGCGCGACCAGAGCCAGCGGCGGTCCACGTCGATGCGCGGGCGCGGCAGCAGCCGGCGCGGGATGAACGCGCGGCGCAGGGCGTCGGTCGCGCGGAAGTCCCGGATGTTGAGGGCTTCGCCGAGCATGCCGGCCCGGCGCAGCGCCTGCCCGAGATTGGCGGAGTAGCCGCTGAACGTGCGGGGATCCAGCGGGTGCCCGTACGCAAGCAGGTGCAGCTTGCGAGCTCCGGGCGCGGCGCCCGCGTCGGCCCGCGCGTGCCGGGTCGCGGCGGAGTCCGGCGCGGACGCGGGGATGTGTGCTCCGGGGGTCACGGCTTGATCCCGCGCAAGACGACTTGGCTGGCCAGGAACTCGCGGCACGATCCCAAGAGCGCCGCGGAAACCACCTTCTCGCGCCTCCGCCACAGGTTGTAGCGCGTCATGTCTGGCCGGAGCCCGACCTCGCCGAACCACTCGGCCACCATCTTCCGGGTCGTGATCCGGAGGTGGGAGTAATCGAAGATCCCCGCGTCCACGTACCGGATGTGGCCGTGCAGGAAGAGCGCGCGGAACACCGAGTGGTGGCGGAAATTGGGAACGCTGACGATCGCGCAGCCGCCCGGCCTGAGCAGCGGCACGTGCTGCCGCAGCACCGCGACCGGATCGGCCAGGTGCTCGAGCACGTCGGCGTAGATGAGGCAGTCGAACGCCCGGCCGGCGAGCCGGGGCGTCATCTCGCTCACGTCGCCCTCGAGCACTTCGAGGCCGTGCTCCCGCGCCGCGCCGGCGGCGCCGGGCATCAACTCGATGCCCGTCACCGAGCAGCCGCGCTTGACCAGCTCGGCCTCCGTGCGCCCGGAGCCGCACCCCACCGACAGGAAGGCGCGGGCGTTCGCGGGCACCATGCCCAGCACGTCTTCGCGCAGGTGCGTGAAGTACTTGGCCTGCCCGTGATCCCGGTTGCGGAGCTTCATGCCCGCGGCGTCGGCGCAGTCTGAGAGGGTCACGGGCATGCTCTCTCCACACGTTCCCAGGTGCGGGTCGCCTCGTTGAACGCCCGCACGGGCTGGGCCGGCGCTCCCGCGACGACGGTCGCCGGTGGGACGCTCGCGGTCACAACCGAGTTCGCCGCGACGATGCTGTTCCGCCCGATCCGCAGCTCCCCCCGGTTGCCCACGATGCACGCGCCGAAGCCGACCCAGCACCCCGGCTCGACGACGATCGTACCGCCCTCCGTCACCCCCTGGTGGAGGATGGGCCTCGTCACGTCCTCGAACGCGTGCGCGTGGTCCATGATGAGCACCTGCGGCGCCGTCACGACCGCCTCCCCGATCACGATCGAGTTCTTGGCGCTGATCACGTTGTTGCGTCCGATCGCGCAGCCCCGCCCGATCGAGAGGACCCCCGCGCCCGCCTCGGCGCTGGGAACGTTGAGCCAGGTGTGCCGCTCGATCACGCAGCCCGCCTCGACGGCGATCTGCCCCGGCCGCCACTGCCGGAAATCCACGGACCAGTGGAGCCAAGCGCCCGGGCGCACGCCCGACCAGCCTCCGAACGTCCGCATCCAGGAGGTGCGGAGCCGCGAGATGACGCTACCGGGCTTCATGGGGCGTCGGAACCTCCGTGGGACGGCTCATCGGCGTCGCGCTCGCGCGACGTTTGAGGAATCCCGCGATCATGACCCGCGTGGCGGGGTCGGCGAGCCCGGCGATGGCCGCGGCGATCGCCCCCAGCCCGACGCCGACCGCGGCACGGGCGAACACCCCCAGGCCCGCAGCCTGGGGGAGGGTGCCCGCCCACCATGCGCCCGCAAAGCCCGCGCTCGTGACCGTCAGCGCCGGCAGGATCGCTCCCGCCGGCACCCCGAGTCTCCAACGGTTCATCCCTGCGCACAGCGCGATGCCGACCGCCTCGCCCGCGGCTCCGATCGCGAGCACCGTCCAGGGCTCCTGGCCCGCGCGCGCCGCCAGCCACGCGACGCCCACCGAGGCCGCACGCGCCAGGTTCGCGAGCATCGCCGAGAGCGTGACTCCCTCGGCGATGGCGATCACCACCGGGAACGTGCGGATGATGCGGAGCGCCTGCCCGAAGCCAAGCCAGGCGGCCAGGGCGTGCGAGAGCTGGTACCCCTCTCCGAAGACCGCGCTCACGAGGTCGCGCCCGGCGAAGCCGAAGAGCACCGCCAAGCCCAGGGCGGGCACGCCCATCGCGCGGGCGCCGGCGCTGTACTGCCGGTCGCGCGCGGCGGGGTCGGCGCGCAGCGAGGCGAGATGGGGCACGCCCAAGCTCAGGCCGACGCGCCCCATGATCGCGGCGGGCGTCCACGCGAGCAGCAGCGCGGCGGAGTATGCGCCGAGCAGCCAGGGCATCGACGTGCCGTACACGTTGGCGACGACGATCCGCTCGCCGTGCAGCACGACGAACATGAGCAGCCCGTCGCCGAGCAGCGGCAATCCGAAGCCGAGCAGCCGGCGGAAGCGGTCGCGGTCGTAGGCCAGCCGGTACGGCTTGCGCGAGACCACGTGCGACAGCGCCGTCGAGATCACCGCGTTGGCCATGAGCAGCCAGAGCAGGGCGCGGAAGTCGGGGATCCACACCGCGAGGGGGTAGGCGGCCAGGAGCAGCAGGATCTGCGGCAGGGCCTGGCAGGCGACGAACGCCTTGAAGCGCAGCTCGCGCTGCGCGAGCCAGATCTGGTTGTGCGTGAAGCCGCGGACGACGGGCACGATCGCGACGACGCGGAACGCCCATGTCGCGTCGGGCATGCGCATGAAGTGCGCCACCGGGCCTGCGACGATGAAGAGCGCAAGGCCCCCGAGCAGGCCCCGCGCGACGGAGATGCCGTGGGCCACCGAGAGCCACGATTCGCCGTCCTCCCCGTGCGCGCGTGTCAGGAAGCGCCCCGCGCCCAGGTCGGAGATCATCTCCACGAGCGACACGCTCATCGCGAGCGCCGCGGCGATGCCGAAGGGCTCCGGGCCGATCAGCCTCGCGACGATGAAGTTGCGAAGCAGCCCGCAGAGCTGGACGACGAGCTCGCCCGCGATCAGGACGGCCCCGCCGGAGAGGAGCTGGCGGCGGCGCGTGCTCACCCCGGCGCGGCCCCCGGGGCGGGCGGCGCGCGGTGGCCCGTGGCGGCGCCGGCGGCGCTCGCGTCCACGCGCCCCGGTCCCGCGCAGGTGTGGTACGGCACGCGGGCTGGTACGCCCGGCCGGGCGGCGGGTTCGCCCCGCCGGCGCGCGGCGGGCGAGGCCCCCGCGCGCCGGCGGTAGCGCGCCGCCGTGGCGGCGATGTGCTGCGCGTCCTCCAAGGGGACCCCCAAAGCCCCGCCGGCGGAGTGGTGGTTACTGGGGACGGTCGCCCCAGGGCTGCGCGCCGCGGTCGGGCGCGGAGCTGTCGGAGTATCCGGGGATGAGGGCGGCGGAGCCCTCGATGTCGCCCGCGCCGGTGCCCTTGTACTCGAAGTACCCGCCGTTGCAGTTCAGGATCGCGATGGGCCCGGTGGTCGCATCCTCGCCGACGGGCTGGTTGTAGTTGAAGTGGCAGTGATCGACCAGCACGCCCTCGGGGAGCGGCCCGAAGTAGTCGGCGGACTGGATGCGCTCGGCGACGCAGTTGCGGAAGATGACGTCCTTGCCGGTGAAGCCCCCGTCGTCACGCAGCACGAAGCGCTGGCCGGGGTTCGAGACGTGGTAGAAGAGCGCGTGGTCGTGGGGCACGCCGAGCTGGGAGAATGGAGGGTCGGACTCGGCGTTCTGCACGGCGATGTTCACGAAGGCGCAGTTGGTGAAGGTGCTGTCGCCGCTGCTCAGGAAGATGTTCTGGGCGCCGATCACGAGCGAAGCGCTGACGTTGTAGACCAGCAGGTTCTCCATCTGGCCGAAGTACTGCAGCAGGTCGGCGTGGTGCGGGAGCAGCGTGCCGTTGAGGTTGTGGACGGTGGACTGCACCACCATCAGCGAGTTCTGGAACACGTCCCCCGAGATCTTCTCGGCGTGGCAGCCGCGCACGAGGTTCAGGTTGACGAAGCCGTAGAGCATGTCCTCCGCGAGGGAGTCGGTGGCGTACACGCCCGTGTAGCCGACGTTCCGGACGGGCGAGATCGAGCCGTTGGGTTGGTAGGTCCAGCCCTTGCCGTAGAACCAGCGGGCGTTGTCGTACCAGTGGAGGTGCGGGTCCTCCTTGTACATCTGGTACATGTCGCTGAAGTCGAGGCTGACCCCGTAGAAGCGGAGGCGGCGCGTGTTCGGCCGGAGAAGGTCGCTGGTGTTCCCCGCCGCGATGACCACATCGTTGCGGGACAGGCCGCTGCCGCGCCGGATGGTGATCCAGCGATCGTTCAGCACAGGGCCCGACGGCTGATCGATGTCGTAGCGCCCGCGCTCGAGGACGATGATGTCCGCGCCCTCGTACTTCTCGATGTCGGCGCGGCACTTGTTCAGCGCCTTCTGGATCGTCTTGTAGGGCCTGACGAGCGTCCCCTGGCCGGTCGAGTCGCTGCCGCTTGCGGCCACGTAGATCCGCTCGCTCGCGTAGTGTCCGTCGTTGTTGACGTACAGGCGGAGCGGCGGGAGCAGGCGAGGCTTGCCGGCGCCGGCGGGGTAGGCGATCGCGCGCAGCTCGATCTCTTCGCCCTGGGCGAGGTTCGCGTCGTCGCGGGAGATCATCGCCACATACTCGCGCACGCCGGTCTGCGGGTTGTTCTGCATCCGCATGATCCGCTTCCACGGCCCGCCCTCGAGCGAGATGTCGATGCGGGAGATGCCGTTCATGTGGAATGCGAGCAGGCCCACGGCGAAGTCGCCGATAATCGTCTGGTGCGGCACCACGTCCCAGCGGGCGATCACTTCCGCGTCGTACCCGGGGTCGCCGCGCTGGCCCATCTCCGGCGGCGGCTCGGTCTCGCCCTGGAACTCGGTCCCCGCTTCGAGCCGGATGATCTCTTCGGGCTCCTCCTCCAGGTAGCCGCCGCTGTTGTCCAGGTCGTTGCCCGGTTTCCAGCCGCGCCCGGTCAGCCAGCTCTCCGGGTCGTCGCCCGCGACGATCGGATCGAGGCTCACCACACCCGACCGCCCCTGGCCCGCGGGCATGATCGGCGCGGAGCCGTCC
>Ga0196977_1000767_pt1 | contig 14704 bp, 20 predicted proteins | sample S3v_1013CmetaG_FD_148634 | JGI IMG/M metagenome (GOLD analysis project Ga0196977, IMG submission 148634) | Soil microbial communities from Anza Borrego desert, Southern California, United States - S3+v_10-13C | ecosystem: Environmental > Terrestrial > Soil > Desert | place: USA: California...
CAGCCTGCTGCATGCAGACACCACTCCCCTGAGCTTGGCCTCGGAGCATGTGGAGACCGAAGCCCTGCTGCGCCGATGCGGCATTCCGTACACCATCCTCCGCAATGGGTGGTACATCGAGAACCATGCACGGTCTGCCAAGACCGCCCTGGCTGCAGGCGCGTTCATCGGCGCGGCCGGTCAAGGCCGCATCGGCGGGGCAGCGCGCACCGACCTGGCCGAGACGGCTGCGATCGTGCTCACGACGCCGGGGCACGAGAACCAGCTCTACGGACTTGCCGGCGACGAACGCTACACGCCGGCGGACCTTGCAGCGGAGATCGGTCGGCAAGCTGGCACGGAACTTCCTTACCGCGACCTTGGCCCGGATGGCTACGCGCAAGCGCTTGAAGGTGCGGGCGTTCCCGCTTCGTTCGCGCAGGCGCTTGCCGCTGGGAGGCGGATGCGGCCCACGGCGCGGTGGACGATGACAGCCGCACGTTGTCGCGGCTGCTGGGCCGGCCCACCACGCCCCTGTCGGTCGTGGTCAGCCGCGCCCTCGAATAAGCGACTCGCGCAGCGCACGAGCAGCTGCCTGACACCTGTTTCCAACCCACACGAGAAAGGCAAGACCATGATGAAGCTGGACAAAAACGCCGACCACCACGCCCATGCCGAGGCGCCCAACGAATTCGTGCTCACCCGCAGAACGGTCCTGAGGGGCGCCTTGGCTGCAGCGCTCACGCCCGTGAGTGGTTTGCTCACGCCGGCTTCCGCGCAGACCGTCAAGCAGGCAGCTGAGATCGGCGGCGTACTTGGGGGCATAAACATGTGCCGCGTCGCCACGTCCACGATCCAAGGCCCTTATTACATCGACAAGAGCATCGTCCGCTCAGATATCCGGGAGAAGCAGGCAGGCGTTCCCCTCGAGCTGGAATTTCGGCTCGTCAACTCGAATGGAGGTTGTGGCCCGATCGCGGGGGCGCTGGTCTCTATCTGGCATTGCAATGCCGAAGGGGAATACAGCGGCTACCTGTTCAATGACCCCAACGTGATGCCGGTGATGAGTGCCGCAGACAAGAACGGCGCAGTGAAAGAACAGGACAGCGAACGCTGGCTGCGCGGAGCACAGGTCACCGACGCGGACGGCAAGGTTAAGTTCCGCACGATCGTGCCGGGTTGGTACACGCCGAGGGCACCACACATCCACCTGCGCGCGTTCCTGAATCAGAGCACGCTGGTCATGACGCAGCTCTACTTCCCCCAGGCCCTGAACAACACCATCCAATCCACGCATCCTGCGTACAAGGCGCGCGGCGTCTCGATCTACACGAACGAGAACGACATCCTCCTGCGGCCCGAAGACGTACTGAAGGTGGCCGCGAAGGGGGACGGCTCGTTGTCAGCGTCCATGACGGTCGGCGCCGGCTACGTTTGACCGAGGTGCGGGCGCCCGGTCCCGCACGGGCGGAAGGCGTCCCGCCGCCGCATCAGGATGCCGCCGCGTTCATTGCGTGATCGTCACGAAGGGATTGGTCCCGCGCAAGGATGCTTCGCTGGTTTGCAGGCCCACCAGGTAGCTCAGCAGCGACAGCGTCTCCAAAGTGCGGTCCCTCGCCTCACCCTCCGGGCTGGGGGCGATGTAGAACGTCTGGCCACGGAAGGTCGTCGATACCAGGGCATGCGGTGGCACTGCGCTGTCACATGCGAGTCGAATTCTGAACAGGACGGGACTGGACTCGTGCGCGGCCGAGCCCTGGCATCGCTCCCGCTCAAGCTTCGTCGTGAGAGCCTGCGACTGCCCAAGGTAGCGGAACATGCTGAGAACCGATCGCAGTACGACGCCCTCTTTCAAGGTATCGGCCGGCTCGCGTGAACTCGGGTTGCCTACGCGTTCGTCTGCGCCGGGGGAACCGCAAATCGACGAAAAATCCAAGCCCGTGATCTGTACCTTGCCTGGCACCACCACCTTGACCAGTACTTCCTGAGCCGCTCCGTCCTTGCCTGGGATCGGCGTCACCGAGTCGATCTCGTGGCTCGGTCCTACGCCATCCTTGATGAACGACAGCGCGTCCTTACTGGTAAGGCGCAAGGTGGCCAGCGTCGGTGCGCGGGTCAAGGAGAATGCGTTCTTTCCGGTCAGTACCTGGCGGAATGCGTCGTCCAGACGCTCATCGTCGCCGTCATTGATCTTGATGTAGTCGTCCAGCCTGTCCTGTCGATCAGCCTCCCTGTGGGCACATACCACACCGCCGACGACCAGCGGCAGGACCACGTCCTTCTTCCAGCCTTGTGCCAGCAGGTCATCGATCAGCTGGGCCTCGATGGGCTTGCTCATCCCGCGGATGAACTCCTTGGTGGCAAGGGGAACAATCGACACCACCGGATTGCGGCTGGAGATGGTCACTTCGGGCGACACGGCGCTCACGCCGCCTCCGATGAGATTCGTGAACGGGATCCTGAACGATGCGCCCGTTTTCATCCCGCCCTGCACGCTGGAGATGGTCGAGAACTGGAGTGGTTCGCGCCCGGAGGCGCGAAGCACATTCAACACGGTGATCTCGTCGCGCGCGCGCGCGAATGCCCGGTTGTAGTCAACCGCCGTGCTGCCGGCTTGATCGCCTGCAGGCTGCAGGGTCGAGCATGCGGAAGTCAGGAGCGCAGCGGCGGCGGCCGTCGCCAGGCTCGATGGGTTCATCTCAGCCTCCAGTGCACCAGCCGTTGATCCTTGTCGGCGACGCTCGCACAGGCTCTGAGCTGCGGCCACTTACCCGCGGCAAGAGCCGCGGAACTCGACAAGGTGCCGGCGATGATGACGGTCGCCGGGATGAACATCGTGTGGGGCCATCGCATGGTGGTGGCATTCTTCCTCAACTTTGCAGGCTTCGGGTGCGGGCGCCATATCTTGGCTGTGATGCGGCCACGACGACGGCGTTCAGGGTTGCGTCTGCGGCGCTTGCGAGCCCGCACCGATTTCGCGCAACAGCCTCTGGTAATCGCTGGACTCGCGCAGGAGGCGTCCGCCCGCTGCTCGCAGCTTGCGAACGTCCTCCGCCGGCAAGGACAGCGAAGTCGGCAGCAGCATGAGAAGACCGCGCTGCCGGTCATCCGGGACCGAGCGCAACGACACCTCCGCCGTGAAGATCAGCGGGACTTCCCCCTGCGGTGCCGACGCCGCCGTCTGCGTTCGCCACTTCTCGAACGCTGCTTGCAAGAGCAGGCGGGTTTCGGCGGAAAAGCGGTCCACCGGGATGTTGGACAGAGCCTGGACCACATCCGCGAAGCCCGGGATGTCCGGCGACTTGCTGATCCGGAGCTTCGTCTCCACGCCAGCGTCCACCGTGATGAAGAGGAGCTTCCGGAACCGCAGCGGTCGGCTCGCGGAGGCCATCGGATCACCACGTTCGGCCAAGTCGGCCAATTCGAGCAGCCCGCGCACTGCGAGGTTGTCGGCCAGACCGCCATCCACCAGGTGGAGGTAGGGTTTCTCGGCGCGGTCGAGGTATTCGGCGATGGACCGCGCGCGCTCCTGCTCGCGGCTTTCGCTCAGGCGTCTCGCCGATGGAGCCTCCCTGGCCGAGGCCAACAGGGCAGGGGGGCTGTAGCCACAGGTGCCGGCATAGTTCCACAGGGAGATCGGCGCGAAGACGACCGGGACGGAGCTGGACGCCGCAACCGCTCTGGCCACCGGGAAGGTGGAAAGGTCCGCGCAGAGGAGGTCGAAGTAATCCTGCGTGAAGTCGAACCTTGCTCCATTGCTGAGGTCCGTGGCGCTGATCACGACCATCGGCCCCCGCTTGCGCGCCGCTAGGTCCGCGAAAGTCGCACCGTGGAACAACTGCGCGTCGAGTCGCTCCTGCAGCAGATCGCCGCGCCCGAAACGGCGCGAACTCACGCGCCACAGGTTGGGGATCTGCACGGCGGCGTCCAGCAGCTGGGACTGGAAGTCTCGGCCCAGGAACGCGTCGTCAAAATCCCGGAAGATCCGATCGCCGTGCAAACCCCAGTACGCAGCGGTGATGGAGCCACCGGAGACTCCGTAGACCAGGTCGACCTCGTCAAGCAGCCTTTTACGCTCGCCCCGCCAGGTGATCGGAGTGCGCGACAACTCTTCCAGAACGCCGTAGGCGAGTGCTGCAGCGCGGGTACCCCCGCCCGAGAACGTCAAGACCACCAGAAGCTCTTCGTCGCCCGGTTCGCCCGCGAACCGCTTCATGCGATAGCCTGCTTGCGGGTCGAACTTGCTCAGCGCTGAGTTCACCGGGTAGTGCGCCGTGGCGCATCCGCCCAACAGGACCACCATCACGAAAGTGAGCGCGACGACCGCCCATCTCAGCAGAGTTGACGATTCGGTTTGCATGGCGATTTTCGCGGTTGAGTTCTCACGGAAGACTGCTTGGCCGATCTGGAGGCCGACATTGCGGCAGCCCATAAATCCGACAATAAACGAGAAGGTGCCAAAGCATGGCCGAAAAAGGCCCCCGTGCTTGACGGGTAGATAGAGCTGTTGCGCGGCTAGCGATCTTTAAAGTACTCGCTGTCGAACGAAACCCGTGGCTTAGCTTATGCACTCAGACCTGGTGCTTGCGTGTGGAGTGGAGCTCTTTGCTGCTTGTGAGACGCAGGCTAGCCGCCAGTAACAGAAGCTGTGCGGGAGTATTCAAAGCCGGGCCGTGCCGCACAGCTAGCTATTGTATTGTTTTGCTGTGCGAGCGCTCGGCGCGCAGGTTCGACGACCGGCAGATCGATCAGCTTTCCCTGAAGGCGCACGGCGCTGCCGTCCGCCCGGGTGAAGGCGTGGAGCACCGCACGCGCCCAAAGCGGCTCTTCTTCGCTCGGAGCGAACCGCGCTCCACGCTCGGAACCTGAGTTGGATGCATGCAGAGCTTTGCGCCGAACCCCAACGCGCGGGCGCGTCTGACGTCACGCTCCGAGCTGCGGCATATCGCCGATCTGCACGGTGACTCCATCGATTGGAGCAGCGATGCACGCGATGCGCGACACGAGCACGAGCTGCGACCGTGTGAAGAGGAGCCCCTCGTCGTCACTTTCGATGCCTGTATCGAGCTGAAAATCGACAGACCCGAACGCAAGACGGTCGCGGCGCACGGGCAATCTCTAGTGCATTCCAAATGCTGACGGCGGACTCGATTAGCGGAATGAGCGGCGTTGCGCTTTTACCTAGGAGCGCCGCGGCCTTCACCAGTTGCGCGGCCGACTCGGTTTTCGGAAGGATGACGCCTGCGATGTCCGAAGCCGGCCTCGAGAATGCACTCGAAGAAGTGCGTATTCATGGCGCGTACGGCTATTCGAAGGAGTATTCGATAGAGCGGCTCTGTCGCGCCGCGCCGCTCATGTGCATAGGCGAAGGCACGAACGAAATGCAGCGCATCATAATCGCGCGGCAGCTGATCGAGCAAAACCCGGTATGAGCACTTAGCAGGAGAGCGCTATTACTGCAGCGACTCGCCAGCGGATTCGCGTTCGTGGCAGCGCGTGCCCCACGACGAGCCTGAGGATCTCCTTTCAGCCGCTGAGTTGCGTCCGAAGTTTGGCGCCCTGCCGCTCCGCATTGCGTCGGTCCAGGAGGGCTTGCGCGCATCTTTCGTGCTCCGTAACTTGCCTATCTCAGTAGCGCGCTTCGTCGGCGCTCACAGCCGCGAGACCTAGACACGTCGCGCACCATTCCCACGAGCATCCGTAGAAGGGTGGTAGCTCAAGATTGACGCGCTCCTGCTTTCGGGTCTCCTCGGGCTTGGGGCGCCCGCGGGTCAGATCGTCAACGCGCCCTGCGAGTGCGTCGAACAACAGGCGGCCGACCGGACCGACGATCGTGCTCTTACGACGGACGATATCCGTCGAATACCGCGGCATACGATCTCCGCCCACCCAAGACTCCAGCTCTAGGCGGGTCAGCAGACCTGCGACGATGGCCGCTGCAGCGACCTGCTGCGAAGGCTGCCCCAGCCGACGCCGGCGCACAGGAGTTCACGCTTGCCTTGGACGTCTGTGACGTACCAACGGTCTGTCGCATGCACGCCGGAATCGGAGCTATCCAGCGCGGCAGAGAGCGGCGTCCAGACAAGCTGGAGGTGAGGGCGCAGATCGTCCTCTGTGATCGGCGCCGGCGCAGTTGCAAGTTGGGTGAGTTGGAGCCGCGACCGCGACGAGTTCATGCTCAGACCAGTGCACACTCTCGAACTCATTGCTGAGCGGGGCGCCATGAATCAATACGCCCAGCTGCACCTTCTCTGCGTCCATCAATTGCAGTATGGCTGCTCCGTCCTCGATGACGATGCGAACGCGAACGGAGAAGTGCGCCGCGTGAAGCTTACGCAGCGCGTGCCCCACGAGGGCAAGCGGGACGAACTGCTCCACCGCAAGCATAAGCCTCCTTCGACCCCTTTCGCGAATCCTTGCGCCTGACGTGTAAGTCTCTCGCATTGGCGAGGTCCTTAGAACCTCATTCTCTGATCGTGTTACTGAATCCGTTCTCGACGATCGTGGAGCAGCTCGCCGCGGACCGCAGCGCCATCAGTGAGGTCGCGAGTGCGGTGATAGACAACATCAGAAGGACGATTACCGCGGGCGCGGTCATAGCACACGCGCGGCCGACAATCTTCTACCCGTGGGACCGTTATCTGCGCCGTCAGCTTGCTGCCGCCGCCAAGGCGTAGCGCCATATAGGAAGGACCAGGTAAGTGCCATGCCCAGGCAGCAGGGCGAGCAGCAGCTTAAGCGAATCAGCCCACCTCCCACGAGAACGCGAGGAGAGCTTGGCACTGCTGCGTGTTTCGGGTCCCAATCGCTGTTCATTATAGCGCGGCTGGCATATGAATTGCCTGCAGCCTTGTGCGGGACCATCCTCCTCCTCCCTTTGGTCTCGCATCTTTGAGCCCGCTGCCGGGCTCTCTTTTTGGGAATACGTTAGCGCACGTGCGGCGACGAGTCGGACCGCCCCCCGTTCCATCCAAGCATCGACCGGATGGCGTGCACCAGCCTGTTTGCCCAGCGGCATCGGCACTTCCAGTAACCTGACCGGCCGACGCACGGAGCGACACAGCGACGGCGAATGAGCTGCAGCCTTCTGGAACAAAAGGCAAACTAGGAAGCGCCTATGAGCAAGCAATCCGCAAAGCACTGAGATACGGTCTACGCCGCGAACGGACACAGTTAGTTGTTACCTGCCGCACCTTGAGACTTCGCTGCAGCTCTTTATGCGCGTCGCGCCCTATAATCCTGCGATCATCGACGTCGTTGTGCGCGGGCTGCAAAGGTCTGCGGCCCATTGGAATGTCATGCCATGACACAGACGCAGGTAACATGGGCGCTCGCCGCGCCCGCGGTGATCGTCCTTCTGATTTGGATCATTAAGAAGCACCGGAAGTAGCGCACTGCGGTGTTCCATCCAAATTACGACTAAGTTCTAGACAGGCGACCTGCGCTTGTCTGACGCCGCTTCTTGATCTACCAGCCGCTGGCGCCGACCGGAAAATAATGGCATCTATATGTCTGCCTTCCATACGAAGCGCGCAATCTTGTAGGGATCATCCGGACCGACAGCATCGATTGCACCGTTTCTGCCGTTCGCGGAGCTCGTTGGTGCTGCTATGGGCTTCGTTGATCGTTATGGCACGCCTCATGCGATACCGATGCGGCGGCTCGTGCAACTTTGCCCCGAAGTGGATACGGCCGTCCAGACGGCCGTGTGCCATCGCGCAGGTGAGGAGGGGGAATATACGCGCTACGTTCGCGCGTACGCGCCTAACGGAGGCTCAGCGGCTGCTGCGGGCGAACAAGCGAATGTGATGCCGAAGCGGATCGCAATGCCCAGTCACAATGAAAATGACCGATAGCGGCCGAAGTAGTGATGAAGCTTACCGCGGGCCATATTCCGGCAGCATTCTTGCTAAACGAACGGCACAGGGGATCAACCGTCAATTACTGAACGGAGGTCCTATGTCGTTACGGCACGCGAAAGAGGCGTTCAGAGACGCCCAGCGGCAGCTAGACCCCAAGGTAATGCCAGAGCTCTACGACTTCGCGCTGGGTATGCGGTTGTTGGTCGAGGGCCTGGAAGCCGAGCTTCAGGAACTCGCCCGGCAGATTGCGGATCTGCGAGGTGAACGGGCCACAGGCAAGGCTGACCGTCGACCGCGATGGGGTGTTCGAATACCGCACAGACGCAGCTAGGCACGCGGCGTAATGCAAAGGCCTGCAGGGTCGACCGTGGGACCGCAAGGTTTAGCGACGCGAAGGTGACCATCGTTCGCGCTGCGGATTAGGGTGGATGGCACTTGCCCATACCGCGTCAGGCTGCCGCGCTTTGCATTGGGCTAGGGCGCCAGCCGAACGATGACGTTCCTCGCGGCGGCCTGAATTGCTGACCGATCCAAACCTCTCAAACTGTGAGGTTCCGCCGCGAGAATTTTATAGGACGCTGCGTGTGCGCATGGACTTTTGCAAGTCGTCGTCCAACGCTAGGGCATAGGCGTTGCTCGGTTCATTAATATGAATCCGCGGCTTGCCACGCATTTGAGTCCGATGCCGGGCATATACCCGCACAAGCTTGAGGCGCGCTTCCCTCGGATCACGGAGACGATTGCGTCAGTGTGGGACTCACCGGAAGAAGCGGCGGCCGTTTTTGAGGATCTGCTTATCGACCGCCGTGGTGACCGGCAGGGCTTTCCGCCGGAAATTGCCAGCGAGATTCTGCGGCTTTCGCTCGCATACGAGACGCTCAAATCAGCGCGAGACGAACGGCGCGAGCCTTGGGGCGAGGAACGCAAACGCGCTATCGCCACGCTCGAGGAACTCGGGATGCGGCCGATAGCCTCGGACATGCTTCGCGCTGCCGAGAGTGGCGATCTCGAGCGCCTACGGCTATTTCTGAAGAGTGGGCTTCCTGCCGACGCACGCGACGCGCGCGAGTGGACGCCACTCATGGTCGCCGCGTTTCACGGCCGCGAAGCCGCTGCGAAGTTGCTCATCGAAAACGGGGCCAATCCGCGTGCCCGCGACGCACGCGGCTACACGCCACTGCACTGGGCTGCGCTGAAGGGTTATGGCCATGTTGTCGCGCTGCTTGTTCGCAAAGCCGATTGCGACGTGCAAAGCAAGGCGGGAATCACACCGCTGCTCCAGGCCGCCGCGCAAGGGTACGTGGAAGTGGTCCAACTTCTTCTCAGCGCCGGCGCCGATCCAAATATCGCGACGCATGACGGCTGGACAGCACTGCACAAGGCGGTCGCGAATGGGCACACGGAGGTGGTGGCCGAGCTCCTCGCTGCGGGCGCCGACGTGGCGAGGCGCCACGCCGACGGCACTACGCCGCTCCGGCTCGCGCTCGAAAAGAACCACCGGCATATCGTGCACATGCTCCGACGCGCCCGACGTAATGCCACGGCAGTGCCTGCTTCTCGCGCTACACGATAGGGCCTTACTCTTGTATTCCGATCATTCGACTACGTTGGTGCTGCCGCAACTCGGGCAGCGCACTGCAAAGTTGCGTGCGGCTCCTTCGTCCACTTGCGCCAGTAACACCGTGCTGCAAGAGCCGCAGACGTAGTCGTTATCGCCGTAGCCGCGAGTGGCGGGCGCCACCGACGGCGTCAGAATCTTTGACGGGCTCACGAACGAATTAACGGTGGATTGCATTTTGATCCGAGCCATTGCCTTCCCTCTCAGCTTGCTGCCGCCGCCAAGGCGTAGCGCCCCTTGCCAGCGCTTTTGGCGGAGTACAGGGCGCGGTCGGCATTTCGCAGAAGCGCCTCCTGCGTGTCGCCATCGCGTGGGTATAGCGCGATGCCCACGCTCGTGCCGATAGCCGCGCGCTGGCCCTGAAGGTCGTAGGGCGCCGAAACCTCGCCGATGATCTTCTCGGCGACGGTCGTTGCATAGCTGTCGTCGGTGAGATGCGCTAACGCGACCACAAACTCATCCCCTCCGAGCCGCGCAATGGTGTCGTCGGCCCGGAGCGCGGCGCTAAGACGCGATGCTACGAGCCGCAGCAACTCGTCGCCCGCCGCATGGCCAAACGTGTCGTTCACCCTCTTGAACCCGTCCAGGTCCAAGCAGAGCACTGCGAGCGTGTGCCCGTATCGCTTAGCGCGCGCGATGCTTATGGCCATGCGATCGTCGAGCAACCGGCGGTTCGGCAAACCGGTAAGTGCGTCGTGGTGCGCAAGATGGGTGGCATTCGTCTCCGCCGCGACGCGCGCCTTCCAGAGGCGGTCCATGTAGCGGAAGATGATCGCGATCGTCGCAATGCCGAGAGCCATCACGCTGAAAAGTCCGATCTCGAGCAGCCCGGTGTGTCGATGTCGCTGCGCAATCCGCTCTGCAAGTACCGATCGCTCAGCGTGCTTCATCTGTTCGATCGCAGTAGTGACCGCCTCCATTTGCGCGATCCCGGGCCCGATAGGACCGTCCCGAACCGCTTCGAGACCATCGGAGCCGCGAAGGTTGACCGTCGCCTCGAGAAAGGCGAACCTGCGGGTGACGAGCTGCTCTAATTCTCTGAGCTGCTGACTAACCGCGCCGATGTCCTTCACCTGTTCTCGCAGATGTTGGAACTGGTCTTCGATTAGCCCGACTTTCTTCTTGTAGATATCGCGAACCCGTGGCGCTCCGTTCACGAGGAACAGGCGTGCGGTTGATTCCGCGTCCAACATCTGCTGCTGGAGGCGCTCTATCGTCGCGATTCGGACTGCTGACTGCAACACCAGTTGTTCGGCCTCTGCGGCTCGACTAATGACGTAATAGGCGAGCGCTCCGACGGCAAGAATGCCGAACGTCGAAAGCAGAAAACCCGCGGGGATGACATTTCGTGCGTCGCTCCGAGACGACATCGGCTCCTCCGGCGCAGACCACAGCCCCTATTCCAGTTGTTTTTTTGGCGCGTTCGGGACACCGAGCAAGAAAAATGCCGCTGCCATATCGCTGCTCCAGCAAATTCCAGGGGCAGCAATGGCACATGACGATCGCTCCGCCACTACGTGCGCATAACACACGCGCGGCCGACAATCTTCTACTCGTGGGGCCGTTATCTGCGCCGGGACACAGCGTCAATTGCACATGTTGATTGATAACGTGCGCAAGGCCTCGGCAGATTTGCTTGGCATCTGCTGCCGGTGAGGATGCGCGCGATCTTGCTCTTTGGCGGGGGTCGCACCGAGTTCAGCTGGCTGGCGCGCTGTAGCACGTCCCCGTCAATGCGGCGATCAGCTGTCGCTACAGAGAAGAAAGGCCGAATCGCGGTGCTATTCTTTCACTGGTCAAAAGGTAGAACCCATACAAGCCCGAGGAGACGCAGCATGGCGGAAGAGCCTCAGCGCGCCGGCGAACGCGGCCTGTTGCGGTTGGTTGGGAAGCGTCCGATTGCCGTGGCGTTAGCGGTTTCAACGGTGGGGCTACTCGCTTTGGGTGGCGTTGTATTCCAGCTGCTTGAGACGGCAGATCGCAACGACGCGGTCGTCGCGCGAACGTTCACCGCGATCTCTCGCCTCGCAAACTTGCATCAGACGTTACTCGAAGCCGAGTCGATCGGCCGAGCCTATCTTTTCACGGCTGAGGTTCCTTACCGCCACGGTTTTACGACGAAAGTGGCCGAGGTCGAAGAGCGGCTGCGGGAGGTGAAAGAAATCGCGTCGGACGGCGGGCATGAAAAAGCGCTGGCTACGCGCCTGGAGCAGCAGATCGCGCGACGCTACGCTTACTTGGAGGACATACTCAATATCCGCGCCACGCGTGGACCGGAAGCAGCACGGGCTGCCAGTATCGGCACTGGGGCCATGGAGATGCAGGCGATCTCATCGACCTTGGCGAACCTCAAACAAGTGCAAAGCGAGTTCCTCCGCGCGCGTATGGCGGAGCGACAGCAGAGCGCGCAGGCATTTCGGCTAGGCTTTGCGGTGCTTCTGTTGTGCGGCACGGGCATCCTTGGATTGCTGTTTTGGGAGATGAACCGGCTTTGGCTTCACCGCGTCAAGGCGCAAGCTCACGCGCAGCACCTCGCCCACCACGATGCGCTCACTGGCTTACCAAATCGTCGGCTACTTGAGGACCGTTTGAAGCTTCAGATCGCGCGCGCCGAGCGGGACGGGCGCCGGTTCGCCGTGCTTTGCCTCGATCTCGACGGCTTCAAGGCGGTAAACGATCGCTACGGACATGGCGCAGGCGACGAGATCCTCAAGCAGGTTGCGAGTAGGTTAGTCGCTGCGTTGCGCGCCGAGGACACGATCGCACGGCTTGGCGGAGACGAGTTCGCGTTGATCCTGCCGCGCGCCTACACGCTGGAGCAGGCACAGCTTGTCGCGTACAAAGTCATTCGCGCGATCTCCGACCCGTATACCGTCGCCGACAACGTTGCGGGCATCGGCACTAGCGTCGGAATTTCGGAATTTCCCAGCCATGGCAGCGACGCAGAGACACTACTCGAGCGTGCTGACCTTGCGCTCTATGCGGCAAAGCGAGCCGGCAAGGGTCGTTATGTCGTGTGGGACGGGGCCGACTTCGCGGGCCGTACCGCCGGTTAAGACGCCGCCGCAAGTGTAACGGCGACGCCCGGGTGAATGCCCGGCACGCCGCGGCGCAAGAGTTCCACGTTCGGTTCGACAACCACGCGCGTCACGAGCGCCAGGACGCGGCCATTTCCGGTTCTCGGCTCGACTGTTGAAGCTCTCAACAAGTTATCTGCTCATCTCACATCGAAAGCACAGCCGCACCGCCGTGGGCTCTGGCAAAGCGCTTTGAACTCGAAGGCGGGGGCGCGGAAGACGCGAGTTCGATGTACCGCGCTGGCCGCTCCGACCGATGGCAGAAGATTAAGGCGACGATCGGGCGGAAAGAGAGCGCCTGCACCGACCGTGAAATCGGTCAAGGGCAGTGGTTCTCGAGCTCGGCGATTCTGCGCTTGATCGCTGTTAGCTCCTCCTCCAGCCCCTCGACTAGAAGCCGCATCCCTAGCGCGAAGTCGTAGAGCTCAGGCGTGCGGTTCGGATCGAGCTTGCGCTGGGCGTCTCGAAACGCCTCTTTCGCGTGCCGCAGTGATATCGTGGACCTCCCGTTCTGTGAATGACGGTTGATCCCCTGTGCATCGTTTAGCAAGAATGCTGCCGGAATAGACTGCGGCACAAATGCACGGCACGCGGTTTCTCATCGTGCATGCCTGTGTCATGGACGCATCCGCCCGGCGTGGCCGGCTTTCCCAAGCTCGCTTCGCTAGACATAGACCGAAGCTTGGCACTGTTTGAAGGGCCAGGCTTCCGAACGGAAGGCGTCGTATTCTGACTACGGATCATCCACCGCGATGCAGTACAAATTCACCTTGGCTGTGCGAGCCCTCGCGTTCCAAAGGAAACGGGTTGCCGCATTACGGTCGAGGGGTATCGACGCGCCCCGCTGCCTCGAATCGATTACCGTACCGCCGCTTTTGCGAGGACCGGGTCCTGCCATTTCGCACCTCAGGTTGTTGGCCCAAGGTGTCACCCTGAGGCTAACCCGGACTTATACTAACTCGCCCTTGGTAGCGTCAGCGGGGGCAGGTCAGCCGCACGCGTGTGCAAAGCACCACCAGATGATCGCCTCGTGCGCGCGTGACGCGCACAGAATTTCGCCCATTCGCCCATCAGTCGCCGACGTTTCTCGAAAAGATCTCCGCGACGGTAAGCGGCCTCGATTTCATCGCTCACTGTGTGCGCGAGCGCCATTTCGCAGACCTCGCGCGAAAAATTCGTGCACTCGGCGGCCCAATCGCGGAACGTGCTGCGGAATCCGTGGACGGTGATGTCATCTCGTCCCATCCGACGCAGTAGTTCGAGCAGTGCCATATTTGACATGTGTTTGCCCGGTGCGCCCGGGAACAGGAAAGGCTCTTCGTGAATGCGCGGTAGAGAGCGCAGAAGCCTTATGACGGCGGCGGAGAGCGGAACGCGGTGTTCGCGATGTGCTTTCATGCGGTCGGCCGGGATCGTCCAGACGGAACGCTGCAGATCGAACTCACGCCACCTTGCCGAGATGACCTCGTTGGTCCGGCTCGCGGTGAGGATGAGAAGCTCCAGCGCCCGCGCTGCCATCCCGTCCTGCTTTCGCAACTTCGCCATGAATTGACCGGCATCCCGAAACGGCAGGGCCGGGTGGTGCTTTACGCGCTTCTTTTTTCCGAGCATCGGAAGAAGCTTATCGAGATGACCGCGCCAGCGGGCGGGATTGTCGCCCGTGCGATGACCACGCACGCGTGCCCAGTCGAGTACGCGCTCGATACGCGATCGCACGCGCGTTGCCGTCTCGGGCTTTGCCGTCCAGATCGGCTCGAGCGCCTTGAGCACCAGTTCCGTGTCGACTTGTTCGACGGGCGCGGAGCCGAAGACCGGAACGCAGTACGTGTTAAGCGTGCTGCGCCATTGCGCCGCGTGTTTCTCATTTCGCCAGCCAGCCTCGTGAGCTGCGATAAACCGCTCGGCGCATTCAGCGAAGGTCAGCGTTTTTGCGACTTGGGCGGCGCGTTCAGCGCGGTCGGCGTTTCTGGCTTCGATGGGGTCGAGGCCGTTGGCAACGAGGCGTCTGCAGGCAGCCGCTTTTTTCGCGCGCTTCGGCCAGTGATATCGCGAGCAGCGAACCGAGGCCCATCTCGCGGCGCCGGAGGTTTAACATGTATCGAAAGAGCCAGCATTTGGTTCCGGAGGAGCCGATCTGAACGTAGAGGCCTCCACCATCGGCATAGCAG
>Ga0196977_1000768_pt1 | contig 14698 bp, 12 predicted proteins | sample S3v_1013CmetaG_FD_148634 | JGI IMG/M metagenome (GOLD analysis project Ga0196977, IMG submission 148634) | Soil microbial communities from Anza Borrego desert, Southern California, United States - S3+v_10-13C | ecosystem: Environmental > Terrestrial > Soil > Desert | place: USA: California...
CGGCTCGCTCCCCCACAACGCCGAAGGCGTTCGCCAATTTCAGCCCAAGGTTGGAGTTGCTCCAACCTTGGGGCCAGTACAAAACACTAGCTATCAACGCTGAAAGCGTTGGCTAGCCCGTTACATACTCTTCTGTTTCTCAGTAAGCGCGATGTTCATCTTTTCCAGGGTCACCTTGTTGAGCGTCCCTGTGACCTTCAATCCTTCGGCCTGCTGATACTTGCGTAGCCCATCACGGGTCGCTTCGTCGAGCTTTCCGATCTGTTCTCCGCTGTAGAAGCCGCGGGATTTGAGGATCGCCTGGGCCTGATTGATCTGTTCTTTGGTGGCGCGAAAGACAGGGCCACGCTTGACGCCTTGCTTTGTGCCGGTTTGGGTTGAGAAAGTTGCGGCCTTAGCCATTGCTCCGGTCGTGAAGAGACAGAGCAACACTGTGAGTGTGAGAAATTTCTTCATTTGTTTCGTCCTTCTGTGAGGCGCGCTGAAGCGCGCGGTTTGTGGTTAAAACGCGCCTATCATACATCCCCTGTCAATATCTGCCTGAAGATCGGTTGTTTTACAATGTTGGCAACTGGTAAACGCCCGTGGTACTATCCCTGTACCTCACGCTTGCCCTTGGACAACCATGCGAAAAACTCTGCTTTTATTCATCTTTGTTCTTTTTTTAAGCGCTTCGGCGCAGGCCCAGAGATCTGCAGGCTACCAGATCGATAACTTCGACCTTCCGAACGCAGTTAAGATCGAAACCCCGAAAGTGGAACCTAAAAACCCCGCCAAGCGCCTGGTACACCTCACCTCGATGTCCCTTCACCCGTCTCTGGGCGGATTCACCACAGGTAACTCCGACATCGACAACTTCATCATTGAGTCCGGCAAACGCAACTCAGTCGACCCGCTGCTGCTCTACTCCATCATGCATCAGGAATCGAGCTTCAAAACGCGTGCGATGTCCTACAAAGGCGCGCGCGGATTGATGCAGCTCATGCCGCCGACCGCGATGCGCTTCGGCGTTACAAATATCTGGGACCCGAAACAGAACATCGAAGGCGGCGCACGCTACATGCGCTTTCTGCTCGACCTGTTCGACGGCGACGTGCGCCTCGCACTGGCCGGATACAACGCCGGCGAGGGCGCTGTGATGAAGTATGGCTACAAAGTACCGCCGTACAGCGAAACGCAGGAGTACGTGCGTCGTATCGGCAAGCGTTACAGCATGATTCGTGACCCACAGGCAGCAGCCAGCGCAAGCCAGCTCACGGGCGAACAACTCGCAGCCGCAAAACAAAAACCGTCGGCTCCGTTAAGCGTCTACGAACGCAGCGTCTTCATGACCCGCCTGGCGGACGGCCGGCTTCAGCTCGTCAGTCAATAATTCAGGAGCCTGCTTCGCAGTCCCGCCAGCGAAAGTCAATGGGGCGTCTTTGAGTTCGGCAAAACGCCGGTGGAGGTCTGAGCGGCACCAACTTCGTTGGTGGATTTAGAACAAATCACAAATGCAACGAGGCGGAACCTTTAATGGTGGCCGCCTCGTTTTGTTTGTATGATATCGCGCGAGGTTGAGAAGCGAATGACTTGTCCCGGCTGCGGAGCCTACGTCACCCCAAGCGTGCGGTTCTGTTCGAACTGCGGCACTCCTGTCGACACTGAACAGACACGCATTGCACGCCTGCAATCGAGAACGCTGGAACCGACCATTGATGGGGACCTGGAACACACGATTTTCACCGTCAAACCGACCATGATCTTCATCAAGGCCGGCTACGCCCTCGCGGTCCTCGGCGGCATCGCACTAGTCTTCCTTCTCGCCAGCCTCGGTTTATCCGCCTCTATCTCGATCCCGCTCGCCCTCGCGCTGTTGTTGATTCCCGGTTACTACCACATCCGGCGAAACATGGTTCGCTACACCGTCACGGACGCAAAGCTCCAGATCGACACCGGCCTGATCGCTCGCACGACGCGCAACATCCCGTTGAGTAAGGTACAGGACGTGACCGTCTCCGCGAGTATTCCGCAACGACTGCTCGGCTTCGGCGACATCATCGTTGACAACGCGAGTGAACTGGGTGGTACGACAGTGATGCACAACATCAGCAAGCCGCGCCACTACGCGGACCTTCTTTTGCGCGAACTGAGACGCTGGCATTAAACTTACGCTGTGTTAAAGATTCATTTATTAGTTGCAGTCCTCGTATTGTTTGCCTTGCCTTCTGAGGCCGGCAAGTTCAAGCGCGTGAAGTCAAATGGCGAAACGCCGGGAATAGTGACGGTCTGGCCGGGAATCACTCCCGTCGAAACCGAACAGGCTGAGTATGCGGTTAATGGCGAGCGCTTTGCGGTTGAATTCGTTAAGTTTGCGCAGGAAGGTAAAGCCTACCAACTCCTGAGTCTCGCGGCGGTGGCGGCACGCGACGAAAAAACAGCGGCAGACATTACCGATGTCGCGGGTATCGCTGGATTCACCACCGGCGACCAGCTCGCGTTTTTCAAAGGTGTTCACTTCGTGAGAATCAGGAGCGTCAAACCTGGTTCGAGCCCGGCCAATATTAAGGAACTGGCGCAGTCGCTAAGCGACTCGCTCGATCCAGGCGACGGTGACATTCCGGTTTTGATCAAGCATCTGCCGCATCCGGACGAAGCGGAAAAAACTGCCGTTTATATAAATAGTTTCGACAAACTCGAGTGGGTCCTTCCACAGCCGGTGCTGACCGCCGTCAAGGGCGACGGCAACGCAGACGCGGCGATCGCCGTATTCGGTCCAAGCAAAGTGCTCGTCGTCGAATTCAATACACCACAACTCGCGACCGAAAACGACCAACGCATCATCGCGCGCATACAGGAGCTCTGGAAACTGGGCCAGCCAGCACCCACTGCTTATAAGCGTGTAGGCAATTATTCCGTGTTCGTCTTCGACGCTCCCGACGAACAAACAGCCAAACACCTAATCGACCAGGTGCACTACGAGCAGGTTGTTTCGTGGCTCGGCGAGAACCCAAACATCCTGCGACAGGCCGAGCAACATTACGTCAATACAACACTGGGAGTACTAGTCGCAGTATTGAAAGCTTCAGGTTATGCGCTCGTCGGCTGTTTAGGTTTAGGTGCACTGATCGGCGGGCTGCTCTTTGGTTACAGGCGCTCGCAACAAAAGGCTTTTGCGGCTTACTCGGATGCGGGTGGGATGATGCGATTGAACCTCGACGAAATGACTGCTGACCTTACCGACCGTCGTAGATAATCATCGTCGCCTAATAATTACGCACAAAAAAATTGCGGGCTGCTGATTTTTCTTGGGAGGCTCCCCCAAGCCCCGTCAAGACGACAATCAGCAGCTCCGCTATTATTGCTCTTCTACTGCGTCACAAGTGCTACTCCGTTCCCCCAAAAGAGTCAAACACTTGCTTTTAATAACTGTGAGAGGATGCCTCCCCCAAAGCCTCCACTCACCGCAGTTTTCCGAGCCTGACCCGATTTACCCTTATCTACCCTTCTTGTTCTGTTTTCCTCTTTGGCAACGACCGTGCCATCAACCCGCAATGCTTTGAAAGCGGGCTTTTGAGTGAAAACTTGTGTGTAAAGAGCGTATCGAACGCTCTGCTCGTACCTGTTCAATACAACCCCTACAGTACAAACGAACGATAATCGCTCGTTAAGGAAGCGCATCGACTAGTTGATCGATTTCAGCAAGGGTGTTGTAGAGGTGAGGGGCGATCCGAAGGCGATCACCTCTTGGTGCTGTAACGATGTTTTGTTGTTTGAGTCGGGCATAGAGCGCCATCGCTGTGAGGCCACCCATGTGACGAATACAAACTATCTGAGACTTTTCGCCCGCGGCGCGTGAACTGACGATGTGATACGGCTTCGTCCGCAAACGATCGCAGAGGTGATCGGTCAACTCTTCGAGATAACCCGCGATTCGCGCCGGACCACATTCTTGCAGCAACTCTAAACTCGCTTTGAAGCCATGAATCAACGACATCGGCCCCGTGCCGGTTTCCCACGCGAGCGCTCCGCGATTCCAGTCCTGTTCGAAGTTTGAATAATCTTCCGGGTTCGGAACGCTGATCCAGCCCACCAGCGTCGGCTGTATGCGTTCGCGTGCGCGATCAGAGAGATACAGGTAACCGACGCCTTCGGGACTCAGTAACCACTTGTGACCCGCGCCGGCCGCGACGTCCACAAGCTCCCCACCAACATCGATCGGTATCACACCCAGCGACTGAATCACGTCCACCACCAACAAGGCATCGTGTTGCCGCGCGATCTGCCCGAGCCGTTCCAGATCCGTTCGGAACCCCGACGCAAACTGCACGTGGCTGATCGCAATTATTCTGGTCTTCTGATCGACCAGCCCTTCCATCTCTTGTAAGTCAATTCTTCCCTCTCGTTCCTCGCACATGCGAACTTCCACGCCAAATGCGTTTCGCAGCCGCAGCCACGGATAGATGTTCGACGGAAACTCCCGGCGGAAGGTGACGAGGTTGTCGCCGGGCTTCCACGTGAGACCGTTCGCGACGGTCGAGAGTCCGTCGGACGTGTTTCGGACAAAGGCGACCTGCTCCGGTCGCGCGCCCAGTAGTTCGGTCAGTAGCCCGCGCGCACGCTCCTTCACTTCCAGCCAGCTAAGAAAATTCAGCGAGCCGTTTTCGTGAACGTCTTTGAGTTGAGCTTCGACTGCCTGGATGGTCGTCGTCGGGGGCGGTGAAACCGCGGCGTGATTCAAGTAGACGGCGCGCTGCGTGATTGGAAACAGCGTGCGTAATTCCGGAGTCATTGCATTAGTGTTCCCGCCTTTAAGCTACCGGCCTCTTCAATTCAAACTCCGCCCTGATCTCGCCGACAACATCGCCCGGTCGGTTCAGCACCGGAAAGTACGCATAACGCGCCACCGCTTCCAGTGATTCATCCTTCAGGACGCCGAGTTGTCGCAACGATTCAACCACAACCGTCGGCCGCGCGCGCCGATCGTCACCGTCTTCAATCTTCAACGCCAGTCCCAAACCTCGCGGCCATTCTTCGCACGGATTTACGCCCGCCGTGTAGACACCTTCCGCACCGACTTTCGACACCAGGCGGCCGGGCGCTGCACGCATGATCTCGGTATCGAGGCGGTCGGAAGTCCCACCGATCAGTTCCGGATAAGCACTCATCACACGCACGATTCGCGCGCACGCGCGGCGCGTAGTCTCATCAAAACTCTGCGGCGGTGAGACCAATCGCGCATACGCGAGCGCCATCGCTTTGACTGTCATTCCAAACACCGGAACAGCGCAACCATCCACCGCCACGGCCAGATCTTCAATCGGCATGTCCGCAAACTGCGCGATCGTCTTTCCGATCGCGAGCTGTACCGGATTTTGCGGCTTGATATAAGTTTCCGTTGGCGCGCCTAGATGAAGCGCGAGCGCCAGCATCCCGGCGTGTTTACCGGAGCAGTTGTTCTGCAACACGTTTGGCGCTTCGCCACGCTCACGAAGCTCGCGCGCGACTTCCAGGCTGTACGGCTCGTGAATTCCGCACTTCAACGCGTCCGGACCAAGCCCGATCTTCTCGAGCATCGAGGCCGCAAGCTCAGTATGAATGGGTTCGCCGTTATGCGAGGCGCAAGCCAGCGCGACTTCGCGGTCGGTGAAACCGAATCTCTCCGCGGCGCCCGAAACCAACAGCGGCAATGCTTGGAACGGTTTCGCTGAGGAGCGCAGAAAGGTGACCGTCGTCTGCGGCACACCCAGATACGCCACCACATTGCCGTCGGGCTCAACCGCGATCACATGACCGCGATGCCACGACTCCGTAATACCGCCGCGGCGGACTTCTACAAGTTTTTCGGCAGACATTTGCGCGCATCTTAACACGCCAAGTCTACTGAACAAGGAATCGTAGTCTACTGAACAAGAATCGTATTTGTGTGGTTCTGTGCCCGATCCAAACGCCTAAGGCGTTCGCGAATTCAGCCCACCACGAAATCTCAACGCCGCGGGCGTTCGCTAATTTCAGCCCACCGAAATCTCAACGCCGCAGGCGTTCGCTAATTTCAGCCCACCACGAAATCTCAACGCCGAAGGCGTTCGCGAATTCAGCCGACCGCGAAAATCTCAACGCCGCAGGCGTTCGCTAATTCCAGCCCACGGGTTGGCGCGTCAGCGACAACCCTGGGAATCTAAGAACCCCTAACGTCGAAACGCTGAAAGCGTTGGCGAAGGGCCGATCCTCTCGGGTTTGCCAACGCTTTCAGCGTTATCTTTCTTCGTTATTTCTTTCCCCAGGGTTGAAGCAACCCCGGGCTGAAATTGGCCAACGCCTTCGGCGTTTAACTTAAACAGTCTCGGGTTTAGATTGAACCTTATCGGCGTTTATTGGGCCGTCTTGGCGTTTAGTTGGGCCTTATTGGCGTTGATTGGACCTTATTGGCGTTTAGCTGGGCCGTCTTGGCGTTTAGTTGGACCTTTGACGTTTGATTGGACCTTATTGGCGTTTAGTTGGGCCGTCTTGGCGTTTAGGGTGACCGTATCGTTTCAGCTTGGACACTAACAGTGGACACTAACAGATTATTTGTTACGTGCGGCGGGCGCGTTTCTTGCCGCCAAGGCTCAGCACCGTGAGTTTGACCGTGCGCCTGCCGAAGCGCATCGCCTCACGCGAACTCGGCGTCCAGATGTCGATGCGACGACCGCGAACCATACCGCCGGTGTCCGCAACGACGTACTCGCCACTGTAAGCACCAGCTTCGATCCTGACGCGCGACCCCAAAGGCAGGTGCCGCGGATCCGCCGCAATCAGGCCTTTGGCCACCATCTGTCCACTCGCGGTGCGTCCACGCAGACTGTACGCCGTGGCGACGTAAGCGGCCGGGGCTACGAGATACTTTTCTTCGTTAGCAATGGCCTTGCCCACCTGTCCACCCGAAGGAACTTCGAGCGCAACCGGAGTCGCAGCATCTGCGGCGGCTGTAGCTGGTTTACTGGTTTGTTGTTGGGTTTGTTGAGTCGGAAGAGTCTCCGCCGAAGAAGTACGAGCGGTAAACAACAAAGAGCTGCTCAGAAGTGCTGCGCCAATCAGCGCACTTCCGCTAAAGATTGAATAGACTTTCAAATTCGGGTCTCCTGTCCGAGTTATCACCTGCCTTTGAGCGTCCTGCGCGAGTCCGTTCTTTCCTATGACTCGTCCCCTGGCTCTAGGAGTCTCTATTTGACGTCAGCCGAGGTTGGGGGCTTGCATCCTTGATGCGGTGCGCTGAAAGTACTTCCTTGTTCTACAAAAGAAAAACGAGCATTAAGCCCGTTGTTCCGGGAATGAGGCTAGCACACGGGTAGGGCAGAGTCCAGCAAACCCGTGTTAGTTTCGTGATAAATATCACTAAAAACGGATTGTTTTTACGTTGCAGCGAACTAGAGTGCGAGGAAATTCTCGACGATCTTACGGCCTTCAGAGTGCTCTTCGTCGAAGAGTTCGGGATGGAATTGGACGCCGTAAACACGCCGTCCTTTCTGTTGCATTGCCTGAATCGCGCACGTCTCGTTCGAAGCAGTGCAGCGAAAACCGTCCGGCAATTCCTTCACCTCATCGCAGTGCGAATGCCAGACAGTAACAGTTGAAGGTAAGCCTTTGAACAATCCTTCTCCCGTGTTGTCGATGGGAAAGAAGCCACGCTCGCGTTTGGCGCCCTGATAACCCTCGCCCGGCTCGAGCCGCTCCATCAATCCAACCTCTGAACCGTACGCCAGTGCGATCTGCTGGTGACCACCACACACGCCGAGAATCGGCTGTGCGGCCTGCTTGATGACGCCAAACACTCCGGCCAACGACTGCGGCGTGTAGTTGTCCCACGGATGACTCTGGCCACTGAGAATGATGTGCGATGGCTTCAGGCTGCGCACGCGATCGAGGGAAACGCTGTGAAAGGGTTCGGTGAGAATTTCGACGCCGGGGACCAAACGACCGAGCACGGCGCGAATCTCGCGCGGGCTGTCGCCTTGACCGTTGATCGTGTTGTCGACGAGGTAAACGAGCAAGTTACTTCAAACAGTAAAGCTTTCCATTGAATGCGCCGATGTAAATTCGGCCTCCGAGTATCGCCGGAGTCGCATTGATATTATCACCGATCTTCAACTCGCTGATGTGCGACCCATCGGCTGCGGCCACGGAATGTATCCATCCGGCTTTGTCCCCGAAGACCAGACGGCCATCGACCATCGGCGACGTGCCCCAGATCGGGCCGCGTGCTTTGTAACGCCAAACGACGTCGCCTTTGTCGGCCGTCAGCGCATACAGATGACCATTACTCGAACCGATGTGGACTCGTCCGTTCGCGACGATCGGACTGGCCCAAAAGCCGCTGCGTTCTTTGGTGGTGCCGCCCGTCGCCTGGTATGTCCAAACCAGTTCGCCGTTTGACTGCCGGAAACAGTAAACGACACCGTTTTCCGCCGCTGTGTAAACAAAACCATTCGAGACCGCGGGTGTCGAATCGGAGTCGGCGCCGATGCGTGCTTTCCACACCGTCGAGCCGTCAGCGAGATCCAGGCAAAACAGATCACCCTGTTCGGTGCCGATGTAAGCGCGTCCGTCGTGTACAGAGAAACTTCCTTCCATTGAACCGAGCCGCCCGGTTTTGTAAATGAGCGAGCCGTCCGCAAGATTCAGTGCGTAGAAGAATCCATCTTCACCGCCGAAGTAGACGCGGTCGTTGAGCACCGCGGCGGAGCAGTCCACTTCAAAACCGGTTTTAAACTTCCAGATCAGCGAACCGTCGCGGGCGTCGATGCAGTAGATGTAGTGATCGAGTCCGCTGGCAATGAGGCGATCGCCGGCGATTGTCGGTGTAGCTTTCAGGCTGTCTTCAGTTTTGAATTTCCAAACCAGGCGGCCGGTATGTTTGTCAATACAGTAAAGATTTCCGTCAGCCGAACCGAAATAAACGTGACGCTCGTCTACCGAAGGCTGGCCCGGCCAACTGGAACCGCCCCAAGGATCTTTGTGCAATCGACCGCTCGTCCATCTCGTCTCAAACTCCCAAACGACTTCGAGCGGCCGGTCAGACCACGGTCCGGTGCCGTAAAAATTGCGCGACTCGTTGCCGAGCCACGCCGGGACTGAAGTCGGTATTGGGGGGGGCGGAGGCGGCTTGGCTTCCGTCTCGGTGATTACCTTCCCGCCGCAGGCAGAGAGATAGCACGACACCGCAAGGACGAAAGTAATGGAGAGATTTTTGAACACGGCATTCAGGCCAACCAATCGCCCGTATAGACTAATTCAGCCGTTCCCGTGATCACAACCTCACCGTCGGGACGCCAGTGGATCCTGACTTCGCCGCCTTCCATCACGACCCTCACGTCGCGATCGACTTTCTCGTTGATCATCGCGGCGACCGCACCCGCGCAGGAACAGGTACCAGAAGCTGTCGTTTCCCCAACGCCACGCTCCCAGATCCGCAGTTCGATCAGATTTCTCTCGACGACGCGCACGAACACGACGTTAGTGCGATCGGGAAACTGCGGATGCGTCTCGATGATTTTGCCGAGGCGGCGCCAGTTCAATGCGTCGAAGTCGTCGACAAAGATGCAGCAGTTCGGGTTTCCCATCTGCATCGCTGTGATCACAACGGGTTCGCCATCGACCGGAAGAACATAACCGATCACTTGATCGAGTGGCGGTGAGATCGACATTGGAATTGAGCGCGAGTCGAATTTTGGTTGGCCGAGGTCAGACTCGAACAGGTACTTGCCGGGCGCGATTTCTCCGCGCGGAAAGTACCGCTTCAAACCGGTCTTAGTGCTGAGGCGCAGTTCGTCTTTGGACCAGTGACCGGCGTGGTAAAGATACGCAACAGCGCAACGAGTTCCATTACCGGAAAGTCCGGCCTCGCTGCCGTCCGGATTGAAGATGCGGCAGTTGAAATCGGCTTCCTCAGTGTCGGATTTGGAGATGACGGCGATGCCGTCGCCACCCGCGCCATAATGACGGTTGCAGATGCGGCGCGCGAAATCGCCCAAGTCGGCAACGTGGCGCAGTTCGGTCGCTTCGATTACGAGATAGTCGTTTCCGAGCCCGTGAAACTTCGTGAATTTAGGGGGCATCTTTTGATTCGGGTTTGCTGTTGCTTAATTCCGGTTTGCCGTTGAACGACGCGAGTAAGACCGCGATTGGATCGATGCACGCGGCGCGCGCGTCCATGTCGCGCGGGTAGTTGTTCACCATGATCGAAAACGCGAGTTTTTCGCCCGCCGCGGTGGTGACGTAACCAGCGAGACTCGATGCCGAACTCAGCGAACCCGTCTTTGCGCGCAGGTTGTTTTCCGCAGGCGTACCGCGCATCCGATTGCGCAACGTCCCGTCGACTCCGGCAATCGGCAACGCATCGCGAAACACGTTGGCAAAGCGATGCTTGCTCATGAAGGTTAACAACTGCACCGTTGCATCAGCGGTGATCATGTCACCGCGCGAGAGTCCGGAGCCATCATCCAGGACGAGGGCCTCGGCACGAATGCCGGCAGTTTTTAGAAACGTCCTGACAGCTTCGATTCCGAGGTTTTCGGAAGTGGGATTGGAGACCGTAGGCGTGACGGGTGGCGGAGACAGTTTCCCGAGTGTCCGCAGGATCAACTCGGTGTAGAGGTTTTGGCTGGGCTTCAAAGTCTGCGCAGCGATTAAGCTGAACGGCGGAGACTGGATGTTGGCGATTTCCGCCTGCGCCACAGATGGCGTAGATGCGAGGGTTGGGATAGCGACTTCGCCGGTCGTGCGCGACTTGCCGGTGATCACCACGCCTTTTTGCGCGAGCGAATTTCGCAGCAGATAAACAAACAACAGCGCCGGATGCGAGATGCCGATCGCGGCCGTGTAGCCGCGATCGTCAAGCGGAATACTGCCGCTGAGCGTGATCGTGTTTTCGTTGAGACCGCGATGAATCGAGATCTCGCGTCGCACGCCTTTGGCTGAGGTCGTGACGCGATTAACGAACGTCAGTAGCGGATCGGGTGGACCGGTCGTGATCAGAGCTGGTTGGCCCACTGCCGCACCGGGTTTGACGAAAAGATCGAGGGCGTTGTCGTTGATGGTTAGCGGCGTGACTTCTGCGCCGTAGTACCACGTCAGGTCTTCCCACTCCCAACCTGAGCCGTACTTTGGTCCTATGAAATAGGTTTCGTCGCCGATTAGATGGCCTTCGACGCGTTTGACGCCGGCAGCGACGATGCGGGCTGCGAGATCGTCAATGCCTTTGAAATAGTCGCCATTATTGAAGCGTGCCGCGAACGACGGGTCGCCGCGGCCGTAGATGCGCAAGTCGCCGCGGACCACGCCGGACGAATCAGGCTTTGAAGGCGCAAAAACAGACGTGCTGAAGCGGTAGTCAGGTGTCAGACGATCGAGCGCCGCAGCGACCGTGTAGATTTTCATGTTTGAAGCCGGACGAAGAAGTTTTACGGCGTTCTCTTCAAACACGATGCGGCCGTTGTCGAGCGAAACGACCTTCACGCCTACCATAGCCGGCGCGAGTTCCGGCTTAGCCAGGATTTCTGAAATGCGGGTTTGTAATTCCGCAAGAGTTTTTGGCGCTGCGGGCGCGGGCGCCTGCGCAACCGCGCTTAACGACAACAAGAAGACTAAAAGCAGGGAAACTACTGGTCGTGATCTATTCATAGTCTGTTCATCAAGTCAGCAAACTGCGGATCGTCACGGAGTGAAGCGAGGTTAGGATCGTTTTCAAAACACGGGCGGTTCGCGTTGCCGAGCGCCGCCGATCGTTCCAGCCACTCAAACGCGTCGTTACGCAAACCCTCGAGCGCATACACCGAACCGATCGAATAACTGATGTCGGCGTCGACCTCGCCGTTTCGCTTCACGTCACTGCTTAGTTGCGCGATCGCTTCGTCGTGCTTGCCCTGCACGCTCATAAACATGGCCATGAACGGGCGAATGCCGTGCATGTTTGGATGCTTCTCGACGACGTCCTGCATTAACGTTGCGGCCGTGTCCGTTTGGCCAGTGTAATACAAAGCGAGAGCGCGAAACGTTTGGACCAGCGCGTTGTCCGGTTCTCCGGCGTTGTCGAGTTGCCGGAAGACTTCGTCAAAATCGCCGAGGTACATGTAAACGAGCGCGCGACTGTAACTCGCAACCACGTGCGCCGCCGGATCGAGCCGGACGAGTCGATCGTAACTGTGCAACGCCCGTCCATACTCGCCGTCCAAACGATGCAGCATGGCTTTGACAAAGTGGACCACGGGCTCGTTCGGCGCCTCCACGCGCGCCCGGTTGACCTCTTCCCAAGCCTTCGCTTTCTTTCCGCGCCATAGGTAGACAAACACCATCAGCATGCGCGCCTCGACGATGTTCGCGTCGATTTCCAGCGCTCTGTGAAAAGCTTCTTCCGCGCGTTCGTAATCTTCTGCGCCGCCGAAGCCCTTGAAGACGCGGTTCACGTAACACGCGCCGACGCCGTCATAAGCCAACGCAAAATTGAGATCGAGCTGTATCGCGCGTTCGAAATGCGCGATCGCCGCGTCGCAATCCTCGCGCGACAAGGTTCGAAAGATGAAACGAGCAAACAGATCGCGCCCGCGCAAGTATTGTTCGTAAGCTGCCGGATTTCGCGTCCCAGCCTTCCCAATGCCGGACTGCTCCGCCGGGCTTAGCTCAACCCGCAAACCTTCGACGATACGCTGCGCGATCGTGTCCTGGACGACGATGATGTCTGACGCAGCCGTGTCGATACGATCGCTCCACAACAACTCACCGGATGCGACGTCGATCAGTTGCGCCGTGACACGGAACCGTTCGCCGGCGTGAATGAAACCTGCCATCAACACCGCGCTCACGTTCAACTCTTTCCCAATCTCGCGCGGATCTCTTTGCTCGCCCTGGTAGCGCGCGATCACCGACGAGGGTCGCACGACGAGCGAGCGCACGCGCGCCAGCTCCGTAATGACAGCGTCTGCCAGCGAGAATTCGTAAAAACTGGTGCCCGGATCGTTGGCCAGGTTGCGGAAACAGAGAATCGCAAGACTCTTCTTTTCTTGATCGGCGATGGTGGTGAATGGCGTTTCGTGTATGCCTTGTTTGGAGGACGTGACGAGATTTGGTGAGGTGGTTGGTGTTTCACTGCGCGTGATGGACTTGAGCCAGCGCACCGCGCGCGACACTGGATTCGCGCCCGCGAGATGACGCGGCGGTTCCGCTGCAACGTCTTCGTAAGCCGCGGTGCCGGCATCGACTTCCTGTAGCACTTGTCGCAACTCGTTGCGAAAGTCGTCCATGTTTTGAAAACGATCTCTCGGTTCCTTTTCGAGAGCGCGATCGATGATCTTTTGCAGGCGTTGTGGAATCTGGGTTTCGCGCAACTCCGAAATTGGACGCGGGGGATCGTGCAGCACTGCGTGACGCACGTCGATCGTCGTCTTACCGCGAAACGGCCACGTGCCGGTGAGCATTTCGTAAAGCAACACGCCGAGAGAAAAGATGTCGGCGCGTTTGTCTACGCGCTCGCCGCGCGCTTGCTCGGGCGCGGCGTAGGTCGCGGTGCCGTAGGGCACGCCGATTTCTGTTAGTTCAGTGTGATGAATTCCTCGTGTGGCGGCTTGATCGTCGTCAAGCAGTTTCGCGAGACCGAAGTCGAGCACCTTCACTTGACCAGACGACGTGACCATCACGTTGCCGGATTTGACGTCGCGATGAATGATGCCGCGGCTGTGCGCGGCGGCGAGTGCGTCGGCGACTTGTAGACCGATCAGTAGCGCCGTTTTTAGTTCGAGCGGACGGCCACCGACGAGCTGGCGTACGTTTTTGCCCTCGACGTACTGCATCGCGATGAAGTGCATGCCGTCCTGTTCGTCGAGGCCGAAGATGGTGCAGATGTTTGGGTGGTCCAACGACGAAGCGAGACGGGCTTCGCGTTCGAAGCGTTTGAGGTTTGTTACCTTCGCGCTGAGCTCCGGCGGAATAACTTTGATAACCACGGTGCGGCCCAGTTTGTTATCGACCGCTTTGTAGACCGCTCCCTGACCGCCCACGCCTAGCTTTTCCGTGATGCGATAGTTACGAAGGGTCTTGCCTATCATGGTTCTGTGGCTCGGTGGCTGATTTAGTCTACTAGTAGAGGTCGTCCAGTTCTCGCACAAACGCCGAAGGCGTTACAGTTCTCAGTACAAACGCCGCAGGCGTTACAGTTCAGCACAAAGGCCGAAGGCATCGCACTTTCAGCACAACGTCGAAGGCGTTACAGTTCTGAGTACAAAACGCCGAAGGCGTTGGCGAATTTCAGCCCAGGGTTTCTACCCTGGGGAAAGAGAAATAGATAATGTCTCCGAACTCTGAAGGAGTTCGCCAACTCTTTCAGAGTTGCATGTTGAGGAACAACTCGAATCCCAGGGTATAAACCCTGGGCTGAAATTAGCGAACGCCTTCGGCGTTTAGCGGTCCAGAAGCAGCGTGATCGCTTCGACTAGCGGTCCAGAAACAGCGTGATCGCTTCGACCGCGTCCTTATACGCCTTCGCAGTTATTCAAACGTGGCGACCAGTTCGCTCGCGGTGGCCGTGGCGGTGCCCACTTTGCCGACGACGATTCCGGCGGCGTGGTTCGCGAGGGTGGCGGCTTCGAACATCGTGGCGCCGGAGGCGAGGGCGCCGGCCAGCGTCGCGATCACGGTGTCGCCTGCGCCCGTGACGTCGTAAACCTCGCGCGCTGCTGTTTCGACGTAAACT
>Ga0196977_1000771_pt1 | contig 14637 bp, 14 predicted proteins | sample S3v_1013CmetaG_FD_148634 | JGI IMG/M metagenome (GOLD analysis project Ga0196977, IMG submission 148634) | Soil microbial communities from Anza Borrego desert, Southern California, United States - S3+v_10-13C | ecosystem: Environmental > Terrestrial > Soil > Desert | place: USA: California...
TCCCTTGGGTATCGCCATGTTGTCGATAAACTGCGTGACGATGGTTTCACGCCCCTGGCTCATGAACGTGTTGTCAAAGTCCGTCACCGAGAGAAAGTTGGTATGGAATGGGTTCGACGGTGAAGCACTTCTTAAGAAGAGAATCGGAGCCCATTGACGTCCATATCGAAATTCGTTTGTAACACTGCCAAATGTTGAATGCAGTGCCGCAGTAAGCAACGATCTCGACGAAGACTGGAACGCATCAATGCCACCGGGGAACGGCGACTCGATGGCGTTGAACGTGTCTGGCGTGAGAAGGAAATTAGCACGGTTGTACACAAACTCCAGTTTGTGTGAACCGGCACCAGAATCCGGGACCAGAACGTGATCATATCGAAACACGTACTTATCGTTCGGGTCTGTACCCGTAACGTTGAATCGGAAACCCGCGGTGTTAAGCGAGTCGCCAGCAAGGGTGTTGTTCGGCAATGGCATCGCATTGAGCTGCGCGAGGGTGACCGGGTTCAGCGCGTGGGCGGTGCCGATCGTCAGCAGGTTGACTGACTGAATTTGTCCATTTGAGCCGAGGTAGCGGAAGATTCCGTTCCGTGCTGTTTGGGTGAGCACAGTGCGGTTTCGTGTCGCTGAGAAGTTCTCCCGGAAACCTTCATACGAGAAGAACCAGAACGCGCGATCGCGTCCGTTCCAAATTGACGGACCACCTTCACCAAATCGTGGGCCAAACATTGGACCACCAACCGCAACACCGAAGAAGTGTTCGGTGCCGGACAGATTGTTGAAGAAGTCGTTGGCTTGAAAGTAGTCGTTGCGATTCAAATAGAACACGTCGCCATGAAAATCGTTCGTGCCGCCGCGCGTGACAAGCCGCACCTGACCCACGCCGCGTCCGGCGCCTGAATCGTTGGTTCCGGTCGTGATGCTGAACTCACTTGTTGAGTTTAATGACGGCGCGGTGACCGCGAAGAGAGAACTCGTTTTCACGAAGTTGTCCATCGCGTTGATGCCGTCTTGCGTCAGGTGCACCGACGTTTGACGGAGACCGCTGATGGACGAACCGCGAGTATTGTTTCCAACAACTGCTACGCCGGGTTGTAACCCAGCCAGGTCGAGAGGATTTCTTGTAGGCAGTGGAAGGTCTTGAACCTGGCGCGTATTGATAACGCTGGTTAGCGTCGGACTGGTCGAGTTAACGATGTCCTGAGTGGCGGTAATGGTTACTTGTTCCGTAACCGAACCGACTTCGAGAACAACGGTCGTGCGGGAAGCGACACCAACTTCGACGACTAAATCAGTCGCCAGCGCCTTCTTGAAGTTGGTTGCTTCAACTGAGAGTGAATATCTTCCCGGTGGCACTTGAGGGAAAACGAATTCACCTTGATCGTTCGAGGTGGTTTTAGTTTCAACTCTCGTCTCACTGTTGATGAGAGTTACGGTAGCGCCAGAAACGATGGCGCCTTGCGGGTCAGTGACGAGTCCCGTAAGGGTACCAGTCGTCGCCTGACCCATGACGGGTAGAGCGAGCCAGCAGGTCAAAGCTAGTACGGCGGTCACCAATATTGCGCGGTAGGCGACTGGCCGGGTAGCTGAGAGGGTGCGTGGCGAAAGATGGAATCTCCTCATATCGGCTCCTCCGGAATTCCGCATGCTGTAGTGGTTACTGCTGAAGGGTGTAGTGCGTGATTAACGATTTTTTGGAGGAGCAAACGATATGCCGTAGGTTTGCTCATAGTTACGTGCGTTTTGTCTAAGGAATTGAATGTTACCCTTGAGCAATGATTTATAAATTTGGATTTTGCTCCATTTACTTGGAGACGGGCTTCGGCGGGTGCAGATTATTCAATATCGAAACGCATCTGTTCGGACGCGCTTGTCCTGGCCGAACGGTCGATCGCGCTGATGTGTAAGACGTATCGACCGGCTGCCAATCCCTTCAGCGATATCTCGCTCGCATAAGGAAGTCGATCCTGATCGTGTCCGGGTTGGGTGGGAATTTGCTTAACGGCGGTTGTGATGACGGGTTTGTTGTCGCGCAGCACCTGCACCTGGATCGCGACATCCGCGAGTTGCTCGGATCCGCTGCGTGAAGCGTTGTAAACAAAAACCAGACAGCGTAAAAACGAATCCGGCTTGAAGCGCCGCGCGATGTTCAGTGGAGTCTGAGTTGAAAACAAGCGTCCCGCTCCAACCGCTTCTGCGGGGCTCGATGCCAAACGCTCTCCGACGACGATACTGCTCAGTGTCAACTTCTTTTGCGAGAGGTTTGGAATCTCAATCCACGCCTTCGCCGTTCCGACTCTGCCAGAGAGTGCATCGCGCGCCGCAACTCGAACCTGGTACAAACCCGGACGTGGGAAAACAGTGTGCGTGTACTTTAGTCTTCGACCGTCACTCTTTAGCGCTTCACCAAGGCTGACTTGTTGTCCGAAAGTGCTCGTCGATTTTCCTTCTTGATCGAATACCGCGCCGGCAAAATCAACACTCGCAGAAAGTTTTTCATCATCTGTATTTGACGAGAGAACTTCCGTGGGGATCTCGATCGACACACTCAACGAAGGACCCTTCTCAGGAGTATCAACATAACTGAGCGCCATGGCGACTGGAAGTTCGCGCAGAGGAGTTTTAGCAACGAGTGCTTCCTCTAACTTTGCTTCGACCGGTTGCGCCCTTGCCGTCTCCTGTCGCTTTGGTTTCGGAGTCTCTAAATTGAACGATCCCTTCCGCACGCGAACCGTTAGTTCCGGTCTTCCAATCACTGCTAGTTCGATTCGACGAAACTTATTGGGATCATTTTCTGTTCGTTCCGGCGTCCATCCGAGCAAGTAATAGAAAGACGTTTCCTTCAAACCATTCTCAACTGCTGTGTGGAGATCGTTGTTGTTGAAGAGCGCGCGTCCGCCACTATCTTGTGCGAGGGCATTGAGTGGATCCTGAAAAGCAAACACTTCGCCTTGACTCCCACGTAAAAGACGTCCGCTCGGGTCGCTGCCCGTACCATCGTTTTGCAGCGTGACGACCAGTCCGCGCGCGTCGATTGAATAGATCACTACACCGGCGCGCGCTGCGCTCGACGCGAGCGTTCGAATGGCGTTACTCATGTCCGTATAGTTTGAATGGACCAGGAACCCGTCAGAGATAAAAAACGACAGCTTGCGTCCGGGCAGACTCGCAGCCTCGCGAATCGTCTGGTCCAACGCACCTAACGTCTTCAACACCCATTGTGATGCCTGGCGCATGACGTCGGCCGCACGCGCACGCACGATCTCCACTGCCTGCTGTCGAGGCATCAAGCGACTGCGTTTAATTAACTCGTCGACGAAATAATTGAGCGTGTCCGTGTCCCCGCGTTCGATCTGAAACGCCTGGTAAGAACTCATCGGCGTGGCGTCGTAGTCGCGGCCTGTTCGTTGATAGTAGGTCAACCGCTCTGTAGCCTTGCGTAAGACGACCTTGTTGTCGGTTAGTTGTTGGAAGAAACCGATTCTGCCGGTAGCGCTGGCGATCTGTACTTCATCATTTTCGGTTTGCTCGTATTCGATGTACTTCCGGATCAAATCGCGCGCCTGCACGATGCTTGTTGGCGAAAGATGTATGTCGTCAACGAAGAAGAGCACCTTGCGGCCGTAGGTTGCTGGCACCGGTTCTTTCGCCGGTGCTGGCCGATCGCGCACGGCGCGCCACTGTGCTTCTTCGTTTCCCGCGCCTGCTTCGACGCGTTCAAAGAACGTAATCGGCACCGGTTTACCATCAACTCGCAGTTCGAAATCTTCACGCTTCAAGGCGTCTACAAACTTGCCCTTGGCGTCGAAAACCATCACGTCAGTCTGTCGGAGTTCGGTGAAGATTTTGACGACGTCCTCACCTTGTTCAGACGGACCAGGCTGCGGCTTTGGTGTTGTTTGGGCCACAGCGATCGTCGCGAGCAGGACAAGACACGACAACTGTATGAAAATTTTGTTGAGCATCGGAATTTCCGACGAAGCGGTATTCAAAAGGCCACGATATATCCTAATCATTTCGTTGACAACATCTGGACCGAGGGGTAGACTCTTGGCCCATCCCCCACTTGAATTGAATCCCCCTGGGACTCAATATGTCGCCTTCCTCCCCAACCGGGTCGCAATTAACCACCTCGAGCACGTTTGTAGTGTGGCGGTCCAATTAGCAACGGAATGCGTGGCGCCCGTTGTCTATGCTGCTGCGATGATAGTAACGGCTCCTGCAATGGCAGTCCGCTATTGATCGACGTAGCCGGCAATGGTTTTGCTCTCACTTTGCCGCAACTGGGAGTGGATTTCGATTTGAACGCCGACGGCATCACCGAACTGCGCTCCTGGACCACGCCAAACTCAGATGGCACTTGATCGGAATGGCAACGGCATGATCGATGACGGAACAGAATTGTTTGGTAATTACACCCCACAGCCTCCAGCAGATCGCGAAAAGAACGGCTTTCTCGCACTCGCCGAATACGACAAATCAGTTAACGGTGGCAACACCGATGGCTGGATTGGTAAGCGGGATGCGGTCTTCGCGAGGTTGCGCTTGTGGCAGGACGTGAACCACAACGGCATTTCTGAACCTTCCGTCTTTGGGCGTTGATTCACTGTCGCTCGATTACAAGATGTCGAAACAAGCTGATCAATTTGGCAATCAGTTCCGCTATCGCGCGAAGGTTGATGACGCCAAGCAAAAGAAAGTCGGACGTTGGGCCTGGGACGTGTTTCTTGTTGCGGCTAAGTAACTTGAAATAATCTTTCCGTTGCTTGATGCGGGGTAGCCTGATATCCCTGCTACCCTGCATCACATAAGAAACGTACAGGAGATGACAAAATGAGAAAGATCGTACTGACCTTAACTTTCTTGTTAACGATGAGCACCGTAGCGTCGGCGCAATTTACGCCAAGCACGGAAAACTTGCGTGGACTAACAGGTGTACGACTGATGGTGATGTTCCACCGCGCCGGCGGGTTGGATGAAGCGCAAAGACCGGAAGTACTCAAAATGCTCGAAGCTGATACTAGGGCCAAACTTCAAAAAGCTGGCATACCAATGTTCCACACGGCGGATGATATGAAAAACGCCGGTCATCCGAGACTCATCGTCTTGGTTACGTTGGATAAGCCTAACGGTTTCGTTTACCCAGTCGTGACCGAGGTGAAGCTAATGCAAAGGGTTCGTTTGGCACGTAACCCGTCGATAGAAACTGATGCAGTGACGTGGAGTTACAACGGCGTGGGTGGACCCAAGCTCGAAATTGAGAGGATTCGTCGGCTGGTTGCCACCGAAGTAGACCGCTTCATTAAAGATTACCAATCGGTTAATCCGAAGCAATCGGCGAGCTCGGCGCCTTGATCACTTCAAACTCGAAGTACAGTTCCTTGCCTCGAAAGATCATCGACAGATAAAACTCCCAAAACTTCCGCGTGAACCGAAATGCCGGCCAGCGCTGGTCCAGGTTGACGATAAATTCGAGGCCTAGCGCGCGCCACAGGTTAGCGAGGCTGACGTGCGTTTTGAGCGGCCGTAATTCTGTCGACGTGTAGAAGGGAAAAGGCGTTTGCGTGGGAATAAAGCAGGTGAACGAATAGCTGTTGAAATGATTTCGATGCGTCGGATCGGTGGGCCAGTCGGGATTTGAGTAATGCGGTGTCAGGATCTTTAACTTGCCGCCCGGCTTCGTGATCCGGTGCAACTCGGTCACAAACCCGATCACGTCCGGCACGTGCTCGATCACGTGGCGGCAAACGATCTCTTCAAACTCATCGTCGCTGAACGGATAGGGAAAGACGCCGAGATCGTGAATGACGTCGGCATGACTGCGGGGATTAGCGTCTATACCGATTGCGCCGGGAAACTTATTCTGACCGCAGCCAACGTCCAGAACTCGCTTGGTGGGCTCGGACATGCAATTAGTTGTTCCGCGTCAACAAACTCGCGAACTGGTCCAGGTTGACCGCATGAACCGGCAAACCGAATTCCTGCGCCACCTCGGCGAGTCTCATTCCGTCGAGCATGATTTCGTCATCACTCTTCAACATCTGTCGCGGTATCAAAACAAACTCGCCGCTGATTCGCTCGCGCGCGGACAACAGATCGCGTCCGGTCAATAATCCGGCAACCGAAACATCGCCGCCAAAATAACCGTTCTCGACCGGCTCAACAACGAGTCGGCTGCCGAATCGATCGTTGAGCTTATCGACCATCTTACGCAGCACCGGCGCGAACAGTGTTCCCGTCAGAATCGTGCCGCTCTTGTGTTGCAATCCGCCGTTACGTTCGATGCGCTTTGTTATCTTGTTAAATTCATTCACGAACGAACGCACCATACCTACGCCGTCTTCAATTTGCGGATAGTCGCCGTAATGAGACTTCGCGGGAATCGGGCGACCCGCACGAAGATAGATGTCATCGCCGAGCAACGCGAAGTTTGTACCGAGCTCAGCGTGTAGTTGTTTCTGAATCTGATTCACTTGCTCGATCGCGTCGCGACAAAACTCCGGCGTTACTGCAGTGAGCCGCCGATCGGTGTTGTAGCGAGTCAGACCAAGCGGCACGATCGCGACGCTCGTGATGCGCGGATACTCAGCCGCGAGATCGAAGATCGTTTTGCGCAACACTTCGCCATCGTTGATGCCGGGACACAACACGACTTGCGCGTGCACTTCAATTCCCGCGTTGAGCAAACGCGCGAGTTTTGCCGAGATGTCGGCCCGCTGTTTGTCGATTCCCAGCAGGTAAGCGCGAACGTCGAGATCGGTTGCGTGCACCGAAACGTACTGCGGCGATAAACGCTGCTCGACGATACGGCGCATCTCGTCTTCAGTAATCGACGTCAGTGTGGTGTAGTTGCCGTAGAGAAACGACAACCGAATGTCTTCGTCCTTAATAAATAGCGACGGCCGCGCGTCGGCAGGGTTGCCGTTGCAGAAACAGAAGATGCACGCGTTGGCACACTGCCGTGGCACGATCTGTTCGAACGAGATTCCGAAGTCTTCTCCCTCGCCGCGTTCGAGTTCGAGCTCCCAGTCGTCGCCGTTCTTCTTACGGACTTCGAAAGTCAGATCGGTCTCCCCGGCCGTGTGGAAGCGAAAGTCGAGGTAGTCGCGAACGATGCGGCCGTTGACCTTTATTATTCTGTCGCCGGCCTCGAGTTCCATCTCGGCGCCGAGGCTTTCGGGCGCAACTTCGCAGATCTCGACGCCGCGGCGACGAATGTTGGTGACGGCTGGTGTGACGGCAAACTCGTACATGGTGCGCAGTTTCGCGGCTTAGCGAAACGGCGAATATAACAGAACCAACCCGGTATACGGAAAACCCATGGGATTCAAAGTCTAATGGTATATAATGCTACGCCAACATCTTACCGAGTAAACAGAAACCTTAAGCTTCTGCCCCGGCTTATGAAAAAAGTAGTCTCCCTAACATTTTTCGCTTTCGTCGTTCTTTCATCCCTTGTCTCGGCTGCTGCGCAAGAAACGGCGGGCGCGATGCCCGTGCAGCGGGCGCTCAGCGACTCAACCGGTGCCGCCAAAGCCGCGGAACCTTTGCTAACCGAGATCTATCGTGTCGGTATTGGCGACGTTCTGGACGTCAGGCTAATTAATTCGCCGAACAATAAGTCCACTCTTTTCACCATCATGCCCGGCGGCGCAATCGATTTCCCGGTCGCCGGTGGCGCCATCATGGTTGCCGGTATGACACCGGAAGAGATTCAGGTGCGCATTGCCGCTGAGCTGAAAAGACGCGCGGTTGAAGAGAACGCGCAGGTTTCGGTCGGCGTGCGCCAGTATTCGAGTCACCCTGTGATGATTAATGGTCTCATTGTGAATCCCGGCACGCGATACCTGCGACGCGAGGCAGTTCCGCTGTACGTCGTGCTGGCCGAGTCGCAACTGCGAAACGACGCTGGACGCGTTGCGATCATGCGCGGCGGCTCCAGTGGACAGCCACTCGATTTGAGCGATCCGCAAACGCTCAATCTGATCGTTCAGTCGGGCGACGTAATTACGGTTTCAAACAAGCCGGAGGAGTTTTACTACATCGGCGGGCGAATCAATTTCCCGGGACAGAAAGTGTTTCAGCCAAGCATTACTTTGCTCCAGGCGATACTCGCGGCGGGTGGCGTTCCGCTGAAAGAAAACCGCGTCGAGATCTCGCGCGCGGGAGCTGACGGCCGGCTCACAACGGTGCGCTATCGCATTAAGGACATCAAGGGTGGTACGGTCGAAGATCCCAAGCTTCAACCCGGCGATCGCATAGAGATTTCGAAGTAGGAATTGCCGACAAAAATCGGCAATTTTATTGACAATCCAAGGCTGCTTTGTTAGTACAAGTGCAATGAATAATAAACTTAAGCCTGCACTGATTGGCGGCGTCCTATTGGGCTTGCTCTCCGTCATTCCGTTTGTCAACAGCCTCAATGTCTGTTGCTGTCTTTGGGCGATTCTGGGGGGCATGCTTGCGTCGTATCTCTACGTTAAGAATTCTCCGGCGCCGGTGAATACTGGAGACGGCGCGATAGTCGGCGCTCTCGCAGGCTTAGTCGGCGCAGTTGTCTCAATCATCCTCGGAATACCTATCAATTACGCGATGGGGCCGACGATGAGAAACCTGCTTTTAGGTCTGGTGGATAGAATGGACCCGCAGCAGGCTGAGATGGTGAGACGTCAATTGGAAATGAGTGGCGAATCGGTTGCAGCAGTAATCGTCAACGCCCTAATCCTGGCGGTCTTGTTGTTCATTTTTTCAATCATCGGTGGCTTGATCGGCGTAGCGCTTTTCGAAAAGCGTAAAGGCGGTCCGCTTCCGCCACCTCCACCAACTACTGGTGGACCAGGCGCATACGCAGCCTGATCCAACTGGTGCAAGTTCCTTCTAACTATCGCTGAGTTTTCAACACTGTCTTCAGGAGAAACTGAATGTCTCAAGATTGGACTCCCCCGCCCGCGTCGGGCTCAACCACTGCCGTTCCAAACTATCTCGTTCTGGCGATCATCTCGCTGTTCTGTTGTTTGCCGCTCGGCGTCGTCGCGATTATTTTTGCGGCTCAAGTCAACGGTAAGGTTGCGGCGGGCGACACCGCGGGCGCGCTGGAGGCCTCCAGGAAGGCAAAGATGTTTAGCTACATCTCGATTGGTCTCGGCCTCGCAGGAATAATCTGCTACGTGTTGTTACTACTCCTCGGCATAGGTATGGGAGTGGCAGGCGGCGCCAGCAGCTACTAAAATCACCCATCACCTGAAACTAAAGTGGAGACCGGAAAAGAGATGAGCAGATACTGCACAAAGTGCGGCGCGGTCAATGATGACACAGCGCAGTACTGTAACAACTGTCAGGCACCCCTAAGTTCGGTGAGCAGCGGTTACCAACCGATGGAAGCCGTTAATCCCGGCGCGATGACTGATTGGAAGGCGATGGGCGGAGACAAGAAAATTCTGGCCGGAATTCTCGCGATCGTCGTGGGAGCTTTGGGTGTTCACAAGTTCGTTCTGGGTTACACGACTGAAGGAGTCATCATGCTGCTGATCAGCGTGTTGAGCTGCGGCATGCTGGCGGTGATTCCGAGCATTATTGGTATCGTCGAAGGCATCATGTACCTCACGAAGTCGGACGAAGAATTTGTGAGAACTTACATCCAGAGCAAGAAGGGCTGGTTCTAAAAACGCGCCGCGCCGGGTGTCCTGGTGCATAGCCTCACTTTATTCGACGGCTCTGTTGTAGCTTAATTACGTCATGCCGACTGAGTTCATGTACCGGCGATCGACTGTGATCGGAATCTGGTCACTGCTGATCGCCGGTGCGGTTTATCTGTTTGTGTTCGAACCGGGAAAAACGGGTTTCTTTCCGGGGTGTCCGTTTCGGCTCTTTACCGGACTTACGTGTCCCGGCTGCGGCACAACGCGCGCGCTGCACCAACTGATGCACGGTCACTTCGAGGCGGCGTTCATGCTGAACCCGCTGTTGCTGTTTGCGCTGCCATTTTTGCTTTACGCCTTCTTGCGCTATAGCGCGATCGTTTTGCGCGGACGCGTGCCACCGCAAAACGTGCTTCCCGCTCCTTATATCTACGCGATCTTCTTTGTCGTCGTGGGGTTTTGGGTTTTTCGTAACACGCCTTTCTATCCATTCATCTCGTAGGCACTTAGCTTCTTAGAGGCCACACTATGCGCATCCTAATCATCGCTCTTCTTTTGGCTTTGATCCCAACTCCATCTGGCCGCACGCCACACGCGTCGCAGAACGCAGCGCGACCCACCCGACCTGTTCATACGTTCTCAATCGTCGCCCGCGATCCAGCGACGGGCGAACTAGGCGTCGCCGTTCAGTCGCACTGGTTTTCCGTCGGCTCGATCGTCGCCTGGGCCGAAGCCGGCGTTGGCGCCGTAGCGACGCAATCATTCGTAGATCCGAGCTACGGCAAAAACGGTCTCGATCTGATGCGTGGGGGAAAAAGCGCGCCGGAAACACTGAAAGAGTTGCTGGCCAAAGACGAAGGACGCGAAGTGCGACAGGTCGCAATGATCGACGCGCAAGGACGGGTCGACGCATGGACCGGCAAGAACGACATTCAAGCCGCCGGACACATCGTCGGCACGAACTTCTCCGTCCAAGCCAACTTGATGCTCAACGACAAAGTGTGGCCGGCAATGGCGCGCGCTTTCGAAAACACCCGCGGCGATCTCGCGGAACGAATGCTAGCCGCGCTCGACGCCGCGCAAGCAGCCGGCGGGGATATTCGCGGGCGCCAATCAGCAGCGCTGATCGTTGTCACTGGAAAACCGACCGGTCAGGCCTGGAAAGATCGCACGTTCGATCTGCGTGTCGACGACAGTCCCGAACCGTTAACAGAACTCCGCCGCCTCGTGCGTTTGCAACGCGCCTACAATCACATGAACGCAGGCGACCTCGCCGTTGAAAAGAAAGACAATGAAGGCGCGCTGCGCGAGTATTCCGCCGCGGAACGACTGGTGCCGGACAATGCCGAAATGATCTACTGGCACGCGGTAGCGCTGGTGAACATGGGACGCGTTGACGAGTCGTTGCCGCTGTTTCGCAAAGTGTTTGCGATGGACCGCAACTGGATCACACTCACGCCTCGACTCCCCAAATCGGGCCTGCTGCCCGACGATCCCAAGCTCATCGAACGCATCGTTTCCGTGGGAAACACGCGCCCGCAAAGACAATAATTGTTTATCTTGACGCCTGCGCGGTTGTCGCTTATAAAGAGGTCGCCGATTCGCCCCATCCCTCATCGCCCAAACTTTTTCCGACTGAGGTTAGATCAGGATGCGCACTCTTACCCCCGGACAGTGGTATCTGCGTTTTACCTGCGAGCAGTGCGAAGCGAAGCAGATACTGTTTGCGGATCTTTCGCGAGGTGAAGCCAGAATTCGTGCGACGTACGTCGTGGAGTGCTCAAGTTGTCTTCACAAAGGGGCGTACGACGGCGACGACATCGAACGTTATCAACACCCGCTGGACCAGGACTCTTGAACCTCACCGCCGTAGGATTCTTTCCAACACCAGGCTCAAACCCATAATGAAATAGAAGACCGTTACGACTTCGGAGTCGCCCCAGTTGTAATGGACCAAGCCACTGACGAGAAAACCAGCAAGACCACCGTACGCGCCGAGCGCCACACCGTGGGCTTCAGGCAAGTCGATCGAGGTGCGAATGATACGAATCAGCATTCGCACATAAACCGCCATCAATAACAGCCAAACGATGAACGCGGGTATGCCGCGCTCGAGCGCGATTTGCAGCAGGTTCGAGTGCATGTGACCGATTGGTTGGCGCCCGTTGTCAAATAAGCCCCACTCCTGCCAGTGGCCCTTTATCGAATCCATGCCAACCCCAAACAGCAGATGCCGCGGTTTGCTGACGAGCAATTGAAATCCTTCGCGCCAGACCATCTCGCGCCAGGTCGTCGATTGGTCCTGCGCATCGATCAACCCGACGTTGCGCTTTTGCTGTAAAAGAATCAGGCCGCCGAGAACCGGCGGAATCGCGCACGCGCCGGCGATCAGCAACGTGCGGCGCGACGCGCTCATCAGCAACATGACCACCACGGAAACCGCGAATCCGATCCATGACGCGCGCGTGACCGTCATCACGAGTGCAAACCCAAGCCCCGCAACCGCTAGGAGCAATAAGAATCCCAACAAACTCTTCTTTCGCGGCAAGGCGAGAAACAGTCCCAACGCCAGTGAGGCAATGAGTTGCAACACTTCCGCGTACGTGACCCAATGACCGTAAAACCCGGTCGCACGCCAATCACGCCCCCTCGTCCAGTCAGCAATTCCCAACTGGTCCAACGCACTGTTTCCAGGCAACAACTGTCCACGTGGCACCTCAAGCTCCGGCATCCACTCAACCCGATAAATTCTGACTTTTGCCCGTCCCGAACCTTTTGCTGATCCAGCACCTTGCGCAAGCGCCGCCGCAAGTTCATCCGGATTTCCAATCGGTTTTCCATCTACCTCCCAGAGGGTGTCGCCATCAACGATCGGCGTCGGCTTTTGTACAGTTCTCGTGTGAAACAACGCCTTCGCAAGCGGGCTCTCCGCGCGCACGCCCTGCACCTTCACGCCACGGCCAACAATCAACTGTCCGGCGGTCCAAAACACATTCAACATGCACGAGCCGATCAACGTCAGCGCCAGCATGTGCACTAGTCGCAACGAGCGAACGTTCTGGGCCACCAGATAAACGATCGTGAAAAGACTCGCCGCGCGCATCTTTCCGATCGATATAACCGGACTGTAAGAAAAGATTCCAGACACGCCACTCAGAACAAAGAAGCCAAGCAACAAGTAATCAACTGGGGTGCGGAAGAGAGCGGGACGCGGATAGAACGCAAACCGCAACAGCCAGAAAAACATTCCCAGGAGCCAGGCAGTTTGCGTCGCGGCGATCGAATGAGGCGCGAAGACCGCGATGAGAAAGATGCAGCCGATGATGGCGCGTTCACACCATCCAGCCAATCCCTGATTCGAATTCTGCGTTGCCTGCATTAGAATGTTCGCGGTCTACTATATTCCATCCAGGTTAATTGCATGCGCCGAATCACTGTTGCGTTGGTTTTTTGTTTACTGGCAAGTCCGGTCTGGTCCCAGTCTGCCTCACCGGGCGATGAGGTTAAGACGATTCAGGAAGACCCACGCGTCAAAGCGGCCTTCGAACATATCGACAAAGACCGCGACGAAATCCTGCGGGAGTGGATCGCCGTCACCGAGATCAACGCGCCCTCCAAACACGAACAAGAGCGCGCGAAGTTCCTTGAAAGCATCTTGCGCAAACACAACCTCGAGATTCGTTACGACAGCGCCGGAAATCTGATCGCCACGCGCAAAGGTACCTCGGGAAAACCGGTCACCGTATTCGACGCGCACATGGACACCGTCTTTCAACCCGGGTTGAAGATCAAAGCCACCGTTCGCGACGGCCGCGTCTATGCGCCCGGCGTCGGCGACGACACGCGCAACATCGAGGCGCTGCTCGCCACCATTCGCGCACTCGACGCCGCGCACATCAAAACCAAAGGCGATCTCGTCTTTCTCTTCACCACCGACGAAGAAGCCGGCATGACCGGCGCCAAACAATACACCAAAGATAACAAAGGCAAGGTCGATTACTACGTTGCACTCGACGGTGGTTATGAAGGCTTTACCTATGCCGGCATCGGCATCAATTGGTATCGCCATCATTTTATTGGTCCAGGCGGACACACGCGTTCGCGCACGCCGCCGTATTCGGCGTCACTCCCGCTGGCGCGTGCGATCTCACGGATTTATGAGTTGAAAGTTCCCAACAATCCGTCGTCAAATTTGAACATCGGCATGTTGGGTGGTTCGGAAGTCGTAAACGCGAAAGCGTCCGATGCGTGGTTCACCGTCGATCTGCGTTCGACCAGTAACGAAGTGATCGCCGATCTTGAGAAACAGATCGCTACGATTCTCGATGAAGAAGCTACGCGCGCGGGAGTGACTCTAAAAACCGACATAATTTCGTCGTCGCCGGCGGCGGTGCTGCCGGGCAATCGCGAGTCACGCCTGGTGATGCTGGCCGAAGCAGTTCACCGCGCGATGGGTTTCAATCCGCCGATTGGAAATGCGGGTTCGAACAATTCGAGCGCTGCGCTGTTACAAGGCATCACTTCGATTTCAACCGGCGCTGGTCCATGCAACGACTCACACGCGTTGACAGAAAACTGCGAGATCGAGCCGCTTTATAAAGGCATCAAGAAGATTTTGTTGTTGGAGATTGTGCTGGCGGGCCTGTCTCAATAACTCAGGTCAGTAGCCCTCGCGGCCGATCATCACGAAGCCAGTGCGCAAGATTATTTTTAGGTCGAGCAATAGCGACCAGTTCTCGATGTAGAAAAGATCCAACCGGACCATCTCCTCAAACGGCAGACGGTTCCGTCCCGAGACCTGCCACAGTCCGGTCAGTCCCGGTTTCATATCGAGACGTTTGCGGTGCCAGAGCTCGTAAGCTTCGACTTCGTAGGGAATGGGCGGTCGCGGGCCAACCACACTCATGTCACCCATCAACACGTTCAGCAGTTGCGGGACTTCGTCGAGACTCGTACGCCGCAAAAATTTACCCACGCGCGTGATGCGCGGATCGGCGAA
>Ga0196977_1000772_pt1 | contig 14606 bp, 11 predicted proteins | sample S3v_1013CmetaG_FD_148634 | JGI IMG/M metagenome (GOLD analysis project Ga0196977, IMG submission 148634) | Soil microbial communities from Anza Borrego desert, Southern California, United States - S3+v_10-13C | ecosystem: Environmental > Terrestrial > Soil > Desert | place: USA: California...
ACCTGGGGGCTCGCGGACGCGCTCGATCTGATGGTGATCACGATGGAAGCCGGACTCGGCTTGAACGCCGCGATGTTGAAGGTTTGCGAGGAGTTGAAGGACGTTCATCCGGATATCAGCAAAGAGTTTGAACTCGCTAACCTCGAAATCCGCGTGGGCCGTGAACGCAGTGAGGCGTTGCGCAATCTCGCCGAGAGAACGGGTGTGGAAGATTTGAACAGTCTTGTCGGCATGTTAATTCAAGCCGATCGCTTTGGTACGTCGATCGCCAAAGCGGTTCGTGTTTACTCCGATAGTTTACGCACCAAGCGACGCCAGCGCGCAGAGCAAGCGGCTCAAAAAGCAGCCTTCAAACTGTTGCTGCCACTGGGCGCGTTGCTGTTTCCCACGATGTTCATCGTCATTCTTGGTCCGGCATTGCTCAACATCTCTGACATGTTGACTGGTGGTGTCGCTAACAGCTTGAACTTCAAGTAAGGAGTGGTGGTCATGTACAAACGACTCGCAGTTGTGCTCGTTCTCACGCTCACTCTGGTGTTGGCTTTAGCGCCCCGCCGGCAGTCGGTGTTCAGTAGTGTCTTATCTGAAGCCGAGATCGCTGCGATCAACGAAGCGGATGCCGCTCAAGCAACAGCGACGAATGATGACACGCAAACCAAGCAGGACAGCAACCGTTTCGTCAAGATCATTACCGCGCCTTTCAAAGCCATCGGCCGTCTCTTTGGACGCGGCGGCTCGAAAAAAGACGACAACAAGTTGCATCGTTTGTCAGAGAAAGACGTCAAGAAATTCGAATCATCGAAGATCACGCGGGTCGTTGACGCACGCACACCAGCTCCAGCCCCGACACCTACTTCTCCTGAGGCAGACACGGCTGCCGCATTGACGAGCGATGCGGCCGCTGCGGAACTGAACAAAACTCTCGCTCGCGAACATCTCGAACGTGCGCGCGAACTCTTTAGTCAAAACGATATCAACAGCGCCATCAATTCACTTTTGATGGCTGTCTCGCTCGATCGTCAACTGTGGGACGCACATAACCTCCTGGGCATCGCTTACGAGATGAAAGGAATGCGTTCGAGAGCGCTCGAGTCTCTCGAAACCGCACTCAAAGCAGACAAAGATCAACCGGAACACCTCAACGACTTTGGTTACATTCTCAGTAAGAATGGCGAATACTCCCGCGCCGTCAAATATCTCAAACGCGCCGTTAAGGCGCAGCCTAACAACCAACGATTTCTTAACAACCTCGGTCTCGCCCTCGTCGAAGTTGGCAAACTCGACGATGCGTACAAGGCCTTCGAAAAGGCGATGGGTGAATTTGATGGACGCATGAATATGGCGACGCGCCTCCTGCGTAAGGGTTACGACAAAGAAGCCATCAAGCACCTTGAGAAATGCCGCACCATGCAGCCAAACAGCATGGACATTCTCTATCGCTTATCAGTGCTCTACGCACGCAACGGTCAAACCGCAGAAGCTGAGGAAGCAAACAAGACTTTTTTATCACTCAGGGCAACAGCAACAGCAGGCGGGCAACAATAAAAAGATGAAGTTGGCGGCAAACTAAAAATGGGAGCTACCCAAATGGGACATCTGAGCATCTTGAGCAGGGCTGAAATTGAAAGCATGGGCCCTCCGACTCCGGAAGAGTTATCAGAGACCGGCGTACACGAGGCATTCCTCTGCGACCTCACAATCAAACACGTGGCCATGCTGCCCGAGCCAACCACTATCTCCGTGGCCGATCGATTGCACCTGCCACGCGCCCTAACCGAAGAGATTCTCTATCACCTCTATCGTGAAAAACTCATCGAAATGCGGCTTCAGAGTGCCGTCGGCGCGACGCGTTATGCGATGCTGGACCACGGCTGGGAACGCGTTTCACGTTTACAAACACAGAGTGGCTATCTTGGGCCGGCTCCAGTTTCACTCGAAGACTACGCACACATGATGCGGCTCCAGGCCGTGCCCTCACGCGCCGCGAGCATCGAGAACGTTCGTTCAGCATTCAAAGATCTCGTATTGCCGGACTCGCTGCTGCAAACACTGGGCTGCGTAATTAACTCGCGTTCGTCACTCTTTTTGACGGGGCTCCCGGGCACCGGAAAGACCGCCGTATCTGAACGCATGAATTCGGCGCTCTGCGGCACGATCTGGATTCCTTACGCGATCGAAGTGGACAATCAGGTTATCCGGATCTACGACGCGCACAGTCATCGTGCGGTCAAGCAACAGGATTCTTTAATCGAACACGATCGCCGCTGGATCGAGATTGAACGTCCTTTGATCATCGTGGGCGGCGAGTTGACGCTGGAGAACACGGATCTCACGTGGTCTGAATCGGCGAAGTTTTACGAAGCGCCGTTCCAGGTGAAGTCAAACGGCGGCACGCTCGTGATCGACGACTTCGGCCGTCAGCGCGTCTCCCCGACAGATTTGCTAAATCGTTGGATCCTGCCACTGGAACGAAGAGTCGACTTCCTGACGTTGCACAGCGGCAAGAAGATCGAAGTGCCGTTCGAACAGCTCGTGGTCTTCTCGACTAACCTCGACGAACGCGACCTCGTCGACGAAGCGTTTCTGCGCCGCATGGGTTATCGCGCGCGTGTGGAACCGCCGACGGCTGGCGCGTTTGTCGAAATCTTCAAACGAACCGCAACCAATCGCGGCATCGTGGTGAATCAGGAATGTATCGACCACATCTTGCGGAGATATGTCGCCGAGAAGCGCATTATGAAGGGCTGCGAGCCGCGCGATCTGCTTAACAAAGTTAACGATATCTGCTTGTTCGAAGGACGCCCGGCACAGTTGACGAATGAGTTGATCGATCTGGCCTGGGGCAACTACTTCGGTACCGCCCACGGCTTCTCCCCCGATCGGCAGTTTGAGTTGGCGAAGACCGCGTAATTTAGGGTCGGAGATGACGAGTGCGGCTCGGATAATCACGGTGCTTTTTCTTTGTTTGCTGATCTGGCATCCAGCCGGAGTTGTATTCGGCCAAACCGATACGCCCACGCCACCTGCCGAACCCGCTGGCTTCCAAATCACGCTGACCGACGGTTACACGTTTGAAGTTGAGGCGGTTTGGAAACAGGGCGATGAACTCTGGTACCGCAAAGGCGGTATCTCAAAGGCGCTGAACTCAGCTTCCGTAAAGAAAGTCACACCACTTAGCAAAGCACCGGTCGCAACACCCGCAGCCACGCCGGCAAAACAGCCAACCATCCCCGAACAGCCGCTCGCCATCTGGATTTACATGAATGGCGGTGCCCGCATGCGCGTTGACGAGGTCAACGAACAAACGGACGGCGCATGGTACCGGCGGGGCAATTTATCAATGTTTTTGGACCGCGAGCGCATCGCCCGTATCGAACGCGAACAGTCCGCCACCGGCGCCGCCGCCTGGCGACAGGGCGGCTGGACCTCGGGAAACGACGGTATTGATCATTTAATAAAGATCAACGCTACCCGGTTCGGGGTCGATCCCTACCTGGTGTTTTGCGTGATTGAGCAGGAATCGCAGTTCAAAACCTTCGCGCGCAGCCCGAAAGGCGCCCAGGGATTGATGCAGTTGATGCCGGGCACGGCGCGACGTTTGGGAGTGCGACGCCCCTACGATCCCGCGGAAAACATCATGGGCGGTACGCGGTACTTGAAGGAACTGATGACTATGTTCAACGGCCGGGTTGATCTGGTGCTCGCGAGTTATAATGCCGGTGAAGGTGCGGTTATGAAGTACGGGCGCAACGTTCCGCCCTACCGAGAGACTCGCGAATATGTGAAAAAGATCGGCAAACGGTACGGCATCGACGGCCGCAAACCTCGGGAGGAGAACGACGCGCCGGTTCCGCAGCGATAAGTAGTTCCACCAAGAAAGTAGGGTGACCAAATGAAATCATTCGCAGCCCGTATTCTTTTTTCCGTCTCCCTCGCCTTGATCCTTTCCCCGGCAGCGTTGGCCCAGACCAGCCAGGCGCAAAAGACGCTTAATAATGCGTCTGTAGTCAAGCTCGTCAAAGCAGGCTTCAAAGAGAAAACCGTCATTCAAATCATCTACAGCCGCCTGCCTAATTTCGAACTCTCGCCGGAGCGAATGATCGAACTCAAGCGCAACGGCGTCAGTGAAAAGATCATCATTGCCATGCTCGCGCGTCAGGAAGGCATGGATCCGTTTGACGATGAGACGTGGGGTGATGACGAGTTCATGACCAAAGGCATCGATCCGAAGACAAGTGGCAACGGCTCGGGCGCAGGATCGAGTGCGGGCAGCACTGATCCCGGCACCAACATCTTCGGCTCCAGCGGCGGCGTCAAGGGACAAACTCGTTCCAACATCGGCAATGGTGGCGTTGATAGCGACATCATGACGACCGGTAGTGCGACCGTTCGGATCCTGAAACCACCGACTGAAGCCGGCGGTAATCCATCAGTTAAGCTCGAAAAAACCAAGAGCCTCACTAATGAGTCGATCGTCGAGCTTGTTGAAGCGGGATTTACCGAAGGCACGATCATCCGGCGCATCGAGCAGTCGCCGGTTGAATTCGATCTTGCCCCGGCTAAATTGGAAGACCTCCGCAAACGCCGCGTGAGCGATAAGATCGTGACCGCGATGAAGGCCGCGATGGGCGACGAAAAGTAAGCCACCGATTGAACCGGATGAAATCAATATGAAAGTACGTCGTTTATTTGTGTTGCTTACTTGTGCCGCGCTGCTTTTGTCTTCCGTAGCTAGTGCGCAGCGCCGGAATCAACGTGGAGCAACGTCGAAGCCAAAACCAACCACGCCGCAGAAACCACAGTCGGAACTGGAAAAGATGGGACCACCGCCGCCGGTTCCGACACTCAAGAAACAACCCGAACAGGAAGTCAGCGCGGGGGATATTGTTTCCGTTGACACGACTGAAGTGATGTTTCCGGTGACGGTGCGTGATGCGGAAGGACGCTTGGTCAACGACTTAACGCGCAATGATTTCCGTGTTTACGAAGACAATCGGCTACAGCCGTTGAGTGATCTCGCCTTGCGACAGGTGCCGGTTGACGTAGTGCTGATGGTTGACGCGTCGTCGTCAGTCGCAAACAATCTTGACGATTTTCGGCGAGCGGCGGAGGGATTCGCTGCGCGTTTGCAGGCCGACGATCGCATTAGCTTGATCAAGTTTGACGATCGCGTGGAACTACTTCAAGACTGGACCAAGAGCCGTTTTCAACTGAAACGCGCGCTGAATCGCATCGAGGCAGGCATGTTTACGCGATTCAACGATGCATTGTTGTTAACGTCGCGCGAGCAGTTTGGCGCCGCGACTAAATCACGTCGCGCGTTGATCGTCTTATCTGATGGCATCGACAGCGGCCGCGGCATGTCAACACTCGAGGCCGCGCTGCAAGCGCTGATTCAGGCGCAAGTGACTGTCTACGTCGTCAGCAATACCGAAATAGCTCGCGCCAACAAACGCGCCGAACTCGATCAACTACTCAGCGCCACAGGCGGCGCCGCACAGTTTAATCAACTGCGCGTCGAGGATTTGCGCGAAGGTTTACGAGTGCTCGATCGTAGCGAACAGAACCTGGCCCAACTGGCCGCGGCAACGGGTGGCCGGCTTTACAAACCAAAGACTTTCGATGCGCTCGAATCGACCTACGTTGAAGTCGCCGAGGAACTCAGACATCAATACGCGCTCTACTTTACGCCGTTGAACAAGGCGCGCGATGGCAGCTTCCGCCGCGTGCGCGTGGAGACTGCGAACCCCGTTTTCAAGTCGCATACGCGCGTAGGCTATTTCGCACCGAAAACATAAAATCGTGTTATCCGTGGGCAAAAAATTATCGCTAACGCTGCTACTCGTGTTTTGCGGTTCCATCTGCTCCCAGGCTCAAACAGAACAAATAACGATCGTTCTTAAAGGCGACCATCCGCTCGTCGTCGACGAAGTCTCAGAGTCACCTGACGGCTACTGGTACAAACGCGGAAACGTTACGACCTTTCTCGATCGAGAGCGCGTCTTGCGCGTTGACCATCCCAAGCCCGCCGAAGCAACAACGACGCCAGCGCCGCTGGTAGGAAGCGGTAAATGGATGCTTGCGGATGCTCAGAAAATTCAGGATTTCTTTTCAGCCAAATTCAAAAAGTCTCTGCCGTTGACGGCCTTCGGACAGTCAGATCTCCACACGCGCTGGGGATTGGACCATCGCAACGGCATGGACGTCGGGCTACATCCCGACAGCAGCGAAGGACGCGCGCTAATTGAATTTCTGCGCAATCAATCGATTCCCTTTCTGGCCTTCCGCGGCCCTGTTCCCGGCGTGGCAACGGGCCCTCATATCCACATTGGAAACAGATCACCGAGGGTTTCCGGGCGCTAGTTGATTCGATTCTCCGTTTTGAGGAGCTAACACCAATGAAGTTTATTGACTTCGCTCACCCCGAAGGCGGCAGAGTTCTTGTGCATGTCGATCACATCACGAGCGCTCATTATCGACCAGCTGAAGGTGACCTTAAAACTCGCCTCGGTCTCGATCTCGACGAACGCCAGAACGAGATAGTTTTGTTCGGTGAAGAGGCAGATCGCACATGGGAGAAGCTGAAACGATTCGTGGGAGAAACATAGTTAATGTTCAAAGATTCACTCTCTGAACAGTGGATCGACCTGCGCCTCATCGCCGGTATGCGCGTGGTGCTCGCGACCTCAGCGCTCCTCATCACAGTTCTCGACATCTCTCAAAACCGCACACAGGCCGGCCCGGCGGGCATCGTTTTGGTTCTTTACTCGCTCTACGGTCTTTTGATCTACCACCTGTCGGTGCGGCGTAAGCCCATCGCCGCGCACCGGGTCCTGCCGTGGCTGGATCTACTCTGGTATGTGCCGCTCATTGCAGTAACCAGTAACGGAATTTTCTATTACTTCTTCTTCTTCTCGATCGTAGTCGCGTCTTTCAGTTGGGGACTCACGGATGGTTTGCGGCTAACGCTTGCTTCAACTGCGATCTACATGATCGTCGGCTTGTTCAATTTGCGTCGCAACCCCATCCCCATGAACCATTTTATGATGGCGCCCATCGGCCTGCTGACGTTCGGATACATCATCGCGCGCTGGGGCGGCTATCACACCGAGTTGAAGAACCGGCTAAAACTATTGAAAGACGTCACTGTCTTTTCGAACCCGCGCTACGGCATCGATCGGACCATCAAAGCAATTCTCGAGAGTATTCGCGCGTTCTACGACGCAGAAGCATGCCTGCTCGTGATCCCCGGTAAACCAGCCGCCGAGAGTTATCAGATGTATCGCGTCACGCGTGGCACTACGCCAAGCCGATCCGCGCCGCCGGAGATTTCCAGCGAGGCGGCTGCGCAGTTTCTGGAGCCTTCGTTAGACAATGCCGTGATCTACCGGCGCGCGAATTCATCGCACACCCGGCTGTTTGACCTGAAAACGAGACTTTTTTCGGATACAGGATCGACCGAGTCTGACAAACTGGGTGGAATGCTCGACGCGCAGCGTTATGTTTCAATGCCGGTTTACTACCGCCATCAGCCAGTCGGACGCATGTACCTGATCGATGGCCCAACGCGAGTGGACGCGCCCGACATGGAGTTCCTGTTGCAGTTAATGGATCACGTGACGCCCGTCATGGAAAACATTCGCCTGATCGACAACCTCGCGTCTGATGCGGCGGAACAGGAACGCCGCCGCATCGCCGCGGACATTCACGACAGCGTCATCCAACCGTATCTCGGTTTGCAGTTTGGACTCTCCGCCCTGGACCAGAAACTCGAGTCGGGAAACACTGCCATCCGCGGCGATATCCAGGAACTACTCGAACTCACCAACCACGAACTCGCCGAGTTGCGCCGGTTCGTTTGGGGCTTGCGCGCCGGCGAAGAACGAACTGACGTGCTGTTGCCGGCCATCGAACGTTTTGCGGAACGATTCTCAGTGGTGACCGGAATCAAAGTTGACGTCGAAGCACGCGGCAAGGTTAAGGTCAACGATCGTCTCGCGGCGGAAGTCTTTCAAATCGTCGCGGAAGGCTTGAGCAATGTGAGACGTCATGCGTTTTGTCGCGACGCGCGGGTTGAGATATCGTGTAAGAACAGTTCTCTGCTCTTGCAGATCAAGAACAGCCGGCCGCGTGCAAATCCGGAACAGGAGCGCGGCGACGGCAATGAAAATGTGAAGACGTTCCGGCCCCATTCGATTGCCGAACGGGCGGCGTTGCTGGGTGGAGACACTCAGGTGTTTGTAGACGAAAAGAATTATACTGTCGTCAGCGTTGGCATTCCTCTCTAGGGGACCTCATCATGACCGAGCGTCCAATTACCATCATGATCGTCGATGACCACGTAGTCATCCGCAGCGGCTTAAGGATGTTGATCGAACACGATCGGCAGATGCGCGTTGTCGGCATGGCCGGTAACCGGGAGGAAGCGCTCGAACGGGCGGCGAGTGAAACTCCCGACGTGATCATTCTCGATCTCCTGTTGGGGGACGAAGATGCCCTCACTTTTCTGCCGGAACTCTGCGAAGCGAGTCCGAAATCGCGCGTCCTGATACTCACCGGCGTGCAGAATCCCGACTCCCACCGGCGTGCCATTCGACGTGGCGCAATGGGTATCGTCCTCAAGGAACACGCGGCCGATCAACTCCTGAAAGCGATCAAGAAAGTTAACGAAGGCGAAGTCTGGATCGAGCGTTCGATGGTAGGCGACATGATCCAGGAATTGAGCCGGCCGGCGATGGTCGACCCGGAAATGGTAAAGATTCAATCACTAACAGATCGCGAGCGCGAAGTGATTGCCCTCGTCGGCGAAGGATTGAAGAACAAGCAGGTGGGCGAGAGACTGTTTATCAGTGAAACAACAGTGACCCATCACCTCAGTTCCGTCTTCTCAAAACTCGATGTTTCCGACCGTTTAGAGCTGATTATCTACGCTTTTCGCCACGGCCTCGCCAAGATGCCCAAGTAGTCGCCGGTTGACGGTTTGTCTCCTATTTCCGAATGGCAGGATCCTGCCACGTCCAGGACGCTAAAAATCCTAAATTCCTGCCATTGAAAAAGGGCACGGACCTCCGTTGTTATCGAATTGCAACAACCGGATAATCCACTAGTCGCACTGCCAAATCTGCGCGATTATGCGTTTCGAAACGCGGTTTGCCCCCGGTGTTTTGAGCGATGTGAGTGCCATTCGGGAGGTGGTTTGAGCCCTGCTAGCCGCGGGGCTTCTCCTACCAATCCACGGCTTTAACAATGAAGATGTAATTGCGAAGAAGTTCGATCAAAGGGCAGTCATCTTCGCTAGTAGCAAGGAAGGAGCTTTACCATGTCGTCACCTCGTAGTGTCCGTAAACTCGCGCTCTCCCTCGCGATGTTTGCGGTCGTCGCACTTGGTTCCGCCGCAGCCGCTAATGCGGACCAGGTGGTAATCAACGTCCCAAACTCGGGCCTAAGCGCTACCCCAGGTCCTTATGCAACGGTTACCTACACGCTGAACGCAAGCAACAGTATCGATGTCACCGTCACAATGGAGCCGGGATTTGAGGCCTTCGGCAACGCCGATATCTTCGGATTCAATATCGTCGGTAGTACGGACGGCCTGAGCGTCACGAATCTGCCGGCAGGGTTCTCTGCCAATCTCGCCGGTGGCCAGATGGATGGCTTCGGAAACTTTGAGGTCACACTTAGCTGCTGTCCGGCGTCGGACGCCGTATCCAGCTTTAGTTTCACGGTAAGCCGGACGGGTGGATTCTCATCGGCCAGTGACTTGTTCGAAGCAAACAACACGGGTAGCCATTTCGCGATTCACATCGCACCAACGAACGGCAATCCGACGGGTTTTGCGGCAGATGGCGAAATACCGACGAATGAAATACCAGAACCGACCAGCATGCTGCTCCTCGGAACTGGTCTGGTGTCACTGGCTGCAGGCTTGCGCAGACGGTTCAAGACGTAGCGCGTAAGCCGTAACCGTTAAGGATAACGCGACTGCCCCCCATGTTGATGATCAAAACCGTCTCCGGCCGCTTGCTGGAGTTCCTGCGCGGCCGGGACAAAATCGCAGCCGATGAGAAACTGCGTTCGAGAAACTTACTAGTCGTCGATGATGAAGAATCAATCTGCTTCTCCATGCGCGAATACTTTTCGCAACATGGCTTCAAAGTAGACACGGCCAGTGAGATCGAGGAAGCAGAAGCACTCATCAAGGCGACTGACTATCGTGTCATCATTCAGGATCTCCGACTAGGCATGAACCGCGATCCGGACGGCATCGAGATCATCAAACTGGTCCATAAACGTAATCCGGAAACGCGGATCGTCGTGCTCACTTCTTACGGGTCCAAAGAAGTCGAAGAAGCAGCACGACAAGCAGGAGCTGATGCTTTTTTGCGGAAGCCAAAGCCTTTGTCTCAAGTAGCGCAGGTGGTCCAAGGTCTGATTGAGTCACCTCGAGCGCGCACGGTTCGGGCATGAGCTGGACAGCTTTGCTTGGCGCTTTGATTTCAGCGGACGCCAGGGCTGCCCAGATGTCCTGGCGTCTTGGAAGTTAACCGTGAGATTCGCCGAGGTCGATTCTGAGAGGGCGACCCCGGCGATCAACCCGACCGGTGCTTCCAGGGAGGGCTCGGGCTGGTCCGGGCCCTTACACCTTACCGCGCTTGTCGTTTGCTTGTGCGGAGTGCCGACTAGTCCCACCAACGTAGCTGGTGGTGCTTTTCAACTCCTTTTCTACAGGGTCTGGGGGTGAACGATCCGCCAATTATGGTTGGTGGATTTCCTGGGTCAGTGGTGACGAGCCTTGTAGATTGCGGCGGGGAAAGCACCATCAACTTCGTTGGTGGGATGCTGCTTTTAAAGCAGCTTGGACGTCCTCTTCCCTGGGACCGCAGGCGTCTCGCCTGCTGCCGGCGATTAAGGCTTGTTACGAAGCCAGCAGGCGAGACGCCTGCGGTCCCAGGGAAGAGGACGTCCACAGGATTAGCTCTGCGCGTTCTGCTACAACTGCGCGCTGGCGAGCAGCCGTCAGTAATCGAACTTCTGGAGGTCGTGAGTGCCTCCCGTTCCTAAGTCTCACGTTAACAACACTTCTCTTCACTCTTTAACTTATCTGTACACGTTTCAAGAGGTGGCCCGATCCTTGCACAACGCCCCGACACACAACTGCGGACTCGAGGCTACAAAGGTTCCTCTCTCGCGAAAGGACCGAGTTGCAGTTGTAGACCAGCCGGCTCGCCCAGAATGTTTTAGACGCTTGCTGGATCGAACCTGGGAGTGACTTGAAAGACCGTTTCCGTTCGCGTGCGGCGATAAGGCATTTCAAGCGTAAAGCCCATTTCATCACCCGGTCCGCGGTTAACCACCGCGGCGATACCTACTTTTTAGGAGCTTGCATGAGAATGTTGCCCCCGACTCGCCCACAGTCTGTTCGCCGTCTTTCTACCTCCCAAACACATCGCCAGTTTCGCTTTGTCGCTTTGATTGCGCTGATCGCGATCGCCGGAACAGCGCTGGCTGCAACCAACTCCTCTGCGAGTTCGCTCGGACGATTGTTGTTTGCGAAAGCAACTTCGATCGTTGCAGGTGGCGCGGCGCCAGTGGAAACGAAAGCAGCGCATGCCGGCCACGCGCTTGAAGCGGAGGTTGCCGCTGAGAGTGCAACGATGGCGACCGAGCGGCGCGCCCACACAGCCACGCGCCTGGCGGACGGCCGTGTGTTGATTGCCGGCGGCGCGTATGCCGGCGGTGTGTTGAACGAGGTGGAGATTTACGATCCATCTGCTTCGACGTTTGCAGCGGCGGGAAACATGAATGACGCACGCGCGGATCACACTGCGACCTTGCTGGCTGATGGACGCGTGTTGATTGCCGGCGGGCGCAACGGCGCGGGAGCATTGACGTCGACTGAGATCTTCGATCCGGCCACCGGCGCGTTCAGCAGTGGTCCATCGATGAGCGTCGCGCGTGCCGGACACAGCGCGACGCTTTTTGCTGACGGGCGTGTGTTGATTGCGGGTGGTGATGCCGAAGGCACGGCTGAGATTCTCAACGCCTCGTTATCCGCTTTCACGGCTGCGGGTAGTTTGAACACTGCTCGTTCAAAGCACTCCGCTGCGTTGTTGCGTGACGGTCGTGTGTTGCTAGTCGGCGGCAAGGATGGCGCCAATGAACTCAGTTCCGGCGAGATCTTCGACACGCCTTCGGGTGCGTTTTCAACGATCGACAGCGTGCTGAAGGTCGCGCGTGTGCGGCCACACTTGCGCGTGTTGTTCGACGGCAAGGTCCAGATCATCGGCGGCAGCAACGACGGATCGATGGAGATCTACGATCCGGTTTATGAAGGTTTTGGCGCGTACGCGCACGTTATTCCGGAAGGCGATTCTTGCGTGGGGTTGTCGGGCCAGGTTCTCTCTTCGCAAACGCGTGCGGCGCTGTTTCACAACGGGCAGACGGATCCGCTTCTCGATCGCAGTGGACACACGATCACTGAACTGGGCGCGCAGGCGCTGGTGATTGGTGGTGCAAACAGCAGCGGTGTGGTGCTCGGTTCGAGTTCCGTGGTGGGGAGCTCGGGTGCGTCGATCACGACGGACAAGATGGATTACATGCCGGGTGAAACGGCGCACATCAGTGGCCGCGGCTTCCAGCCTGGTGAAACCGTGAGATTGAAGATTCACGAAGATCCGCACACGCCGCAGGAGCGCGGGTTTGATGTTGTCGCGGACGGGCAGGGTAATTTTGCCGGCGAGTATCTGGTGCAGGTTTATGACATCGACATGAAGTTTCTTGTGGGTGCGCGTGGATTGACTTCAGGCGCGACTGCGCAGACGACGTTCACGGACGCGAACCCGCAGCTTATTACCGTAGCAGCACCAACGAGCGTAACCGTTATACAGGGCGCAACTGCGAATTATGGAAGCATGACGCTGGTTGTTGGTGGAAATGCCAATCCGTGTACCGTCACGTTCAATGTGACTCCTGCGCTGCCGGCGGGAGCAGCCGCTGTGTTTGGCACGAACCCGGTTACGACCACTGGAACAAACGTTGTTATGTCGCTGAGTGTGACGACCAGCGCCTCAACACCAACCGGAACTTATACGTTTCAAGTGACGGGCACGAATAGTGGAGCTGGCTGCCAGGGCCCTGGTCCAACTCCCAGCAATACACTTACGTTGATTGTCAACTCAGCCGCAGTGAACACGACGACGGCAGTAACGAACGCCACTGCTACCTACGGCGCTGCATCGGTAGGACTCACTGCTACTGTTACGCCTGCGAGTGGGCCGGCAGTTAACAGCGGATCGGTTACGTTTACCGTCAAGCAGGGTCCGACGACGATTGGCGTTGCGACGACTGATACAACGATCGTGGCCGGCGCGGCGAGCGTTAACTACTTGTTGCCCGCAGGCACGGCAGCAGGCGCGTACACGATCGAAGCGTCGTACTCAGGAGCGACCGGCTTCAACACGAGTTCCGGCACTGGAAGTCTGACGATCAATCAAAAGAACCTTACGATCACGGCCAATAACAAGACGAAGACGTATGGCGATGTTGTCACGTTCGATCAGACCACACCGTCGCCGGACTTCTCAGTCGTTGGTCTTATTAACGCTGACACGGTCGACAGCATCACGGTGACCAGCGCGGGGGCGGCAGCAACGGCAACTGTCGCCGGTTCGCCTTATTCGATCGTGCCGAGCGCTGCGGTCGGTACGGGTCTCGGTAATTACAACATCAGCTACGTGAACGGCTCTTTGACCGTCGACCCGCGTCCATTAACGATCGCCGCCAACAACAAGACTAAAGTCTATGGCGACGTTGCAAGTTTTGATCAGACCACACCTTCAACTGACTTCTCGGTCACTGGTCTCGTCAATAGCGACACCGTCGACAGCATCACGCTAACGAGCACGGGCGCCGCCGCAACCGCGACCGTCGCTGGTTCGCCGTACCCAATCGTGCCGAGCGCTGCGGTCGGTACGGGTCTCGGTAATTACAACATCAGCTATGTCAACGGCTCTTTGACCGTCGACCCGCGTCCATTAACTATCACTGCCAACAACAAGACTAAAGTCTATGGCGACGTTGCAAGTTTTGATCAGACCACACCTTCAACTGACTTCTCAGTGACTGGTCTCGTCAATAGCGACACCGTCGACAGCATGACGCTTACGAGTACGGGCGCCGCCGCGACCGCAACTGTCGCCGGTTCGCCTTATCCCATCGTGCCGAGCGCCGCAGTCGGCACAGGCCTTTCGAACTACAACATCAGTTACGTCAACGGTTCTTTAACCGTCGATCCGCGGCCGCTGACCATCACCGCCAACAACAAAACCAAGCTCTACGGCGATGTGGCCACCTTCGATCAGACAACGCCCTCGACCGACTTCAGCGTCGCTGGTCTCGTCAATAGCGACACGGTCGACAGCATCACGCTCTCGAGTACGGGCGCAGCAGCAACTGCAGCCGTTTCAGGTTCACCCTACGCGATCGTTGCGAGCGACGCGGTTGGCACCGGGCTCGGCAATTACAACGTCAGCTACGTCAACGGCGCTTTAACCGTCGACCCACGTCCGCTAACCATCACGGCCAGCAACAAGACCAAGCTCTACGGC
>Ga0196977_1000775_pt1 | contig 14546 bp, 6 predicted proteins | sample S3v_1013CmetaG_FD_148634 | JGI IMG/M metagenome (GOLD analysis project Ga0196977, IMG submission 148634) | Soil microbial communities from Anza Borrego desert, Southern California, United States - S3+v_10-13C | ecosystem: Environmental > Terrestrial > Soil > Desert | place: USA: California...
ATCGATCTCCATCGAGACGAGCCGGCCGTCGCGCGTGACGCGCGTGCGGTGGCGCGTGCGCGACGGGTGGCGCTTCGTGGTGGCGGCCATGTCCTCCGCGCGGTCGTAGACCATCTTGACGGGCCGCCCCGACTTCCACGCCAGCAGCGCGGCGTGGCCGGCGATCATCGACGGGTACTCCTCCTTGCCGCCGAAGCCGCCGCCCGTCTCGGTCTGGATGACGCGCACGCGCTCGGGCGGCAGGCCGAAGAGTTTCACCAGCGCCTTGTGGACGTAGTACGGGCACTGCATCGAGCCCTGCACGACGACGCCCCGCTCGGGGTCGGCCGTGGCGAGGCAGCCGTTCGGCTCGATGTAGAGCTGCTCCTGCGCGCCGGTGCGGTACTCGCCCTCGACGACGATCAAGTCCTCGCCCGCGCCGGCCCCGTCCGCGTCCCCCTTCTCGACGAGGAAAGACTTGAAGACGTTGTCCTCGCCCCAGATGACCTCGCCCCCCGCCAGAGACTCTTCGATGGTGAAGACGGCGGGCAGCGGCTCGACCTCGACGCGGACGGCGCGGCGCGCCTCTTCGAGCAGGTGCTTGTCCTCGTGGGCGAGCAGGAGGATCGGCTCCTCCGGGTGGTTGATACTGCCGTCGGCGAGGTAGGGCTGGTCGAGCAGGATGAGCGCGACGGCGTTCTCGCCGGGGATGTCGCGCGCGGTGACGACGGTGAACTCGTCCCACGGCAGCGACGGGTCGAAGGCGACCTCCCTGATCCGGCCGCGGGGCACGCGGCTGCGGACGGTCACGCCGTGGAGCAGCCCCGGCGGCGCGAGGTCGTCAACGTAGAGGGCCGCGCCCGTGACCTTCGCGCGCCCCTCCTTGCGCGGCACGGGCCGCCCGACGAGTCTGTCTTTCATGCCGAGAGCCATCCGGTCGGTCGGCCGGCCCCCGCGCTCCCCGCGCCGGAGGCCGGACTAAGGTGGCGGCAAGCTTAACATAACGCGCGCCGCGGCCGCCGAAAAGGCGTGCGGCCCCGCCCCCTTCGGCCCTAATCGCCGCCCTGCGCGCCGAGGCGGCCGGGCACGTCGTCGGGGCGGTTATATTCGGCGGTCTGCTCCTCGGGCCCCTCGGCGGCCGCCTCGCGCGAGGCGCGGCGGCGGGCGAAGGCTGCGCGCAGGCCGGCGGCGGCGCGGCCCGGCGCCTCGAAGGCGCGGGCGAAGGAGCGACGCCACCAAGTGGCGTGGGCGATGTCGTCGAAGATGGAGTAGGCGACGGGCGTCACCAGCAGCGTGAGCAGGAGCGAGAGCGTCTGGCCGCCGATGACGACGACGGCGATGGAGCGGCGCTCCTCCGCGCCCGGCCCCGTCCCGAGCGCGAGCGGGAGCATGCCGGCGACGAGCGCCAGCGTGGTCATCAGGATCGGCCGCAGGCGGTCGCGGTTCGCCTGAATGATGGCCTCGCCGCGCTCCCAGCCTTCGCGCCGCAGGTTGTTCATGTGGTCGATCTGGAGGATCGAGTTCTTCTTGACCACGCCGAAGAGGACGAGGATGCCGAGCGCCGAGTAGAGGTTGAGGGTGTCGCCCGTCGCCCACTGCGAGAGCAGCGCGAAGGGGATGGCGAGCGGCAGGCTCAGGAGGATCGTGACCGGGTGGATCGTGCTCTCGAACTGCGAGGCGAGGATCATGTACATGAAGATGATCGAGAGCAGGAACGCCCAGAGGAACTCGTTGAAGGTGCGCTCGAGCTCGCGGCCGCGCCCCGAGATGGCCGTCGTGTAGGCGGCCGGCAGGTTCATGCTTGCCACCTCGGCGCGCAGCGCCTCGATGCGGTCGGCCAGAGCGAAGCCGGGCGCGACCGAGGCGCGCACCGAGACCTGCCGCTGGCGGTCGAGGCGGTCGATGCGCGAGGGCGCGGTGTCGCGGCGGATGCGCACGAGGTTGTCGAGCCGGACGAGCCCGCCCTGCGCGGAGGGCACGAGCAGCTTGCCGAGCGAGCGCGGGTCGTTGCGGTCGCTCTCGTTGACGCGCAGCTGCACGTCGTAGGCCTCGTTGACCGAGGCGTCGTGGTAGCGCGTCACCTCCTGATCGCCGCCCACCATCACGCGCAGGGAGTTGGCGATGTCGGTGGTCGAGACGCCCATCGCGGCCGCGCGCTCGCGGTCGATCTCGACGCGCAGCTCCGGCTTGTTGAGCTTGAGCGAGGTGTCGGCGTCCACGATGCCGCCGATCCTCTCGGAGCGCTCGGCCAGCTCCTCGGCGTAGGCGACGAGCTGTTCGAGCTCGGGGCCGCGCAGGTTGAAGTCGATGTCGGAGCGGCCGCCGCCGAAGTTGAACGAGGTCACGTTGCGCACGCCGGCCCTGAGCGGCGCGTACTTCCTGAGCCGCCGGCGCATCTCCTGCATCACGTCCTGCTGCGTGTAGTTGCCGCGGAAGGCGTTGAGCGGGTTGCCGTTGAGAGTCTCCTGCCAGACGCGGCTGAACGAGAGCGTGCGCTCCTCGTGCGGCGCGATGCGGACGTAGGCGTCGCCCTGATTGACGCCGCCGAGGAAGCCGCCGCCGGCCGAGGCGAGCACCATCCGCACCCCCGGCACCTTCATCATCTCCTGCTCGATGGCCGTCATCGCCTCGTTCATCGCCGCCACGTTCGTGCCCTCGGGCGCGTTGATCGAGACCTCGAACTCGGCCTCGTCCACCTGACTCGGGATGAACTCCTGCTTGACGGCGCGGTAGAGCGGCACGCTCGACAGGATGACGGCGACGGCCACGACCGAGACGGCGAAGCGGTGGCGCATCGAGAAGGTCAGGAGCCACGTGTAGAGCTGGTCGATGCGCGCGTAGAAGCCGCGGCGCGAGCCGGCCTCGCCGCCGTGGCCGTGCCCGCCGGCCGCGTCCTCGGCCCTCAGCAGGCGCGAAGACATCATCGGCGTGAGCGTGAAGGAGACGAGCAGCGAGACCATGATGGCGACCGCCGCCGTGATGCCGAACTGGTAGAGGAAGCGGCCCGAGATCGACGACATGAACGAGACGGGCAGGAAGATGACGACGAGCGAGAAGGTGGTCGCCATCACGGCCAGCCCGATGTCCCGGGTCGCCTCCTTGGCCGCCTCCATCGGGCTCATCTTCTTCTCCTCGACGAAGCGGAAGATGTTCTCGAGCACCACGATGGCGTCGTCGATCACGACGCCGACCATCAGGACGAGCGCCAGCATCGTCACGCTGTTGAGCGTGAAGTCGAGCGCCCGCATCATGGCGAAGGTCGAGATGACGGAGGCCGGGATGGCGATGCCGGCGATCAGGGTCGAGCGCCACGAGCGCATGAAGAGCAGCACGACGCCGCAGGCGAGGATGCTGCCGAGGACGAGGTGGACCTGAATCTCGTGGAGCGCCGCCTCGATGTAGCGCGACTGGTCGCGGATGACCTCGAACTTGATGTCGGCGGGCAGCTGCGCGGCGACGCGCGGCATGGCGGCCTTGATGCCGTTGATGACCTCGATGGTGTTCGCGCCCGACTGGCGGCGGACGACGAGCGTCACCGTCGGCACGCCGTTCAGGCGCGCCAGCGACCGCTGCTCTTTCGTCCCGTCCTCGACGCGCCCCACGTCGCGCAGGCGCACGGCCGAGCCGCCGACGGTGGCGATGGTCAGCTCGTCGAACTCGCGCGGGTCGGTGAAGCGGCCCATCGTGCGCAGGGTCAGCTCCTCGCGCCCGGTGGTCACGTTGCCGCCGGGGATGTCCGCGTTCTGGCGCGCGAGCGCCTGCTGCACGGCGGTGATCGGAATCTGGTAGGCGGCCAGCCGCTCGGCGTCCACCCAGACGTTGATGGCGCGCTCGACGCCGCCGACGACGCTCACCTCGCCGACGCCGCCGACGCGCTCGAACTGCGGCCGCGCCAGCTTGTCGGCCAGCTCCGTCAACTCGCGCAGGGAGCGGTCGGCCGACATCGCGATGGTCATCACGGGCGCGCTGTCGTTGTTGAACTTCTGCACCACCGGCGGCTGCACGTCTTCGGGCAGTTGGCGCACGACCGTCGCGACGCGGTCGCGCACGTCCTGCGCGGCGGTCTCGAGGTCGCGGTCGAGCTTGAAGGTGGCGATGACGATGGACGTGCCCGGCCCGGAGATCGAGCGCAGTTCGTCGATGCCGTCCACCGTGTTGACGACCTCCTCGATCTCCTGCGAGACGAGCGTCTCCATCTCCTCGGCCGACGCGCCGGGCAGGCTGGTGCGCACGCTCACCGTCGGCAGGTCTACCGACGGGAAGCGGTCAACGCCGAGGCTGAAGTAGCTCGCCGCGCCGACGACCACGAGGGCGAGGATGATCATCGCCGCGAAGACGGGGCGGTGGATGCAAATCTCGGCAAGCTTCTGCATGATGAAAACTCAGTAGACAGTAGCCAGTAGTCAGTAGCCAGTAGGAAGACAGTCTCTAGCGGAGCGTCAGAGTGTCGGCGTCAGCACCAATAACGCGGAGCGCTACTGTCTGCTGACTACTGACTACTGTCTACTTTTTCATTCTACTACGTTGACCGGCATCCCCGTTTGCAGGTTGCCGGGTTCGACGACGACGGCCTCGCCGACGCCGACGCCGGAGACGACCTCCGTCCACTCGCCCGTGCGCCGGCCCGTGGTGATGGGCTTCTCCTGCGCCTTGCCGTTGTCCACGACGATCACCTTCTCGATGCCGGCGAAGGTGACGACGGACGACGAAGGCACGGTGACGGCCATGTCGGCGCTGTCGGTGACGATCTCGGCGCGGGCGAAGCCGCCGGGCCGGAGGCCGCCCGTGTTGGCGATCTCGGCCTCGACGACGAGGATGCGGTTCTGCTGGTTGATGGTCGGGCTGATGCGCACCACGCGGCCGAGGTAGGCCGCCGCGTCGCCGTCCACCGTGACGCGCACGGTCTGCCCCTGCCGCACGGCGGGCGCGTCGCGCTCGGGCACCTCGGCGCGGAAGCGCAGCGGGTTCATCCGCACCACGGTGACCACGGGCGCGCCCGCGTTCAGGTACTCGCCGACGCTCGCCTGCTTCTCCTGCACCACCCCGTCGAAGGAGGCGTAAACGGAAGTGTCGGCGAGCGCCTGCCGGGCCAGCGCCAACTCCGTGCGCCGCTGCGCGAGCAGGGCCTGACGGTTGCGTATCTCCTCGACGGCGTCCTGATAGCGGCTGACGGCCACCTTGTAGGCGGCGTCCGCCTGCTCGAACTCGGCGCGGGCGATGACGCCCTGCTCGACGAGCGTGGCGGCGCGCTTGCGGCTCTGGAGCGCCTCGTCCATCAGGGCGCGGGCCTGCCGGACGGTGCCGGTCTGCTCCGGGTCAACGCGGTCGCTCGCGCCCTCGGGGGCGAGGCCGAGGCGGGCGCGGGCCTGCTGGAGCGCGGCCTCGGCCTGCTGGATGCGGAGCTGGTAGTCCTGCTGCTCAAGCTGCGCGACGACCTGCCCGCGGCGGACGACGCTGCCGAGGTCAACGCTGATGGCGCGCAGCCGCCCCGGCACTTTGACGCTCAGCGTCGCCTCGTCCTGCGCCGCGAGCGTGCCCGTGACGGCGACGCTCGCGCCGACGGGCAGCTCCGAGACGCGCGTCACGCGCACGTCGCGCGACGCGCCGCCGCGCCCCTCGCCGGGCGGGCGCTGCTGGCCCGAGGCCGGGTAGTCGCTCTTGCAGGAAGTGAGGAGGAAGGCGGCGGCGCAGGCGCACGCGAGCAGGGCGCGAGCCGGCCGCGGGAAAGATGAGACCCTTCTGTAACTTTGCGAAAACATCATCCGAAAAATAAATGACCGGCGGGCCAAATTTTATCACGCCCGCGGTGATTCGCTGAGTTATGAATCCCTGTTAGACGGCGGGATTCCTCACGGAGTTGTAAAAAGAGCTTTACATAAACTTCGTCCCATGCCGCCCGCTCGTCAGTCGGGCGTGGCGGGGGCTATTTCGACACAAAGGGCACGGAGAGTGCGCAGAGTTCACAGAGAAAACCATCTCCTCCGTGGACTCCGTCTCCCCTCCGTGCCCCTGTGTCGAGACACCGCCTGCCCCCGCCCCGGCCGGCGCGCTTATTTCAGCAGATACTCGCGGACGAACATGACGGTGGCGTAGAACTGAAAATCCTGATTCCGTTTCTTGTTGAAGCCGTGCCCCTCGTCGCGCGCCATCAGGTACCAGACCGGCGTGTTGTTCTTGCGCACGGTGGCGACCATCTGCTCGGCCTCGTTCAGGGGCACGCGCGGGTCGTTGCCGCCCTGCACGATGAAGATCGGCCGGGTGATCTTCGAGGCGTGGTTGAGGGGCGCGATGCGCGTCATGAACTCGCGCATCTTCGGGTCGCGCTCGTCGCCGTACTCGGCGCGGCGCAGGTCGCGGCGGTACGCCTCGGTGCGTTCGAGGAACGAGACGAGGTTCGAGATGCCGACGACGGGCAGCGTCGCCGCGATGCGGTCGTTGTAGAGCGTGGCGACGGCGAAGGCCATGTGGCCGCCGTAGGAGCCGCCCGTCACCATCACGCGCGCCTTGTCCAAGCGGCGCTCGGCCGCGATCCAGTCGAGCAGCGCGCCGATGTCCTTGTAGGTGTCCTCGCGCCTGAAACCGTTGTCGAGCCGGAGGAAGGTCTTGCCGTAGCCCGACGAGCCGCGCACGTTCGGGTAGAGGATGGCGACGCCCAGCTCGTTGAGGAAGTAGTTGTTGCGGCCGATGAAGGTGGGGCGGGCCTGACCCTCGGGGCCGCCGTGGATGTTGATGACGACGGGCCGCGGCCCCGCGAACTTCGCGGGCGGCATGTAGAGGAAGCCGGTGATTTCGCGCCCGTCGAAACTCTTCCAGCGCACCAGTTCCGGCTCGGCGAGGGTCGCGGGGTTCAGCCCGCCCAGCTCGCTCTCCGTCCAGCGTTCGAGCTTGCCGGTCCGCACGTCGAGCGAGTAAACGTCCGAAGTCGAGCGCGCCGACGCGAGGTTGAAGCCGAGGTCTTTGCCGTTCTCGTGCCATTCGAGGCCGCCGATGACGCCGTCCGGCAGCTTCGGCGCGGGCAGCTCGCGCCGCGTCCGTGCGTCGAGCAGGCGGAGGCGGCCGATGCCGTTCTCGTTCGTGACGAAGGCGAGGACGCGGCCGTCCGGCGACAGCTCGAACGAGTCCACGTCCCACTCGACGTGCTCGGTCAGGTAGACGTGACGCTTCGTGGCGAGGTCGATGTAGGCGAGGCGGCGGAACTCCGAATCGCGGTCGGTCGTGACGTAGACGCCGCGGCCGTCCTTCGCCCACTGCCCGTCGCCGTAGAAGACCGGCTCGGCCCCGCGCTCGGGCGTGAGGCGCGTCTTCGTGGCGGCCGCCCCGCCCCGCGGGTCGAAATCCACGAGCCAGAGGTGGCTCTCGTTGGCCGAGACGAACTCGGAGACGAGCAGCCGGCGGTCGTCGGGCGACCAGTCGGCCGCGGACCAGCCGCCGCTCTCGACCTGCAGGAGCAGGCGCGTCGTGTCGGGCCGCGCCGGGTTGACGACGTAGATGTCCGTGTCCTTGCCGTTGCGGCGCGTCGAGCTGTAGGCGAGCCACTCGCCCCCCCGCGACCAGACCGAAGAGGTGTTGCGCGACTTGCCGTCGGTGAGGAGCGTCACGTCGCCGGTCGCCACGTCGTAGCGGTAATACTGGAAGAACTCGTTGCCGCCCGCGTCGCGGTTGAAGACGAAGTAGTCGCCGGTCTTCGGGCGGTAAGCGCCGCCGCCGGCGCGCTCGGGGAAGAAGGTGAGCTGGGTGCGCGCGCCGCCGGGGAACCGGACGTGGTGAATCTGGTTGGTGTCGCCGAAGCGCGTGCCGACGAGCATCTCGCGGCGCGTCGGGTGCCACGAGGCGAGCGTGGCCGCGCGGAACTCGGTGTAGCGGCGCACGTCCTCGGCCAGAGAGGCCGGGATGGCGGGCACGCCCTCGGCGACGAGGTTCTCGCCGGGCACGATGACGGCCGCGCGCTGCGCCGGCGCCGCCGGGACGAAGAGCAAAAGGACGGCCAGCAGCCGCGTCGTTCTGATCATCAGCGGACTCCTTCTCGGTCGGGCAGGAAGATCGGTAAGCGGGAATATAGCAAAAACCAGTCCGGAGTCTGAAGCCTGAAGTCCGCGGTCGGGGCGGAAAGCGGAAGCCCGGCCAACGCGGCCGGGCTTCCGCCTTTGACTTCAGACTTCGGGCTCCGGGCTCCGTCTCAGTTCCCGATGCTGCGGCGGAAGAGGTAGGAGGCTTTGATGAAGAAGAGGCGGCCGTTGCGGGCGAAGCCGGGCTCGACCTCGTTGCTGAACGGGTTGACGCCGTTGCGGTTGAGGTCGTCGTTGTAGCCGACGTAGAAGGACGTGCCGGGGTTCGGCGCCCAGCCGAGCAGGTACTGCATGCTGACGCGCGAGCCGAGCGTCGTGTAGTCGGCGCGGGCGCGCGCGAACCAGAAGCGCGTGAACTGGTAGGTGCCGCGCAGCGAGTAGATGTTGTCGTCGAAGGCCGCCCGGCCCGTGTCGCGCCGCACGAGGCGGTCTTTGGTGTAGAAGAGCTGGAGGCGCAGCGCGTCGGTCGGCTGGTAGGCGACGTTGCCCTCGAAGAACCACTCGTTGCCGGCGCCGGGGTCGAAGGGCGCGTCCTGCCCGAGCAGGAGCGCGGCCGGGCTGACGCGCGGGAAGCGCGGGTTGCCCGTGCCGAAGTCGAAGTCCATCGCCCCCCAGTGGTAGGCGGTGAAGAAGAAGCCGGAGAACTTCTTGGCCGGCCGCGTCTCGACGTAGGTGTAGACGGCGGTGCGGTCGGCCGAGCGCTCGTTGTCTTCGCCGAAGAAGGTGCAGCGCGGGTGGCTCTGGCTCTCGTCCTCCGCGGTCGAGGGGTCGTCGGCGACGAGCGGCGGCAGGACGCCGAAGGCGTCGCAGGGGGCGAGGCGCGCGGCCCGCTGCGTGCCGACGATGTCCGTGACTTCGCGGCGGCGGGCGGCGCGCGTCGAGCCGAACTCGTCCTCGAAGACGCGCTCGTAGCCCTTCTCGAAGCCGAGGCCGATCCACGTCTGGCGCTGGAGCCTGACTTGGAACTGCGACTCGTTGACCCAGCGCTGGTGGCGGCCCGACCAGTCGAAGTTCGAGCCGAAGAAGTTGTAGACGCGCCACGCGACGATGGCGCTCTTCGGCTTCTCGTCCGAGTTGTAGCGGACGAAGACGGTCGGGTTGTTGGTGTTGAAGCGGCGGTTGAAGCCCACGTCGGCGCGGAAGAACTTCGAGCGGCCGACGGCCCCGATCTCGTAGCCCCAGTTGCGCCCGCTGTTGACGAGGTAGGCCGCGTAGGCCATGCCGCGCTCGTTGCGGTCGGCCTCCAGCCCCTCGTCGGCGTAGAAGAAGGGGCGCGTCGTGGTGCTGCCCAAGACCTGCGCCGTCAGCGTCGTCGTCTTGTTCAGGCGCAGGCGCGTGTCGAAGCCGCCGACCTGATTGTGCTTGTCGACGAAGTTGTAGCTCGTGCCGAGGAACCCGATGTGGTTCTCGCTGCCGAAGTCGCGCTTGAGCCGGAGGACGCCGACCGTGGCGTTGCGGTCGAGGAGCTTGGCCAGCGCGTCGCGCTCGTCGAAGGGGTTGCGCAGGTCGCGGATGAAGTCGCGATCCTGATCGGTCAGGTTCCCCGGCGCCTTGTCCGAGGCCACCATCACGCCGTAGGTGTTGCGCCCCTGCTTGCCCGTGAACTTGAAGGCGTAGTCGGGGTCGACGATGGTGCGCGTGTGGACGGCGCTGATCAGCGTCTCGAAAATCTCCTTGCCTTCGAGGAAGAAGGGGCGCTTCTCCTCGAAGAAGATGGGGAAGCGCTGGTTGGCGGTGACGACGGTGGCGTCGGCCTCGACCTGCGCGAAGTCCGGGTTGTAGGCGAAGTCGAGGGTCGAGTTCGGCGTCAGGCTGAACTTGGCCGTCAGCCCGATGTCGGTGCCGAGCGGGCGGTTGAGGAAGCGGCCCGCGTCCACGGGGTCGGGCAGCCCGCGCGCCTCAAGGTCGAGGCGCTGGCCCGGCGTGACCGTCGGGATGCGCTCGCCGGCCTGCGAGACGGTGAAGCTCGGGATCAGCTCCAGCGTCCGCTCCGTCGAGATGCCTTCGAGGCCGGTGACGTGGCCGCGCTGGCCGAGGAGGCTGGAGTTGTCCTTCGAGATCGGCATCCACGAGCTCTGCTCGTTGTTGAAGCGCTTGATGGTGCGCAGCAGGTGCAGGCCCCACAGCTTGTCCTTGCCCGCCGTGTAGCGCAGGGACTTGAAGGGGATGGCGACCTCGACGACGTAGCCGTCCTCGACGACGGAGCCTTTCGACTCCATCACGATGTCCACGCTGAAGTCCTCGCTGACGCCCTCGGTGAAGATGGCGTCGGCCTGCACGCCGAACGGGTTGAAGATCAGCTCGTAGGCGCGGCGGCCGTCGTTGAAGGTGTCGAGCCAGACGCCGACCCAGTCGTCGTCGAAGACGGCGTCGCGCTTAGCGATGGTGGCGCGCACCTTGTCGCGCTCGTCGAAGGCTTTGAAGGCGATGTAGAGGAACTTGGCGTCGTAGCCGATACGCACCTCGGTCGGCTTCGTGGGCGCGACGAGGTCGACGGGCCGGTACTGGACGAAGTCCTTGAAGACCGAGGCCGTCTGCCAAATCTCGTCGTCCATCCTGCCGTCGATGACCGGGGCCTTGTCGAACTTCCTGAGCGCGGTCGGGGCCTTCTTCTCGGGCGTGAGGAAGGCGGCGAGGCGCGCGGCCTTCGTCGCGCCGGGCGCGACCTCGGTGGCCTTCATCGCCTCGGTGGTCGAGGGCGCGCCCGAGGTCGAGGCGTTTTCGGAGCCGGGCGTCGGCACTGAAGGGGCGGGCGTGGGCGTCGGGCTGGCCGTCGGCGAAGAGGCCGGGGCGAGGTTCGACGCGCCGGGCACGGCCGCGCCGGAGCCGCCCGTCTGCGCCTCGTCGCTCGGCGCGAAGACCACTTCGAGGCGGTTGAAGCTGGCCGAAGCGCGGGCCTTGAAGCCCTGCCGCGTGCGGAAGACGAGGAGCGCGTCCGCGCCGCGCTGCTCGGCCTCGACGCCGCGGAAGCCGCGGCCGCTCAGCGACGCGGTGTCGAGCGACGAGGCGTCCGTCTCGGGGATGAGGACGAGGAAGCGCTCGCCGTCGGCGAAGGCCCGGTGGCCTTCGAGCGGCGCGTCCGAAGAGACGCGCACGCGCGAGCCCGTTTCGGTCTCGGAGGCGCGCAGCGCCACGCGCCTGAGCCGCGCGGGGGCGGCGCTGCGCGCCGGGGGCCGCGAGGCCGAGGCCACCTCCTGCGCGCGCGCGGGGCCGCCAGCCGGGACGAGGTTGAGGATGAGGGCGAGCGCGCCGACGGCGGACGGACGCAGTAGTCTGTGGCTCATAACCGTAAGCTCTTGCGGCGGCCCCCGCCGTCGGGGGCGATCCATGTTTTCGTATTTATCCGAAGTGGCGGACGTGCGAGGTTCGCGCAAAAGCGTCAGGTGTGCGGCGAACTCACCTGTTCCTGAAGCGCCTAGTAGGACGACACCGGGCGGGGCAAGGTTTCAGCTATTTTCCGCCCCGCTCGAACTTTTTATAGCCGCGCCCGGACGAGAGACGCGCGGCCGGCGCGCGGCGTTAACGGCGGCGCAGGATGACCTGCCCGTCGCCCGTCTTCAGCGTGTAGAGTTGGCCGCCGCCGCCGACCTTGAAGCGGCGCACGCGGCTCTCGTTGGCGGGGTCTAAGGCGAGGGCCACGCCGTCGTTGATGACGGTCGAGGCGTCGGTCTCGATGTCGGCGCTCGCGCCCTCGGGGATGACGAGCGCGATGGTTCCGTCGCCGGTGCGCGCGCTCAACTGGCGGAAGCGGCCGTCGAGCGTGATGCGGCCGTCGCCGGTGCGCGCGTCGGCCTCGCCCTCGAAGTTCTCGATGCGGATGCGGCCGTCGGCGGTCGTGACGCGGAGCTTGCCGCCGCCGCCGACCACGTCCACGGGGCCGTCGCCCGTCCGCAAATCAAGCTCGCCCGTGACGCCTTCGACGCCGAGGCGGCCGTCGCCCGAGGAGAGGGAGAGCGCGGCGTTGCGCGGCACGTAGAGGTCTAACTCGACGGACGCGCCCGAGGAGAAGGAGACGACGCGCCCCTCGCGCTCGACCAGCTCGCGCGCGAACGACTTGTCGAACTCGGCGCGGATGGTGATCTCGGGGCCGGGCTGCGCCAGCACCTTGATGCCCTGCATCTCGCGGTCGCTGTAGGCGCGCTTGATGGCCGTGTACATCACCTCGGGCTTGTCCCACGCGTGGACGTTGATGGCCCCGCCGAAGGTCTCGACGCGGACGCGGGGCCGGCCCTGCGCGGCGAAGGTCTTCGACTCGCGCGCGATCTGGCGCGGCTCGTGGACGGCGAAGCCTTCGGCGACGCCGCGGCTGACCTCGCGGGCGATGCGCTCGGCCTCGCGGGCGGCGGCCGCCGCCTCGCGCTCGATCTCGCGCGCGTTCATGTTCACGTCGCGCTCGGCCTCGCGCCGCAGGCGTTCGGCTTCGAGCCGCGTCTCGCGCCGCTCGCGCCCGGCTTCGCGCAGGGCCTCGCGGCGCGCGCGCGCGGCCTCGACGTTCGCCTCGCGCACCTCGCGCGTGGCCTCGCGCGCCGCCTCCCGCGCCGCGCGCGCGATCTCCTGCTGGTCGAGGTCGAGGTCAACGTCAACGTCCGCGTCGGGTTCGACGGCGCGGCCCGGCGTCTCGGAGAGGAGGTTGGTGGCCGGACTGACGGCGCGGCCGTCCGCCGCGCGGCGGATCGAGATGGGCCCGTTGACGTTGCTCAGGCTGAGGCGCGCGCCGCCCGCGCCGAGGCGGCCTTCGAGTTCGCGCCCGACGTACTCGCCGGCGCGCACCGGCAGGTTGAAGTCGTTTTGGATGCGGCCGTGGACGGTGTCGGCGCGCAGGTGCGCGCTGGCGTCCGAGGGGATCGTCAGCTCGATGCCGCCGTTGACCGACGAGAGCGCGACCGCGCTGCCGAGGCGGTCGAAGCCGGCTTCGAGGCGGCCGTTGACGACCGAGATGCGCACCTCGCCGGCGAGGTTGCGGGCCGTCACGCGGCCGTTGATCGAGGAGGCGCGCACCGCGCCGCCGACGCCCTCGATGTCGAGCGAGCCGTTGATGAGCTTCAGCTCGTCGAGGCGCGCGCCGCGCGGCACCGTCAGCGCGTACTCGACGGAGGCCGGCCGGTCGTCGCGGCCCCACTCGTGGTCGCGGGACTCCCCCGCGTACTCGGTCTCGATCTCGACGCGGCCGCCCGTGGCCTCGACGCGAATCTCAACCTCGCGCAGTCGCTCGGCGCTGTGGGCGCGCTTGACGGCGTCCACCTTCACCTCGTTGCGATCCCACGCCGCGACGCTCACCTTGCCGTTGATGTTCGAGAGCGCGACGCTTCCGCCCGCGGCGAGCGGGTAGGTCTGGTGGAACTCCTCCGTCACCTCAGCGCGTGTCTGCGCCCGCGACGCGCCGCCCGCCGCCAGCGCCGCCGCCAGCACGATCAAAGTCAGCGCGAGTCGTTGCTTCGACATGATGAAGACCTCACTCGATCAAGTAGATAGTAGTCAGTAGTCAGTAGTCAGTAGTCAGTAGAAAGACGGTCGGTAATGAATCGTTCGCGTGCCGGCGCCAGCGCACTCAGCGCGGAGCGCTACTGACTACTGACTACTGACTACTGTCTACTGCTTTATTACGCCGCGCGCCTGATGATGACGCTGCCGTTGACGGTCTTGAGGCGCAGCTCGCGCCCGCCGCCGCCGATGGTTCCCGTCAGGCGGCGCTTGCTGAAGCGGCCGGTGACGGTCAGGGGGAAGTCGGTCTGGATGTTGCCGTTGACCGTCTCGGCCTCGACCTCGGTGCTGAGGGCGGCCGGCAGGCTCAGGTCGATGGCCCCGTTGACGGTCTTGAATTCGAGGCCGTCCGACCAGTCGGCGCGGCCCATCACGGCCGTGATCGAGCCGTTGACGGTGGCGGCGCGGACGAGGCCGGCGGTCGAGACGTGGATGCTGCCGTTGACGGTGCGCGCGTCCACGTCGGCCGTCAGGTCGCGCGCCTCAACGCCGCCGTTGACGGTCTGGCCGCGGAAGCGGACGCCGGCCGGGACGCGGACGACGAAGCTGACCTGCACGTCGTTGTTGCGCACGTTCATGCGGCCGCCGTCGCCCGGCGCGCAGACGTTCGGGCTGTCGCCCTCGCGCGACGGGTAGACGGCGCAGATGGTGACGCCCTCGGCGTGCTCGACGACCTCGACGCGCACCTCGGCCGTGCTGTTGCGGCGCGACCTCTTCTCGGCCACCACCTCGACCTCGCCCCCCGAGGCGGGCGCGGCCTCGACGCGGCCGTTGATGCCCTTAACCTCGATGACGCGGCCGGCGGGCAAGGCCCCGCGCCAGCGGAAGGTGTCGGACTGCTGGGCCGCGACCGGCGCGGGCGCGGGCGCCGACGCGCGCCCCTCGCCGCCGCCCGCCGACCCGGCGACCGCCCCGACCTGCGCCAGAGACGACGCCAACAAAACCGCCGCGAGACCCGTGAGACTGATTGCGCGCTTCATGCTTCTTCCTCCGCTTTCAACGTGATTTTTAATTGCCAGG
>Ga0196977_1000777_pt1 | contig 14497 bp, 11 predicted proteins | sample S3v_1013CmetaG_FD_148634 | JGI IMG/M metagenome (GOLD analysis project Ga0196977, IMG submission 148634) | Soil microbial communities from Anza Borrego desert, Southern California, United States - S3+v_10-13C | ecosystem: Environmental > Terrestrial > Soil > Desert | place: USA: California...
GCGGATTGAGTAGTCGGGGGCGGTAAAAGATCATGATTACTCACGATGTGCAGTGCACAGGAAACCGTCACCGCATGCTCAAAATCCCGGCGCACACTGCATTCTTGAGGGTGGCTTAGCCGCATGTACTGCGACTGTGGAGGGTGATTAGTGCCGATACTTCAAGGCCTGCAACAGCGAATTTTCTGTTCGGTAATTTACTTCGTTAGTCGCGACACTTCCCTCGGACTTAAATCCGTTTTCCGTGCAGGAACTGCGGGTTCGACTCCTGCCCTCGGCATCAACCGCAAAATCTATTTACCGGACTTACTCGCAGTAGTCGTCAAGACTGTCACAACTAAGGCACCAAGTTTACCCTTACGCGCTCCACGTCAGGTGTGTGGTCCAGATCGATTAGAGCGTGGGATTCCTAATCGCAAGGTCGGCGGTTCGATCCCGCCCGCGCTCTGCAATCTGTCTCCCATCGTCCTACAACAAGCTTCGGGCGTAGAACGGATTTTTAAGCATGATGAAGGTTTGGGGACTTAGACGTTTGCCTTTCTTCGTCCGCAAGCCTGACGCGGTGACAGTTGGACACGCCATTCAGCAACGTTCGAAATTGACGTACTAGCCACTCAAGCAAACCTCTCGGTCTCACCTTTGCGGCACATGTTCAAATCTGAGACTGGTCTCACGCCAACCCAATACGTCAAGCACTTGAGGATGCAACAAGCAGAGCACCTGCTGCGGACCACCTTCCTGAGCGTCAGGAAATCATAAATCAAGTGGGGATTGCCAATCAGAGCCTATTTCTCACGCGAATTCAAAAGACACATGGCCTGCCACCACGTCATTATCGACAGCGCGAAAGTGGCCCGAGCAGATTCTAGTTAGCCGCTCGCCAAAATGATCTAACCGAGCCACCTTTCCTTGACATCCTCATGCGTCAAAGGTTTCCTAAATCAGCTTAGAAACCTGTAACCCGCTGGAGGGCTTAGTCGAATAACGACCAGCCTTGTGTTTCAACGAGCACATCGTTAAGTTGCGGATTTCTCTCAGTGAGTTTCAGTAGAGATACCAAGGAGAGATACACATGACTAACAAACTTCAAGTTTCTGGATATTATGCTTTCGCCGTTGGAGTGCTTTTTCTTTGCGCGATCGGCGCCACTTTTCCCTCAACGCGCTATCTGCTTACAGCGACATGGCTCACGAGAGTTTGGCTCTTGTTCGTTGCTCTGAGCCTTGGGTACTGGGGAGGAAACCGGATGATCACAGTGACAAGAGGGATAGTTTTTGCAAAGCAACCGATCATCCTGAGAACCAGATTGCCACGCCTGATAGATTGGTCTTGCCCGTCCAACTTCCATCGGTTTGTAAAGTTAGCTTTGATCTTGTTAGGGGCCGCTTCTCCCGCCGCCTTTCCCGCAGGAGCTGTCGCGGCGCCAAGCGTTGACTATGCTTACTATGGAAACTATCGGATTGATGACAACCATCTCATGGGCATTGATCGCTTCATAATGGACAGCGGCGAGAATGCCGTGCTGATCTCGGACTACTCTTCCGGCGTGGTACGACGACTGTTTTCAGTCAACGAGACGCAATTCGTGATGGGCCCGGCATTCGACACCCCGCATCCGGCAGAACTTACTGTTCGCTTCGTGAGAGATCGGCAGGGCGGGATCAAGGGAATGAGCCTTCGTCGTGCGGACGGGACGGAGATGTTCGCGGCTCGGATCCCATTACGCAAGGAAGAAGTATCTTTCGAACAGGCAGACGCAAAGCTCGCAGGAACTCTGATCAGACCGGCGTCAAAGGGCCCACATCCCGCCATCATCCTGCTGCACGGTTCAGGCCCGCTCCCGCGCTACAAGTTCGGACCGTACCCCCATTTCTTTTCCTCGATGGGATTGGCCGTCCTGATCTATGATAAACGTGGGAGCGGCGCCTCGACGGGATTGCGGATGGACGCGTCAACAGCGACGGTTATGAAGCCCGCATACTATCCGGATGATCTTGCGAATGATGCGCTGGCGGCCCTGCGCTTTCTGCGGCGACGTAAGGACATCGATCCGGAGAGGATCGGCGTATGGGGCACGAGCGAAGGGGGCATGCTTGCCACTCAGGTCGCTGCGCGCTCAAAGGACGTGGCGTTCGCGATCAACTCCTCAGGATTCATGGAGCCATTATGGGAAACGTTGCGTTACCAGGTGGAGCCAATCCTGCGCGGTGCAGGAGCTTCGGACGCCGTTATTCGAAGACAAGCAGCCTTTGTGGATCTGTGGCTGAACGTCGCCAGGACGGGAGAAGGCTGGGAGCAGTTCAAACAGCGGGAACAGGAGATTATCCGAACCGACGGCTCGCCGGTTTTTCAATCGAGGGGCAAGTACACATCGCTCGCAGAACTGCGCTGGGACTGGGATCACGTCCTGTCGTTTAATCCGCTGCCCGCGCTGGAGAGGGTGACCTGTCCGGTGCTGGGCCTGTTCGGCGAACTGGACCCGCTGACGCCTGCCGGGAGGGCGGCGGAGAACATGAGACGAGTGCTGACTAAATCGGGGCATAAGGATTTCACGGTCAAAATTTTTCCGAAGGCGGGACATTCACTTTCGGAACTGCCCTCCAGGAGTCGGATGGCGCCGGGAGTCTTCGAGACGTTGCGCTCCTGGATTCTCGATCGCGTGCACCTCAATCGATCGGCCCGAAAGAGATGATGTAGACCCGTCAGCACACTGCCCTGAAGCTCGCCCCTGGACGAACCTCGACATTTCCCCCTACGCACAGGCCCAACAATGCGTTGCACGCGACGTGCGCGGTCGCACGCGCGTGAACACCGACATAAGGCGCTCGCATCTTTCCAACAGGTGTTAATCGTTCGAGGGTCAAAGCTCATGACTCCGCCTCTGAACCCAGCGGAAGATCAGACTACGCGGCGCGGGGAGGAGAGGCGGCATGAGGGCGGCGGCCCGGCGGGTGGGGGTGCGCGATAATAATTTGCGCGATAATAATTAACGCGGCGGACGGGCGGCGATAAGAATTATCATGGAAATCCGGAGCGAGCCCGCCTTCTAGCCAAGTTAGAGTTAGGGAGATCTCCATCAGTTGCCAAAAACCATCCTAGGTTTTTCGTAATTTCAGCCCCAACGTGAGCGCTTTTTTTCTTTCGCAGTGGGCAACACTGTGATGTTTGTGGTGGCGATACTCCATCAATCGTGGCCCATTCAAAGGAGCCGAGTCGGTTCACAAAATCTTGGAGATCTCCAGTCGGTATTGCGCCTTGCGAGCTATCAGAGTTGAAGTTGCCGGTTCTACAAAGCGTTCGGTTTGCGCCTCTAGCTCCTCGATGATAGATCGTCAATGAATCGCACGCCGCTGGGCTTCCGTGCGAAGATGAGAACGAAGGAAAGGGGAAAATAAGAAAAAGAGTCTCGGCTGGAATGATCGAATGGAAGCCGAGGCCTATCTGCAGTTCGTCAGTTTGTTGTAGATTATTTTGTCTTCTTATTTGAAGCGCTAGACTTGCTTTAACACGGTTTGATACGTCGAAAGGCAGGCTACGAGACGTGGCGATGACGATGCTCTGGACTCAGGGGCTGAACCGTGGCGGCAAAGGCGTGAGGAGTCCACTGGACGCACTCTGAATCGGCATCTTCTTCAATCATGACGAAGCATACTGCCTCTCAAAAGATTATTGCCCATGTTGTCGCAAGGAGCGTGATTATTTACAGGGAAATCTAACAACGGCATGCGCGGACTCGCGCCTGAGCGGCCCTCTCATGATCGTTGGGCAGACGCTGGCCGGTGGATGATGGGCGTTGGAGGGTCTAGGTCCTTGCGAGAGTGATGGACGACGAAACTAAAAAAATTGTTCGGGGAAAAATTGTCGCGATTTGTCACGCAATTCTAAATGAGAAGATTGGTGTCATTGTCGGTTTACGAATTATCGACGGACTTGAATTTGAGTTGATAAATTATGGGTTCGGAGCGTTCAGTCGTGACAAAGATTTTTTGCCTTTTGTAGCCATCAACTCCGAAACAGATCATCTCCCCGTAGATCGCGAACGCTCTAATTGGAGCGAAGAAGCCCTTGAGCGAAAAGATAAGGAAATCGCAGCTGCAGAGGCGGCATATAAGGAGTCGGCGTTTGAGGCTTGTAGGAAGCTCATTGAAAGGTTTGATTTGAAAACAGCTGGCGTGAGTGATGACGAAGGCTATGTTTCCTAACGAGGCCATCCAACAAGCGGTTGGAGCGAACTCGCCGGTGAGTAGCCTTCATTCGTAGTTGTGTGGGCGAGCGGCCCGGGCGCAGCGTTCGGCGGAACCTTCTTGGACGTGTGGTATCTAATGCTCAGACACGTAATGCGAAGACTTATAAAATCCGCAATTTCACCTATCGTTACCTTCACAATAGGTGTGCTCGTGTCGATTGCCTGGTCTCATGTGTTTCGGCCGCGAGTGTCACTTTGCATGCTTGCTCAGAATCCCGCAGCTTACGACCGGAAGCTAATCACGATTGAGGCGTTTGGCGCAGTTACCTCCTCACCGTTTTTTGAGGAGAATTACGTTATCATCTTCGAGCCGGGATGTGCCGAGTCCGATGCTTGGGCCAGCATTCAATTGGTTCCGTCGGAGAAACGAAACCCCGAGCTTGATGCATTCATTAACTCTCCAACACAGGAAATTAGGGAAGCAAAGCTGGTAGTTGAAGGGCAATTCGATCAGCGGGCCAGCCTGGGCTGCTTTTCACCCCGATTCGGAATTAAGGCAGCAACCGTCAAGCTGTTGTCTCCTGTTGCAACGAAGCCGCTGCCTAAGAAGCTAGCGCGAGATTCTCGTTGACCGGTTTCGCTGAACAAGGCTTGGCGCAGACTCGCCGGTTAGTGGCTTTTATTTGTAGTTGAGTGGGCGAAACGCTCAAGCGCAACGTTCGATGCCCGGTTGAATCATGTTTCAACTCAACCCCAAGTCTTTTTTGATTGCATTCCTGCTCATCGGTTCTCGCACGGTAGTGTCCGCTCAGAGCAGTGAGCCCCTTGAAGCCGCGTGGGTCAAAGAAGACATCGCGAGCGTGGCCATAGCACTCAACCTCGTGCCTTTCGAGAATCAATCCATCTCACGTCTAAAAGCCAGATTGAAACATACCTGGAGCGTCGAAGAACAGGATTTCGGATTTGGTGGGAAACGCTTGGACCTCGCCAAAGGCAATGGGTACACAAAGATGTTCGTCGAAGCGTTTCTCTTCAACGGGCGCGTCGCTTACTATGAATTGGGGATCGAATCCAATTCAAATGAGTGGCCTCGAATTCGAGACTACATTGTCGATGCCTGGCGCAAAACCACTAACGTTGAACCCACCGTCACTCAGCACCGCATAGCGTATCGGAAGACCATTGATTCCGTTCTCGCCTCCTACCACACTGCTGTTTTAGTGCATCTCGGTGAAATGAAATCTGTCGACGTTCCGGCGAATCTTCGCGATAGCTATAACCTCTTAACGTCCTTCATGGAGAACTCGGCTGTTTCGGATGGTGGTTGTGGTTTGCCACCGGGTCTGCCCGAAGGCAAGGTCGCGATTGATCAACTAATCGAGCAGGATCGCTTTGACCTAATCGAGAACGTCGCTCGAGGGTACAATCCTGGAGCACGTGTTTACGCTATGTTAGCGCTGCTCGAAAAACAGAAACAGGGTCGCGAGTTGAATCTCGAGACTCAGCGAACAATCCGGCAGATTGTTAATCTCAGGATACCAATTACCACATGTGCTGGCTGTTTTGTTTATCACGAAACAGCCAAAAGAGTTTTGGCTGCTCGACGCCAATGACCAAATGCATCGGCGATGTGGCTTAATCATTCTCAACCGACTTATTTACTGACAGCACCCGGCAGAAAACAACAAGTCCAGGGGTTGGATGGGATGAATTCTTAGAACGGGGAAAATGACACCAATCTCAGGTAAGCTAGTGTTACGGATTTACATACTAAGCATGGCAGAACGAAGATCAAAGAGAGATGGCCACATATTTGGGAAATAAAAATGAAATTTAGGGGATGAGAGGGGAAAGGTGTTTCAAGGCAAGCAGTTGGTAGCCGCATGGCCCTGAATCAAAGAGGCACGTAGCCGGCGAACCCGGTACCGAAGTTTGAATGACAGGAGGGGGTTGATTGAAATCTTCTCGACCGGTGAAGCACAGTCTTCGGCTTTCTTCTTGGTTTCGAAAACATGCCAACAACAATTGAAGCAAAGAAACAATTCTGGTCGGCCAAAGACGTTGTGAGGGAGTAAATCGGCGATTACCAAATACGGCGTGTTCTTTGAAGATGATGGTGAGACTGGCTAGTTTTACGGCTTAGACACTTCTCGCAATGAAGGCAATCAGATTCTGGACGCCCTACACATCTACAATGTGCGTTCAGTGATTGATAAGAGAAGCCATCTCAAGTGCAAGTTGTGTGGTCAGAAGATGGCTTGAAAGTCGGGAACAACGCCCAAAAACTCGTTCGACGGACAATACTTTGATCAAGCTTCACCGGCCGACCGCGCAAGGAGCGATCCATTCAGAATTGGTTCTCTACTTGCCTTAAACCCATTGCTTGTAGTTGAGTAACTTGCGATTCTTTCGTTGAAAGGCAACTGTTCACTTTCAGCACCAGGTATTAACTTCCAAATGGGCCATTTCCTTTCGCCAGCAACCTCCGTTGCGTTCTGGACAATATATTCATAGACCGGTTCATCAAACCCTGCGGCGTTCTTATTACTTTGAAGCGCCACATTCGCGTCCTCGCGATAAGTTCACGTGGGAAGCTCTCGCCTTTCTTTATTTTGACTTTTACTCGAACGTGTTGAGATTCTTGGGTCTTTTCGGAGTTGAGGCGAACAATGAAGGCGCGATCACAACCCTGATCACAAGGAGTTGAAGCTTCGGTGTCATCGTAAGCCACTACCACTCCGTTAATCCATTCGGGCTTGTCACTCTTATCCTGACCGTACGCATGAAACGGAACTAGCGCAATCGCAACGGAAATCAAAACTCTCTTGAACATCATCCCCCCTTCAAGTGTGGGAAATGACTTCTTCTTGGGAAAACACGTTTCCATAACCTTCTTTTGATACTCGCTTTTTACTGTCGATTTTCCCTCTTCCCCTATCTTCGTATCCGCCTTAAATTTCCCCGTGGTATGCAAAAATTCATGAAGCAGGACGCCAACGGCATATTCAGTTTGCGTCACTCCATACTCGCCATACTTACTCTGCAGGGGGTGGTATAGTTGGCCCCCCGCGTATATGTGTTGAAACTCCAACCTTCAGGGTTCAATGCATCTGTTGACCTGTTGTGACAGCATCAATCTTTGGGATGTCAGAGAGCTTGCCGTCACGAGGACCGCCATCAAGCCCCTCCACACACAGAGCGATGTCGCCGTCGAATTCAATGTTGCTTGCAATCGCCTTGAAAGGTTCTAAGCATTCTTGCCGAGTAACTCCGCACAGTCACCTGTGGCATTTTGAATCCGATTTCTTACTGCATCGATTTGGGCCAAACTTCGCCTTCATCAGACAATTTGGCCCCAAAAGTTCCATTGGCCCGAGGCCGCGTTCGATTGCTTCTCAAACGACACAGACCCTACCAGGGTCCAGCAGCGCGGCAGCGAACTTTCATCGTTCTCGTGCGCAGTAGCGACAGCCCGGTCGTCTTCAGGCGATGCGCCGTCAAGAGGTGGGCCAGCTACGTATGGATGCTGTGCAATGCGAGCGAGTTCCTTCGACGACCGTCTTTTACTTTTCCAGAAATTGGAATCAATTTGATTGCCGGCGCTTTTGGAACCATTAAGTTGCCGAGAGTGCGTCCTAGAATAGCGGGGTGGAGGCCAATCGGGACTCCTCGCCGAACCTTTGCCTTATCACTGATTACTGGCCATCACGAGCAGTTGATGGTCCAACTCATTACCCAGTTTGAAATCCGCGCTACGAAAGGATAAGTCGTTTATCGAAGACGGAAGCCTCATTCGAACCGCCGAAAGCCGAAAGCGGATTGGACGAATAAGTTTCCGATCCGAGGAAGCCGTGATTACTTACGCCTTTGATTTTCAATTCGCCGTTCTCGTGTCGAGCCATCTCACGCAGCGCGGTGAGCGCGATTGCACAACCATTGGTGCGTTCTATAAATTAGCGTCATGAAAAGATCATACGCTCGCTGCTTGACGCTGCTCGCCGCTGTTCTCTCATTCGCAAGTACGTTCGTTATCGCCCAAACGCCGCCGCGCGTTACACCGATGACCCCGGACGTCGTCGAGAAGTACGATCAGACACTTCCATCCGCCGACTATATCCGGCGCGAGGTCATGATCCCGATGCGCGACGGCGTCAAACTCTTCACCGTCGTAGTGATGAAGAAGGGCGTGACCAAAGCCCCAATCCTGCTATCGCGCACTCCCTATAACGCAAGCGGTTCTACGGGCCGCGTCAACAGCCAGCGCATCGTCGACATACTCGAAGTAATGGACGCGGAATTTGTCACCGACAACTACATCCGCGTGTACCAGGACATCCGCGGCATGCACCGGTCCGAAGGTGAGTGGATCCTCAATCGCCCGCTCTCGGGACCATTGAACAAAACCGGCATAGACGAAGCGACCGATGCCTACGACACCATAGAATGGCTGGTGAAGAACACGCCGGAGTCGAACGGTAACGTCGGCGTCATCGGTTCGAGCTACCTGGGCTTCACCGCGCTGATGACGTTGATCAACCCGCACCCGGCACTTAAGGCAGTGATCGCACAGAGCCCGATGGTCGATGGCTGGATGGGCGACGATTGGTTCCACAACGGCGCGTTCCGCGTCAGTTCGCTCAGCTTCCCACTGAGCCAGGGATTCAACAAGGGCAACGGCGGCGGCGAATTCGCTCTCGGCAGTGGCGACGATTACACGCGCTATCTCGAAGCTGGGTCGATGGCGGACTTCGTGAAGATGGTCGGCGCCGAGAATGTACCCGGCATCCGCAAATTTCTCGAGAATCCTGCCTACACCGATTTCTGGTCGCTGCAGGCAGTCGACAAATGGCTCGCGGCGAGGCCGCATACGGTGCCGACGATGCTCGTGGTCGGGCAATGGGACCAGGAAGACAGCTACGGCGCCCCCGCCGTCTATCGTGCGCTCGAACCAAAGGACAAGAACAACAACCGCGTGTCACTCGTGATCGGTCCATGGCGACACTCGGGCTTTAATCACTATGGCTACGACCTCGGCGCGATCACCTTCACGGGCGACACGGCGCTGGAATGGCGCGTGAAGTACGCGAAGCCGTTTTTCGATCATTGGCTGAAGGGTGGCCCTGATCCCAGGACGCCGCCGGTGCTCACTTATGCGACCGGCGTGAATCAGTGGAACGTGTCGCAACGCTGGCCTATGGGAACTGCGAAGCCGATCTATCTGGCGGCAGACGGAGTGGCGACATTCAACAAGCCGGGCGCCTCCGGGCATGAAGAATACATCAGCGATCCTGCCAAGCCGGTTCCCTTCATCCCGCGCCCGATCGACATGGGCGATCCCCTTCAGTGGAAGCCGTGGCTGGTGCATGACCAGCGTTTCGTAACTGGCCGTCCCGATGTGGCGGTCTGGACGAGTGCGCCGCTCGAAAATGGAGTGCACATCATGGGTGCACCCGAAGTGGAGTTGTTTGCATCCACGACGGGTACTGATAGCGACTGGGTGGTTAAACTCATCGACGTCTATCCAAACGACGTTCCAGAAGCCGCCTCGCAAGGGGCGAAGCCGTCGATGGCCGGGTATGAATTAGCAATCGGTATTGAGATCTTCCGCGGCCGCTACCTGAAAAGCTTTGCGAAGCCCTCGCCACTCGAGCCAGGCAAAGTGGAGCGCTACACATGGAAACTGCCCGACGTGGACCACGTATTTCGGCCGGGCCATCGAATCATGGTCCAGGTGCAATCGACGCTCTTCCCGTTGTACGACCGCAACCCGCAAACGTACGTCGAGAATATTATGTACGCTAAGAAGAATGACTATAAAAAGGCGACGCAGAGTATCTGGTTCGGCGGTGCGAACGCCAGCTCTGTAGTGTTGCCGGTCGTTCAATAAACGTCGGTGGTGAATTATTGTTGGTGTGGTCCAGTGTGGACTCCGACCGAGGCAGTCAGGGAGGGCTCTACCATTCGATCACTCCGCCTCAATAATGCCGACCTACGGCTTCATTACCTGTATCACCGGATGTTCGATAACCAAGCCTGATTCCTCCTCTTTCTCAACTTGGAGAACCTAAAATGGCATCCAAACCATTATTCTTATCGCTTCTCACATTTTTCACATTGAGCAGTTTGGGTGCACTACTTTGGACGTCCAACAACCTATATGGACGACAGTCAGCAAAGACAGATGTCAGCGCCGTAGAAATCATTGAAAAAATCACTGGTGAGGGCGCCACTAAAATCAGATTCCGAAATACTTCCAATAAGAACATCAATGCTCTCCAGGTATCCGTTAATGGGTCTGTTTTTATAGTTGAGTTTCTTGATGCTGACGAGCCCAGACGCAGATTGACACCCGGAGGAGTTTATGAAGAGTGGTTCCCCACTACGAGTCCCAACGACATCGATGTCTCAGTGTTGGCCGTAGTCTTTGCGGATAAAACAGGCGCGGGCGACGCACGTTTGGTTCAAGAAGTCTTAGATACAAGACAAGGCGTGAAGAAACAGTTACTACGATTCGGAGTGTTATTGAGACAGGCACAGGCCTCCGCGAACGTTGATGCAACAAAACTGAATAGACTCGATGCCCAACTGGATGGGTCAGTTGATGATGACCCTTCGGATTCGGGTGGTGTCCGGCTAGGGCAGCGTAAAGCGAGACAACAAATTCACCATGATCTTGAAGCTTTAAGACGGCAAATAAATACAGACCCAAATTTTGATATTCGAACTGGTCTAATGGTCATTGAAATGCGACACAATCAGCGCGTGGCTGAGATTCAATAGTCAGATTTCGCTCGACGTCTTTACTCCCGCTTCCAAGACTGGAGAGCCAATGAAACGCTTTTTGGCATTTCTCGTCGTCCTTGCAAGTTGTTCATTAGCTAATGCCCAACACGAAGTCCACTGTCAATTACTTGATATAGTGGCATCAGATTGGAACAACACAGTCACCCTTGGTTCCTGTTCTACAACTCCCCAGCTCTGGAAGAGAGTGACATATCAAAGCACTGCGCCACCCGATTTAGGAATTAAATGGTCTCGTATCTGCGATACCTGTTCAATTGCCCCCGGATATACGATCCCAAGTGTATTCTCGAGCGGTGCGTGCTATGCACCGGATGGGTTTGTGCTTGAAGAATGTTGGCCTGTTTTTTTTGCGCCGAGTTATTACTATGACCGGCGTACTGCGGAGATGTTTTCTTTCAAACCACTCAAAGGGTGTAAACTTCGACCTATTGACGATGGCTCTGAATTGTTCGGCAACTTCACGCCGCAACCTGAACCACCCTTCGGACAAGAGAGAAATGGTTTCCTCGCTCTTGCTGAGTATGATAAGCCCGATAACGGCGGTAACGGAGATGGTCTAATAAAGCGCACAGACGCAGTTTTTGCATTGTTACACTTGTGGCAGGATACCAACCATAACGGAATTTCGGAGCCATCCGAGTTGCATACATTGCCGGAGCTCGGTCTTCAGACTCTGTATCTCGACTATAAGAAATCCAAACGGGTTGACGAGTATGGGAATGAATTTCGATACCGAGCAAAGGTCCAGGACCAACAAGATGCACAAATGGGCCGCTGGGCATGGGATGTATTTTTAGTCAGTGGCCGCGGGTGGTAATCGAACTCACGTGTCCCGCTCTCTGAGAAGAAGAAACTCGACGCCTGAAGCAGATCTCGGCTGATTGTCCAGTGTGGAAAGCCAATTATTTTGACGAAAGGGAGGTCGCGATAAGACCGCTTTTATTTTTAACTCTGATCGAGCGTCAGGCATTGACTTGCACCTCGCATCCAACTAGGCTGGAGTCAAGTGCGAAGGGCGCTTCCAGTCCGCGGGAAAGGGCCGAGCCCACCGATCCAATTTTGTTCTGCTAACGTCGATCGATCTTCTTTCGCCCGCGTGCGGACCGGGCCAATCGAAAGGAGATCGTATGTCAGATTCATTCTCTCGCCTTTCCGCCCGCCCCTCGCTCGAGCAACTTTCCAAACGAGCTAAGGATCTGCTCCGTCGCTGCCGCGCCGGCGAAGACCACACGCTCCAGCCCGACGCCACGCTTGCCGACGCACAGTTCGCGATCGCCCGCGAGTATGGCTTCGAAACCTGGGCAAAACTGAAACAGCACGTTGAATCAACCCGGCCGGCCGGTTTGAAACAGTTCGAAGAGCTGGCACAGCGGCTGGCGGACGCATACTCCTCCGGGGACAGCAACGCTGTTCGCCACATCAACTGGAGCTGCGCCACCTCGTTCGTGTGGGAACACAAAGCTATCGACATGCAACGCCGGCTTCCGCGATGGTTCGCATCCGGGAATCGCACGCCGGAGTTAGCGCTCGTGGATGCGCAGGATATCGTGGCCCAAGAATACGGATTCGAAGGGTGGGCCACTTTCGTCGAAAGCTTCCGTCAGCCTCCGGCCGATCCACGGTCCGCACCGGTGTTTCTCAACAACCGTCGACCCTTTTACAAAATCGACTGGGAACAGAATCGGCTTACAGTCCGCGGACCTCAATCAGATGACGACTGGGACGAAATTATCGCGGTACTGAACGAATATCAGATCAAGAAGTTGAATGCCGCCGGAATTACGGACAGCGCGCTCCGGCGCGTGACCCGGCTTGAGATGCTGACCGACCTCGTCATCGGTGGTTCGAAGAACCTCACAGACGACGGTCTGTTACAGCTCGCCAGGATGCCGCAGCTGCAAAATTTGTCTATTGGCGGTCCATCGACGCCGATCACGGACCGCGGACTGGCAGTTCTTCGAGATTTGCGTGAATTGCGCAGGTTCGGATCGGGCTGGACTCGGGGAATCTCGGATGCAGGCCTGGCAAATCTGTCCTTCTGCGAACACTTGGAGGAAGTCAATGTGATGGGGACACCCACCGGTGACGGCACGATTCGCGCGCTGGCAGGTAAACAGCAGCTGCGACGATTCCGAACCGGAGCAAACGTAACGGATGCTGGCCTGGAAATGTTTCAGCACTTCCCCAAGTTCAAGACGTGGGGTGGCGAAGAATTGCAGTACAACCTCATGACATTCGATCCAACACCGACCTTCCTGATGATCGATGGTCCCTTCACTGACGCCGGTCTGGAAAAGCTTGCGGGACTCGATGGCTTGTTCGGTTTGACTTTTTTCTGGCATTGTCCGGAGTTCACCTCCGCCGGCCTCGCACCACTGAAACACTTAGCGAATCTGGGTTTCCTGGGCTGTCAGGATCACCACTGTGACAACGAAGCGATGCGTCACATTGCGACCATTCCGCGTCTTCGCATGCTGATGGGACAAGGAGCGGTTGCGGACGACCAGGGGTTTGAAGCGCTTAGCCAATCGCAATCGATCGAATACATCTGGGGCCGGGATTGTCCGAACTTTGCGAGTTGTGGCTTCGCAGCTCTGGCGCGAATGCCAGCCCTGAAAGGCATCGCGCTTAGTTTGAAGAACGTCGACGACACCTCGCTCTCGACATTGACCGCCTTCCCTGCGCTGCGACAACTGATGCCGATGGACGTTTCCGACGCCAGCTTCAGACACATTGGCCGGTGCGAAAATCTCGAAAGCCTCTGGTGCATGTATTGCCGCGACACCGGCGATTCTGCCACCGAACATATCGGCGGCCTGAAAAAGTTAAAACATTACTACGCGGGCCAGACGAAGATTACGGATCGCAGTCTGGAGATCCTGAGCAGGATTCGGTCGCTGGTGCGCATGGAATTCTGGAACTGTGATGGACTCACTAATGCAGGCATCGCCCAATTAGTACAGTTACCAAATCTGCAGGAGATCACGCTCGACGGTCTTCGCGGCGTCACCAAAGAAGTGCTGGCAGTATTCCCCGCTCACATTCGGGTCAACTATAGTTGAGTCTGCCGTGAGAAGTGAAGCCTGTTGCGTCATGGTGCTTCAGCAGCCAAAAGCATTTTGGTCTTTAACCCCAGCAAGAAGTTGCGAAGATTGTCCACTGTGGGGAGCCAGATAGGACGAAGGTCGCTGGAATCGGCTCCGGCGACCTTTTTTTTGCTAAGTTGGGTCGTAATTGCAAGTAGATCAATGGTTGAGGAAACGTCGCGGTGAGAGGGTGGTCCTTCCATGTGGAGTTCGAACACAGGAAATTGAGCGGGCGGAGTGAACGTGAACGTTCACTCCGCCTCAAAGCGCTACCCAAACGATAGCTGAAGAGTTGATGAATTCCTCACGGACAGATTATGGCCGTCGGGTCCTCGGGACAACCACCACACCAGGTATTCCGGTAAGGATCGTAAGGATCACAATCCTCGTCGTCATAATACCCGTCGCCGTCACTGTCGTA
>Ga0196977_1000778_pt1 | contig 14464 bp, 14 predicted proteins | sample S3v_1013CmetaG_FD_148634 | JGI IMG/M metagenome (GOLD analysis project Ga0196977, IMG submission 148634) | Soil microbial communities from Anza Borrego desert, Southern California, United States - S3+v_10-13C | ecosystem: Environmental > Terrestrial > Soil > Desert | place: USA: California...
TCCAGCCGCGACCACGCCGATGCGCCCGGCCGCGATCGTGCCCTTCGGCGTTTCGACGGCGACGGCGCGTCCGTTCTCGACGCGTATCCCCGTCACCGGACAGTTCTCGACGATGTCCACACCCATTGCGCTCGCGCCGCGCGCGAAGCCCCACGCGACCGCGTCGTGGCGCGCATTGCCGCCGCGCGGCTGCACGAGCCCGCCGAGGACCGGATAGCGCTTGTCCTGACCCAGATCCAGAATCGGCACCCAGCGTTTGAGCGCGTCGTGGTCGAGGAACTCGCAGTCGATGCCGTTCAGCCGCAGCGCGCCGGCGCGCCGCTCCATCTCGACGAGCTCGTGGTCCGTGAACGCGAGATTCAGCACGCCGCGCTGGCTGAACATCGTGTTGAAGTTGAGCTCCTGGGTGAGCCCTTCCCACAGCTTGAGCGCGTGCTCGTAGAGATGCGCGCTGTCATCGTGCAGGTAATTCGAGCGCACGACGGTCGTGTTGCGTCCGGTGTTGCCGAGACCGATGGGACCGCGCTCCAGCACGGCGACGCTGCGCACACCGTGGTTCTTCGCGAGCCAGTACGCGGTGGCGAGGCCGTGGCCGCCGCCGCCGACGATCACGACGTCGTAGCTTTTCTTCGGCTCCGGGCTGCGCCAGGCGCGCGGCCAGTCTTTGTGTCCGGTCCGAGCGTTGCGGACGAGATTGAAAAACGAATAGAGGATTTGCTGCCCCTCACCCTATCCCTCTCCCCGCTTCGCGGGGCGAGGGCAGGCTTGTCGATTTGCTGCCCCTCACCCCCGTCGCGGGGCGAGGGCAGGTTTGCTGTTTTTAAGAACCGGGTTTGTCGTGGACGTTTTCGAAGAAGAAGTCTTTCCAGCTCGACGGCTTGTTCTGAAGCAGACCGACCTTGACCATGTAGTCGGCCCATACCATCACCTTGCTCGGCGTCGGCGAGAAATAGATCGTGTTCTCGTCGAGCAGCATCTTGTGGATCTCGTCGGCGCTGAGCTTGGTCTTCTCGGCCTTGAGATAGATATCCGCGGCGGCGCGCTTGTTCGCGTTGATGAACGCCATTGCCTCTTCGAGTCCGGCGACGACGGCCGCGTAGGTGCGCGGATTCTCGTTTTTCCAGCGGGTCGCGCCGTAGGCCACGATCAGGGTGTGACGCCCGCCGGCCACGTCGTAGGAGCTCAGCACGCGGTGCACGCGCGGATCGGCGAGCTCCTGCTGCAGGAATGGCACGGTCGCCGAGTGCGACTTCACCTCGTGCTTCCCGGACAGCATCGCGATCATGGCGTCGGGATGCGACATGCCGACGGTCAGGTTGTCGAGCTTGGTGCGATTCTCCATCCCGAACTCTTTCGCCGCGGCCATCTGGAGCGAGATCGAGTGGTGCGTGCCGCGCGCGGCGGTCATCGCGATGCGGTCGCCTTCGCGGTAGTCGCGGATCGACTTGATGCGCGGGTCGATGGTGACGATCACCATCGGCGTATCGCAGAACGCCATGATGCCCTTGATGTCGCCGCGGCCGCCTTTGGACTTATCCCAGAGATTCATGAGCACGGTGGTGCCGCCGAGCGCGACGTCGACGCTGCCGGAGATCAGCGCATCGTTGACCGCGGCGCCGCTGCCGAGCTTCGACAGCGTGATCTTGATGTCGCCGAGGCCCGCGGCTTTCGCGTGCTTCTCGATCAACTTCCGATCGACGGCCACGTGCAGCGGAAGATAAGAGAGCCCGAACTGCTGAACGATTCGGACTTCGGTTCGTTCGGCGGCGTGGACGTTTGCAGCCAGCGTGAGCGCCGCAACGCTCAGGAGCAGTGCCAGTGCACGCATTGATTTCCTCCTCGTCGTGGTTACTGGATCCCCGCCTTCGCAGGGATGACGTGCTTGCGTACGGCGCGTTGTCTTACCGGACGCCCCGCGTTCGAAGGGATGGCGATCGTCACATCAGCTTCGCGGCGGCCGGGCCCTTCACCGGGACCTCCATGAGGTCCTCGCCGAAGATCAGGTTGCCGCAATACACCTGCGACATCTCGCGGAGCACTCGCTCCCGCACGCCGGGCTGGTCGATCTGCTCGGTCACGTGCGTAAGCACGATGGTCTTCACGTTGGCGTCGGCTCCGAGCCTCGCGAGCTCCATGTGGCCCATGCACGACTGCGCGAATTCCTCGTTGAGCTCCGTACCCGAGAGGTAATGGCACATGTGAACCAGCACGTCGCAGTCCTTCGCCAGCTTGACCATCGACGCGCACGGACCGCTGTCACCCGAGTACACGAACGAGCCTTCGGGCGTGTCCAGCCTGAAACCGTAGGAAACGAGCTGAGGACCGAAATGCGATACGCCGGTCGTCGTCACTTTCCAGCCTTTGCCTTCGACGACGTCGTTGGGGCGCAGCTCGGTCACATCGGGATTGGGCTTCTTGCGCTCGCCCTCCCCGCCGCGCGCCCAGTAGATCGCGACGCTGCACAGGTTTTCGGTGCGCGCGATGAGATCCGGTCCGAACGCTCCGTCGCGCTCGAACAGCGCGTCGGTAACCTTCTTGATCGGCGGCGGCCCGTAAACCTTGAGATCGGGAATCCTGCCCGCACCCTGGTCCCAGCGCGTGAGCAGGAGCCGCGGGTAATCTCCCATGTGGTCGTAATGCAGATGGCTGCAGAAAAAATGCGTGACGCGAGTCGCCTCGATGCCGAGCTCCAGCAGCCGGTGGTGCGCGCCGAACCCGTGGTCGAATACGATGACGTCGTCGCCGGTCTCGACGACATACCCCGAGCACATGCGTTTGAGCGACGGCGTCGGCGTGCCGGTGCCTAACAGATGCAGCTTCATGTTGCCCCTCACCCTACCCTCTCCCCACTTGCGTGGGGCGAGGGAGATTTTTGCCAGTGCCTCACTTGGTCACGTCACTGCGTCACCGCGTCACTGCGTCACCGCGTCACTGCGTCACTTGCGTCATTCAATCGATCTTGGCGCCCGAGGCGCGCACGATCTTGCCGAACTTCACGAGATCGGCCTGCATGATGCGCGCGAACTCGTCGGGCCCGGTGCCGATGATGTCGATGCCGAGCGCGCCGAAACGCTGACTGATGTCCGGCAGCTTGATGATGCGCGTGCCTTCGGCGTGCAGCCGCGAAACGACCTCTTTGGGCAATCCGGACGGTCCCATGATGCCGATCCACGAGTAGACCTCGTAACCCTTGAGGCCCGACTCGTCCATCGTCGGCAGCTCGGGCGCCGCCGTGGAGCGCTTCAGGCTCGTCACGGCGAAGGCGCGCAGCTTCCCGGCTTTCGCCTGCGGCAGCGCTGCCGAAATGGCCGGAAAGATGAGCGACACCTGGCCCGCGATCGCGTCGGTGAGCCCCGGCGCCAGTCCTTTGTAGGGCACGTGAACGATATCGATGCCCGCCATGGTCTTCAGCAGCTCGCCGGCGAGGTGCGGCGGGCTGCCGTTGCCGGCAGAGGCGTAGAGAAGCTGCCCGGGCCGCGCTTTGGCGAGCGCGATCAGCTCCTTCACCGACCTCGCGGGCACCGACGGATGCACGACCAGCACGAACGGCACGGCGCCGAGGATCGTCACCGGCGTGAAATCGCGGATCGTGTCGTACGGGAGCTTCCTGTAGAGCGCGGGCGTGACGACGTGGTTCGCGGCGATCATGCCGAGCGTGTGTCCGTCCTTCGGCGCCTTCGCGACGACTTCGGTGCCGACGATGCCGTTCGCGCCCGGCAGGTTGTCCACGATCACCTGCTGGCCCAGGCTCTCCGAGAGCTTCTGCGCGACCGCGCGCGATATCGTGTCGGTCGCGGTGCCCGTCGAGTACGGCACGATGAAACGAATTGCGCGGGTCGGGCTCCATTGCGCGAGTGCCGGTTGCGTGATCACCGCCACCACCACGCCGGTCAGCGCCAGCCATGCCCATCGTAGCTTCATGACTACTCCATTCGGAACATCTGCGGGCCTTTGATCGGGACCTCCATCAGGTCTTCGCCCCAGATGATGTTCCCGTCGTAGACCTTGCGGATCTCGGAAACGATGCGTTCCCGCACGCCAGGCTGGTCGATCTGCTCGAGCATGTGCGTGAGCACGAGCGTCTTCACGCCGGCGCGCCGGGCGACTTGTGCGGTGTCCACGTGATTGCCGCACACGAGCCGGTAGATCTCGGTGGGCTCGGTGCCGCTGAAATAATGATTCATGTGGACGAGCACGTCGCAGCCCTGCGCGAGCTCGACGATGCCGGGACACACGCCGCCCGAATCCCCCGAATAGCAGATCGAGCCCTCGGCCGAGTCGATGCGGTAGCCGTAGCACTCGAGGTACGGCTGCACGTGCGAGGCCGTGCCGACCGTGACGGTCCAGCCGTCGCCGTGCACTTTCTGGCCGGGCTTCACTTCGGTGACATGGGGCCGCGGCCACTGCCGCGGCGGTTTGCCGCCGCGCGCGACGAAAATGTCGATCGAGCCCTGGTGGCGGATGCGCGCGTTCAGGTCGGGACCGAACACCGCCTGCTCGTCGCCGAACAGAAGCTCGACCATGCGGTTGGTGTGCGGTGGGCCGTAGATCTTGAGATCGGGGATCCTGCCCGCGCCCATATCCCAGTGCGTGAGGAAGAGCCGCGCGAAGTCGCAGCAGTGGTCGTAGTGCAGATGGCTGAAGAAAACGTGCGTGACATCGGTCGCGCGCTTTCCCGCCTGAAGCAGCCGGTGATGTGCGCCGGGACCGTGATCCATCACGATCACGTCTTTCCCGACTTCGATGAGATAGCCCGAGCTCGCGCGCTTGAGCGACGGCGTCGGCGTGCCCGTGCCGAGCAGCGTCAGCTTCATTCTGATTTCCTCCTGGAGCCGAGTTTACCGGCCTTATTCGATTTTGATATTCGCGGCCCTGACCACTTCGCCCCAGCGCTTGTGCTCGGCGGCCATGTAACGCGCGAAAGCCTCGGGCGGGCCACCGAGCGTCTCGACGCCGAGCGTCGCGAAGCGCTCGCGCAGGTCCGCTTCGGCGAGCGCGCGATTGATCGCCGCGTTGAGCTTCGCGATGACCGCCTTCGGCGTGCGCTTCGGCGCGAGAATGCCGTACCACAGCCCCGCTTCCATGCCGCTCATTCCGGCTTCGGCGAACGTCGGCACGTGCGGGAGCAGCGGGTTGCGCTTCTCGCTCGCCGCCGCCAGCGCCTTCAGCTTCCCGGCCTTGGCGTGCGGCAGGAACGGCGGCGGGCCGTCGATCATCATGTGTATCTGACCCGCGATGAGATCCGGCAGCGCCGCACCGGTGCCCTTGTACGGCACGTGCAGGAGCTGCACGCCGGTCTTCAGCTTGAGAAGCTCCGCGACGAGATGCGGGGGGCTGCCGGCGCCGGCCGAGCCGTACCGGAACTTGCCCGGCGCGCCTTTGGCCGCCGCGATAAATTGATTCAAGCCATTCGCCGGCACCGATGCGTGCACGAACATCACCAGTGGGATGCGCGCGAGCCCGGCGACCGGCGCAAAGTCGTTCACCGCGTCGTACGGGAGCTTCCTGTACAGATGCGGACCCGTGCCGTGCGTGGTCATCGTCGCCTCGAGCAGCGTGTAACCGTCGGGCTCCGCCTTCGAGGCGAGCTCGGTTGCAATGATCCCGGAAGCGCCGCTGCGATTGTCCACGACCACCGGGTGGCGGAACGATTCCGAGAGCTTCTGCCCCACGGCGCGCGCGATGATGTCGGCGGAGCCGCCCGGCGCAAAGCCGACGAGCACGCGAATCGCACGGGTCGGAAACTCGGCAGCGCTCGCGCCGGCCGCGGCCAAAGCAGCGCATGCCGCGGCGAGCTGTAGCGAGATGAGCCGGAGTGTCGTCATATCGATTCGCCGGAGAAGTGTTGCATACTTCGTACTCTCGTGTGGGAGACGAACGCGATGATCTCGCCTCGAATCGCGCTGTTGCCGGTGCTCTGCCTGCTCGCTGTCGGTGCCGCTAGCGCTTCCGATGCATCGGGCTACCCCGCGCGTCCCGTCCGCTTCATCGTGCCTTTCGGAACCGGCGGCTCAGCCGATCTCACGGCGCGGCTCTTCGCGCAGAAATTGACGGAGTCGCTCGGGCAGTCGTTCGTGATCGACAACCGCACCGGCGCGGGCGGCATCGTCGGCGCGGAAATCGGCGCGAGATCCACGCCCGACGGCTACACCGTCGTGCTCGGGAGCTTCGGCACGCACACGGCGAATCCCATTTTGCATCCGAAGCTCTCGTACGACCCGATCCGCGACTTCGCGCCGGTGAGCCTGATGGCCATCGTGCCCACGATCCTGGTAGTGCATCCGACAGTGCCGGCGAAAACCGTTGCGGACCTGATCGCGCTCGCGAAAGCGAAGCCCGGCGCACTCAACTACGCCTCCTCGGGCACGGGCACCGGCACGCACCTCGCCGGGGAGCTTTTCAAGAATCTCGCCGCGGTCGACATGGTGCACGTGCCCTACAAGTCGGCCGGCACGGCGATCACCGATCTCGTCGCCGGACAGGTCCAGCTCATGTACAGCACGCTGCCCTCGGTGCTGCCGCTGGTGAAGTCGGGGAAGCTCCGCGCGCTCGGCATTACGACGGCGAAGCGCTCCGACGCGCTGCCCGATGTTCCCGCGATCGGCGAATCGCTCAAGACCTACGACGTGGCGACGTGGTTCGGCGCGCTCGCGCCTGCGGGCACGCCACGCCCGATCGTCGATACCCTCGCCGGCGAAATCCGCAAGGCTGCTGCGATGCCCGATGTGCGCGCGCGGCTCGTCACGCTCGGCGCGGAGCCGGTGGGAAATACCCCGAAGGAATTCGCGCACTACATACGCGCCGAGATCGCGAAGTGGACCCGGGTGATCAGGGCCGCCAACATCAAGGCGGACTGAGGTGCCGGAGATCACGCGAACGCTCGCGCGCTTCGTCGTCGATTCGCACTTCATCGATCTGCCCGCTCACGTGCGACATGCGGGCACGCGCGCGTTCCTGAACTGGTTCGGCTGCGCGATCGGGGGCTCACGCCACGAAACCGTGGAGCGGGCGTGGGCTGCACGCAGCGGGTTCGCAGGCGAGCCGCAGGTTACGCTGATCGCGCGCGGCGGACGTACCGATCTCCTGACCGGCGCGTGCATGAACGGCATCGCTGCGCACGTCTTCGATTTCGATGACGGTCAGCCCCGCAACACCAACATCAATCCCTCCGCCGCAGTGGCCCCGGCGCCGCTGGCGCTCGGCGAGCACCTGAAAAGCCGCGGCGCCGACGTCCTGCATGCATTCATCCTGGGCCTCGAAGTCGAATGCCGCATCGCGAATGCCGTGTACGCGACCGACAACGCGCGCTGGTTCACGAACAGCACGACCGGAGTGTTCGGCGCCGCCGCGGCTGCCGGCAAGCTCCTCGGTCTGGACGAGAGGCAGATGACCTGGGCGCTCGGCATCGCCGCCACCCAATCGTCGGGTTTGCGCATCTCGTTCGGCAACATGTGCAAGAGCTTCAACTGCGGACGCGCGGCGGAGAACGGCCTGCTCGCCGCGCTGCTCGCGCAGCGCGGCTTCACGAGCTCCGATCGCGCGATCGAGGCGCCACGCGGCTTCGCACAGGTCTTTCTGCCGGGGAGCGATCCGTCACCCATCGTCGAGCGGCTCGGCGCGGAGTACGAGGTCACGTACGCCATCTGCAAGCCGTTTGCGTGCGGCGTCGTGCTGCACGCGGCGATCGATGCCTGCATACGCGCACGCGAGACGCACGGCTTCGATCCGCGCTGGATCGAGAAGGTGGTGCTGCGGGTCCACCCGATCGTCACGCAGATCACCGCGATCCGCGAGCCGGCGACCGGGTTGGAGAGCAAGTTCAGCGTCTTCCATGTTGGTGCGCTCGGGCTCCTCGACGGCGCTGCGGGCGAAGCGCAATTCAGCGACCGCCGCGCCGCGGACGCCGACGTGATCGCGCTGCGGCGCAAAGTCGAAGCCGTGCCGGAGCCTGCGTTCCGGCGCGACCAGGCGCATGTTCGGGTGGTCATGCAGGACGGAAGCGCATTCGAGACGCATGTGGAGCACGCTATCGGCACGCTTCAGAATCCGCTGACCGATGCCGCACTGGAAGCGAAATTTCGCTCGTTGGCGGCGGGCATTCTGGAAGAGCGCGAGAGCGATGCCGCGATCGACCTCTGCTGGCATCTCGAAGCGCTGGATGATTTTTCGCACCTGCCGCGCACGGCAGCGGGGCGCATGGAGGAAACGCATGTCTGAGCAGGAGCTCGCGGGCAAGGTCGCCATCGTCACCGGAAGTTCGCGCAATATCGGCCGGTCGATCGCGCAGACGCTCGCCGCGGCGGGCGCGAACGTGGTGATCAACGCCCGTGCGTCCGAAGCGCAGGCGCGCGAGACGGCGGCCGCGATCGAAGCGGCCGGCGGCTCGGCACTGGTCGTGATGGCTGACGTAACCGACGCGGCAGCCGTGGCCGCACTGGTCTCCGCGGTTCGGCAGAAGTGGGGGCGCATCGACATCCTCGTGAACAATGCCAACGTGCACGGTGTGAAAGCGTTCGACGAGGTCACGTTCGAGGACTGGCGCCATACGCTCACGATCGCGCTGGACGCGGTTTTTCTCTGCACCAAGGCGTGCTATCCGGAATTGAAGCGCAGCGGCGGCGGCAGCATCGTGAATATCGGCGGCTCGGCGGGTCATATGCCGTACGATGGCCGGGTGCCCGTGTCGGCCGCCAAGGCCGGCCTCGCGGGGATGACCCGCGCGCTCGCGTTCGAAGCAGCGCGCCATGACATCAACGTCAACTGCATCGCGCCGGGACCGGTGAATACGGTGCGCGAGGTTCCGTCGAAATCGGATCCGAAGCGGATTCCAATGGGTCGCTTTGCCGAAGTGGACGAGGTCGCGAACGTGGTGCGGATGCTGTGCGGCCCGAAGGGTCGCTACATCACGGGCCAGACGCTGCACGTCAACGGCGGTCTGTTCATGACCTGACGCGGAAAAGGATCCGGTCCAAATCCATGCGACGTATTCCGGCTCTGCTTGTGGCGGTGGTCTGCGCGGCGATCTGCGCGAGCGCCTCTGCGGCAACAGCCTATCCTTCCAAGGCCATCCGCTTCGTCGTGCCGTTCCCACCGGGCGGTCCGCTCGACATCGTCGCGCGCGTGATCGCGCAGGACCTCAACAGGTCGTGGGGCCATCCGGTGATCGTGGAGAACCGGCCGGGCGCGGGCGGCAACATCGGCGCGGATTTCGTCGCGCGGGCGCCCGCTGACGGCTACACGATTCTCATGGGCGCGGTGAGCACCCACGCCATCAACGTGTGGCTGTACTCGAAGCTGCCGTACGATCCGATCAATGACTTCGCGCCGGTGACGCTCGTCACCTCGGTACCGAACGTGCTGGTCGTGCATCCGTCGGTCCCGGCGAACAATCCGCGGCAGCTCATCGCGCTCGCAAGATCGCGCCCGGGCGAGCTCAACTTCGCGTCCGGCAGCACCGGCAGCGCGGGGCATCTCGCGGGTGAGCTGTTCAACGTGAGGGCGAAAGTGAAGACTGTCCACATCCCGTACAAGGGCGCCGCGCCGGCTGTCACCGATCTCATGGCCGGTCACGTGTCCTTCATGTTCGACAACCTCGCCTCCGCGCTGCCGAGAATCCAGTCGCAGCGCGTGCGCGCGCTCGCGGTGACGACCGTGCGCCGATCGCCCTTCCTGCCCCAGATAGCCACGCTCGATGAATCGGGATTGCGCGGCTTCGACATCGGCACCTGGTTCGGGATCTTCGCGCCTGCGGGAACGCCGCGCGAAGCGCTCACGCGTCTCAACGCCGAGCTCGGGCGGATTCTGAGGAGCCCGTCCATGAAAGAGCGTCTGGCGACGCTCGGCGCCGAGCCAATGCCCAACACGCCCGACGCATTCGCCGACATGGTGAGAACCGAGATGGCGAAATACCGCGAGATCGTGCGCGTTTCGGGCGCGAAGGCGGACTGATGGCCTCAGCGAAGAAGAAAAACGGCTTCAGCGCGGCCCGCCTGTTCTTCCCTTCAGCAAGCTTTCTGCTGAGCCTGCTGTTCATCGCGTGCAGCCTGACGCTGATCGTTTTTTCCGCCGTACACCTGTGGGACGCGGTCGCGCCCGGAGACGCATCGATACGCGCGCGCATCGACATCACGCTGGAAAGCCTCGCGCTCGTGACCGTCGCGCTCGCCGCGCTCGAGCTGGGGCAGACGGTCATCGAGGAGGAGATCCAGCGCGACGCGCACATGAGCGCGCCGACGCGCGTGCGGCGTTTCCTGTCGAGGTTCATGGTCGTGCTCGTCGTCGCGCTGACGATCGAGTCGCTGGTGCTCGCCTTCCGCTTCAGTCACGACACGCCCGAGCACCTGCCGCATGCGGCGATGCTCGCCGTGGCGGCCGCGGCGCTGCTCGTGGCGTGGGGTGTGTTCATATGGTTGAACCGCAGCGCCGAAGAGCTCGAGCCCGAGGCGATGCGCGACGCCAAGGCCGAAGACAGCAAAGTCCAGAAGTAGAGCAGGCCGCTAGCGCGCGTCGAGCAGCTCTTTCACCCGGTCCTGTGCGTTGTGGAGGGCTTCCTCTTCCGACAGCGCATCGGCACCCTCGCCCCTGATCAGCGGATCGGTGTTGGCGACGCTATACGTGCCCACGTACTTACCCTGCCCCGTGTTCGCGACCGTGATCGTGATTTTCTTTCCGTTGTGCTCGAGCTCGTGGGTGGTGGACATGGTGGCTCCTGGTTGCGCTGCGTCGGCTATGCTACGGGACCTCCGGTCCGGAGGTTTTTCACATCCATAAGCTCGAGGAGTAAGCAATGAGTGTGCGTGTTGCATGCAGGATCGTGGCGGTCGGCCTTGTGATCGCATCGGGCGCAGCGTCGGCCGCTGCCGCGGAGCCGGCGTATCCGACCCGCCCGGTGCGCCTGATCGTGCCCTACCCGCCCGGCGGCTCGACCGACCCCACGGCGCGCATCTACGGCGCATGGCTCTCGGAAAAGCTCGGGCAGCAGTTCGTGATCGACAACCGCCCCGGCGCAGGCTCCACGATTGGACACGCGCTGGGCGCGAAAGCGACCCCTGACGGCTACACGCTGTTGCTTGGCACGTCGGCGGGGCTCGTCGTGAGCCCCGCGTTCGGCACGAAGCTCGCGTACGATCCGATGAAGGATTTCGCGCCGATCGGGCTCGGCGTGTACGTGCCGTTCCTGCTGGTGACACATCCTTCGGTTCCGGCGAAGACGGTCAAGGAGCTGGTCGATCTCGCCAAGGCGCAGCCGGGCAAGATCAACTTCGGATCACCGGGAAGCGGCACGCCGAACCACCTCGGCATGGAGCTCCTTTCCGCGCTCAGCGGCGCGCAGTTCGTCCACGTCCCTTACAAAGGCGGCGGGCCCGCGACGGTCGATCTCGTCGCCGGGCGCATCCAGGCGATCTTCGGCAGCATTCCGCAGTGGCAGCCGTTTCTCGCAAACGGGAAGGTGCGCGCGGTGGGCGTGGGACACCCGAAACGCGCGAAATCGATGCCCGAGGTGCCGGCGATCGCCGAGACGTTCCCGGGCTTCACGAACACGAGCTGGTATGGACTCCTCGGGCCGGCGCGCACGCCTCAGTTCGTCATCAACAAGATCAACGCCGAAATGCGGCGCGCGGTGGCAAACCCCGACTTCGTGAAACAGATCGAGGCGATCGGGCTCGAGGCGGCGTCGAGCACGCCGAAGGAGATGTACGACCTCATGAAGAGCGAGCTCGCGCGCTGGACCAAGGTCATCCGCGACAACAAGATCCCGCCGCCGGGTTGAGCGGACGCTCCGGGATCGCCACGTCGCTGCGCTCCTCGCGATGACCAAGAGATGTCATCGCGAGGAGTGGCGAAAGCGCGACGAAGCAATCCCGTTGCGAACGTCAGGCCTGCAGCAGGATCTTCCCGATGTGCACGCTCGTTAGAGTCGCAGCAGTCGTCGTGGATTGTCGTGCGCGATCTGCCTGATCTCCGCCGCGGAAAATCCGGCGGCGCGCACGCTCGCGAGCGGGTCTTTGTCCATCGGCGGAAACGGAACGTCGCTGCCGAGGACGAGGCGGTCGGTGCGTACCTTCTCCGCGAGAAACTTCAGTGTCGGTCCGTCGTGCAGGATCGTGTCGTAATGGAAGCGCCGCAGGTAAGCGGACGGCTGCTGCGCGGCGACGTTGCCCTGCTCCTCGCGGTGCATGCGCACGTGCATGATGTCGAATCGGCCCATCAGGTACGGCAGCGTGCCGCCGCCGTGCGAGGCGATGATGTCCAGACGCGGATAGCGATCCAGCACACCCGAGAAGATCAACGACCCGAGCGTCAGTGTCGTGTCGAACGTGTAGTACGCGGTGGTGTTGAGGCCGAAGCGCTTCGTGCGCGGCAGCGGCTCCGCCTGCACCGGGTGGATGAACACCGGCACGCCGAGCTCCTGCGCCGCCGACCAGTATTCGTCGAGCGGCAGCTCGCCGAGGTTCGCGCCTTCCACGTTGGCCGCCACGATGCCGCCGCGCGCGCCGAGCTCGCGCACGCAGCGCTCCAGCTCTTTCGCGGCAGCCGCCGCATCGGGCAGCGGGCCGGACGCAAACCACGAGAAGCGCTCCGGATGCCGCGCAGCAGTTTCACCGAGCGAGTCGTTCATCAGCCGGTGCCAAGCTTGCGCCTGTGCGCCGCGCAGACCGTAGCCGAACACGTCCGCCCACAGCGACAGGACCTGCCGATCGATACCCGTGGCGTCCATCGCTTCGAGGCGCTTTACCTCGGGCTCGAGCAGCCCTTCGAAAAACGGCCGCACCTTGAGCCCGTACTCGAAGTGCACGCACGGCGCACCGGCCGCGCGATCGACGACGTCGATACCCCAGCTTTTGCCCTTGTCGCGCAGCTTCTCGAGTATTCGCGGCGGAACGTAATGCGCGTGAACGTCTATCGGCATGGCGCTTCTGTCCTCAGGCGAGCGACTGGTACACGAGGGCGTGCATGAGCTGGCGGTGGTAATAGCGGATCGGCCCCGGTGCGTGCGCCATGAATACCGCGACGAGCTCCTCCGCCGGATCGCACCAGAAGTAAGTGCCGGTGGAACCGGCCCAATGGAATTGTCCCGAAGAGCCCACCACGCCGGAGACGCCGTTACCGCGTCTCACCGCGACGCCGAGACCGAAGCCGTAGCCGTTGATGTTGGGATACGCGCGCAGCATCGTCGTGTCGACCTCGGGGCCGAGATGGTCGGCGGTCATGTACTCCACGGTCTTGCGGCCGAGTATCCGAACGCCGTCGAGCTCGCCGCCATTCACCAGCATCTGCGCGAATCGCAGGAAATCGATCGCGGTCGAGACCGCGCAACCGCCGCCGCAATCGAACTTGTGCAGCTTCGTACCGTCACGGATGGTCTGCGGCTCGCGCGTGATCGGATCGCTCGACAGCACCCGGGCGTAGCGTGCAATCTCCGACTGCGGCACGACGAAACCGGTGTCGCGCATGCCGAGCGGTGCGAACAGCCGTTCGTCGAGGAAGTCCCGCAGAGGTCTGCCGGCGACCTTTTCGACCGCGAGCCCGACGACGTCGAGTCCGAGGCTGTATTCCCAGGATGTTCCCGGCTGATAGTGCAGCGGCAGCTTGCCGATGCGCTGGAGAAACTCGCCGCCGGTCCACGTCGTCGCGGAGTAGGTCGAAGACACCGGCCAGATCTTGTGCAGCGGCGTCGGACCGCGTCCGTACGAGACGCCGGCGCTGTGGCTCATCAGGTCCTTGAGCGTCATCTCGCGCGCGAGATCGACGGTCTGATCGGGACTGCCGTCGCACCCCGGCGTGCCGACGCGCCTGCCCTTGAGCTCGGGCAGGTATCGGGCGACCGGCTCGTTCAGCATGAGCCGTCCTTCCTCGTACAGCATCAGCGCGCCGACCGCCGTCATCGGCTTCGTCATCGACGCGATGCTGAAGATCGCGTCCTTGCGCATCGGTGTGCGCGCGCTGGGATCGAGGTGCCCTAACGCTTCGTAATAGGCGAGCTTGCCGCGGCGCGAGATCGCCACGACCGCGCCGGGCAGCGTGCGCGCCTCGATCTCGCGGTTCAGCGCGGCCGCGATATGCGTGAGGCGCTCGGGATTGAAGCCGAGTGACGCGGGTTCAGCGATAGGCAGGGTCATAAATGGGCACACAGACTGCGAGGAAGAGGCAGCCGATTATATGTTGGAGATCAAGTGCCGCAGATGCTCACGCCCGCCGAACGCCGCGCGCGGCGTGAAGAACGCCGGGAGCGACAGCGCGCGCAGAACATCGTGCGCGCGCGGAAGATGCATATCGAGCGGCTTGCGATCGAACAGGAACGTCGTCCCCGCGAAGGCGGGGAGCCAGGAAAACTTCAGCTGGATCCCCGCCTTCGCCGGGACGACGAACTAACTGCACACATCGGCTGCTCGGGCTGGTACTACTGGCACTGGGGCGGCGCGTTCTATCCCGAGAGCCTGCCGCGCACCGGCTCGTTCGAGCA
>Ga0196977_1000779_pt1 | contig 14463 bp, 14 predicted proteins | sample S3v_1013CmetaG_FD_148634 | JGI IMG/M metagenome (GOLD analysis project Ga0196977, IMG submission 148634) | Soil microbial communities from Anza Borrego desert, Southern California, United States - S3+v_10-13C | ecosystem: Environmental > Terrestrial > Soil > Desert | place: USA: California...
TTTCTCGTTGCGCCTCTTGGTCTGCTGCGATTTCGGGATCTCGTACGAGATGTTGTAGTGACTGCTGTAGGCCTTGAGGCGCACGGTGTGGCCAGTCTTGCGGCCCCAGTTCGTGAGCTGGTCGCGCACGAAGCCGATCTGCTCCCAGAGGTTGCGCACCATCCGCGCGGTGCACGACGGGGCGATCTCGATGACCGGCGTCACGACCTCGATCACGCCGCGGTCGAAGTAGACCGCGCCGCCGGTGGGCAGTTGCAGCGAGCTTTTCTCGCGCGACAACAGCGGCTGGTCGATGAAGGTGCTCGGGTGTTTGAAGTACGGTTCCGGGTTGATCTCGACTTCATCGACCCACACGTTGAACTCCGACTCCATCCCGATGACGGGCATGTTGAGTCGGGTCGATCGCAGCCGTCGAGCAATCTCGCGGTCGAGCTCGGTTTTAACGTCGAGAGGCGGCACTGTCACTCCGGAAGGTGGACTGCTACTGCGACCTCGACTAAAGCAAACGGCAGGCCCGCCCTCGTCAGTCCTCACTGAGCGGAGTCCGCCGCTCTTTCCGCCTTCGCTCTTCGAACGCAAACCGTGGCCGGTTCTCCTGAGGCTGCTCCATCCGGTCTTCGCTGATCTCGCGGGGGATCAGGGTGAGGTAGCCGAGGTCGAGGTGGACGTGGTCGTCGGCGTTGCGGCCGGTGACGTGGCCGTAGGGGAGGACCATGACTTCATCGCTGAGGTCTTCCGCGATCTCGTTGTATTTCTCGATCAGTTCCTTCGTCTTCAGGATCTGTGTCCCGATGCGATACACGTCGGCGGCGGAGCCCCACATGTGCGGGCTGGCGTTCATCGAGAGCTTGTGCGCGGGGGAGCGGTACGCGCCGTTCACGGCGATGTGCACCGATGCGCCGCAGGCGGTGCGGAACTGCTCGAGATAGTTCGCGAGGATGCGGATCGCGCACGGGATGTAGCGGGGGTATTGCTGGAGGCGCGGCGCTTCCTTGAGATCGTTGAGGATGAACTCATTGATCCCGAAGTGCGCCGTCAGGCGCGTGGCCAGGGCGTTCTCGTGCGAGGCGATCTCGTAGAAATAGCGCGGGAGACGGTGGCGGCGGCCCTGCGAGTCCTTGACCATCTCGCCAGGCTTGAGGATTCCGCGAAGCTCGTCATCGAGATCGAATGCGTCGACGACTTTGAGACCCTGTGCTGCCTCGACACTACTCATAGTCAATTCCGGCCAGTGTGCTGAAGATGTCGCGCGAGACGTCCGCAACGGCGGTGCCGCGTCCCTGCTCTGCTTCGAATTGCGTCAGGATCACCAGCACGTACGGTTTTCGCCCCTCCAGATACACGATACCGGCATCGTGGTGCACGGTCGAGATGTTCCCGGTCTTGTGCGCGACACGCGCCGCTTTCGGCAACCCGGCCGGGATGCCGCTGCGGTACTGCTGGTCGAGCATGATCTCGAGCATGTCGTCGCACGCCTTCTGCGAGTAAGCCTTTCCGTCCGCGATCAGCCGCAGCATCTTGAGCAGCCCGTTCGCGGTGACTTCGTTGTTCAACTTCGCCTCGAACGCGCGCTGGTCCTCGACGCCGCGCAGCACGCGCACGCCGTCGATGTCGAGCTCGTCGAGGGCGAGCTGCACGGTGTGGATGCCGATCACGTCGACGAGCAGGTTCGTCGCGAGATTGCTCGACTTCGTGATCATCCAGTAGGCGAGCTCGCGAATCGTGAGCGTCTTGCCGAGATGGCCGTAGACGTCCGGATCGGCGTCGCGGGCCAGGTCGAGCATGAACGGTTCCTGATTGACGATGCTGGTGAAGCGGTTGCGGACGTGCACCGGCGAGTCGAGCCCGAGCTCTCCGCGATCGACCTGCCGGAAGACGCCGAGCAGCACCGCGAGCTTCATCGTCGACGCCGCGTGGAAGTAGTGATCCGCGTTGTACGCCCACTGGATCGTGGTCTCGGCGTCGTAGAACGAGATGCCGAGGTTCACCAGGCTGTGATCCTGCTTGATCTTGAGAACGTTGCGATAGAGCGATACCTCCGATGCGGCGACGGAGTCTTTCGCCGGCGCAATCGGGATTCGTTCTTCCCCAGGGGGTGCGTGCTGTTGGGTCTTGGCCGCCATCTCTCGGAATCTTACCGCGCGAGTTCCGACGGGCTGAGAGCCCATCGCTCCAGAGGCGTCCTGCAAGTTCGGTGCGCCTTTGCCGGTAGGCGATTCGCATAGCGTTTGCGCATGTTCTTCATCGACGCGGACAACGCGTTCGGCTCACCGAAAGGCGCCGTCGACGATGCGTACGCGATCGCCGCGATGATCCGCGGCGGCGCGGAGATCGCCGCGATCTCCGCCGTCGGAGGCAACACCTCCGAGCCGCTCGCCCACGAAAACAATCGCAACCTCGCCCGCCTCCTCGGATGGCACGGGCCGGTCCTGCGCGCCGCGGAATCACGCGCAATGCTCCGCACCTTTCCCGGCCGCATCCTCGCCCTCGGACCCCTCACGAACGTCGCGGTGGCCACGGCGGCGTCCGAGGTGATGATCATCGGCTCGATGTTGAAGACGCGCGGGCGGTGGCCAGGCTTCTGGCCTCACGAGTTCAATCTGACTCAAGACAAAGAGGCGACGCACAAAGTGTTCGCGTCATCGCTGCCCCTGACATTTTTTCCGCTCGATGTGGTGCGCATGCTCAGCATTCGCCGGCATCAGCTCGAGGCGATCGAAGGAACGCTCGGCGAAGAGCTGCGTCGCGGCTCGGCGCGCTGGTTCCGGCATCGGCTGCTGAAGAAAGGGACGCTGCTGTTCCCGATGTCGGACCTGATCGCAGCGCTCTATGCGCTCGACCCGGATGGCCTGACGATGGAGGACACGACCGCAAGGATGCGCGCAAACACGCTGATGGAGTTCGGCAAAGGCACGCGCAGGGTGCGCGTGTGCACGAAGCTCGACGCGGAGAAGTTATGGGCGCGATTCGTTACGCTGGTTAGCGTTTCCAGTCGTTGAGATCCCAGGAGTAGTCCTCGTACTCGATCTCGATCTTCTTCGCGGCGTCGATGAGCCGTTGCTTGTCGGCGGGCACGTAGCGGCGGATGAACGCGGCTTTGCCGCCGCCCCATTCGTCGAAGTCGTCGCCGAACCAGTCCATGATCTTCGTGACGGTGATGACCAGCGTGTCGCCGTCGCGTTTGAAGCGCGCGCCGTGCGGACCGGTGAGAAACGCGCGGGCCTGCGCGTCGAGTTGCGCGTCGAGCTTGTCGCCCGTGAACGCTTCGGTACGGATCGGCGGACAGCTCTTCGCCGCGCAGTTGATCGCGAAGTGAATGCGCGCATCCTTGAACGGCTCGCGAATTTTCTTGTGCTCGATGTCGTCCAGAGAGAGCTTCGCATTGCCGACCGGCACGCGGTCCTTCTTGAACACGTTGAGGCGGATGATCGGGTCGGTGGAGATGTCGCGGATCGAGTCGACCGGATAGTGCTCGACGATCGTGGCGACGGTGTTGACGTTGTAGACGTTGATCCAGTGCGCGAGCTGTTGCTTTGGCGTGAGCGCGGCGACGTTCACGCGGCCGAGCTGCTGGCGGAGCGTCTGCAGCGCGGCGGCGTCGCGCGCTTTCAGTGCTTTGTAGTCGAAGCCGTGGGCGGGGTTGTAGTACGCGCGCAGGATGCGGTTCCACTGGCTCATGTCCTGTGCATGCGTCGGCAACGCGAGCAACGCGGCGGTAACGGCGAACGCGATCGATCTTTTCATCGTGTCTCCAGGACTCGCAAGTGCCGGCCGATCCGTTCGATTCCCGCGGTGATCTGCTCTACCGGCGCCGCGTACGAGATCCGGATGAAGCCTTCACCGCGCGAGCCGAACGCGACGCCAGGGATCACGAGCACCGCCGCATCGGTCGCAAGTGTCTTCGCGAACGGGACCGTGTCGCATGACGGCACCGGCGCGAAGGCGTAGAACGCGCCCGCCGGCGCGGCGATTTCGGCCTCCAGTTCGTGATGAATGGCGTACAGCGCGGCCGCACGTTGTTTTGCGAACTGCTCGCGAACGTTCGCGAGCCACGACGCGTTCCACTCCGGATCGTCGAGGATCATCTCCGCCAGCGCCTGCGAGAACACGGACGCGCACGTGGCCACGTATTGATGCGCAGTGACGATCGGCTTCAGGATCGCTTCGCGCGCCAAGATCCAGCCGAGGCGCAGGCCGGTCATTGCGTGGCTCTTGGAGAGGCCGTTGACGACGATGACGTTCTCGCCGAGGCCGAGCATCGACGGTGGCGGCTCGTCGTAGTAGATCTCGCGATAGACCTCGTCGCTGACGACCAGCGGTCCGAGCGCGGCAATCGCGGCCAGTGTTTCGCGGGGCACGATCGCGCCGAGCGGGTTCGATGGCGAGTTGACGACGATCAGCTTCGTCTTCGGCGTGAGTTTCTTGCGCAGTGCTTCGAGATCGATCTGCCAGTCCGGCGGCTCGAGCGCATAACCGATCGCGGTCGCGCCGCAGATCTTCGCCAGCGTCGCGTACGCGACGAAACCAGGATTCGGCACCAGCACTTCATTGCCCGGATTCACGTACGCGGTGAAGATCGAGAAGAGGCCTTCCTGCGTGCCCGCGGTGACGCAGACTTCGCTTTTCGCATCGAATGGCGTATCTGCGCAGAGCTTCTTGCGCAGCGACGGCGTACCCGCGTTCGCGGAGTATTGCCACGGTGTGGTTGCCGCGCGTTGCGCCATCTCGCGCAGACGCTCGTCGGGGACGACGTTCGGCTCGCCGATACCGAGGTTGACGGAGTAGGGGGTGGCGAGCGCGTTGATCTGGCGGATGAGCGAGATCTCGATGTTGCGAAGGCGATCCGCCGCGTTCATCGCGACAGTTTACAGACCACGTCCTGCCAGCGCGGTGGCCAGGGCCTGCATCAGGATGCGCACATCGAGCGCGATCGACCACGAACAGAGGTATTGCAGGTCGTACGTGAGCTTCGTCTCGTCGCTCTGATCGTATTCGGCCGAGACCTGCGCCAGTCCCGCGAGGCCTGGTTTCGCGCACAGACGAAGCGCAAACGCCGGCATCCGTGACGTGATCTCGTCGCTGATCGACGCCACCTCCGGACGCGGACCGACGAGGCTCATGTCGCCGCTCACGACGTTGAAAAGTTGCGGCAGCTCGTCGAGGCGATAGCGGCGCAGTAAACGGCCGAGGCGGGTCATGCGTGCGTCGTCTTCGGTGGCGCGATGTAACGCGTCATTCGGACGCATCGTGCGGAGCTTCCACATGCCGAAGCCGCGGCCGTTGCAGCCCACGCGTTCCTGCCGCAGGAACACCGGCCGCCCGTTGAAGAGCAGGATCACGATCGCCGATGTGAGCAGCAACGGCGCCGCCAGGATCAGCAGAATCACGGCGCCGGTGAGATCGAAGATGCGTTTCGCGAGCGCGCCCGCACCGTACGCGCCGCGCATGGATACTTCGGCGAGCGGACGGTCGCCGAGGACGCGGAAGCGTTCGCTGGCGAGGAGCGCTTCGCCGTGCGAGGGGAGAAAGCAGAAACCGCGCGGACCGCGCAGCAGGAGCAGCTCGAGTCTGCGGCGCTCATCGAGCATGGGCGAGACGTCGATGACTTCCTCGGCGTCCGCAATCACGCGATGGGCGGCTGGATCGTCGAGCGACACCATCGCTTCGATGGAGATGCGCGCGCGTGCGAGCGCCACCGGATCCGCGGTCGCGGCGGCGAGATCGTGTGGATCCCCGACCAGGACAACGCGCTCGATACGCCGTGCCCAGCGCGTGTTCAGAAGATGGCGCCAGTATCCGAGGGCGGCGCCTTCGAACGCGGCCACCATCACCAGCACGGAACTCGGCAAAAGGACTTCCTCGAACATGCCGGCAGTGGCAATGAGGCCCATCTGCAGCGGGATCGCAAAAAGCAACGTGGGGCGATGCCGCGGCGACGCGGTCACGGTGTAGAAGCCGCACAACGCGAGCGCGATCACGAGCGGCACGACGAAGAGTGCGAACGACCACGGATCGAGCGGCAGCTTGTCGGCCGGCAGCAACGTGGATGTGAACGGGATCTCGACATTGCGCCGCAATGCCACTGCGGCCGCGAGACATGCGGCTCCGATGGTCGCGTCGCCGAGGATCGTGCCGAGCGTGCGCAGGAGACGGCGATTCGACCGCGGACGCAGCATTACGCGACACCTGCCAGCGCGCGCATTTGCGCGAGAGTCATTGCGTGGGAGTAGAAACGGGCCACGCGCGCGCGCAGCTCCGATGCCGAAGTCGTGTCATCGAGCAACGCGACGGCGCGACGCGCGAGGCGGTCGATGTTTTCGTCGACGATGGCGGCGGACGCGAGCTCTTCGCATCCGCGGAACGCGAGTGGCGTACCGGCGATCGCGCATCCTGCTTCCGCGGCTTCGAGCGTCTTCAGCGACTGGCCCGAGCCGTACGCGATCGGCAGCAGCGCCACACGAATGCGCCGCAGCGTCGCGCTGCGATCCCGCATCGGCGACTCGACGGTGATGCCGCCGTGGCCGTGCAGACGGCGAATCCATGATGGTGCGTCGGCGCCGCCCAGGAACAGGGTCGCGTCGGGTTTTTGCGCGCGGATGCGCGGCCAGATTCGCATCACGAGTGTGCGCACCGCGTCTTCGTTCGCGAAGTAGGCCAGGCGGCCCCAGAAACCGAAGTCCATCGTGCGCGGCGCGTCGCCGAGCTCGGAGACCTCGATGCCGATCGGCACCACCACGTTTTTCACGCCAAACCGCTCCTCGGCCGTCACCGTCACGATCGCGTCGTAGCGCCCGGCGGCGTCCCGTTCGAGACGTTCCGCCTTGCTTGCTTCACTCTTCCAGAACAAACGCGCGATGCCGCTCGATGCGTTTGTTCGCTCGATCATCCCGGCGGCAGCGGAGTCGATGGCGTCGAGGATCCAGCGCCCTGCGCGCGCCGCCTGAAACGCCCACGGATCGGCGCGTGTGAGCAGGACGATCGCAGTGTCGAATGGACCCGAATCGGCGAGCGTACCGCGCCAGTCGCGTGCGCCGAGGAGCGTGTGCCAGGGGAGCTGTTGCCGCAGGATGCGCGAAGCGGCGCGAATGAATGTGAGCGAGCCGCGCGGCACTTCGTTTGGCGTGGCGATGGCGACGTCCGTACCGCGCAACGCCTCCAACCAGAGCGTCGCGCGCAGACGGTCGCCCGTGTACGCAGGCCACGGGCTGCGGGATGTGATCAGGAGGACGCTCACCGCCGCGCAGCACATTACTCCATAGACTGTCGGGGTGAAACTGTCGGTCATCATCCCGACGTACGACACCGCCGACATGACGCTGGTCTGTTGCGCGAGCGTCATGGCCGCGCTGCCGGCGGATGCCGAGGTGATCGTGGTCGACGACGGGTCGACGGACGGCACCGCGACGCGCGTGCGCGACATGTTTCCGTCGATCATCGTCCTGCGGCAGCCGTTGAATCGCGGATTCGCGGCGGCGGTGAACGCGGGCGTGGCGGAGTCGCGCGGGGAAATCGTGTTGCTGCTGAACAGCGATACGCGCGTGTTCGCGCTGGCGCCATTCATCGATGCCTTCGCGCGCGACGCGCGACTCGGTGTCGCGGGTGCGCAGTTGGTCAACGCCGAGGGTGCGTTGCAATGGAGCGCGGGGAAAGCGCCGACGGCGTTGTGGATGGTGGTGATGGTGAGCGGAGTGATGGAACGCCGGCGTCCTCGCCGGCTGAGCGGGGAGCGTCCCGCTCCCGTTCCTGACGACGGCGGCGAGACGCCGCCTGCTCAGCCGGCGAGACGCCGGCGTTCCATCGACTGGGTCTCCGGCGCGGCGATGGCCATTCGCCGTTCCGTGTGGGACGCCATCGGCCCGATGCGCGAGGACTTTCGGTTCTACGCGCAGGACCTCGACTTCTGCATCCGCGCCAAGCGCGCGGGTTGGAACGTGCGGCTCCTCGATGACGTGCGCGTCGAACATCGCCACGGCGCGACCATCGCGCGCGATCGCGAACAACCGTACGCACCGGAGTTGCTGTGGCTCGATCTGCTCACGTGGGGTCGCGATGAATACGGCGGGAAGTGGGCGCGTCGCACGCGTCGCGCGATGATCACCGTGGCGTTCGTGCGATCGCTGTTCTCCCGCGACCGCCGCGGTTACGACGCGTTGCGCCACAGCCGCTTGTAGAAATCCAGCAGGCATTGCGCGAGCTGATCCGCGTCGTAACGCTCCGCGACGAGCGCACGCGCGTTGTCGCCGATGCGTTGGGCGAGCACATCATCGTGGATGACATCGACCACGTGCCGCGCCATTGCGTCGGCGTCTTCCGCGATCAGGATGTTCTCGCCTGGCGTGACGTCGATGCCGCCTGCACCGAGGGGCGTGGCGACGACCGGCTTGCCGAGGGCCATCGCCTCGAGCACTTTGATGCGCATGCCGCTGCCGGAGAACATCGGCGCGAGCATCGCGCGGAACGGCGCGGAGAACGTGCGGATGTCCGCGATGTCTTCTCCCTGGCCGCTGCCTGCGAGCGTCAATCGCGCGCGTGGCTCGAGCGCGAGCACGCGCGGCCACACCTCGTCAACGAGCCACCGCGCGGCTTCCTGGTTCGGCCGATAGCGCATCGAGCCGATGAAATAGACGCTGTAGCGATCGACCTCGGCGCGCGGCAACGGTTGTGACATGTCAATGCCGCACGGCAGCACCAGCGACGGCCGCCTCGCGCCCATCGCCCGAAATTCGCGCTCGTCTTCCACGCTGATCGGCACGAGCGCATCGCAATCATCGAGGTGCGCCGCTTCCCATTCGCGAAGCGTGCGCGCGACGTGACGCAACGCGCGGCGGCGCAACCCCGAAGCTTGTGCCGCGAGCCGCAACCAGATCTGCGACTCCACGTTCTGCGCACGCAACACGATCGGCGCGCGCGTTTCTTCGCGGATGGCGCCGACATACGGCAGCAGGAATTGGCCTTCGAGCTGGATGACGTCGTATCCGCGGACGCGCTCGCGCAGCAACCGCTCGAAGTCGCGCGAGTAGAAGCGCGCTACGAACAGCGGCGCGCGGATGATCCGGATGCGCGACGTGTTGATGTCGACGGCATCGAGGCGCGATGGCGCCAGCGCCGCCGCAGCCTCGGCGGCATCGACATGAAACTTGCGCTGATTGAGCGCGACGACATCCGCACGCAGCGGCCGCGTCAAAGCCAGCATGGCCACGCGTCCGCCATCGTGCGGCGGCCACGGAACGCGCGGACAGACTTGCAGAATGCGCACGGGGGGAGCTTATTACGCGCCCCTCATCCGCCCTTCGGGCACCTTCTCCCCTCGCGGAGGGGAGAAGGCTACTCGCGGCTTCGTAGCCCTCGTCCCGCTTGCGGGGAGAGGGTGGCCAAAGGCGGGGTGAGGGGCACTAACGCAGCGCGTCTTCGAGCGCCGTTCCCGCGTCCGTTTTCTCGTCGCGATACTTCACGATCACCGGTGTTGCCACCGACAACTGATGCTGCTCGGCGAACGCGCCGCGCATCGGCCGCGAGCCCGGCACCACCACGGCGCCGAACGGAATCTCCAGCGGCTGCGCGTCGGTGCGCCGATAGATCTGGCCGCGCACGAGGTCGTATACCGGCGTCGACCCGGTCAACACCACGCCCGCGCCGATCACCGCGCGCGACCGCACGACGGTCCCTTCATAGATGCCGCAGTTGCCGCCGACCACGACGTCATCCTCGATCACCACGGGCAGGTTGCCGATCGGCTCGAGCACACCGCCGATCTGTGCTGCCGCGGAAAGATGCACGCGCTTGCCGATCTGCGCGCACGAGCCGACCAGCGCGTGCGAGTCGATCATCGTCTCTTCGTCGACATACGCGCCGACGTTCACGAATGCGGGCGGCATCATCACCACGCCTTTCGCAACGAAACAACCGCGGCGGATCGACGAGCCGCCGGGCACGATGCGCACGCCGTCGGGGATCTTGAAGCGGCGCGGCGGAATGGTGTCCTTGTCGATGAATGAAAGCGCGCCCGATGCGAACTCCGCGAGCACGCCGAAGCGGAACGCGGAGAGGATACCTTCCTTCACCCACGCGCGCGCGCGCCAGACGCCGTCGTCGCCGCGCTCGGCCGCGCGCAACGTGCCCTTCTCCAGCTCCGTCAGGAACAATCCGATCGTCCGCACCGCCTCGGCACGATCCGCAATACTCGTCAGCAATTTGACGCGTTCTTCGATGGTCAGCATCAGCGGTTCTCCAACAGCCCGCACTCTTCGAGGATCGATCGCAGCTTCACGCGGTTCGCGTCCGTCATCGGAGCGAGCGGCGGCCGGACGGTATCACTCTCCAGCACGCCCATCATCCGCAGCGCGGCCTTCGCCGGACCGGGATTCGACTCGATGAAGTTGCCGGTGAGCAGCGGCAGCAGCCGATGCTGCAACGCCACGTTGCGCGTGTCGACGAGCTGCCGCATCAAGCGCGGCACTTCATTGCTTGCGACCGAGATCACTCCTTCGGCACCAACCGCGAGCAGCGGCAGCGTCCACGCGTCGTCGCCGCTGAGGACGAGGAAACCGTCGCTGCGATCGCGCAGGATCGAGAGGATCTGCTCCATGTTCGCCGACGCTTCCTTCACGCCGATGATGTTCGGGATCTCGCGCGCCATCCGCAGCGTGGTCTCCGCGGTCATGTTCAAGCCGGTGCGGCCCGGCACGTTGTACATGATCATCGGGAAGCCGGATTTCTTCTTCTCGATCGCTTCCGCCTGCGCGCCGAAGTGGCGCAGCAAGCCGTCCGGAGTGGGCTTGTTGTAGTACGGCGTGATGGTGAGGATGCCGTCGGCGCCGAGGTCGATGGCTTCTTCGGCGAGGGCGACGGCGCGCGTGGTGGAGTTGTTGCCCGCGCCTGCGAGCACCGGCACGCGGCCGTTCGCAACGCGCACCGTAATCTCGACCACGCGCCGATGTTCCTCGGACGTCAGCGTTGGATTCTCACCGGTCGTGCCGCACGGCACGAGGAAGTTCATGCCTTCGGTGATCTGCCAGTCGACGAAGCGCTCCAGTGCCCCCTCATCGAGCGAGCCGTCATCGCGGAACGGTGTGATCAGTGCGGTGCCTACACCACGAAACATTCATTACTCCAGCAACTCATCGAATCGGAGGAACCCTTTGCGGCCGCGTACGAGCTCGGCGGCGAAGACCGCGCCGCGCGCGAATCCCTCCCGGCCGCGAGCGCGATGCGAGATCTCGACCACGTCGTCCGGCGAGTCGAAAAAAAGCGTGTGCAGTCCGAACTCCGCTCCGACGCGCGAGGCCACGATCGACGGATCGAGCTTGCCGCCGCTGCCGTTTTTCACGTCGGAGGCGATGCGCAGCGCGGTGCCGCTCGGCGCGTCTTTCTTCTGCGCGTGATGCCGCTCTTCCATCCCCGCGGCGTACTGCGGAAACCGCGCGAACAGCTCGCCCGCGCGGCGCGCGAGGGCGAACATCACGTTTGCGCCCGGCGAGAAGTTCGACGCGTAGACGCAGCCGATGCCGGCGCGTTCGACTCGCGCGCGCACGTCATCGACGCGATCGTTCCAGCCGGTCGTGCCGATGACGAGATCGAGTTTGTGGTCGCTCGCAATGCCGATCGCACGATCGACCACCGACGCATGTGAGAAATCGATCAGCACCTCGGCATCCGGCGGCTCGACGATTTCATGTCCCGCTTCGCGCGCCACGCGCTCGACGGCGTTGCCCATCTTGCCGTGACCATGCAGCGCGATCTTCATACGGCCACCGGTTGTTCGAACAGCGCGTGATGGATCGCTTTTACCGCCTGATCGGCGTTCGCGTCGTCGACGACGATGCTGAGATTGAGGCCGGAGCGCCCGAGGGAGATCATCTTGACCGGGAGTCCGCGGAGCGCTTCGAGGATGCGCGCGCCGACGCGCGAATCCGACATCAGACTCTGGCCGACGACTGCGATGATCGACTGGCCATCGGTCGTCTCGACGTTCTCCGCGATCGTCTCCAGGCGCTTCTTCAGTTCATCGAGGTCGTGTTTCTCATCGATCGTCACCGTTACCGAGACTTCGGACGTCGCGATCAGATCGACCGAGATGTCGAGCGCGGCGAACATCGAGAAGAACTGTGCGAGAAAACCGTGTGCGCCGAGCATGCGGTTCGACGCGACGTGCACCATGGTGATGTTCTTCTTGCGGGCGATGGAACGCGGTCCCGCGGAGGCGTCTGTCGTGCGCGTGATGAGTGTGCCCGGTGACGACGGATTGTGTGTGTTCAGCACGCGAATGGGGATGTTCGCCTCGACCGCCGGCTCGAGCGTGCGCGGATGCAACTTTGCGCCGAACTGTGCGAGCTCCGCAGCTTCTTCGAAGGACAGCCGATCGATGACGCGTGCGCCCGGCACGAGGCGCGGATCGCATGTCAGCAATCCGTCGACGTCGGTCCAGATCTGCACTTCATCCGCGCCGATCGCCGCCGCGACGATGGCCGCGCTGTAGTCGGAACCATTGCGGCCGAGCGTAGTCGTGGCGCCGGCTTCAGTGCGGCCAATGAAGCCGCCCATCACCGGGATGCGATTGCGCTCGAGCAGCGGCATGAGCACGCGCTGCGCGTTCTCACGCGTCGGACCCATGATCGGCGTCGCACCGCAGAAGTGATCGTCCGTCCGAATCACCTCTTCGGAATGCACGTGCTCGCCCGGCAGCGCGCGCATCATCATCGTGTATGCGAAGAGGACGGACGAGAGCTTCTCGCCGATCGACATCACTTTGTCTTTCGCGCGTGCAGTGATCTCGCCGAGGAGCGCGATGCCGCGCAGGATCGTGTCGATTTCTTCGATCTGCTTGTCGAGCTGGCGGATGAAGGACTCGAGAAAATCGGACTTCTGCTGCACGAGGCGCAACGCCACGTCTTCGTGACGGCGGCGCACGTTCGCGATGATCGCAGCCACGCGTTTCGGGTCCTGCGCGCACGCCGCTTCACTTGCCGCGACCAGGTCGTTCGTGACGCCCGAGAGAGCGGATACGACGATGACCGGCTGCAGATGACGGCGCTCCGCAACGATGTCGATGGCGTTCGCCACGCGATCCGCATCGCCCACGGACGTGCCGCCGAACTTAATGACGATCATTGACGAGTCCCTCGGAGTACCTCGGCGATCTGGAGAGCGACGGGCTCTCAGCCCGTCGGTTGAGCGCAAAAGCCGATGGGCTGAAAGCCCGTCGCTCCAGGGTACTCGTCGTCACAGCATTCCCCGCGCTTCGAGCAACTCCGCGTTCAACACTGCCGCGCCCGCGGCGCCGCGAATTGTGTTGTGCACGAGCGCGACGAGACGGAAGTCGAGGATCGGGCACGGGCGCAGCCGGCCGACGCTCACGGCCATGCCGCCTTCGCGGTCGCGGTCGAGGCGCGGCTGCGGGCGGTCGTCCGCATCGATGAAGTGGATCGGACGCTTCGGCGCGGACGGGAGGCCGAGCCGTTGCGGCTCGCCGCTGAAGGATTCGAGCGCTTCGCGAATCGCGTCGAGCGATGCCTTATGGCGCAGGCTCGCCGAGATGGTCATCAGATGTCCGTCGATCGTCGGCACGCGATTGACCTGCGCGGAGATCGTCATCGGAGCGTCGACGAATCCGCGATCGCTCCAGGTGCCGAGGATCTTGCGCGGCTCGGTCTCGATCTTTTCTTCCTCGCCGCCGCCGATGTACGGGATCACGTTGTCGAGGATCGCGTACGACGCGACGCCCGCGTAACCCGCGCCGCTGATCGCTTGCATCGTGGTGACGTGCACGGCCTCGATGCCGAATTGCTGTTCGAGCGGCGCGAGCGCGATGGCCATGCCCATCACCGAGCAGTTCGGATTGGTGACGATGTAACCGCGGCCGGGGCGGCGCTGGCGCTGCGCGTCGATCGCCAGGATGTGATCGGCGTTGATCTCCGGGATCAGCAGCGGGACGTCGCCGGCCATGCGGTGATTGCGCGAGTTGGAGATCACCGCGCAGCCGCGGTTCGCGTATTCGTCTTCCGCTTCGCCCGCGACGGATGAGTCGAGTCCGGAGAAGAGCAAACGCGATTCGAGCTCGGTGCCGAGCGATTTCACGGTGAGGCCGGCGATGTCGTCGGGCACGAGCGTTTCGAGTCGCCAGTCGGCGGCATCGTGGTACGTCTTGCCGGCGCTGCGATCGGAGGCGACAACTTCGTGAACGCGGAACCACGGATGCCGCGCGAGGAGCTGGATGAAGCGCTGCCCGACGGAGCCGGTGGCGCCGAGAATGGCCACCGGGATGCGTTCGGTGCGGGGCGCGCTCGCGGGTGATTCCGCGGGAAGTGTTGCGGTCATGGATGGGCTCCCTTGCAAGAACTGATTCTATGATCTCGCGATGCTGTCCGTCGAAGAGGCGCAGACCCGGGTCATGGCCGAGATCGCGATCGGTCCCGCCGAGGCGGTGGCGCTCGACGAGGCGCTTGGCCGCGTGCTGCGCGATGACGT
>Ga0196977_1000781_pt1 | contig 14445 bp, 14 predicted proteins | sample S3v_1013CmetaG_FD_148634 | JGI IMG/M metagenome (GOLD analysis project Ga0196977, IMG submission 148634) | Soil microbial communities from Anza Borrego desert, Southern California, United States - S3+v_10-13C | ecosystem: Environmental > Terrestrial > Soil > Desert | place: USA: California...
CGTAAGTCGCTCGCGCCGCCTGCACCGGATCGTCGGCGAAACCGATGCCAAGCAGCCAACAGATCAGGTAGAGCGCGCCGCTGCCGAGATTCGCGATCATCGGTGGCACTTGCAGCCAAACAGACGAACCCTGCCCGGTAAAAAGATCGAACATGTGCCCGCCCATGGCCAAGCCTACGAAGAAGCAAAACCAAATCACGCCACCCATCAATGCCGCCCGGCCCCACTTCTTCAGCATTAGGTGACCGCTGCCGGGAATGAACCAGGCAAGCATGCCCACGAGCCACGCCGAACCCGGTGTCGGTTCGACGTGCTGGACTTGTAACCGTTCCGACTTAACCAAAATTAATCCTCCATCCCCATGATCCCTGTTAACCTTTTACCTCAAACAAGTCGACTCGCAAAGACCTGTCCAGCCTGAGACCGTGTTTTGAGTTCAAGCTTAAGCTTATGGTTGAAGGGCCTCCTAAGGACTGAACTCAAAACACCAAAACTCTTCATCTCTAACTTTAGCCGTCGGCGTAACGACGTCTCACGATTTACCTTAGCTATTCGTAGATCAAAAACGACTCTCGCAACTGCTTGAACTCGAGCAACGGCCTCTTCCACGTCTCGGCAATCGCGTCAAGCTCAACGCCCTGCTCGAACGCCTCGCGGATTTTGTTCGTGCCCGCAATCACGTCGAATGGGTTCTTGTCGTAAACGTATTCGTACGGCGGTTCTTTCCAGCGAAACTCATTCGGGTAAATGTCGTGGATCAGTTTCACCATCGCGACACCTGCAAATACCGGTTCGAACACATTGCGATCCAGGACGTGAATCTGCACGCCGCCACACGTTACCCCAGCATGTTTCTGAAAGGTCGGTTGAAATGCGCACGCTCTGAAAAACACGCCGGGAAGGTTGAGTGCGTTCAGTCGTTCGGCGTAGTCGTCCGGATCGATGTAAGGCGCGCCGATCAATTCAAACGGCCGCGTCGTTCCTCTTCCTTCCGAAACTTGTGTGCCTTCGAAGTGGACCGCGCCCGGGAATACCGTCGCCGAATCAAGCGTCGGCATGTTTGGTGAAGGTAATACCCACGGCGCATCGGTCTCGTCGTGCCAGAACTCTCTCCGCCAGCCATTCATCGGCACGATCTCCAGATCGCAGCCGATGTTGAAGTGTTCGTTGAACATTCGCGCGAGTTCGCCGACCGTCATTCCATGACGCGTGGGCAGCGGAAACTGGCCTACGAATGAAGCGTATTCAGGTTCTAATATGTTTCCCGCGACGCTCACGCCGTTGATGGGGTTAGGACGATCGCAAACCACCACTCTCTTTCCAAAGCGCACGGCCGCTCTCATGCAGTTCGCGAGTGTGTAGACAAACGTGTAGATGCGGCAACCAACGTCCTGCATGTCAAAGACAAGGACGTCCACATCGCGCAGCATCTCTTCGGTCGGTTCTCTCGTTTCGCTGTAGAGTGAATGAACCGGCAGTCCGGTCTTGCGATCCATGCCATGCCCAGTCTCGATCATGTTGTCCTGCACGTCGCCACGGATGCCATGCTGTGGACCGTACAAAGCGCGAAGGTCGATGTCCGGATGCTGGTGGAGAAGATCCGCGGCGTGGCGGAAGCCGTGATCAACGGATGCCTGGTTGCAGATTAGACCAACTCGAGCGCCTCTTAAGTCGACGATTTGGTCTTGAAGTAATCTCTCAAGTCCCAGTTCCACCTGTTGGACCGAATTCTTTGCACTGCCTCTCTCGAGAGTTAAGGTCATACATGAACCTCTCCGTTTATAGAACCGATCCACCGTTCACGCTGATGGTGCTGCCGGTGATGTGATCGGCCCACGCGCTACACAGAAAAACCACCGGGCCGGCGATGTCTTCCGGCGTCGCCACTCGACCTTTAGGGATCTCTTTAAGGATTGATTCAACGCGTGTCTCGTCTGCGAGTGTTTCGCCCGTCATGTCCGTGTCTACCCATCCGGGCGCCACGCAGTTGACGTTAATGCCGAAAGGTCCCAGCTCGGTCGATAACGATTTCATGAACGAGATCTGCGCGCCCTTTGAAGCAGCGTAGTTGGAAACGTTTGCTTCACCTCTCTGGCCCGCCGTGGAGCTTACGATCACGATGCGCCCGGTCTTTTGTCGCTTCATCACGGGAACTGCCGCCCGGCATACTGACCATGTGCCTTTTAGGTTGATGTCGAACGTGCGGTCCCAAAGCTCTTCTGAAATTGATTCGACCGGCGCGCCCTCCCAAATACCAGCGTTACAAATCAGGAAGTCGATACGTCCGAAACGTTCAAGTGTTTCATCAACGAGCTCGTCGGCTTCCGATAATTGTGAAACGTCTGCCTGAATTGCGACTGCGTCCGCGCCATGTTCCCGCGCTCTAGCGACAGTCGCTTTTGCCGCTTGTTCGTCTCGCAAATAATTGACGACAACGCTTGCGCCAAACGAAGAAAGCAGATCGACCACGGCCCTTCCGATGCCGCGCGATCCGCCGGTAACAACAGCTACTTTTCCTGCTAAGCTTAGGCTACCGCCCTGCACTGCGATTCCAGTCCTTCCCGTCGTAGAAGTCCGCTCAGGAGATGGAGACAACAGCGCTCGTTGCTTCCCCAGTTGTTTTCGCCGCTTCCGCCGCTTCCATGATAAAGGCCGCGAACAACCGTTGCGAAATTACATCACGTTCCCAGCCGAGTTCAGGATGCCACTGTACCGCAACTACGAATCGACCGCCGCGTGGATCCTCCACCGCTTCAATAATACCGTCTGTGGACCATGCAGTCGCGATCAGATTCGCGCCCAGTGTTTCAATTGCCTGGTGATGATGACTGTTCACTACCGCGGCTTCAACACCCGCAATGCCCGACAGTCTCGTCTTCTGCGACAAATTTATGCGATGCGACGGCCGATCGCGTGGCGCGCCCTGCTCGTGTTTGACCGCGTCCGGTACCTGCGACGCAAGGTCCTGAATCAGTGTACCGCCGCGCGAAACATTCAACACCTGCATGCCAAAACAGATCGCAAACACCGGGATCTGTTTCCGCTCGGCGGCTTCAATCATTAGTAAATCAGTTTCGTCTTTTATCGGATGCACCGCGCCGAGTTTTGGATGCGGCTGCTGGCCGTAACGCAAAGGATCGACGTCAGAGTCGCTGCCCGGCAACAGAATTCCATCAAGTCCCGCGACAACTGAGTCGATATAATCTGCTTTCGGAATTAAACTTACGTGCACCGGAGCGCCGCCCGCGGCCTCCACGGCTTCGCTGTAATATCGCGAGAGATAAAAGCGATCGGTTGGGAGTTCAATGCGCATCGGAATGCCAATGCGGGGTCGATTGTTCATGTGTCAATCATAACCTATGTCACTTCAAATGCTCGCCTTGACTTACGATCAAACGAGTTCCTATAGTGCTCATACACGCATGCGCAAAGATAGCAATAAGGTGCGCAGCACAACCGTGCTGCTGGTCAGGAAAGACACTCGTGTGGCTCTCGCCGGAGATGGACAGGTCACGCTCGGTGAGACAGTAATGAAAGCCAGTGCCAAGAAGGTACGGCGCCTCTACAACGATCAGATTCTCGCCGGCTTCGCGGGCGCCACGGGCGACGCGTTCGCCCTGTTAACCCGGTTCGAAGCCAAACTCGAACAATATCACGGCAATCTCGAACGCGCCGCGATCGAACTCAGCAAAGAGTGGCGCACCGACAAGATGTTGCGTCAGTTAGAGTCTATGCTGGTCGTCGCGGACAAGAAGGCATCGTTTCTGTTGTCAGGCAATGGCGACGTTATTGCTCCTGACGAGGGCGTGCTCGCGATCGGTTCCGGCGGCTCTTATGCGCTCGCTGCCGCGAAGGCGTTGATCAAACATACGGATCTCTCCGCCCGCGATATCGCGGTGGAAGCGCTGCGTATCGCGGGAGAGATTTGCATTTACTCAAACCAGAACATAGTAGTTGAGGAACTGTAAGCAGTTTTAGGCAAATGGTTATCTATCTGGCTGGAGAAGTTGATGAGGAAGCTCGACTCGACGAAATGTCGCCTCGTCAAATCGTTACTGAACTCGACAAGCACGTTGTCGGTCAACGCAACGCCAAACGTGCGGTAGCGATCGCGCTGAGAAATCGCGTGCGACGACAAAAGCTGCCGCCTGAAATGGCGGTCGACGTGATGCCGAAGAACATCATCATGATCGGCTCAACCGGCGTCGGCAAAACCGAGATCGCACGCCGGCTCGCGCGCATGTCCAACTCGCCGTTTCTGAAAGTCGAGGCCTCGAAGTTTACGGAAGTTGGTTATGTCGGTCGCGACGTCGAGAGCATGATCCGCGATTTGACGGAGATCTCCGTCGAGATGACGCGCCAGGAAAAGAGCGAAGAGGTCGCTGAGAAAGCCGAGCTCAACGTCGAAGAACGCATTCTCGATCTGCTGTTGCCGCCGCCGCGTGCGAATGCCGGCTACTTCGATTTCGATGCCGACACGAACGAGGAGCGATCGACCGATCTCGACAGTCCCGCACGTGACGAGCAGTTTCAACGCACACGCGAAAAACTCCGCACTCAACTTCGCAGCGGCAAACTCGACAATCGACTCGTCGAGTTAGAAGTCCGGGAAAAAAGTTTTCCAGTAATCGAACTGGCTGGTCCACAAGGTGTCGAAGAGATGGGCATCAACATGAAAGACATGTTGGGCAACCTGTTTCAGGGACGCTCCAAACGGCGCAAGATGCGCGTCGACGAGGCAATGGAGTACCTGATGCAGGAAGAAGAAGAGCGCCTCATCGACATGGACCAGGTCGCGCGCGCCGCGATCGAGCGAGTCGAGAGTTCGGGCATCATTTTCCTCGACGAGATCGACAAGATCGCGGGACGTGAATCAGGTCATGGTCCGGATGTCTCGCGCGAAGGCGTGCAACGCGATATCCTGCCCATCGTCGAAGGCACGACCGTCAACACGCGGTATGGAATGGTGCGCACGGATCACATTCTCTTCGTCGCCGCCGGCGCGTTTCACGTTTCAAAACCTTCCGATCTGATTCCGGAGTTGCAGGGACGTTTTCCGATTCGCGTCGAACTGGAGTCGCTGACGATTGAAGACTTCAAACGCATTCTTACCGAGCCGCGCAACGCGCTGATCAAGCAGTACCAGGCCATGATGGAAACTGAAGGTGTGTCGATCGAGTTTACGACCGATGCGATCGATTCGATTGCCAACTTCGCGGCGCAGGTGAACCAGCAAACAGAAAACATCGGTGCACGGCGGCTTCAGACCATCATGGAGAAACTGCTTGAAGACATCAGTTTCGAAGGACCGGACCTCGAGCCGAAGAGCCAGCGGATTGATGCGCGTTACGTAGAAAACATGCTCTCTAATACTGTTAAGGACCAGGATCTCAGTCGTTACATCTTGTGAGTCTGTGTGCCTGTTCTGTGATCTCACCTAAGAACGTTTCAATTCTCTTAGTGGTTGTCGTTTGCTTTGCCGCACTCGGTTGCGGTAAACGGCGGCCTCCCTTACCTCCGGTCGAGCGCGTGCAACAGCGCACCGAATTGCTTTCCGGTGCACAGCAAGGCAACGAAGTAATCCTCAATTGGCCCGCGCCGCAACGCAACGCTCCCGATTCAAGCGTGCAGAGCATTCGTCGTATCGACGTCTATCGTCTGGCCGAAAAACCCGGAACGCCGTTGGGGCTCACGGAAGACGAGTTCGCCGCGCGCGCGACGCTCGTCGGCTCGGTTACTTCCGAACAGATCCAAACCGCGGGCGACACGCTGACCTATCGCGATGCACTCGAACTGGCAGGCCAGCCGACACGTTTGCGCTACGCGCTTCGTTACGTGAATGCTTCAGGGCAACGCGCGGCGTTCTCAAATTTTCTCGTTATCGAACCGGCTGCACGCATCGCGCAACCTCCGACAGTGGCTGCGCCGGCGCAGATCGCCGAAGACGCAATCACGCTCACGTGGACGCCGCCGGCGGCAAACATCGACGGCTCTACGCCGGTGAATCTGCTCGGGTACAACGTCTATCGCATCGACGAATCGCAGAGTGATCTGAGTCAAACGCCGATCAATTCCGAGCTGATTTCCGGCACGACTTACGCCGATCGAACCTTCAGGTTTGGGAATGACTATCGCTATCTCGTTCGTTCGGTTTCGCTGGGCACTGGCGGCGCGCAGGTTGAGAGTCTTAATTCAAACGCGGTGCCCGCTCAGCCGCGCGACGTTTTTGCTCCCGCGCCACCTGAGCGTCCGAGCATCGCGCCCGATCCGTCATTCGGACGTCTCGCTATTTTCTTCGCGGCGAATAAAGAGACGGACATCGCCGGTTACAACATCTACCGCTCGACCGATCCGAATCTGCCCAAACAGAGTTGGACCAGGCTGAACCAGGACTTGTTGACCCGCACGAACTTCCGCGACGAGAAGGTCGAGTCGGGAAAGACCTATTACTATTACATCGTCGCAGTGGACAATGCGGGAAATGTCAGCCCGCCATCAGAAGTTGCGTCAGAAACAGTTCCGTAGGTGTTTATGAAAATCGCTCGTATTTCACATCCTAGTTTGGGGGCGCCACGTTTTGCATCGGTCCTTGGTTCCGGCGTGTCGCCGTTTGCGGCCGACTACAATTTCGAGCCGGTCGAATCGCAGCAAACTACAACAACACTCCCGCTGAAGGACGTAAGACTACTCGCGCCCGTTGCGCCTTCGAAGATCGTCTGCGTTGGCAGAAACTATCGCGAGCACGCTGCAGAACTCGGCAACAAAATGCCTGACGAGCCGCTGTTGTTTTTGAAAGCGCCGTCGGCGGTGATCGCTTCGGAGGAAAGAATCGAGTTGCCCCCTGTTTCGCAGCAGGTCGAACACGAGGGCGAGTTGGGCGTGGTGATTGGGCGGATTGCGAAACAGATAGCCGCGGATGAGGATCCTTTGGAATATGTGTGTGGGTATACGTGCGTGAACGACGTCACTGCGCGCGATCTGCAACGCAAAGACGTGCAGTTCACGCGCGGTAAATCTTTCGACACTTTCTGCCCCGTCGGTCCGTGGATCGAAACCGAACTCGATCCTGCGAATGCCACCGTTACTACGCGTCTTAACAGTGAAATAAAACAGCAAGGCAACACCGCCGACATGGCGTTTCCTGTAGCCTTTCTTATTCGGTACATCTCTGAGATCATGACGTTGTATCCCGGCGATCTGATTGCCACCGGAACGCCCGCCGGCGTTTCAAAGATGAAGGACGGCGATACGGTTGAGGTGGAGGTCGCGGGAATTGGGGTTCTGCGGAACCAGGTTGTTAACGGAACTTAATCAGGAGTTATGTGATGAAATTTTTTCTTGATACGGCGAACCTCAACGAGATACGCGAGGGCAACGATCTCGGTCTGTGCGACGGTGTCACGACCAATCCATCGCTCGTTGCGAAAGAAGGCAACGTCGATTTTAAACAACACGTCGCCGCGATCTGCGAAATCGTGAAAGGACCGGTGTCCGCGGAAGTCACGAGTCAGGACTTGGACGGAATGATTCGCGAAGGTGTCGAGTATTCGAAAATTGCTCCCAACGTGGTCGTCAAGTGTCCGCTCACGCGTGACGGTTTGAAAGCCACGCGTCGTTTGTCTGACGACGGCATTCGCGTCAACGTCACACTCTGCTTTTCACCGGCGCAGGCGATCCTGGCGGCGAAAGCGGGCGCTTCGTTTATCAGTCCATTCCTCGGCCGTCTCGACGATATAGGTGAGAACGGATTAAACCTGCTGCAAGCGATCGTCGAGATTTATTCAAACTACCCATGGAAAACTGAAGTGCTGGCGGCGAGTCTGCGCCATCCGATTCACGTGATCGAAGCCGCGCGGATGGGCGCTGACATTGCAACGATGCCATTCAAGGTTATCGAGCAGTTGTTCAATCACCCCTTGACTGAGAAGGGACAAGCCCAATTTCTGGCTGACTGGGCGAAGAGTGGAAGAAAATAAGCTGACGCCTCTGGAAACAAAGGCCATTGTCGTTCGCGTGTTGAAAAGTGACGGTCGTGAACGCCGGCGTTGGGCGGCGCGGGTCGTCGAACGAGTTGGTCCATTGATTGTTTTGGACGCGGTCTTTGACGAGGAGATCCATCACGATCTCCTCGGCACGATCGCCTTAGGGACTGTCAGCAAGGAATACTACTGGCTCGATCGCTGGTACAACGTATTTCGCTTTAGCGATCGGTTTTATTGTAACGTAACCGAGCCGCCCGCTTTTGACGGTTCTATTCTCACTTACGTTGATCTTGATATTGATGTCCTGGTCGAGTCAGACTTCTCCTACAAGATTCTCGACCTCGAAGATTTCGAAACTGCTCAGTACCCCGCGGAGGTTCAGCACAACGCGCGGCAGGCTCTTGAAGAACTGACCAGTTTGGTTGAAACGAGATCGTTTCCATTTGATGAGTAAACAACAACCAAAACCATCCAAATCACGACTGGAGACACTGGGCGAACGCAGCGAGCAGGCGGAACAAGGCGGCGGCGCAGCGCGCGTCGAGAAGCAACACGCGGCTGGGAAGATGACGGCCCGCGAGCGGATCGAATTTCTGCTCGACGAAGGCTCGTTCGAAGAGTTTGACAAACTCGTCGTGCACCGTTCGCGCGACTTCGGGCTCGACAAACAGATCTATCCCGGCGACGGCGTGGTAACTGGCCACGGTTTGATCGATGGACGAAACGTCTTTGTGTTCGCACAGGACTTCACGGTGTTCGGCGGTTCCCTTTCCGAAACGCACGCGGAGAAGATCTGCAAAGTGATGGACCTCGCGATGAAGGTCGGCGCGCCGATCATTGGTTTGAACGATTCGGGCGGCGCGCGCATTCAGGAAGGCGTTGTGAGTCTAGGTGGATATGCCGACATCTTCCTGCGCAATACGCTCGCGAGCGGAGTCGTGCCGCAGATCAGTTGCATCATGGGACCATGCGCCGGTGGCGCGGTTTACAGTCCCGCGATCACGGATTTCAACGTGATGGTGAAGGACACGTCCTACATGTTCATTACTGGACCGGACGTGATCAAGACCGTCACGCATGAGGAAGTCACGAAGGAAGCACTCGGCGGCGCGTTAACGCACAATTCGGTTTCCGGCGTCGCGCATTTTGCTGCGGACTCCGACGAACACGCTTTACGGATTGTGCGCGAGTTGTTGTCGTTTATGCCGTCGAACAACATGGAAGATCCGCCTGCGATCGTGGCGAACGATCCGATCGATCGCACTGAGCCGAAGTTAAACGAGATCGTTCCGGAAGCGTCGAACCAGCCGTACGACATTCGCGAAGTGATTAATGCGGTGGTTGACGATGGATACTTTTTCGAAGTGCAGGAACTGTTTGCGCCGAATCTCTGTGTCGGGTTTGCGCGACTTGGTGGACGCGCGGTCGGCATCGTTGCTAATCAGCCTGCATACCTCGCGGGCGTGTTGGATATCGCGGCGTCGGTCAAGGGCGCGCGGTTCGTGCGCTTCTGCGATTGCTTCAACATTCCCCTCGTGACGTTTGAAGACGTGCCGGGTTTTCTGCCGGGAGTTTCGCAGGAACACGGCGGCATCATCACGCACGGCGCGAAACTTCTGTACGCGTTTGCTGAAGCGACCGTGCCAAAGGTGACAGTGATCACACGCAAAGCTTACGGCGGCGCTTATTGCGTCATGGCGTCAAAACACATCAGGACCGACGTTAATTTCGCGTGGCCTTCCGCGGAGATTGCGGTGATGGGCGCTGAAGGCGCTGTCGGGATCCTTTATCGCCGTGAGTTGAGCGAAGCGCAGGACAAAGAGGCCGCGCGCAAAGCGCGAGTCACAGAGTTCGAAGATAAATTTGCGAATCCTTACATCGCGGCGCAAAGAGGCTTTGTCGACGAAGTGATCGAACCCGCTTTGACACGCCCAAAACTCATCCGCGCCTTGTCGCTGCTGGAAAACAAGCGCGACACAAACCCGCCTCGCAAACACGGAAACATCCCACTCTAAAGTAGCGCCGTCAAACCGAGCGCCGTGTAACCTGGGACCGCAGGCGTCTCGCCTGCATCACTCCCGAAACACGCTGCCGCAGTAATGCAGGCGAGACGCCTGCGGTCCCAGGAAAACGACGTCCTTTGTTGAGTTGCTCTTTTGATTTTACTCGCGTTCGGCAGGCTCGAAAGAGATTAAATGAGCGATAGGATCGAAAGTGATCTTGAACGGAAACAGCGCCCTGCGCCCGAGAATGTTTGGTGTGCCCGGCGCCACGCCGCTCAACACATCGGAAGGAACTCCGTTAAGAACTAACGCGCCAATACTGACCCGCTGCGGCTCTATCTCCTGCGACTGAACTCGACCGCCGCCCAGGTCGTGCCGGTTCTCAACTTCCGCATGACTCCGGTCGCCAATCACTCGCCCGTCCGTTAGGGCCAAACCAAATCCGGAGCCCGTGTCGATGAGCGCCAGACGTCCATCGCCGAGTCGAACAAACGGGCGATCGTTACCCGCCTCACGCACCCAGCGAACGACCGCGCCGTCACGTGGCACTCGATTCAGCCGCACCCCTTGCGACTTCGGATCAAAAACACGCAACTCGCGGTTCGGTAAATCAACGGAATACCCGAGCGGACTGAAAACGTCGGTCGGATCGAGTATGCCGTCGATTGAACCCGGAAGAGTGGTGACGACAGCCGCCACGGCTTTGGTAGTGATTCGATTACTCGGCGTACCGAGGGCTAACCCGGAGAGTCTTGCTTCCTGACTTGCAGCGATAGGTGAAGTGCTAAGTCCGCCGACCAGCGGCCGCCGCGACTTATTCACCTGCAAACGTGCTCGGTCAACTACGTTTCGCGTGATGAGCGAAACACCCGCGCCGGTGTCGACTGCCAACGTAAACGGCCCGGCGCCGTTGATCCACGCTGTAGTCGTTAATCCGTTGCGCTCGTCATGCAACCTGACCGGCGCTACGTAGCCGCTGGACTCTGGACCCAAGGCCTGCTGCAAACGTTGATGGGCGATTCCTCCATCAGGAACCGCCCATACAACTGTTGCAACACTCAGAGTGATTAGAGCGATAGCAAGTTTAACTTTGCTCACGACCCCGAACTCCTGCTAAACGATTAGTAGTTCCGGTTGCGTTTGCGCAGCTTGTACGTCCACAACGCGGAGCCACCGCCGCCGCCGAGCGCACCAATCGCCGCGCCCTTCTTGCCACCGATCAATCCACCGATAGCAGCACCGGCACCCGCGCCCATCGCTACCGTCAGTTTGTCGCGGTGCTTATCCCAAAAGCTTCGCTTCTTCGGCTGATAGTCGTAGTAGACGCGCGAAGATGAAGCTCTTGATCCCGAGTTGCGATACACGACGCGAGTCGGCGATCGCTTGGTTGCAGTCGTGCTGACCGCACGGCTTTCCGTCTCTGAAGCGGCTGCGAAACCATCTGCAAAACCGGATTTGTAAGCTGTCTGTTCACCGGCAGTGTTGAACTGCGCCGGCATCAATTCGTTATTCGCCTGCTGATCTGCAGTCGGAGCGGCAGTTGTTTGCGCGGCTGTCGCCGTTTCCGCTGAAGCCGGCTGGCTCTGGTGCATCACCAACGCGCCGACAGAGCCACCGATGAGTGCCGCGATCAGGGCAACTGGAAGAAGTTTGTTTGTCATAATCATCGCTCTGTTCTCCTTGAAAAATATCCAAGTGCTACAAGCACACGGCACCATGTGGCAAGACCTATTCCAATATTGCCGGGGAAAGAGTTCTGATGAGGATTCTAAACAGTTAGCCCAAGAAAAATGGGCTTCGCAAGGAATTTGCAAGCGAAGCCCAACGGTGCTGAAGTTTTTGGTTTGAGTAGCTGTACCCGATATCGAATTTGTGTACTCGATATGGGTAACGCTGTTTAAGCAGCCTTTGCGGCGGCCTTATCTTTCAGTAGCTCGAGCGCTTTCTTGAGCTGAACATCCTCGGCCGCTGGTTTCGGCGCGGGCGCGGGTGCGGCCTTTTCTTTTTCAGCTCCCGGCTCGGATTTCTGAATCTCATCGTCGTCGTTGCCGGTCAGTTCATCCGGATCGACAGCATCCACGACTTCCTGGCTCTTGACCTCGACCGACGGTGCGACTCCGGACTTTGCGCGGTCTTCACCGAGGAACGTCTTGCCGCTGGCTGTCGCCCACTTCACCGTGGTCAACAAGAGACCGTCGCCGCCGCGCAACTGGAAGAGTTGCTGTTCGGTTCCAGCGCCAAAGCTTTTTTCTCCAACGACCTGTCCGCGGTTGCGCTCGAGTAGTGCTGAAGCAACAACTTCCGCTGCTCCTGCCGTACCGGTATTAATGAGAGCCACGACCGGACCGTTGAAAATCGTTTCCTTGGGATCGGCATTAAAGGTCTTCAAAGCCTTTCCTTCACGACCGATCGTTTCCGCGAGGACACCGTCTTTAACAAATAGATTCGCTACGGAGGCGGCTTCGTTCAAAGAACCACCGGCAGTGTCGCGCAGGTCGACAACGACCTTTTGCGCGCCCTGCTTAACGAGATCCTGTAAACGAGTGCGCACTTCAGCGGCATCGCCGTCGCCAAAACTGTTGATTCTCAGGATACCAATCCGACCTGCCTCCATGCGGCCTTCGGCCGCGGGCGCGCGTGACGTGCCACGCTTCACCGTGATCGTTAACGGGCTCGAATTAGCACGCAGTACGCGAAGTTTTACTTCGCTGCCGGGCGCGCCGTTGAGCAATTGTTTGGCGTCGTAGAGCGAGATGTCGCGAGTGGCTTTGTTATCGATGTATTCGATAATGTCGCCGGCGTTCAAACCTGCCTGGTCCGCAGGCGAGCCTTTCATCGGCGCAACGATATAGAGATAGGACGCGACCTGCGAGAGCTCAGCGCCGATGCCGGCCTGGTTGTTCTTGTTTCCGGCGTTGTATTCGCGAACTTGCTCGGGCGTCAGATACGTGGAGTATGGATCGAGTCCATAAGCGAGGCCGCGGAGGGCGCCGGCTCGAACTTTATCCATATTTGGCTCATCTACGTAATCGTTGTAAATGTGCTGCAACACACTTTCGAAGATCCGCAGTTGTGCGTTTGGATCGTTTGCCGGTTGCTGTGCGCTGGTAGAAATCCAACCACCGACAACCGTATATAACGTGAGTGTCGCTGACAGCAGGATCAGGATGAACTTGGTACGAAATGACATCTACTTACCTCGTGGATTACGTTTAGAGCCAAAGATCGGGAACGCGAATCGTATGATACAGGCAGCATGAACCATCATCAAGCACTCTCAAAACCGACGGGGCCCGTGTTAGCGCTGGATTTGGGCGATAAACTCGTGGGAGCCGCTGTGTCGGATGACAGGCTCGTCACGATCAAACGGCTCGCACCACTCAAGCGCTCGAATTGGAAGAGACTGCTTCAGGATGTCGTGACTTTGATCCAGCGCTATGACGCGCAAACCGTAGTCATTGGTTTGCCGTTACGACTCGATGGATCTTCCGGCGAGGCAGCGGAAAAGGCCCGGCAGGTCGCTGTTAATCTTGCACGGTCCATCCAACAACCCGTCTACCTGCAGGATGAACGCTTGACTTCCTTCGAAGCGATGGCGAATTTAAAGGCCGAAGGGTACAAGCCCGGCGAGATACCAGCGCTGATCGACGGCGAAGCCGCGGCAATGATCCTTCGCGATTTTATTCAGACAGATCAAGAAAGAGTCCCAGTCACCCCCAGTTCACGATGAAAAAACTAATACTTCTGGTCCTGGCAGTAATCCTGTTGGCAGGCGCGGCTGCCGGAGCGTGGGTTTACAAGGATCTGCACGCGCCAGTCAGTCACAACAAGACCGGCCAGTACATCGAAATTCCCAAAGGCTCTTCCCCTTCGGCCATCATCAAGAAGCTGACGGCTGAGGGCGTGCTCAAACACGAGTTGCCGTTGAAGCTCTACCTTAAGACCAGCGGCAAAGGTGCGACGTTGCGAGCCGGCGAGTACGACTTCCCTTCGCCTATCTCGCCGCTCGATGTCCTCGCGAAGTTGCAACAGGGCGAACGTCGTCTTAATCGAATCACTATTATCGAGGGCTGGACGCGTTGGGACATTGCGAAGGCGATGGTCCAAGTGCCCGAGTTGCACCTCGACAGTGAAGCTCAAGCATTAGCTTTAATGGATAACGTGAGCCTGATCGGTGACCTCGATCCGAAAGCGACGAATCTCGAAGGTTATCTCTTTCCTGATACCTATGAGTTTTCACCTGAAACGACGCCGGCGGAGCTGGTGGAGATGATGGTGAAGCGTTTTCGCAACGTTTGGAAACCGGATTCGACCGAGCGCGCGCGGAGTTTAGGTATGACGCCGCGGGAGATAGTCACCACCGCTTCCATCATCGAGACTGAAGCGAAGCTTGACGAAGAGCGGCCGCTGGTCGCATCGGTAATTTACAACCGCCTCCAAAAAAATATTCCCCTCGCGGT
>Ga0196977_1000783_pt1 | contig 14421 bp, 7 predicted proteins | sample S3v_1013CmetaG_FD_148634 | JGI IMG/M metagenome (GOLD analysis project Ga0196977, IMG submission 148634) | Soil microbial communities from Anza Borrego desert, Southern California, United States - S3+v_10-13C | ecosystem: Environmental > Terrestrial > Soil > Desert | place: USA: California...
GAGCTTGGCCGCCTTGAGGCTCTTCATCAGCGCGTCGACGATCTCCCGGCCCGTCGCCAGGCAGATGTACTCGCCCTTGCCCGCCGCAGACCGGTCGGTGTCCGGCACCTCGATCACGCGCCGGACGAGCGTGGACGCGTCGCGCCCCAGTTGCTCGGTCAGCATCGCGTCCGCCAGCACGTCGATCGGCATGCCCTCCTGGCGCGGCAGCTGGGCGTGCTTGCAGAACGTGAGCGCCGACGGGATCGCGCAGATCGCCCGCCGTCCCTTGAGCGGCAGCGAGCCGATGAGCCCCGGCAGCGCCTCGAACTGGAAATCGAGCCTGCGCTTGACGTTCGCGAGCAGGTTCTCAGGCGTCGGCACGCACCCCGCGGCGATCAGCTCCGGGGTCTCCTCCTCGGTGATCTGGAGCACCTTGAGCGACGACGCGCCGAAGTCCACCGCCACCGGGGCGCTCTGGTGACGCGGGAGCCCCACGTTCCCCACCCGCTTGAAGTTGAGCAATCCCATGGTTCGACCACCCCTCCGGAGGCGTGCGTGGATCTCGGGACAGTCCACCGCTGGCCTCATCGACGAGAGGGGCGCTCAGGTTGAGGGCTCGCCACAGTGCGCGTCGGGATCTTTCCTCCCACGTCGCCCACGCGGCATTCCGCTCCCGGACCGCCCCGCTTGCGCAGACGGCGCACACGTCACGGCCGCGCCAACCGGCCGCGCCCCCCTAGACGGCGCGCGCGACCCGTTCGAGCACGGCCAACGCCCCGGGCAAATCCCAGGCCTGGCGCTCGCGCGCCCCGGTCCGGTTGCTGATCACCCGCACGCAGGCGAAGGGAAGCCCAAGCCTGAGCGCCACCAGCCCCGCGGCCGCGCTCTCCATATCTTCCGCGAGCGCCCCGGTCCGCCCCGCGATCTCGGCGGCGCGCTCGTCGGTGCCGGCGCACGTCGAAATCGTCGCCGCGCCCCCTATCCGGTCGGCGAGCGGGCCCAGCGCCGCCACCCACGCCGGGTCCGCGGGAAACCGCTCGCCGAAGGGCGCCAGGGCCGGGAAGCCCACCTCCGATTGCGCGAGAAACCCGCCGGGGACCCCCACCCCCTCATCGGCGAGCACGCACGAATCCGCGACCAGGACGTCCCCGACCTCCAGACCGCTCCCGGGCAGGGCGCCCGAGACCCCGATGCTCACCACCCCCGAATCGCCCGCGACGAGCGCCCTCGCAAGCCCGCCCGCGGCGTTCGCCTTGCCCACCCCGGTCAGAACCAGCGAGAGCCGGTCGTTCAGATCGACGCGGGCCCATTCCATCCCCGGGGCCGAGCCCCGCCCGCCGACCCCCCGCGCGACGGCCTCGGCCTCGCGCCGCGCCGCCACGCTCAGCACCACCCGGCCGCCGGCGCGTACCCGATCCAGGAGAAGATGAGGGGGCGCGATGCGTGGGTCTCCCGGAGGGGCCGGCGGATCATCCGACGCAAAACCCTACCATGGCCCCGGTGCAAGCTCACGTACAGAAGGCCTGGCGCACATGATGGAACCCGAACGCCCCGCGAGCAATTCGTCGACGGCCCGGCGCCGGCGGAGGCGCCGGCGGGGGCTGCTCGGGGTGGTGGTGCTGGCCATCGCGCTGGCGTTGCCCCTGCTGCTGACTCGCTCTCCCCTGACCAAGCGGCTCGTGCTGCCCGCGCTGGAGTCGGAGCTCGGAGCCCGCGTCACCGCCGCCCGGGTGGTGATCGAGCCCGACGCGACCATCGTGGTCACCGATCTGCGGATCCTGGCGCGGGGGCTCCCCGGGCCCGCGGGGGAGATCCTCGGCGCCGAGCGGGCGGAGATCCGGACAACCTGGGGCTCCCTGCTGTCGGGCTCGGCGCTGGTGCGCGAGATGACCTTCGTCCGCCCGCGGCTGCGGGTCAGCCGCGACGCGGCGACCGGGGCGATCAATCTCAGCGAGATCGAGCCGCCGGTCTCGGACGAGGCGTCCATGCAGCCGCTGCCCCTGATCGTGGTGCGCGACGGCGCGATCGAGCTCGGAGAGCACCTGGGCGAGCGGTACGACCTGCTCCGCACCCTGCGCGTCGAGGGCTCGCTCCGCCCGACGCCGGATCCCGAGCACCTCGGCTACATGGTGAGCTTCGCCGAGGGCGACGTTTCGGACCAGGACGGCGAGGGCCTTGCGCTCATGGGCCGGGTGACGCCCGACGGCGTGACGCTCACCCTCGAGGGCCTGCTGCTCAGCGAGTGGCGCCCGGAGAACATCCCCACCGAATACCGGGAAGTCTTCGAGGTCATGGGGATCGAAGGGGCCGTCCCGCGCAGCGCGATGAGCTTCTCTCCCGAGGGGGCCACGCTGTTCCGCATCGAGCTGGACGGCGTCTCGCTCAACCTGCCCTTCGACGCGCAGGGGCGCCCGGCCGAGCCCGGGAACCTCGTCCGCCTGCGGGACGTGACCGGGATCGTCGAGGTGAGCGACCAGGGCGCCGACGCGAAGCTCACAGGCACGCTCGGCGACCTGCCCTCGTCGGTCCATCTCGTCTACCGCGGGCTGCGCGCCGACTCCCCCTTCCGCTGCGACATCACCACCGCCGGCTTTCAGCTCAGGAGCAACCCCGAGCTGCTGCCGCTGGCGCCCGGCATCGTCGTCCGGCGCTTGGCCGACTTCTCGAATCCGACCGCGACCGTGGACGCCTCCATCACGGTCGAGCGCGGCGAGCCGACGCCCGAAGGGCCGGGCGCGATCCAGGTCCGCGGCGAGATGGCGTTCCGCGACGGAACGGCCGCCTTCCGCGACTTCCCCTACGCGTTCCACGACATGGAGGGCCTGGCCACCTTCGACGAGCGGAAGATCGAGATCGTCCGGGTCACCGCTCGCGCGGATTCCGGCGCCGTCCTGAGCGCGCACGGCACCATCGCGCCCCCGCTCCCGGGCGCCGCCGTCGACATCAAGGTCCACGTGGAGAACCTGCCGATCGACGACACGCTGCTCGCGGCGATGGGCGAGCAGCGCCGCAGGATCGTGCAGTCGGTCTTCAGCCGCGAGCGGTACGAGAGGCTGCTCGAGCGCGGCTTCGTGCGCCGCCCCGGGAGCGAGCCGCGCGAGCCCGGCGGCCCGCCGGAGTTCGAACTCGGCGGCCCCGCGGTGGTCGACATCCACGTCGTGCGCGCCGAGGGTGCGCACACCGGATACAACGAGGTCGTGGAGGTCTTCCTGGAGGAGGCCGGCGTCGTCGCCCAGCCGTTCCCCCTCCCGATCGTGGCGCGAAACGTGAAAATCGAGATCGGCGGCGACGAGGCCCGGGTCGTGCGCGGCGAGTTCTCCGGCCTGGGCGGCGGGAGCGCCGCGCTCACCGGCTCGGTCGATCTCAAGGCCCCGGATGAGCGCGGCATCAAGCTCTCGATCGACGCCAAGCAGATCCCCACGGACGAGCTGCTCCTGGCCGCCCTCCCCGGCGGGCTCGACAGCGAGCCGCAGCCGCACGCGCCGAGCGCCGTGCTGCGCCGGCTCGGCGTGCGGGGCCTGCTCGATTGCGCGGCGGAGGTCGGCGCGCGCGAGACCGGCGAGCTCGGCTACGACATCCGAGTCGGCTTCGCCGGCCTGCGGGCGCGGCCGGCGCATCTCGCTGGCGACGACGCCTCCCCCGTCTCGCTGCGGGGAGCGGAGGGCGAGCTGCTCGTGAGCGAACGCGCCCTCTCGCTCCGGCTGGATGCCCGAGTCGCCGGCGCGGACGCGGACCCGATCCCCGGGAGCGCCGAGAGCCGGCTGACCGTCGAGGCTGAGATGACCACCTCGGGCGAGGAACGGGCCCTCCGCGCCGATGTCGCCGCCACCCTCGCCGACGTCGGCCTGGCGGTCGAAGACCTCGTTGGAGTCGTCGCGCCGGACATGGCCGCGCGCCTGGGTGAGCTCAGGCGCGAGATGCGTCCTTCGGGAGGCGTGGAGCTGCGCACGCACGCCGAGGGCGTGCTCGGCGACGAGCCGGCGCTCTCGCGCCTCGACGTGGCGGTGCTCGCCTGCCGCGACCTGGAGTTCGAGACCGAGCCCGGGCGCCTGCGCGTGGCGAGCCGTGCCGGCACGCTGGGCCTCTCGGCGCTGCGGCCCGACACCGTGCAATTCGACGGGTTCGAGGCCGAGCTGTCGCTGGGCGGCGAGGCGCCGACGCTCGCGACGCTCTCTGGCGCGTACCCCGTGGGCCGCCCGTGGCGACAAGGCGACGACCTCGCGCTCGGGCTGCGCGGAGCCCGTCTCGACGCCGCCCTCGTCCGGCGCAGCATGGAATCCTCGCTGCCCCGCAGCCTCGCGGCGGCCATGGAGAAGGCGGACGTGCAGGGTGTGTTCGACGCCGACGTGCGGATCCTCGGGCTCGACGGAAAGCCCAAGCCCAGGGTCACCGGCGAGCTCCGACCGGAGCGGTGCGCCCTCACGCTGCGCGGCCAGCGCATCACGATGTCGTCGATGGAGGGCGGCATCCTTCTCGACGAGACCGGCGGCTCGCTCGAGGGCTTCAGCGCCGAGGGCCAGGGCTGGCGGGCCCGCGTCGGCGGCACCTGGGTCGCCGTGGCCGACGGCGCCATGCTCCTGAACGGCACGATCTCCGGGGCGAGCGAGCAGGGCCTCACGCCCGAGGTCCGCGCACTGCTGCCCGAAGGCCTGCGCGGTGCGCTTGAGGCGGTCTCCATCAGCGCCGGTGGACCGATCTCCGCCGAGGGCCTCTCGATCCGCCTGTCGCTCGACGAGCAGCGCGGCTCGGCCTACCGCACCGCCGGGCGCGTCGTGTTCGAGGGCGCGAGCGCCGAGGCCGGCGTGGAGATCCAGAACGCCTCCGGCTACCTCGACTTCGAGGCCGAGAGCGTGCCCGGGAGCGACCTGGGCAACTTCGGCGTCGGCGTGATCCTGGACCGCTTCAGGGCCGCGGGAATCAACCTGCGCGACGGGGCGATGCGCATCGCGAGCGACCCGCGCGCCAGGATCGTGACCGTGCCGGTGATCGTCGCCGACGCCTACGGGGGCCGGCTTTCCGGCTCCGTCGCCGTGAGCCTGCACGATGCGAGCCCGCCCACCTACGAGGCCGACCTGCGCCTGAGCGGCGCGCCCCTCGGCGAGCTCCTCGCCGACTGGGAGCACGCCGCGGGAATCGAGCGCGCCGCCGCGGAGAACGAGCGCCCGCCGCAGCGCCCGCGCGCCGAGTCCCGCGGCATGGTCGATGCGGGGCTCCGCCTCACCGGCGTCGCCGGCGAGAACGGCACCCGGCGCGGGCGCGGCACGATCCACGTCGGCGGCGGCGAGGACACCGAGGTGCTCCGCCTCCCCCTGCTGCTCCCGCTCATCCAGGTGAGCAATCTCCAGATCCCGCAGAACGATCGCCTCGACTTCGGCGAGGCCGTCTTCTTCCTCGAGGGCGACCACGTCGTCTTCGAGCGCGTCGGCGTCTTCGCCGAGAGCGTCGAGATCTTCGGGTTCGGGCAGATGGACCTGCCCGGCATGAACCTCGACCTCCGCTTCAACTCCCGCGCCACCAACCGCCTGCCGCTGGTCAGCAAGCTCGTCGAGAACTTCCGCAACGAGCTCATCACGACCAGGGTCACCGGCGCCGTCGCCGATCCCGACATCTCCGTCGTGCAGTTCTCCCGCACGCGCCGCCTCGTCTCCGCGGCGACCGGACGCGAGCTGAGCCCCGAGGAGCAGCGCATGCTCGAGATCGAGCGCCTCAGCCGCGAATCGGCCCAGCGCGAACGCCGCGTAGGACGCTCCGGGAGCGCCGGGCAGAGCTCCACCCCGGCCGGCGGCGACTGAACGCCCTTTCATCCCGTGATCACGCGGCATTCGTGCGCTCCGGCCACGATGCCGATATCGCCAGCCCATCGCCGGCAGCGCCGCCGCCATCGGGCGGCGGCCGGCTCGCGGCTGCAAGGAGCTCGCCATGAAGCCCACCCTCAAGCCCCTCGACGAGCAGGTCGTCGTGATCACCGGCGCCTCGAGCGGGATCGGCCTGGCCACCGCCGAAGCCGCGGCGGCGAAGGGGGCCAGGGTCGTCCTCGCCGCGCGCAGCGTGCACGCCCTGCGGGAGATCGCCGAGCGCATCAACGCCTCCGGCGGCGAGGCGGTCGCCGTCGAGTGCGACGTGGCCGACCGCGCCGACGTCGAGCGAGTCGCCCAGGCCGCGATCGAGCGCTTCGGGCGCATCGACACCTGGGTGAACAACGCCGGCGTCTCGATCTACGGGCGCCTCGAAGAGGCCGGCGAGGCCGACAGCAGGCGCGTCTTCGACACCAACTTCTGGGGTGTCTACAACGGCTCGCTCGCCGCCCTGCCGCACCTCAGAGCGAGCGGCGGTGCGCTCATCAATGTCGGGAGCGAGGTCTCCGAGGCGATCGTCCCACTCCAGGGCATCTACTCGGCCTCCAAGCACGCGGTGAAGGGCTTCACCGACGCGCTCCGCGTGGAGGTCGAGGAGATCGACGGCGCGCCTGTCGCGATCACGCTCATCCAGCCCACCGCGACCGACACCCCCTTCCCGCAGCACGCCCGCAACTACATGGACCGCGAGCCGAAGCTGCCCGACCCCATGATCGAGCCCGAGCGCGTCGCCGAGGCGATCCTCCACGCCGCCACGCACCACACCCGCGACAAGCGCGTCGGCGCGATGTCCAAGATCAATACCGCGACGGCGAAGATCGCCCCCGGGCTCGGCGACAAGATGGCCGCCAAGCAGGCCGACCGCCAGCAGCTCGACGAGCCGGCCCACGACCGCGAGGGCGCGCTCTACAGGCCGAGCGAGGCGACCCGCGTCGTGGCGCAGACGCACGGGGCGAGATGGAGGTCATGAGTGCGTGAGTGGGCGAGCGGGTGAGTTGCGACACTCTCGCCGGTGCTGAGGATCGCCCGGGGCAGTGCGGGGATCTCGGCGACATCGGACGAAAGGGTTGCACCGTTCCGCCCAAAGCGATACTACTGGATACTCACACCCACCCGGCAGCCAAGGGGGACACCTCATGCCCAGGATCAAGCGCCCGTCCACACCCGCTGGACGAATCCCGGCGGTCCAGGCCCTCGAGCCGCGGCTCGCGCTGAGCACCGTCCACTGGGACGGCGGCGGGGACGGAACCAACTGGCTCGAAGCCCTCAACTGGGACGCCGACGTCCTCCCCGGGCCCGCCGACGACGCCGTGATCGACGTCGCCGCCGAGCCGCAGGTCGTGCTGGCGGGCGCGGCGGAGGTGCGGAGCGTCCAGGCGTCGGAACGAGTCCTCCTCGACAACGGGGCGCAGCTGAATATCGCCGCCGATTCGGCCTTCCACGCCGACGTCGTGATGGACCCCTCCTCCACGCTCACGGGCACGGGCAACGCCGTCTTCCACGCCCTGCTCGACGTGACCAGCGCCACGCTCTCAGGGGCGGGCACCAGCACCGTGAGCCCGACCGGCGCCTTCCATCTCGCCGGCTTCGCCACGCTGGCCCGCCACCTCGCCCTGGAAGGCGCAACCGACTGGGACGCCCTCAAGGCCACGCTCGCGGCGGGGGTGGTCGTCACCAACACCGGCGAGTTCGAGGCGGATTCGTCCTCCCTCCTCGAGATCGTCTCCACCGGCGGCGTCGCGACCTTCTCGCAGCAGGGAACGTTCACGAAGCGCGGCTCCGGCGAAATGCGATTCACGACCGGTGACAAGCTGGTCCGCTTCGACAATCACGGGCCGCTCTCCGTCGAAGCGGGCACGCTGACGCTGGGCGGCCCGGGCTCGCACGACGCGCCGGTCACGGTCGGCGCGGGGGCATCGCTCCGCCTCGTGGGCAACCCGCAGCTCGACGCGGGCGCGGCCATCTCCGGCCCCGGGCTGCTGGCCCTCGGCCACGCCGATCTGGATGTCCCGGTCGACATCGGCGAGCTCCGGATCGTCACCGGCACAGCGCGGATCATGACCGCGGACCTCGCGGTCGCCGGCGCCGTCACGATCGACGGCGGCTTCCTCGAGCTCCACACCGACACCACCCTCCGGACGGTCGCGCTCGTGAGCAGCGGCATCGACGGACCCGCCGACCTGACCGTGACCGACCGGTTCACATGGAGCCGGGGATCGCTGCGGGGCGACGGGTCCACGATCGTCGCCCCCGGCGCGCTCGCCGAGATGACCGGCGGCCCGCTGATCCTCGCGCGTCCGCTGATCAATCGCGGCACGCTCGACTGGAGAGGCGGCGCCTTCGACGACTTCCTCGCGCACCCGATCGAGAATCTCGCCACGATGCTGATCCGCCCGGGGGGCACGGCGGACGGCCCCTGGGTGCGCAACTTCGGCGAGGTCCGCAAGCTCGGGCCCGGGACGGCCGACATGGGGCTCCCCTTCGAGAACCACGGCGCGCTCACGGTCGAGGCGGGCGTGCTCAACCTCGCCGGCGGCGGCCAGAGCACCTCGCCCATCACGATCGCGGGCGGGGTCCTCGCCATCTCCGATGAGCTCTTCGCCCTGCCGCCGGAATCGCCGATCGAGGGCGCGGGCCGCCTCGAGTTCCTCGGCGCCGCCCGCCAGCAGGTGCACGCGACCATCGCAGTCCAGGAGCTCTTCGTCGGCGGATTCGCCGAGTTCCACGCGGACGTCGCCACGCCGACGGGCTTCAGCATGCACGGCGGCGAGGCCGTCTTCCACGCCGCCGCCGATTTCGGCGAGAACCAGCCCCTCAGCTTCAGCGGCAGCCTCCTCGATCTCGGCGACAACGACCTGAGCTTCACCACCGGGCACATCGCCGGAACGCTCGCGACCACCGGCCTGCTCGGGTTCTCCGGCGACCTCGTCTGGGAGTATGGCGAGATCATCGGGGCGGGGTCCCTCCGCATCGGGGCCGCGTCCACGCTGTGGATGAACGAGGACTTCCGCCATGTCCTCGGCGTGAACCTCGAGAGCGACGGACGCATCGTCTGGTCCTACCGCGAGCTCGAGCTCCTCGGCGTCACGCTCGACAGCCGCGGCGTGATCGAGCTCCAGGTGCCCGGGGTGCTCTCCACCACGGGCTCGGGCAGTGTGATCAACCGCGGGCTGCTCATCAAGACCGGAGAGGGCGGCGCCATCCTCGGGCGGCGATTCGACGAGGTCGCCTTCGAGAACCTGGGAGAGGTGCGCGTTCAGGAAGGCGTGCTCTTCGCCGTTGAAACCCCGAACTTCGACGACGCCGCCGGGAATCTCTCCGGCGGGATCTGGCGCGTGTACGCGTTCGCGGAGCTCAACTTCGCGGACGAGCCCATCAGGTCCATCGGGCCCGACACCATCCTCAGCATGACGGGCAGGAGCAGCGCCGTCGCCGGCATCGAAGCGCTGCAGCACGTCGCCGGCGCTCTCGAGCTGCTCTCCCGCGCGCAGATCACGACAACGCCCGCCGGTGGCGTTCTCACCCAATCGGGCACGATCCGCCTTGGGATCGGGGCCAAGCTGGCTGTCACGGGCTCGCTGGTGCAGAGCGGATCCGCACACACCATCGTCCAGGTGGAAAGCACGCATCCGCTGGAAGGATTCGGGAGGCTGGTCGCCACCGGCGTGGAACTCGACGGGGCGCTCACCGTCCTTGCCGTCGCGGGCTACACCCCCGGCGAGGGAGCCTCGCACCACTTCATCCAAGCGACCGGCGCGGCCGGACAGTTCGACACGCTCGCGCTCCCCGACCCGGCCCCGGGCGACAAATGGGCCGTGCGCTACGACGCAAACGGCGTGACGCTCCTCCACACCGACTTCGCCGACATGGATCTCAACGGCGTCGTCGACACCCGGGATTTCCTGGTGTATCTCAACCTGTTCGTTGCGGAAGATCCTCAGGCCGACGCCAACGGGGACGGAACTGTGGACACGCTCGACTTCCTCTACTGGCTGAACGCCTGGGGAGACGGCTGATCCCTCCCGTCGGCGAACGCTCCGCGAGCGGCGCCCTCCCCCGACCGCCGCCCCGCGCGGGCACGCGCCGATTCTCGAACGCATAGCCTTGTGCCCATGAGCTCCGACCCCAGAGAAACCCGGCGCGTGGACGTCGTCACGCCCGCGCCGAGCAACGACACCGAGGTCCCCGCCGCGGCGGATGCTCCCCCTGAGCGGCCCGTCCAGAAACGCGCCGACGACCCGGCCGTGCAGCAGGCGGTGGACGACCTCATCGGGGCGGTCTGCCTCGAGGCCCCCGAGCAGTTCGACCAGCGCCTCGTGCGCGAGGCCATCACCGCCTGCCTCAAGCTCATCCCCGACGGACGCGACACCGGCGAGCTCAAGCTGCTGAGCGCCGCCATCAAGGAGCTGCGCTACGCCTTCCGCGTCTTCAGCCAGTATCCAGAGCCGCTCAAGTGCACCATCTTCGGCTCGGCCCGCACGCCCGACGGTCACCCCGACTACGACGCGGCGGTCGAGTTCGGCACGCTCATCGCCCAGGCCGGCTGGATGGTGATCACCGGCGCCGGCGGCGGCATCATGAAGGCCGGGCACGTCGGCCCGGGCAAGACCGCCAGCTTCGGCGTGGCGATCCGGCTGCCCTTCGAGACCACCGCCAACCCCATCATCGCCGGCGACGAGAAGCTGATCCATTTCCGCTACTTCTTCACGCGCAAGCTCATGTTCCTCTTCCACGCCGACGCCGTGGTGCTCTTCCCCGGCGGCTTCGGCACGCTCGACGAGGCTTTCGAGACGCTCACACTCGTCCAGACCGGCAAGGCCGCGATGATGCCCATCGTCCTCGTCGAGGGCGTCAATCCGCCCGGCGCCCGCAGCTATTGGGAGCACTTCGACAGCTTCGTGCGCGGCACGCTGCTCGAGCGCGGCATGATCAGCCCGGAAGACCTCGGCCTCTACTACATCGCCCCCAGCCCCGCCCACGCCCTCGGCCACATCCAGCGCTTCTACCGCAACTACCACTCCTCCCGCTACGTGCGCGACGACCTGGTCATCCGCCTCCGGCGCGAGCTGCGCGACGAGGACGTCGAGAGGCTCAACGACGAGTTCGGCGTGCTGGTGAAGAAAGGCCGGATCCGCAAGTCCGGCCCCCTCGAGACGGAGGGAACCTTCCCGGACCTGCCGCGGATCGTGTTCACGCACACGCGCTACAAGTTCGGCCTCGTTCGGGCGCTGATCGACCGCATCAACGAGCTCGAGCCGCTGCCCTGAGGCCGCGCCCGCGCCGCCGCACACCCGCTCATATGATCCGCTCCATGCCCCCACGCCACCGCACCATCACGGCCCTGTGCTGCGCGGCGGGGCTCGCCGCGCTCGGGCCGGCGCCGGGTTGCGGCGGGAAGCGCGCCCGGCCTCAGGTCGCCCCCGAGGAAGATCCCATCTCCCCCGTCGTTCGCGGGGCCGAGGCCGGGCTCGAGGCCAGACTCTGGGTCGTGGAGAACGGCGGAGGAGCGCTGCCCCGGGCCTTCCGCGGCTTTCCCCCGCCCGCCGGCGCCGAGCCGGCGGTGATCGAACTCTGGCGGCGCAACGGCTTCCGCGTGCTCGGGGTGCCCCTTGATCGCCTCGAGACCCTCCGCCATCAGGTGCCGACCATCGGCCCACTCCACCAGCAGTGGCTCGGCCTGCTGCCCGAATGGGTCGAGGTGGTGAAGGGCGCCCGCCTCGGCCCCGCCCAGCGCGTGGCGCTCGATAACGGCCCGGTCGAGCTCGGCCCCGGCCGCCTGCGCCTGCTCAGCCGGTGCTGGGCTGCGCCGAGCGTTGGGGCCCAGCCCGACGGCTCTCCCGCCGGCGCCGTGCTCCGCCTCGAGGTCATGCCCGAGTTGGAGATGGATGCGCCCTCCGACCCGCTCGAGCGGCTGCTCGCAGGTGCGCCGGAAGGGCCGGACGCCGCCCCCGACGGCATCGCCTTTGATCGCCTGCTCCTCAGCCTCTCGCCGGGCGACGCGACGGCGGTCGTCATCGTCCCGGAAGACCCCGCTCTCGACTGGGCCGCCGCCGGTCAGGCGCGGCCCGAATCGATCGGCGACGCCCGCGCGCAGGGGCCGGAGTTCGGCCCGCAGGCCCCGACCACCCCCACGCTCGGCGAGCTGATGCTCACAAGCCTCGCGTTGCCCGAGAGCGCGAGCGACGCGCGCATCGTCGTCGTGCTCGTGCCGCGCGTCCCGGACCGCTTCGAGCTCCTCCCGCGCTGAGCCCGCCGCGAACGCGCCGGCGCGGGGCGGCCTCTCAGCCCCGCGAATCGACGATCAGCGTCACCGGCCCGTGGTTCACCAGCGAGACGTGCATGTGCGCGCCGAACGCGCCCGTCTGCGCGGGCACGCCGCGGGCCCTGACTGAACCCACCAGCGCGTCGAACTCGCTCTGCGCGCGGGGCGGCTTCATGGCCCGGTCGAAGGCGGGCCGCCGGCCCTTCCCGGTCTCGCCCGCGACGGTGAAGTTCGGCACAAGCAGCATCTCGCCGCCTACATCCAGGACCGAGAGATTCATCTTGCCCGCGTCGTCGGTGAACACCCGCAGGTGAACGAGCTTCTCGGCCATCCACTCGCGGTCTCGCTCGGCGTCGTCCGCCGCGACCGCCGCGAGCACCAGCAGCCCGCGCCCGATCGACGCGATCCGCTCGCCCCCGACATCGACCGACGCGGAGTCCACCCGCTGCACGACCGCTTTCATGCCCGATCATTCGCCGCGTGCGCGCCTCATGCGCTCGTCGCCGGTGAGGCCCGATCGCCCGACTGATCCTGCCCCGGCCCGTCCCACAGGCCGTCGGGGATCTCGGCGCGCGAGGGCTCCCGCGGCGTCAGGCCGCGCGAGGCCAGGTGCTCGTGCCACGCCCACGTGTGCACCTCCCAGAAGTGCTCGAACGAGTTCGCGAGGGAGTACTTCTGCATGCTCAGGTGCGCGGCGTGGCCCATCCGCCTCCGGCGTTCGTCGTCGGCCACAAGCCCGACGATCCGCTCGACCCACGCGTTCGCGTCCGTCGTGGGCGTGACATACCCGGTGCGCCCGTGCTCTACGACCTCCTTCGGCCCGCCCTGATCGGTCACCAGCACCGGCAGCCCGGACCCCTGGCTCTCCATCACCACCTGCCCGAGCGTATCGGTCACGCTCGGGAAGACGAAGAGATCGCTCGACGCGTAGATCGCGCTCAGCTCCTGGCCGCGCTTGAAGCCGAGGAAATGGGCGCGGCACTTCCGCAGCTCGTGCTGCATCCGCTCGCGGTACGGCCCGTCGCCCACGACCACGAGCTCGGCGTTCAGTCCCAGCTCGCCCAGCCGGTGGTGCGTCTGCTTCCACACGGCCGTGAGGAAGGGCAGGTTCTTCTCCACGCTCACCCGCCCCACATACAGCACCTTCACGCTCGCCGGATCCATCGCCGGGAAGCGGTCCCACAGCGCGGGCTCGCGGAACCGGGGCTGGAACGCCTCCGCCTCGAACCCCGGCATCAGCGCGCAGCACCGCTCCCGCGCCAGGCCCAGCCGCGCCAGCGACTCCACGTAGTCCTGGCTCCGCGTGAAGATCGCCCAGAACGGCCGGTAGAAGAACCGCATGAACTTCTCGCACGCGTAGGTGAACGCCCTGTCCTCGAACAGGTTGTCCACGTACGACGGGAAATCCGTGTGGTACACGCCCAGCACCGGCACCCGCAGCATCCTCGCCGCGAGGAAGCCGATCATCCCCACCGGGCCCGGCGTCGAGATGTGGATGCAGTCGGGCTGGTGCCGGTCGATGTGGCGGAGGATCGGCACCAGCGGCGGGAAGACCACCTCCAAGTTCTGGTAGCGGGGCATCGTCGTCGCGAAGACCGGGTCGAAGTTGAAGAGGTTCGGCCGGTCCGGGACGGGAAGCCGCGTCGAGGTGATCACCTGCAGGTCGCGCCCGGTCGCCGCCGCGCGCTGCGCCACGTCCTGCACGAACCGGCTCACCCCGTTGACGTCGCCCAGCGTGTCGGTGAAAAGGCTCACCCGCATCGGTCGCTCCAGCACGCTCACGCCCCAGCCGGGCTCGGCCGTCTCGTGCTCGAACCTCTCGACGAACTCCCGCTCCTTGTTCTGATAGAAGAGGCTGAAGACGTACGGCGCCTGCGCCGCCAGCAGGATCCCGTAGGAGATCGCGTGGTCCACGAGCCCCGTCTTGTCGCGCTTCCGCAGCGAGCGGATCGAAGAGCCCGAGAGCGCCCGCGTCAGCTCCGCCGTCAGCTCGTCGGCGAACTGCGCCATCCTCTCGTGGTCGGAGAGCGCGCTGCCCTCGTCCCAACGCTCCCGCGCCAGCCGCTCGCGCAGGTCCGGGTAGCGCTCGAGCAGCGGCGCCAGCGAGTCGCGCAGCGCCTCCAGCAGCGGCAGGCCGCGCCCCTTCCGCCTGCGCAGCACCCGGCGCTTCGTCAGGTGCGCCGCCAGCCTCGCCCGCGACGGTCGCGGCAGGTCCACCCCGGCAAAGCGGAGCAGCTTGCTGGCCACGTACCGCCCCTTCGTGCTCTGCCGCTCCGCGAGCCGGTCCGCGTAGTAGTGCGCGCCCACCGTCGTCAGCTGATG
>Ga0196977_1000784_pt1 | contig 14405 bp, 13 predicted proteins | sample S3v_1013CmetaG_FD_148634 | JGI IMG/M metagenome (GOLD analysis project Ga0196977, IMG submission 148634) | Soil microbial communities from Anza Borrego desert, Southern California, United States - S3+v_10-13C | ecosystem: Environmental > Terrestrial > Soil > Desert | place: USA: California...
CTGCGGGGGCTTTACTTCGCGGGGGCGGCGGGGCGGGGAGGCGGGGGCGCGCCGGGACTCTGACAAAGGTTCTCTGACACGCTGTCAGGGGGTGACAAAATGTCACCCGAATAGCCCTTACCGAAAACCGGCTCTTGGTGTACATTGATGGCCCCGGGTCGGACTCTTCAGTTGGGAACCTGTCAGTGGAAAACATCGAGCGCACACAGTTCGTGGTCTTGACCGGCCACCTCGACGACCAGCCTTTGCCCGACCTCATCAGGCGGCTGCGCGTCCAGAGGAAGTCCGGCCGGCTTCAGGTGGAGTACGCCGACGCGCCCGGTTACTTCTTCTTCGAGGACGGCCAACTCGTGGACGCGCAGCTCGGCACGCTGCGCGGCGTCGAGGCCCTCTACGCCGCGCTCTTCCTCGACGGCGCCTCCTTCAACTTCAACCCGCTCGTCCGCCCGCCCGAGCGCAGCATCGACCGGCAGGGGCAGCAGTTCATCTGGGACTTGATCGAGGCCCCGCGGCGCGAAGGCTTGGCCGAGATCAAGTCCGCGGGGCGCGACGCCGACGCGCCCGCGCCGACGCCGCTGCCGCACCGCGCGCCGCTTCAACTGCCGGCCGCCGCGGAGCTGGTGGCCCCGCTCGAACAGCGACTCACGGCCGTCGAAGAGGCGATCATTTCGTCCTCTCACCGCTTCTCGCGCGAGCGCGTGATCTACGCCGTCATCATCGGCTTCCTCGCCGGGCTGACGGTCATCGCCACCGTCAACGTCATCTTCGACCCGTTCCGCCCCGCGGCGTCGGCGACGCCGGCCGCGGCGGGCGTCGAAGCCGCGCGCGCGCCCTCCTCTGCGGCCGCGGGCCGCGGGCGAGAAGGCGCGGCCGCGGCCCCGGACGCGCCGGCCGCCGGCCCGGCCCAGACGGCCGCCGCGCAGACCGAGCCCGACGTGCCGACTTCGGCCGCCGTCATCGGCACGCGCCGCGCCGGCAACGTCGCGGCCCCGCGCGGCGAGTACGTCGTGCAGGTGCTCGTCGAGGTCAGGGACGGGCGCGTGACCGACGCGCGCGTCTGGAACCCGCGGCCCGGCGCGGGCGCCTACGAGGCGGCCGCGCTCAAGATGGCGCGCGAGCGACGCTACCCCGAGAGCTTCAGCGGGGCCGAGCGCCTGCGGATCAGGGTGCAGCCTTAACGGCAGTCCGTCGCGCGCCTTCCAAAAGATGCTGTTCATCCAGAGCAACAGTCTCGCGCTCCCCCTTTCGAGGGGCGAACGCCTCCGCCTGCTCGAAGCGCTGGCGCGGCGCGGCCCCGCCCCGCTCATCCGCACGACGCGCGGCCGGCTTTTTCAGACGCTCGTGTCGCGGGCCGGCGACGCCGCTTTAGTCTCGCGCGCGGCCGCGGAACTGGAGCGGGAGTGCGCGGCGCGGCAGGAGTCGGAAGGCGAAGCCGCCTACACGCCGGGCGACCTCTTCTTCGCCGACGACTGCGTCCTCACGCTCGTCTTCGGCGAAGGCGCGGAGGGCGGCCTGCGCGCCGGCGTCGTCTACAACGTCTCGACGGCGGAGCCTCTGGCGAAGCTCGAACGCTTCTGCCGCGAGGTGCGCGGGGCTTTGTCTGAGGTCAGGAAAGCGGACGAGGGCGGGGCCGAGCCGCCGGCCGACTTGCCCGAGTGGCGCGCGCAGGCCGGGAGACTTTCCGAAGGGCTGGCGCGCTTCATCGCCGTCCAGCCCTCGGAGTTCACGCGCGCGGCCGCGGCGCTGCGCGGGGGGCGCGAGCTGACGCGCGCCTCGGCGCTGATGGAGCATCACGAGGTGCGCTCGTTCCTGCGGCGCGTGCAGGAGATGCGCCGCGAGGGCTACACGCCGCGCCGCCTGCTGCGGGAGACGGGCGCGCTCGGGGGCGTCTCGGTCGAGGCGCTCCTCGGCGCCGGGCTGCTCGTGCGCGAGGTGCGCGTGAGCTGCCGCAAGTCCGGCCACGCCCTCTTCGACCTGCCCGCGCCCGACTCGCTCGCGGCCATCACCATCAGCAAGGCCAAGTGCAGCCAGTGCGCCGCGCCCGTCGCCGACGAGGTCATCGAGGAGACGATCAACCCCTCGCCCCTCGCCGTGGCGCTGCTGGAGGACGGGCGCTGGCTGAGCAACCGCGTCTACCAGCTTGTCCGCTCGCTCGGCGTCCCCGACAGCGAGATCGCCTCGGGGCCGGCCTCGCCGCACGGCGAGTCCTACCTCGCGGTCGAGGTGGGCGGCGCCTCCTTCCTCTTCGCCGCGCGGGACGGCGACCTGACGCCGGCCGTCGCGCGCCGCGTGGCCGAGCGCGTGGAGGAGGCGGACGCCTCGCACCTCGTCGTCGTCACGACCGGCGCGGCCGAGGACGAGGGGCGTCTGCGCCTGTACGAGTTCGCGTGGCGGCGCGCGCGCGACGGGCGCGATCTGGGGACGACGCTCGTGGAAGGTCTGGAAGGGGCGCGCGCGCAGATCGAGCGCGCCTTCGCCGCGGCCGTCCAGCGCGAGCTGTCGCGCGGCCTCTTCACCCTCGACGCCGCGCTCGGTTTCAGCGCCGCCCGCTTCGTCCTCGACTGGTTCCGTCTGGCGCAAACGCCGGGCGAAAAAAAAGGCGCGGCCGAACTGCCCGCGCCGCCGCGCGCCGACCTCGACCGCCAAGTCGCGTCATGAGCCTCCGCGCCGCCCGACCAGACCCGCTCACAAAATAAACACGTCCCCCGCCGCGGCCGCCTTGATCGTCAGCGCGAGCGCGCCCGCCGCCCGCCCGCCGCCGGCGTCACGCGGTAGGCGCACCGCCGGTCGCCCGAGACGATGTGCTCCTCGCGCTCGACGCCGACGCCCGGCCCGAGCGCCGAGCGGAACAGCTCAAGCTCCGTCGAACAGAAGCCCTGACAGGCCGTCGCCGCGGCGCAGATCGGGCAGTGGTTCTCGACGAGGAGGAAGCTGCCGTCCGGCTCCTCCCTCACCTCGGCCATGTAACCTTCCTCCGTCCGGACGCGCGCTAACTCCTCGAGCTTCTTCCCCAAAGGGGCCGAAGCCGGGATGCGCCTCGCGTACTCCTCGCGCTGTCGCGCGCAGCGCGAGCCGAGCACGCGGTCTAACCCCTCGGCCCCGAACGTCTCCTCCAGCGCGCCGATGAGCGCCACGCTCAGCTCCGCGTAGGCTTCGGGGAAGAGCCGGTCGGCCTCGCGCGTGAGCCGCCAGTGCTTCGCCGGCCGCCCGACGGGGACGGGCCGCTCCTCCGCCTCGACGAGGTTCTCGCGCTGCAAGTCGTAGAGGTGCTGGCGCACGGCCATCGCCGTCAGGCCCAGCCGCGCGGCGAGCTGCGCCGAGTCCGTCGGCCCCTCGGTCTTCAGAAGTTTGACGATGGCCCGGCGCGTCTTGCGCTCGCCGGTCTGTCGGTGGGTTTCGGCCATGCCTCCTTTCTAAAGAAGTCTCTTTACAAAGTCAAGCCTCTGTGGTAGCCTCCGGCTTAGTAAAGGAATTTCTTTAGAAACTCCGAAGGAGGCTAAGGATGACAGACCCTACCGACAACGCCCACCTCGCTTTCGCCAACCACACCGGAGACGACCGACCCGACCCGCTCGCCGGCGCGCGCGTCGCCGTCACGGGCGGCACCTCGGGCCTCGGCCTCGCGCTCGTCCGCGAGCTGCTCGGCCGCGGCGCGCGCGTGGCCTTCGTCGCGCGCACGCGGAGCCGCGTCGGGCAGGTCGCGCGCGAGCACGCGGGCGCGCACGGCATCGCCGGCGACGTTTCGCGCAAGGAGGAGATTTACCCCATCGCCGTGCAGATCGTCGGCGAACTCGGCGGCCTCGACGTGCTCGTCAACAACGCCTCCGACCTCGGCCCCGTGCCGCTGGCGCTGCTGTCCGACACCGAGTGCGAAGACTTTGAGCGCGCCCTCGACACCAACCTGCTCGGCCCGTTCCGTCTGACGAAGGCGCTGATGGGCGCGCTGACCGCCTCGGCGCGCGAGGGGCGCGGCGCGGTCGTGCTCAACATCTCCAGCGACGCCGCCGTCAACGCCTACCCGCTCTGGGGCGCTTACGGCGCGAGCAAGGCGGCCCTGCATCACCTCAGCCGCGTCTGGGGCGAGGAGCACGCGGCCGACGGCGTGACCTTCCTCTCGCTCGACCCCGGCGACATGGACACGCCGATGCACGCGGCGGCCGTGCCCGACGCAGACCCCTCGACCTTGAAGCGGCCCGAGCAGTCGGCGCGCGAACTGGCCGACGCCGTGGCCGACGCCCTGCGCCGTCGCGCCGACTTCGTGGCGCCGCCCGCGGCCGCGCTCGCGCTCGAAGGGGGTGTCGTATGATCGCCGCCGCGCATCCCGTTCAGCGCCCGCCGCGGGCCAAGCTCCTCGTCGTCGATGCGCGACGCCGCATCGGTCACGCGCCGCGCTCGGCCTTCGTCCGATTCCTGCGCCGTGGTGATTTAGTCGTCGCCAACGACGCGGCGACGATGCCGGCGAGTCTGAGCGGCACGCACGCCGCGACGGGCGCGGCCGTCGAGGTGCGGCTCGCCGGCCGGCCCTCGCTCGGGCCGGAGGACGTGGGCCGCTTCAGCGCCGTGGTCTTCGGCGCGGGCGACTTCCGCACGCGCACCGAAGACCGCCCCGCGCCGCCCGCGCTCGCCGCCGGCGACCGCCTCGCGCTCGGGCCTCTGCGCGCGACGGTCGAGCGCACGCTCGGCCACCCGCGCCTCGTCTCGCTCGCCTTCGAGGGGCCGCCGGACGAGGTCTGGGCGGGCCTCGCCTCGCACGGCCGCCCCATCCAGTACGCGCACGTTCGCGTGCCGCTCGCGCTCTGGGACGTTTGGACGCGGATCGCGGGGCCGCCCGTCGCCTTCGAGCCGCCTTCGGCCGGCTTCACGCTCGACTGGCGCGCGCTGGCCGCGATGCGCGAGGCCGGGGTCGAGTTCGCGACCATCACGCACGCCGCCGGCATCTCTTCGACGGGCGACGACGAACTCGACCGGCTCCTGCCTTTCGATGAGCCGTATCGCATCCCGGCCTCGACGGCCCGCGCCGTCAGTCGCGCGCGCGAGCGCGGGGGGCGCGTCGTCGCCGTCGGCACGACCGTGGTGCGCGCGCTCGAAGACGCGGCCGCGGGCGGCGGGCTGGTGCGGCCGGGCGAGGGGCTTGCGACCGGGCGCATCGGCGCGGGGACGCGGCTGCGCGTCGTCGACGCCATCCTCTCCGGCACGCACGAGCCGGGCACGAGCCACTACGAGCTGCTGCGCGCCTTCCTCGACGACGCGACGCTGCGCCGGACGAGCGCCGAGCTTGACGCGCGCGGCTACCTGACGCACGAGTTCGGCGACTCGGTGCTCATAGAGAGGGCGACGGAGCTGGCCGCGTGAAGGGTCGTTAACCTCGTGAGGGCGATTCGGCGTCGGGCGTGGCGATAGTTTATTTCAACACGGAGGGCGCGGAGGGCACACGGGGGGCACGGAGAAGGCGATTGCTTTCTCCGTGCCCCCCGTGTGCCCTCCGCGCCTTTCCTGTTAGACCGGCGTCGCCCGACACCGAACTGCTTTACGTTTTAATTGGTCGGCACGTCGGGCGCGGGGGAGATTTTCAATGACGCGAGCGTCGCGCCCGCGCGGCCGGCCAACAGCGAGCGGCAGAGCGTGAGGTTCGAGGCCGCCTCGTCGTAGGCGCCGCCGGTCTGCCGCAGCGACAACTCGAACTCGCGTTCGGCCTCGGCGAGCCGGCCCGAGAGCGCCAGCATCACGCCGAGGTTGTTGTGGCTCGCCGGGAACGGGCGGCGCGTACGTTTGATGGCCTGCCGGAACAGCGCGGCCGCGCCGGCGTGGTCGCCCGCGCGCGCCGCGAACATCCCGAGCTTGTAGTGCGGCGTCGCATACTCGCCGTCCCAACCCTCCGCCGCGGCCCGGTACGCCTCCTCCGCCTCCTTCGGCCGCCCCGCGGCTTCGAGCGCGACGCCGAGCGCGTAAGAGGCTTTCGGGTAGCGGCCGCGCCGCGCCGCGACGGCCCGGCGGTACATGTCAGCCGCCTCAGCGGTGCGCCACAGCTCGTAGTAGCAGACGCCTATGTTGTAGAGGGCCTGCGCGTAAGCCTCACCCGCCCCGTCGGGGACGCGGCGGTACTCCGCGACGGCCCGCTCGTACTCGCCCCGCGCGTACCTCTCGTTGCCGCGCCGGATGTGGTCGCGCGCGCGCGCGTCCTCAAGGGCCGTCTGGCCGGTCACCACGCAGGCCGCGAAAGAGACGAACAACAGCGCCGACAGCAAACTCTTCGCACTCATCAATCTGCCCTCCTTCGTCCGCTTCGGACTTTTAAAGTGGGCGCGATGATAAGCGCGGCCGGCGCCGGAAATCTTTCCCGTTATTGCCGCTCGTTGACTAATCTTGCTACTGGTTCGGCGGGCGGCAGGCGGCCCGCGCGGGCGGCGTGCGCGAGGCGGTAGGAGTGGGGCGTCGTGCCCGTGAGCCTGCGGAAGAGGCGCGTGAAGTGGCTCTGGTGGCTGAAGCCGGAGCGCAGGCCGACCTCGGCGAGCGGCAGGTCGCCCGCGGCCAGCAGCGCCTTGGCGCGCTCGACGCGGAACCTGATGAGGTGCTGGTGCGGCGTCGTCCCCGTCGCCCGCTTGAACTCGCGCGCGAAGTGGAAGGTGCTCGTCCCGGCCACGCCCGCCAACTCCGACAGACTCAGGTCGCGCTCGTAGTTGTCGCCGACGAAGTCGAGCACGCGGCGCAGGCGCGCGCCCGACAGGCCGCCCGCGAAGCGGCGCTCGGCGACGCCGGCCGCCGCGTAGTGGCGCAGGAGGTGGACGGCGAGGATGTTCGCCAGAGACTCGGCGTAGAGCCGCCCGCCGGGCGCTCCCGACTCAAGCTCGGCCAGAAGCGCCAGCCCGACGCGGCTCACCACGGGGTCGCTCTGCGAACTCTTCTCGATGACTTCGACGCCGCCGGGCGCGTCGGCCTCGGCGGCGGCGCGCGCGACGACCGCGGGGTCGAGGTAGATGGCGAGGCATTCGGTGTCGCCGCCGAGCCGCGTCGAGAAGGGCTGCCCCGAGGGGATCACGCACACGCCGCCCCGCAGCGGCGCGCACGCGCGGAACCCGCTCGCCGTGCGAAGCTCGCCCTGGCACCTGCTCAGAGAGACGAGGACGAGGTGTTCGGGGTGGTGGTGCTCGGGCAACTCGCCGGCGCGGAAGCGGTAGTGTTCGAGCCGCACCGCGCCCCACGCGGCGCGCCTGCGCAGCACGACGGGCGACGAAAGGTGAAGCTGCGGCGTGTTCATTTCCGGGCCTTACCTTTGCGTGGCCGCGCCCGCCCGAGGGCCGGCAGAAGACGCGCCCCGCCCGCGGTCGCGTAAAGGCGGAGGCGTTCGAGCATGGCGGCGCGCGCGTGCGTGAAAGCCTGCTTGTCGCCGTAGAGCTGGAAGGCCCAGTTGGCTCCCATGCCGAGCGCGTTGAGTTCGAAGGCGAGCTGCGCCGGGTCTGCCGCCGCGTCGAACTGCCCGGCCTCCTGCGCCTCCGCGACGGCGCGCCGCAGCCCCGCCATCCACTCCCGCATGATCTCGGCGACGCGGTCGCGGACGGGGCCGGGGCGGCCGTCGAACTCGGCCGCGGCCGCCGAGAAGAAGCAGCCGCCGCGGAAGACTTCGCCCTCGACGTAGGCGAGCCAAACGTCGCACAGCCTCCAGAGCCGCGCCAGCCCGCGCTCGGCCTCGAAGGCGGGCCGCGCGACCTCGCGGATGAAGACCTCGCGCGCCGCCTCGACCGTCGCCAGTTGCAGCTCCTCCTTCGACCCGAAGTGCGCGAACAGCCCCGACTTGCTCATCGAGAGCGCCGCGGCGAGCCGCCCGATGGTCAGCCCTTCGAGGCCCTCGGCGGAGGCGAGGTCGACGGCCACTTCGAGGATGGCCTGCCGGGTGCGCGCGCCCTGCTCGGCGCGGGCCTGCGCGGCGGGCCTCGCCGGTCGCGATTTCAGTTGTGTCTGTTCGCTGGTCATTTCGACGGCGGGTAATATAGCACGACCGTTCGTTTTAGAATAGAAAAATTTTCGCCGCCGTGCTTCGGCGCCGGGGCGGGGGAGGCGCGGGCGGGGAGGAGCTTGTTCGGGGTTGCCGCGAAAGTTATAATCCGCCAACCTCCGCGGCCTGAAGACGCGGGACGCGTCTTCGCCTTTTCTTCTGAGCCGGAAGTCTATAAACGATGAGACACGCCAGTTCCGCCTCGCCCCCGGCAGGGGCGTCACTCCGCGCCGCGCGCGGGCCGAAGGGCGAAGGCGCGGGGACGCTTCGGGGCTTGGGCGGCGGGGCGACGGCGGGAGGCTTCGGCGTTGGGTGAGCACGGAGAGGATGGGCGCGGCGGCGGGCGCGGGCGGCTGACGGACGCGCGGCTGAGCGCCGTGCCGGGGGCGGCGACCGCGGCGTGCTGCGCCGTCGGCTGCGCCGTGCTGGGCGGCTGGTTCCTCGACATCTCTTTCCTGAAGAGCGTGCTGCCGGGCCTGCCGGCGATGGTGCCGAACACGGCGGCGGCCTTCGTGCTCTCGGGCCTCGCCCTCTGGGCGCGGCGGCCCGGCCGCGGCGGACGAAGCCGCGCGCGCGCCGCCGTCGTCTGCGCCTCGGCGGCCGCCGCGCTCGGGGCGCTCACGCTCGCCGAGTACGCCTTCGACGTAGACCTCCGGATCGACCGCATGCTGCTCGGCGGCGCGCACGCGGGCGACGACTCGGGGCTGCCCGGCAGGATGTCGCCGCACACGAGCCTCAGTTTTCTGCTGAGCGGGGTGGCGCTGCTCGTCGCGTCGCGCTCGGTGCGCCGCGGCGTCGAGCTTTCGCAGCTGCTCGCCCTCGCGGTCGGGCTCGTCTCGCTGCTCGCCCTCGTCGGCTACACCTACAGCGTCATGTTCCTCTACGGCATCAGCCCGCGGACGGGGATGGCCGTGCACACGGCGCTGACCTTCGGCGTCCTGAGCGCCGGCGTCCTGCTGACGCACCCGCGGCGCGGGCCGGTGGCCGTCTTCACGAACCGCAGCGTGGGCGGGATGGTGGCGCGGCGGCTTTTGGCGGCGGCCGTCGGCGTGCCCCTTCTGCTCGGGTGGCTGACCGTCTTCGGCCAGCGCGCGGGGCTGTTCGAGCAGTCGCTCGGCACGTCGCTGCTCGTGGTCGGGAGCGTCGTCACCTTCTCGGCGCTAGTGTGGTTCGCCGCGCGGCTGCTCGACAGGGTCGACAGCCGGAGGCAGCGGGCCGAGGCGGCGCGCCGCCAGTTGTTGCGCCGTCTGGTCGCGGCGCAGGAGGAGGAGCGCGCGCGACTCTCGCGCGAGCTGCACGACAAGATGGGGCAGCACCTGACGGCGCTCGCGCTCGGCCTCGAAGTCCACGGGGGCGGCCCGTCGCGCGCCTCGGACGAGGGCTGGCGCCGGCTGCGCGACTTGGCCGAAGGCCTCTCGCAGGAGGTGCGCGATCTGGCTTGGGAGCTGCGGCCGCCGGAGCTCGACCACCTCGGGCTGAAGGACGCCGTCGCCACCTACGCCGAGCAGTGGTCGCGGCGCACGGGCGTCGCGGTGGATTTCGTCAGCGCGGGCGGCGACTGCCGCCGGCTCACGTCGGAGGCCGAGACGGCCCTCTACCGCGTCGCGCAGGAGGCTTTGACGAACGTCGTCAAGCACGCCTCGGCGCGCGACGTGACGCTCGTCTTGGAGCAGACGCCCGAGCAGGTCTTGCTCGTGGTCGAGGACAACGGCCGCGGGTTCGACGCCGAAGGGTCGGCCGAGCGGCCGGGGGCGCGCAGGAAGATGGGGCTGCTCGGGATGCGCGAGCGGGTCGAGCTGGCGGGCGGCTCGCTCGACATCGAGTCGGCGGCCGGCGCGGGGACGACTCTGGTCGCGCGCGTGCCCCTGCGCGGGGGGGGCGAAGCGGGATGACGACGACGGCCAAGCTCAAAGTCCTCCTCGCCGACGACCACGCGCTCATCCGCGACGGCCTCTGCTCGCTCATCGACGCGCAGCCGGACATGGTCGTCGTCGGCGGCGCGGCCGACGGGCGCGAGGCGCTGGAGAAGGCGGCCGAGACCGAGCCGGACGTGGTGCTCATGGACATCTCGATGCCGACGCTCGACGGCATACAGGCCACGCGCCAGCTCAAGCGCGACCGGCCCGGCGTGAAGGTGCTGGCGCTCACGGCCTACGACAATCAGGCTTACCTCACGCAGATGCTCGAAGCCGGGGCCTCCGGCTACGTGCTGAAGAAGATGGCGGCGAAGGGGTTGATCGAGGCGATCCGCGTGGTCGCCGCCGGCGGCGCCTACCTCGACCCGCACCTCTCGGAGCGGCCGGCCGCGGCGGCGGGCGTGCCGCGCCTGCGCGGCGAGCTGCGGCGCGGCGAGCTGACCTCGCGCGAGGAGGAGATTCTCGTGCTCATCGCGAAGGGCTACACGAACAAGGAAATCTCTTCGCGGCTCGGCATCAGCGTCCGCACCGTCGAGTCGCACAAGGGCAACATCATGGCCAAGCTCGAACTGAAGAACCGCGCCGACGCCGTCCGCTACGCGCTCGACCGCGGCTGGCTCGTGGACACGTAAGCCGAGCCCGCCCGCCGCCCGCCCCGTCAGTGAATTCCCCGATGGACGAAGCCGAGAACGCGGTGAGATAAAAGCGCGTCCCACTTTAACGCCGGCGCGCCTCCGGCCGCCGGTTCGCCCGCACCGCTGTCAAACAACTTACTCGCCCGTCGCCGCCTCGCGGGTTCCACCCGCCGCGCCGCCGCGGGCGCGGTGGACTTTACCGGGCAAGGCCGCCGCCGGCGCGGCCGCCCCCGCGGAGCATTCAGTCACATGAAAACCCTCGTCAGATTCCTGAGAGACATGAAGGCGGCCCGCAAGCCGGCCGCCGCCCTGCTGCTCGCGGCGCTCGTCGCCGCCGCGCCCAACGCCGCGCCGGCCGCCGCCCGCGCGCCGCGGGAGCACAAGAAGTCGGCGGCCTACGAGTGGCTCGACATCGCCCTCGAAGCCACGGCGCGCGAGCACGAGCGCAGCGGCGCGCGCCCGACCATCGGCTCGCGCATGCTCGGCATCGTCGTCACCTGCATGTACGACGCGTGGGCGGCCTACGACGACAAGGCCGTCGGGACGCGGCTCGGCGGCCGGCTGCGCCGCCCCGCCCCGGAGCGCACCGAGGCCAACAAGCGCAAGGCCATCGCCTACGCCACCTACCGCGCGCTGCTCTACCTCTTCCCCGAGGACGAGCCGTGGATCACCGGCCAGATGCGCCGGTACGGCTTCGACCCGGCGGACGACTCGACCGACCCGGCGACGCCGCAGGGCGTCGGCAACGCGGCGGCGGCCGCCGTCATCGAGTACCGGCGCCGCGACGGCTCGAACCACCACGGCGACGAGGTCGGCTCGGACGGCAAGCCTTATTCGGACTACACCTTCTACAAGCCGATCAACCCGGCCGACAAGATCATCGACCCCGACTGCTGGCAGCCCATCCCGTTCGACAACGGCAAGGGCGACGGCGGCAAGGTCACGCCCGGCTTCCTCACCCCGCACTGGTACCGCGTCAAGACCTTCGCGCTGGAGCGCAGCGACCAGTTCCGGCCGGGGCCGCCGCCGAAGGTCGGCTCCGAGCAGTTGAAGAAGGAGGTGGACGAAGTCCTCGCCTTCAACTCCAGCCTGACGCTGGAGCAGAAGGCCGTCGTCGAGTTCATGCGCGACGGCCCGCGCTCGACCGGGCAGTCGGGCCACTGGCTCAGGTTCGCGCAGGCCGTCTCGGCGCGCGACCGCCACGACGTGGACAAGGACGTGAAGCTCTTCTTCGCCGTCGGCAACGTCGCCATGGACGCCTTCATCGCCGCGTGGGAGGCGAAGCGCTACTACGACTCCTCGCGCCCGTGGACGCTCGTGCGCCACTACTACAGGGGCAAGGACGTGCGCGGGTGGGCCGGCCCCGGCAGGGGCTTCGCCGTGCTCAAGGCCGCGGACTGGCACCCGTACTCGCCCGCCGTCTTCATCACGCCGCCGTTCCCCGGCTACGTCTCCGGCCACAGCACGGTGAGCGCGGCCTCGGCGAAGATTCTGGAGCTGTTCACGGGCAGCGACCACTTCGGCGCGACCGAGGTGCGCCACGCCGGCGAGCTGACCGAGCCGGGCATCTCCTGCGAGGACAAACAGATGGTGGACGGCCGGCCGGCCGTCGGCGTCGCGCAGGACGGCACGGTGACTCTGAAGCTGCCGACGTTTACGGCGACGGCCGAGATGGCCGGCATCTCGCGCGTCATGGGCGGCTACCACATTCAGGCCGACAACGTCGCCGGCCTCGAACTCGGCCGCAAGGTGGCCGAGTTCCTCTGGCCGCGGACGAAAGCCTACTTCGACGGCACGGCGACGCCGCGCTGAAGAAGACCGGCGCGGGCCGCGAGAACGTTGTGCGCGCGCGGGCGCGGGATTATACTGGCCGCTCCTGACACACGGAAGAGGAGACCGGCCATGAGAAATCATCGCGCCCTTTCGCCGTCGCTCGCGGCCTGCTTCGCGGCCTTCGTCTGTCTGCTCGCGCTCGCCGCCGGGGCCCGCGCCCAGCCGCGCCCGCCCGCCGGGCCGCCCGAAAACACCGGCCGCAACCCCATGGTCGAGGTGCGCTCAAGGCAGCAGCGCGAGGCGATGCTGCGCAACACGGAGATGCTCAGGGCCTCGAAGCCGGGCAGCAGCCGGAGCTTCGAGGCCGCCGCCGAGCAGGTCAGGGAAGACTTCCGCCGCATCCAGCTCCTGCGCAACAACGTCGCCCGCCACGTCCTCTCCGGCCGGCCGCTCGACTACAAGTTCATCGCCGGCGAGGCCGAGGAGATTAACAAGCGCGCCGGCCGCCTCAAGTCGCACCTCGTGCGCGAGGCCGCGCCCGAAGAGAAGAAGGAGGAGCGCCAGCACGAGCTGGCCGACGCCGATGTCAGGGACGCGCTCGTCAGGATGTGCCAGCGGATCGACAGCTTCACCGAGAGCCCCGTCTTCAAGACCCTCGACGTGGTCGACGTGGAGCAGTCGGCGAAGGCGGGCCGCGACCTGCTCGACGTGATCCAACTGAGCGGCGACATCCGGCGGGCGGCCGAGCGGCTGCGCAAGACGGCGCGGAAGTGAGGCGGGCGGGCGGGGAGGCGTGCGTTGAAATACCGGCGGTTCGGGCGCGCGGGCTGGTCTGTGGGCGAGATCGGCTACGGCATGTGGGGCATGGGGAGCTGGTCGGGGTCTGACGACGAAGAGTCGCTCCGCTCGCTCCAAAGGGCCGTAGACCTCGGCTGCAACTTCTTCGACACGGCGTGGGGCTACGGCGCGGGGCGCAGCGAGGCGCTGCTCGGCGAGCTGGTGCGCCACAACCCGCAGCGGAAACTCTACACGGCCACCAAAATCCCGCCGAAGAATTTCAACTGGCCGAGCCGCCGCCACTTCACCCTCGACGACTGCTTCCCGCCCGAACACATCGAAGATTACGTCCACCGGAGTCTGAAGAACGCGGGGCTGGAGAGCTTCGACCTCATGCAGTTCCACGTCTGGGAAGACTCGTGGGTCGGGGACGACCGCTGGGCGCGCAAGATGGAGGGGCTGCGCGGGCAGGGCCTCGTCAACGCGGTCGGCATCAGCATCAACCGCTGGGAGCCGTGGAACGGCGTCCGCGCCGTGCGGAGCGGGCTGATAGACGCCGTGCAGGTCATCTACAACATCTTCGACCAGAACCCGGAGGACGAGCTGTTGCCGGCATGCGCCGAGCGCGACGTGGCCGTCATCGCGCGCGTGCCCTTCGACGAGGGGACGCTGACGGGCACGCTCACCAGAGAGAGCGCGTGGCCCGAGGGCGACTGGCGCAACACCTACTTCGTCCCCGAGAACCTGATCCCCAGCGTCGAGCGCGCCGACCGCCTCAAGCCGCTCGTCCCGCCCGGCATGACGATGGCGGAGATGGCGCTGCGCTTCATCCTCAGTCACCCCGCGGTGAGCACCATCATCCCCGGCATGCGTAAGACCGCCCACGTCGAGTCCAACATCGCCGCCAGCGACGCCGGCCCGCTCGCCCCCGAACTCCTCGAACGACTCCGCGCCCACCGCTGGGAGCGCCTGCCGACCGGGTGGTCGCAGTAAAGCCGTGAGCCGTGAGTCGTAAACCGTGAATCGAGAAGACGCGTCGGGCGCCGCCCGGACTTGATGATCTCAAGTCCGGGCGGCGCCCGACTCTTTCCGCGGTTCACGGTTTACGACTCACGGCTCACGGCTTTGCGCTTCCCGGCTCGGGGAGGGCGCGCAGCGAGAGGAGCGTGATGGTGGTCGGCGTGCCGTTCTCGACCTCGACCTTGAGCAGCGCTTGGTAATACTTCGGGGGGCCGCCGGGGCCGCCCGACTGGCGCAGGCGCTGGCCGAGGACGGCGATGTGGTTGCGCGTCGTGACGAACTCGGCCGCCGCCT
>Ga0196977_1000785_pt1 | contig 14401 bp, 12 predicted proteins | sample S3v_1013CmetaG_FD_148634 | JGI IMG/M metagenome (GOLD analysis project Ga0196977, IMG submission 148634) | Soil microbial communities from Anza Borrego desert, Southern California, United States - S3+v_10-13C | ecosystem: Environmental > Terrestrial > Soil > Desert | place: USA: California...
GAGCGTAAGGAAGAGCGCAGGGAAGAGCGCCGTGAGGCACGCGAGGAAATGCGGGGCGCTGCGGGTCAGGGCGCCGGCTCGGCAGCCGGCGGACTCGGCGGCGCGACTGCCGGCGCCGCAGTGGGTACTGCGGTAGGCGGCCCCGTAGGCGCCGTGATTGGCGGCGCAGTCGGCGCTGGCGCGGGCTCCGGGGTCGGCGGCGTCATGGGCCAGCGCGCGGCAACGCGGTCCGATCGCGAGAAAGAGCGCGAGGCGCAGCGGGAACGGGAACAGCAGCCGCAAGCGCAGCAGCCCGTCCAGCAGCAGGAACCGATAGCGCCGGCAGCGCCGCAGTAACGTTCCTGTAGCCCCACCTGTCTCTGGCGGGTGGGAGAGCGCCTCATGCCGGTATGCTTGCCGCATGAGGGTAATCGCGCTCGTCGCGGCGCTCGTTCTCAGCACGTCGGTCTGCGCTGCGCTGCCCGGTGTTGTCGAGCTGAGGACAACGCCGGAAGCGCTCACGGACACGCGCCTTGCGCAACTGCTGGATGCGCGGGTGCGCACGGCCGAGGTCGTCGCGTTGGGCGAAACGGTGCATGGCTCTTCCGGATTGCTCCGCGCCCAGACGCGGCTGATCCGCTACCTCGTCGAGCAGCACGGCTTCCGCTTGATCGTATGGGAGAACCCCGCACTGCGGAGCCTGGAGCTCGCACAATGGGTCGCGTCGTGCACGCAGGTGAAGAGTGCGCCGCCGATCGACGTGCTGTACATGCCCACACCTTCGGATCTGCCGCTCTTCGAGTGGATCTGCGATTTCAATCGCGCGAACGCGAGTAATCCGATCGTCTTCCGCGGTCTCGATATCTGGGACCGGCCGTGGGAGCACTATTCGAGGATCCGCGCTCTCGGCGCGCAGGTGGCCATCGATCCATCGCTGCTGAAGCGCGTCGCGTGGTGCCCGGATCATGGCGCCACCTCGTGGCCGGAAGTCTCGACCAGCTTCCTCGGCGGCCACTATGAAGCGTGTCGTGCCGCGCTGGCAGCGGTGCTCGATGCTGCGCGGCGCACGGCTGCGGAAAAGCGCGAATCAGATCGGCCGGCCGCTGATGACGCGTTCGAGCTCGCGCTGTCGGCCTCGACGCTGCTCGGCTGGCTGGGATTTCACTTCCACAGCCGCTCGGACGACGTCCTGAGCTGGAATGCGCGCGACGAAGCGCAAGGTCGCAATCTGATGCTCATCATGGAGAAGCACGACGCGAAGCGTGCGATCGTCTCGGCGCATACGAGTCATGTGTCGCACAACCGCTCGCGCGCGGACTGGTGGGGATTCGGCGACATCAAGTCCGGCATCCATTTCTTCGAGGCAATGACGCGCAAGACCGTGTTCAACATCGCGCTCACGGCGTATGAGGCCAGCGGCGCGCAGGGTGAATGGTCGCTGCCGACCGCGCGTAACTCGCTCGACAAAAAGCTGCACGACGCAGGGCACGTCTTCTCGTTCTTCACGTCGGATGCCGCGTTCCTGTCAGAGCATCCCAAGTGGTGGATCCAGAACCAGAACTATCCGGGGCCCTACGAAAGCGGCGTCGAGCTCGTTCCGCGCGACCAGTTCGACGCGTTCTTTTTTTTCGACCGCTCCCATCTCGACAAGGCGCTGCCCGCACGGCCCGTGTGGGAGCCGTGACTGCGGGCGGCAGACAGCGTCGGTGCTAAGCCAGGTGCACAGAGATTGGCGAACGTCGCCGATTCGCGAGCTAATTACCAGGACCGGGACCGAGAAATTTCGGCGTATTCCTTGCTAAGTCCAAACCTCTCGGTCGATGGCGGACTTTGAGAAATCTCCCAGATTAGGAGATTTGCGGGCGTGCGCTGAAACCGGGAACATTCCCGGACCATCGCCGAACGATCAGGCACCTATTTGCGTGTCGCACTTGTGCCTTAGCGGCGGGGACAATCTGCGGTGTCATACGAAAAGGGCTGGTGTGCCTGTTGTAAAAGCACCACTTTTGCTTAGAGGGCATGCCATTTGCGAGCGGTTTTCCTATGCTTTGCGCATATCGCCGCAGTACTCTCGCCAAAAGGGCAACCTAGGCGAAGTCCGTAGATAGTGTGCTGTTCGCAGCATGTGCGCTTCTGTGGAACTCAGGCGTTAATCATATTGGAGGTCTGAGACGATGGATTTGAACATCCGCTATCTGGGTAAGAACGGCCGGATAGCGTCGCTGGCTAGCGACAGGCCCGATGTCGTTGTGCTAGATCTTGACGAGTTCGTCCCGCCAGAAGGCCACCACCACTTTATTCTTGGGGAGTTCGCACAACGATTCCTCGGTCGCGAGACATCCACGAATAAGGGTCTAGACGACCTTAGCCGGTGCATCGATTCGCTCCGAGAGGCGGTGGAGGCGCGCACTGGCCAGTTAGGACCTTCAGTAGTTGTTATCGGTGGCCGGCGCTTGCAGGGAGATGCGCAACAGAAGATCGCAAATGCCGGGGGCACATACTGGGCGAAGCCTGACAATGCAACTTTGTCTTCTGAGGCAGACAAGGTGCGGTTTGTTAAATCTCGAATTAACGAGCGCTTAGGACCGCAGTGGGATACTGCGGATAAACTCGCGCCACGTGTCGAACTGCCGGATACGTCCTCGTATATTGCTCAAGCACAGGGAGAGGCTGAACACACGGACGATGAACCGCCAGTAGAGCTAAGTTCTGACGATTTTGATGACTTGTTAGAGAGCACGCGTTTGCCGGCCGGATCATGGAAAAGAAATGATTAGAAGATGTCCGATCCGTTCCTACTCCAGCATCGAGTAGGTCACCGCCAGTACAACATCAGCGAGTCCGTAAGCCCCGCGAGCATTCGCGATCAAATGATTCGCGGTCGGCTAGTCGTCGACCGCCTCACTGAGCTGGGGCATATAAATCGAATAGATCGGCGCTTACTTGTTATCGGCGCGGGCGCTGCCGGAGCCACCGCCGCAATGCGCGCCGCCGAAACAGGGATACACACGACTTTGGTGGACCGCGACCAGCGTCCATTCATGCGACAACGAGGTTGCATGAGCCGATGGCTCGATCCTGCACAATACGACTGGCCCCTCGAGCATTGGACAGCTCGCACGTTCCCATGGGCTAGCAAGCCAATGCCTCTTCCGTGGTCAGCCGCACACGCCGTGGACGTTGCTGGAATGTGGGACATCGCGTTAACCGCTTGCCGAGCTGCCCATAGAGCCAATCTCGAGATTTATCCAAACACCACTTGTCCGGCGAAGCCTCAGCGCACTGGTGCGTTGCTCGACGTGCAGTTGGTCACCGGCACGACGCAGAGGACACAATCATTTGGAGCGGTGGTAATTGGTCACGGCCCCGGAAGCGAGAAATGTACGATTGGCGCGTACTCGGGTTTTCGCTTCTGGGACACGGACACGTTTGAACAGCCAAATCTCGGGTTACCGTCGGGAATAGCGCCAGCAATACTGATCTCAGGCGGTGGTGATGGGGCGCTCCAGGACTTTCTTCGTATCACTACCGGCGAATCGTCTGCAAAGACGCTCTACCAGCAACTGCGAAACACTGCGAACGACGTGCCATGGACGAAGGTAGAGGCCGCCATACAATGTGCGGAAGACCAGGCGACGCGTGCATATGTTTGGGGTGCAAACGACGGTCACGACCATGGCGTGCTTCAAACGCTTCAATCGGTACATGAGCAGCAAGTAAGAACGATATTCTCAATCCGATCGCAGCAACTCGAATACGCTATGCGAGGGATGCTTCGACAGCCGGTTCCATCAGTGCTGCTGGTTTGCCGCTGCACGCATTTCGCAAGAGCATATGCGCTCAATCGATTTTTGGTTCTGCTCATTGCCGAATATGCGAATCGCGCGGATAGGCGTCAGTTTCTCAAATTTGGCCACGAGCTTGAAGGCGTGGCTGGCGTTAGTCACACTTGCCAGAACGATCCGCAAGCGTGCTTCGGGCAAGATCATGAGGGCAAGCTTATAGAGGCTTCTTGCTTCAGCAAAGGAGTCTCTTCCATAGCGGCCGGCACTCACAATGTTGTCGTTGTTAGACACGGCGTACGGCCGCCCGATAAAAGACTGGGCACTTTTAAGGTTCGACTGCCGCGCCAAATACTTCCGTACGTATTCCCGTAACCGATGCGCGTCGTAGCTTGCGCGGCCCGCAGTGCGGCAACTGTATTGGTAGCATTGCTGTCTCCAACTTGGCGTAACGCGCAACCTGGCGGGTGCCTGCCTCTTCGTGCAGGCACCGCGTCGCTCGCGACGCTCTCGGCCGCTTTCCCGAATCTCTTAGTAGATGTACTCATCCAGCGATCGACGGGCTGTGATGCCGCCCGCTCACGCGCTATTCTGCTGCCACCGGCCGGCATGTCCGCTCGATGTTTGTTCGCGTCAACCGCCGTCGAAGGAGAATGCTAGCAACAACGAAAATGACATCGGTTAGCTTGCCGCTACGATAGTTCCCCCGTGCGAACGTTTATCGTAGCAGCCGGTGCAGGCATCGCACCTCACCGCAAATGAGCCTGTGCTGCCGCTCCGCCCCTCTCCAATCGGTGTTTAACTTTCTGCCGTCGAGTAGTACATCCGGCGCTGTAAGGGGGCGCGTCTTTCGCGACTATGCGGTTGCATCTCCATCGCAATCGGCCAAAGTTCACGGCAGAAGCCGTCTTAGTGCTCGGCGGACCGAACCCCGTGCGCAGCGCTCGTGCGCGACGGCGAGCGCGGATCTTAGCTCGACTAGTGGCCCCCGCCTGAAGTCCCTACCCGCGAGCCAAAGCAGGTCGAACGCGAAGATAGCAGCCGGCTCGACCACACCACGCTCAAGTATGCAATTCGGCGCCGCGTATGCTGTCGCTTTCGGTAGTCGGTCCCTCTGCGGCCGGCCCGTTTTCGTCGAGCGCGAGCTCACCAGCGAAGTCATAGGGCATTATGAGAACCTCGGCGACCAACCAGCAAGCGGCCGATCAAGTCGTTGCTGTTGCGTGCGTAGCTGTACTGTGGCGCCTCGCTTGCAGACGAGCCAGCGGAAACGTCATTGGAGCTTCTTAAGTCAGCCTAAAGTGGAGAAGAGCTTGCCAGTAAGCGAACATCAGGTCCCTATGGGAGAGCTCTGAACGCGTGGGCGGTAACGAGCCCGGTCATGACGTGCCCGGGGACCGCCGCGTCATAGCCGTGAGCCGGAAGCTCAGTCGACGAGCGGGCCGCCGGCCCCGTCGTACACCGGCGTCGGCAGATAGCGCGGCAGCGCCTGGATGCGCGCGAGCCACGCTTTCACGGCGGGAAACGGCTTGAGCGAAATGCCGCCTTCGGGCGCGAAGACGGTATATTAATAGCAGGCGACGTCGGCGATCGTGGTGCGCTCGAGTGCGAGCCAGTCGTGATCGGCGAGCCGCCCTTCGAGCACGCGCAGCGCCACCTGCGCGATCGCGTGCGCTTCCTCCAGCGTGCCGTAGCCGTGCCAGCGCTGGCCGCGCATCGAACGCGAGCGACCGAGCCCGTAGAAGATCTCGTTCTGCGCGAGCGACAGCCACTGCGTAACCTGCGCCTCGCCTTCCGCGTCGCTCGGGAGCCACGTCTCGCCGCCGTGCTTGCGCGCGAGGTACACGAGGATCGGGATCGTTCCCCAATACGGCTTGCCGTCGGCAATCAGCAGCGGGATCTGGCGCAGCGGGGAGAGCTTCTCGAAGTCGGGCGGCAGCATGTTGCGGTCCTTGCCTTCGCGGTGAATCGACCTGTTCTCGAAGTCGAGACCGAGCAGCGAGAACATGAGCCTCACCTTGTAGCAGTTCCCGGAGCGCTCGCGGTTGTATAGCGTCAGCGTGGCTGTGTCCGTCATACCCGATGGTGCGTTCAAATGGAGCATTTCATGAGAGTAACTTCGTCGCCGCGCCGGCGGCTACTCCAATGACACGTTAACCCCGATTGTTCAGGTCTCCCGTTTAAGCCAGCAACGGCCGCGATTCGGCCGGCTTAACGGGAGACGCACATGCTGTCATTGCGAGCGGCGATCGAGCGCCGCGCAGGTTGCCGGCCCATCGTTCGCGATTTCGTCCTGGGCCGTTGGCTGGCGGCCGTATTCGCCGCTCTGGCGTTGAACGGCTGCGCCGTCCAGGCGCACGACATCCGACCTCAGATCGAGCGGACCCTCGTACAGGTGGAGGTTTTCGACCGAACGCGCGGCACCACACTGCCGGTTTACAGCAAGGACGGCCGGCGCTACGTCGTCGGCACGCCCGGCAACGAGTACGCGCTGCGCATCCGCAACCGCACCGGCGCACGGGTGCTCGTCGTCACGAGCGTCGACGGCGTGAACGTGATCTCGGGCGATACCGCATCCCCGTCGCAATCGGGTTACGTTCTCGATCCGTGGGGATCGGTCGAGATCCTCGGCTGGCGCAAGAGCCTCGAACGCAGCGCCGCGTTCTATTTCACCGAGCACCAGAATTCGTACGCGGCGCGCACCGGACGCCCGGACAACGTCGGCGTCATCGGCGTCGCCGTTTTTCGGGAGAGGTCGCGGCCGGTTGCGCATCCTGTTCCACAGCCGCGCATCGCGCCGTTCGATTCCGGTTCCGCGGAGCGTCGTGAAGCGCCTGCGCCGGCGGAATCACCGGCACCGTCAGCACAGGGCGGGCTCGCGGACCGCCAGGAGGCGCGCAGGGACGCAGCGCGCGCAGCGAGCAAGCTCGGGACCGGACACGGCCGCGACGAAGCTTCACACGTTCGGGTCGTCAGGTTCGAGCGTGCGAGCGATACGCCGGCCGAGACGATCGCGATCCAGTACGACCGTCGCGAGAATCTCGCCGCGCTGGGTGTGCTGCCGGCGGCGCCGCATTACACGCGGCGGGAACCGGAGCCGTTTCCAGGCGCGCTGAGGTTCGTGCCGGATCCGAGATAGCGTGCGCCACGAGATCGCCACGTCGCGCTAGCCGCGCGCTCCTCGCGATGACACCGCATGGTCATTGCGAGACGCCGCCAGTGCGGCGCACGCGCACCACGCGGTGGTTGCGCATGGGAAGCAATCCCGGAGCGTCCGGTTACCAGCTTATGATAGCGTCCAGGTTCCCGCATTCAAGGACGTCCGAGATGGAACCTTGTTTCCTCACCGCAGCCGCCGCTGCCGCGCAGATTCGCGAGAAGACGCTCACCGTCGAGCAGCTCGTCAGATCGTGTCTCGAGCGCATCGAGCAACGCGATCGCGATGTGCGCGCATGGTCGTATATCGATCCCGCGTACGCGATTGCGCAGGCGCGCGAGCTCGACAAGCGGGCGCCGGCCGGGCCGCTGCACGGGCTGCCGTTCGGCGTGAAGGACGTGATCGACACGGCGGACATGCCGACGGGACAGAATTCTCCGAGCTACGTCAACCATCGGCCGTCGAAGGATGCCGGGTGCGTGGCGGTCGTCAGGCAATCGGGTGCACTGATCCTCGGCAAGACCGACACGGTCGAGTTCGCGGCGGGCGGGCGCAAGGCGTTGACGCGCAACCCGCACAATTTCGCGCACACGCCGGGTGGATCGTCTTCGGGATCGGGCGCGGCAGTCGCGGATTTCATGGTGCCGCTCGCGTTCGGCACGCAGACGGGCGGCTCGCAGATCCGGCCGGCGTCGTTCAACGGTATTTACGCGATCAAGCCGACGTGGGGCTCGGTCTCGCGCGAAGGCGCGAAGCTGCTCTCGGCGTACTGCGACACGGTCGGATGGTATGGGCGCTCGGTCGCGGACCTCGCGCTCGTCGCGGAAGCGTTTCGTTTGCGCGATCTCGCCTCTCAGAAGCCGGTCACCCCGCGCGGACTGCGCATCGCGATCTGCAGGACGCCGTACTGGAACAAGGCCGAGCCGGCGGCGCAGGCGGCGCTCGCGAAAGCGGCGGAGCGGCTGGAGAAAGCCGGCGCGCGCGTGCAGGACCTCGAGCTGCCGTCGAAATTCAACTCCATCAACGAAGCCCAGCGCACTCTCATGATCGGCGAAGGGGGTGTCGCGTTCCTTCCGGAGCTGCTCACGCACGGCGATCGGCTGCACGCCGAGTTCCGCGACATGGCGGAGAACAAGAAAGGCATCACGGCGAAGACGATGGTCGAGGCGTACGATCTCGCCGCGGACTGCGCACGCACGTTCGATGCGCTGTTCGGCGATTTCGACGTCGTCGTCGCGCCGGCGGCGCCGGGCGAGGCGCCGGAAGGGCTGCACACGACCGGCGACTGGGTGTTCAACGCGATGTTCACCGTGATGCACGCGCCGTGCATCGCGATCCCGTGCACGAAGGGAGCGAAAGGCCTGCCGGTCGGCGTGCAGATCGTCGGGCCGCGCTATTCGGATGCGCGGCTGCTCGCGATCGGCGCGGCGGTGGCGCCGGTGATCGACGCGGAGGGAAAGTGAACACCACGTGCGCCACGGGATCGCCGCGTCGGGCAGTCGCCCTCCTCGCGATGACAACGAGAGTTGTCATTGCGAGCTACCGCGAATGCGGCAGCGTGGCAATCGCCGAGCGTCCGAAAAGCACGTGCGTCACGGGATCGCCACGTCGCGCATGGTCGCTCCTCGCGATGACAACGAGAGCTGTCATTGCGAGCTGCCGCCAATGCGGCAGCGTGGCAATCGCGGAGCGTCCGAAACGCACGTGCGTCACGGGATCGCCGCGTCGGGCAGTCGCCCTCCTCGCGATGACAACGAGAGCTGTCATTGCGAGCTGCCGCCAACGCGGCAGCGTGGCAATCGCGGAGCGTCCGAAGACCGCGTGCGCCAAGGGATCGCCGCGTCGCGCATGGTCGCTCCTCGCGATGACAACGAGAGCTGTCATTGCGAGCTGCCGCCAATGCGGCAGCGTGGCAATCGCGGAGCGTCCGAAAAGCACGTGCGTCACGGGATCGCCACGTCGCGCATGGGCACTCGTCGCGATGGCAGCGGTAGCGCTGTGGAGCGCGGCGGCAATCGCCGCGAGCGGGACGGCGACTTACCCCAATCGTCCAATTCGCCTCATCGTCGGCTTCACCCCCGGCTCCGCTGACGATTACCTTGCGCGGCTGCTCGCACCGAAGCTGACCGAGCGCCTCGGCGAGACGGTCGTGGTCGACAACCGCTCGGGCGTCGCCGGACATCTGGCTGCGGAGCTCGCCTCGCGCGCAAATCCGGACGGGCACACACTGATGCTGGCGGGGACGCTCACGCTCGCGTCGAGCATCGCGCTCTATCCAAAGCTCGGCTACGACCTGCTCAAGGACTTCGCGTACGTCGGCCTGGTTTCGTCCGGCCCGCAGATGCTGATGGTGCACCCGTCGGTACCCGTGAAAACCTTCCAGGAGTTCGTCGCGCTCATCAAGACCAAGCCGAAGGCGCTGCGCTATGGCTCGGCGGGACTCGCCAGCTCCGGTCATCTCGCCATGGAGCTGCTTCTCGCGCGCGTCGGCGCGCAGCTTCTGCACGTGCCTTACAAGGGCGGCGGCAATGCGGCGGTCGCGCTCGCCGGTGGTGAGGTGCAGGCGGGCTTCACGAGCATCGCGGCCGGCATTCCGCTGATCGGCGGAAAGCGCGTCATTCCGCTGGCGGTGACCAGCCCCAAGCGCACTGCGGCGCTGCCTGACATTCCGACGGTCGCCGAATCCGGCTACCCGGGATTCGACGTCCAGAACAGGTTCGGGATCTTTGCGCCGGCAGGAACGCCGGCAGCGATCGTGAAACGTCTCAATGCCGATTTCCGGGCGATCGTCGCGATGGAGGACGTGCGTGCGAAGCTCGTCGCGGCCGGCGGCGATCCGGGCTCCAGCACGCCGGCAGAGCACCGCGCGCTGATGGAGGCCGAAGTGAAGCAGTGGGCGAAGGTGGTGAAGGCCGCCGGGATCACGCTGAACTGAGCTCTAGGCGGGGACGAATTGCGGTTTCGAGCCTTTGATGCAGACGCGCCGCATCATCCTGCGCGCATTGGGATCGAACGGCTTGCGGTGGTGCAGAACGCTGCGGTTGTCCCATACCAGCACGTCGCCCGGCTGCCATTCCTGGCGCCAGATGAAACGCTCCTGCACCGCGTGCGCCCAGAGCTGATCGAGCAGCGCCTCCGATTCTTCGACGCTCAGTCCAACCAGATACGCGTTGGGACGCCGCCCGAGATAGAGCGCGCGGCGGCCGGTTTCCGGATGCGTCGTCACCAGCGGATGGATCGCGCCCGGTGAAGTGCGTACGTCGGTGACCGGCGCATAGCCCGCACGGCGGTTGCCGCCGGAATCGTACGTATCGTCGTGCTTGAGCTCGAGGCCCTCTGCGCGCCTGCGCAGCGCTTCCGGCAGCGCCGCGTAGGCCTGCTCGATATCCAGAAATTCCGTCCGGCCTTCGCCCGCCGGCGTTTCCAGCGCGTAGAGGATCGTCGCGCTCGGCGTCACCTCGAAGCTCGACTGATCGGTGTGCCACACGACCTCGCCGTCGCCCAGAATGCCGAGCGCGCGATCGCCGGCCTTGAGATTCGTCACGTAAGAGACTTCCGGATTCTGCGGGTCGGGATAGCGCGGCTTCGGCTTCTCGCCGCCTGCCGTGGTATCGACGAGTCCGGGCGTGCCGGGATTGTTGGGCTGGAATTCGCCGAAGCGCCGCCCGAACGTCACGAGATCGCGATTCGTGAGCTCTTGTCCTCGAAAGCGCACGACCTTGTGTTCCAGCCACACGTGCTTCACCTGCGCGAACCGCTCGTCCGTGAGCTTGCGCAGATCGCCTGCATCGACGTCGGCCGCGAAAGGCGTGAGGGGCTTGACCGTGATATTCGTGCTCATGAGAATTTCCGCGCTCATTCGGGCTTGAAGCCGATTTCCTGCGCCACGCGCTTCCACAGCGCGACCTCTTCGCGCAGGATCTTCGCCATCCCGGCGGGCGTGCTGCTGCGCGGCACCTGTATCCCTTCGATGAACTGATTGCCGGTCTGCCGGTTGCGCTCGACGATCTTGCGGATCTCGGCATTCAGCAGATTGATAATGTGGGGCGGCGTGCCCTTGGGCACGAGCATGCCGCTCCACGCGCCCGCGCCGTAGCCGCGAAGGCCTTCTTCCGCGATGGTCGGCACGTTGGGAAACACCGGCGAGCGGCCCTCGTCGTTGAAGATCGCGAGCGGGCGCATCTTGCCGGCCTTAATGTGAGGCACCGACAGCGGACCGGGCACGAGCATGACCTCGACGTGGCCGCCGAGCATCGCGGTAACGGCGGGGCCCCCGCCGCCGTACGGGATCTGACCCATCCTGATGCCGACCGCGCGCGTCAGCCGCTCCATCGTGAGATGGTTGTCGGTGCCGATGCCGGTCACCGCGTAGTTGAGCTCGCCCGGCCGCGCTTTGGCGAGCTTCACGAGGTCCTTGAAGCCGCGCACCGGCAGCGACGGGTGCGCGCAGAACAGCCAGTACGTCACCTCGATCGTGCTCACGGTGTCGAAGTCCTGCACGGGGTCGTACGCGAGCTTCGGATACACGACCGGCGTCACGGCGAGCGTGCGCAGCGTGATCAGCAGCGTGTGTCCGTCGGGCGGCGATTTCGCGACGTGCGCCGTGGCGATCGTGGTGCCCGCGCCCGGCCGGTTCTCCACCAGCACGGGCTGCTTCAGCACTTCGGTGAGATGCGCCGCGATCGGACGCGCCTGCGCATCGATCGTGCCGCCGGGCGCGAACGGCACGATGATACGCACCGGCTTGGTGGGCCATTCGGCGGCATGCACCGTGATCGCGGCGGCGAGCAGCATGAGTGTTGCCAGCAGTTTTGCATCAAGCATTCGCACCTTCCTGCCTCCTCGTTGTTTTATCGATCCGCTCACGCAACGCCGCCGCGCTTTCCGAAAGCGACGGCGCGAACTGCGGATAGATCTCCGCTACGGCTGCGCTCACCTCGCCTTCGATCAGATCGAGCGTCTGTGCATCGGGCAACGGCGTCGTGGCGGGCTGTTCCGCGCGATCGAAGTCGAACCCGGTGTTCTCGACGATGTCGTCGAGCGTGTGGCCAAGGTGCACGCTCTCGAGACGGAAGCGCGCCGCCGCGCGATCGAATGCGAAGTGCGCCATGCTCGTCACCAGCGCGCCTGGGCCGCCCGGACGGTACACGTTCGGCGGACTCGTGCCGGTTGCCGAGATGAAATCCACCTTCGGCACCAGCGCGCGCTTCAGATGCGTGTCGCGAAACAGGATGATGTTCGGGATCATCATGTAGAGCAGCGCGGACCCATGCGAGCCAGGCCAGCGCACCTTCAGCCGTGGATAGTCGCCGACGCCGACCAGATTGATGTTGCCGTGACCGTCGATCTGCCCGGGGCTCAGGAAGAAGCCATCGAAGCGTCCCTGGCACGCGCAATCGAACATGCCGCCGAGGCCGCCGAACGAATCGAATTTTCGACTGCCGAGGATGTCGAGGCGCATGCGCCCGGCCGAGAGCCGGCGCGCGAGCAGCGCCGCGGACGCGGGGATCGGCAGGTTGGCGCCGACGGCGATGTGCCTGCGGCCGTGCAGCAGCCGCGCGATGGTCGCGACGAGATACGCGCTCTGGCCCGCCGGAACGCTCACGCTGCCGCCGGTGCCGCTTCCGTCATGACGTAGCGCGCGAGGTACTCCGCGAATCCTTCGTCGGTCTTCGAGAGCCGCGCGTACTCGCGCAGGTGCCCGGCGTCTTCGGGCCGGTCCGCGCCGCCCGCGAGCGGCCACGAGCCGTTCGGCTGGTGCGAAAGCGCCGTGACGAACATGCCGCGGAGCGTCGCCGGCGAATGCTCGTCGTCGTCGGCGAGATTGCCGTCATAGAAAGCCTCGAACGTCACCAGCACCGTGTGCGCCGCGTGCGCCATCGTGATGAGCTCGCTGCGGCGGCCGACCCAGATGTTCCCCTCGCGGTCGGCGAGCGGCGCGTGAAAGAGCGCGACGTCGGGACGCATCGCCGGCACCACGACGATCGGATCGCCGGCTGCGTACGGATTGTCGATCACGCGCCAGCCATCTTGGTCCATCCGGTGGCGCAGGATGTCGGACCCGACGAGACCGCGCACCGGCATGAACGGCACGCCTTTTTCGCCCGCGATCAGGCCGGCGTGTATCGCGGGGCACGTGCTGTCCTTCACCGCGATCGTGCCCTGCTTCTGCGCGGCGACGAAACGGTTCGCGGGACCGTGCTCGTAGAGCAGCACCGATCCGCTCTGCACCGCGGAGACGCAGCCGGCGCCGATCAGCAGGTCGGCCTGAAGGCTGAGCGCGGGCACGCCGAGCAGATGGAGGTTACGCACGCCGCGCCGGATCAGCGCGCGCGTGGTCACCATCGATGCCGCGCTGAAATCGGCGCTGAACGTGCCCGCGAGCGCGACGAGACTGCCGTCCGCGACACGAGCGGCGAGGGCGTTTACATCCACGAATTCGCTCACGGCCAAACTCTAGCATGGCATCCTTGGCGCGAATGAAACCGATCTGGACACCGTCGCCCGAGCGCATCGCGCGCGCCAATATCACGGCGTTCATGCAGACCGTGCGTGAGCGCTGGGGTGTCGAGGCCGGCGATTACGACACGCTGTATCGCTTCTCGATCGACGAGCCGGAAAAATTCTGGAGCGCGGTCTGGACTTTCTGCGGCGTGATCGCCTCGGCGCGCGGCGAGATCGTGGCCGAGCAGCTCGACCGGATGCCCGGAACGCGCTGGTTCCCGCAGGCGCGGCTCAATTTCGCGGAGAACCTGCTCAGACGGCGCGACGGCGCGGACGCGGTCGTGGCCGTGAGCGAGCGCGGTGCGGTCCGGCGGCTCTCCTTTGCGGAGCTTTACGCATGCGTGTCGCAGGCCGAGCAGGCGTTGCGCGCGGCGGGCGTGCGGCCCGGCGATCGCGTTGCGGGTTACCTGCCGAACGTACCCGAAGCGGTTATCGCCATGCTCGCGACGGCGGCCGTCGGCGCGATCTGGTGCGTATGCTCGACGGATCTCGCTGCTGACGCGGTCGTCGAGCGCTTCGAGCAGGTCGCACCGAAGCTTCTCCTGATCGCGGATCGTTATGACTACGACGGTAAGACGTTCGACCTGCTGTCCAAAGGCGCGGCCGCTGCGAGTCGGCTGCCGTCGGTCGAGCGCGTCGTGGTCGTGCGTAACAGCGAAGCGGGCACCTCGCTCGATGGAATATCAAAGGCGGTATGGTGGGATGAGCTTGTCGGCGTGCACGCGCCGCGCACGATCGACTTCCCGCAGTTTGCCTTCGATCACCCGGCGCTGATCCTGTTTTCGTCAGGCACGTCGGGTGTGCCCAAATGCATCGTGCACAGCGCGGGCGGCGCGCTGCTCCAGAACCTGAAGGACCTCCGGCTCCAGTTCGACGTGAAGCGCGACGACCGGATCTTCTGGTGGACCGGCACCGGCTGGGTGGTGTGGAACCTGATGCTCTTCGGGCTTGCGTGCGAAGCGGCCGTGGTGCTGTACGA
>Ga0196977_1000786_pt1 | contig 14399 bp, 1 predicted proteins | sample S3v_1013CmetaG_FD_148634 | JGI IMG/M metagenome (GOLD analysis project Ga0196977, IMG submission 148634) | Soil microbial communities from Anza Borrego desert, Southern California, United States - S3+v_10-13C | ecosystem: Environmental > Terrestrial > Soil > Desert | place: USA: California...
CCTCCGCCTTCACCCCGCACCGCCACCGCGCACTCCCTGACCGAGCCATGACCGAGCAGCGCCGCCTCGACCTCGCCCACTTCGACCCTGAAGCCCCGCACCTTGACCTGCCCGTCCCTCCGGCCGAGGTACTCGACGACGCCCTCGGCCGCCCACCGCGCCACGTCCCCAGTCCGGTAGAGCCTCGCGCCCGGCTCGCCGGAGAACGGGTCAGGCACGAACCGCTCGGCCGTCAGCGCGGGCCGCCCGTGGTAGCCGCGCCCGACTCCCGCCCCGCCGATGTAGAGTTCCCCGGCCACGCCGATGGGCACGGGCCGCATCCCTGCGTCGAGCACGTGCAGCCGCGTGTTCCACAAGCCCCGCCCAATGGGGGCCACCCCGCCCCGCGCCTCCCCGGCCACCTCCCACGCGCTCGACCACACGGTCGTCTCCGTCGGCCCGTAGACGTTCCACGCCCGCGCCCCACCGAGCGACCCCAGCCAGCGCGCGAGCCCCGCCCCCATCGCCTCACCACCGCACAGCAGCCGCCGCACCACGCCATTACCGACGCCCTCTCCTCCGACGCCGCCAACGCCGTCGCCCCCTCTGCCGACGCGGTTGTCCCGCCCGGCCTCGGCCACGGCCCGCCACGTCGCAGGCGTCGCCTGCGCCAGCGCCGCCCCCGCGAGCCTGCCGGCGAGGCGGGCGGCGTCTCCCGCCAGCCCACGCGGCGCGACCTCGACCGCGGCCCCGGTCGAGAGCGGGAGGAAGAGTTCGAGGGCGTGGATGTCGAAGGAGGTCGAGGTCAGCGCGAGCAGGCGCTCGCCGGGTGAGGGCGAGAGCAGCCCCGCGAAGCAGGCGAGGAGGTTCGAGAGCGGGCGGTGCGAAATCATCACGCCCTTCGGCCTGCCGGTCGAGCCGGAGGTGTAGATGACGTAGGCCAGATTATCCACACCCGCGCCGCTCGGGACGCCCTCGGCGCTCTGCCGCTCGACCTCCTCGCGCCCGGCGTCGAGCGCGACGACCCGCGCCCCGTGCTCGGGCAGCGACGGGGCCAGCCCGGAGTCTGTCACGAGCACGTGCGCCCCGCTGTCCGCGAGCATGAAGGCGAGCCGCTCGGCCGGGTACTCCGGGTCTAAGGGCACGTAAGCCCCGCCCGCCTTCCAGACCGCCAGCAAAGTAACGATTAACTCCGCCGAGCGCTCCAGCATGACGGCGACGAGCGACTCCGGCCCGACGCCCAAGCCGCGAAGATGGCGAGCTAGTTGGTTGGCCCTCGCGTCGAGTTCGGCGTAAGTCAGCCGCTCGCCCTCGAACTCGACGGCCACGGCGTCGGGCGTCCTCCGCGCCTGCTGCTCGATCAGCTCGTGGACACACAGCCGCGGGTAGTCGGCCTCGGTCTCGTTCCAACGCTCAAACAGTTGCTCCTCCTCCTCGCCGAGCAGTTCAAGCTCGCCCACTCGCCGCGAGGGGTCGGCGAGGGCCGCCTCAAGGAGCCGCGTGAAGTGGCCGGCCATCCGCCCGATGGTGGCCGCGTCGAAGAGCTTGGTGTTGTACTCGAAGGAGCCGCCGAGCAGGCCACCCGCTTCGCCTAGCGAGAGGTTGAGGTCGAACTGGGCGGCGGCCTCCTCGGCCTCGACGGCCTCCAGCCGCAGCCCCGGCAGGCGGGCCGACGCGCGCGGCGTGTTGTTGAAGGCGAACATCACTTGGAACAGAGGTGAGTGCGCGAGGCTGCGCTCGGGTTGCAGCTCCTCGACCACGCGCTCGAACGGCACTTCCTGATGCGCGTACGCGCCGAGGCAGGTCTCGCGCACCTTCGCTAACAGCCCGCGGAACGACTCGCCGCCCTCGACCCTCGCGCGCAAGACCAGCGTGTTGACGAAGCAGCCGACAAGCCGCTCGGTTTCGGCGTGCGTGCGCCCCGCCACCGGCGTCCCGACGAGGATGTCCGTCTGGTTCGTGTAGCGGTAGAGCAACGCCTGAAAGGCCGCCAGCAAGAGCATGAAGGTGGTGGCGCCCTCGGCCCGCGCAAGCCGGTTCAGTTGGCGGCTAATCTCCTCATTGAGCGCGAAGGAGAGGCGGGCCCCGCGGTAGCTCTGGAGGGCGGGGCGCGGCCGGTCGGTCGGGAGTTCGAGGACTGGCGGCGCGCCCGACAGCCGCTCGCGCCAGTAGCCGAGTTGCTCCGAGAGGAGTTCGTCCGTCAGGTGGCGGCGCTGCCACGCGGCGTAGTCGGCGTATTGAACCTCAAGCTCGGGCAGCGACGGCTCCTCGTCGCGGGAGAAGGACGAGTAGAGCCGGGAGAGTTCTTCGGTGAGCAGGCCGACCGACCAGCCGTCGGAGACGATGTGGTGCATCGTCAGCAGAAGGAGGTGCTCGTCGCCCGCGAGCTTGACGAGGGACGCGCGCCACAGAGGGCCGGCCGCGAGGTCGAAGGGGCGGCGGGCTTCTTCGGCCGCGAGGCGGCGGGCCTCTGCTTCGCGCTCGGCTTCAGGTAGGTGCGCGAGGTCAACGGTGTCGAGCGCGACGGGCGAGGGCGGGCTGATGACCTGCGCGGGGCGGCCGTCCACCGACGGGAAAGTCGTCCGCAACGTCTCGTGGCGGCGCGCGGCTTCCGTGAGCGCGCTTTCGAGCGCCGCCGCGTTGAGCTCGCCTGAGAGGCGCACCGCCGAGGGGATGTTGTAGGCCGCGCCGCCCGGCTCCAGTTGGTTGATGAACCAGAGGCGCTGCTGCGCGTAGGAGAGCGGCAGCGGCTCGTCGCGCGGCACGGGGCTGACCGGCGGCAGCTCGGCCCGCGCCCCGGCCCGCAGCTCGCGCTCGACGGCCTCGGCCAGCGCCGCCACGGTCGGCGACTCGAAGAGCCTCCGCAGCGGCAGCTCGGTCGAGAGGGCGTGGCGGACGCGCGAGGCGACGCGGGTGGCGAGCAGGGAGTGTCCGCCGAGTTCGAAGAAGTTGTCGGAGCGGCCGACGCGCTCCACACCCAGCACCTCCGCCCAGATGCCGCACATGATCTCTTCGACGGGGGTGCGCGGCGGCTCGTAGCCGGCGGCCGGCTCGCCCTCCTCCGGCTCCGGCGCGGGCAGGGCCTGCCTGTCCACCTTCCCGTTGGGCATCAGCGGGAAGCTCTCTAAGAGGACGAAGGCCGAAGGGACGAAGTGCTCGGGCAGCTTCGACCTGAGGTGGGCGCGCAGCTCCGCGGCGGAGAGGGCTTGCCGGCCGGGGGCGGCGGGCGCGACCGCCTCGGCGGCCGCCCGCTCGGCCCTCGCGGGGTGAACCGCGTAGAGGTTGAAGAGGTTCGTGTTGGTGAGGCGCGCGTCCTGCTCGACGGAGACGCGGAAGCCGCGGCCTTCGAGCAGCGCCCTGACCTGAGAGAGCCGCCCGCCCGTGTCGTGCACCTCCATGACGATCTGCCTGATCTTCGGCCAGTCGCCTTCGTCGACCCCGCGCAGCACGTCAAGCTCGCTCTTCTCGACATCAATCTTGAGCAGGTCGATGGAGTCGAGCCGGTGCTCGCCGATCACGTCGGAGAGCCGCCGCAGGCGGCAGGGGAAGGTCTCCGTCCGGAAGCGGCCTTGCAGAAGCTCGTCGGCGTACTCGCCGAGCAGCGCGTCGCGGTTGCCCATGAAGACGCGGGTCACTTCCCTGTCTTCCTCCACGTCGGCGTAGAAGCCGGACATGCTCGACCAGTCAGGGTAGAAGGTGAAGGCCGCCTCCTTCGACTCGTCGGCCAAGCCGTAGTCGAAGAGGCGCGCGCCGAGTCCGTGGAGCGCCGCGTTCTGCTGGGCGACGCGGAAGGCGACCGGGTTCGGCTCGAAGGCGTAGACGCGCGCGGTCGGGCACTGGCGCGAGGCCCAGAGGGTGAAGAGGCCGATGTTGGCCCCCACGTCGAAGACGCAGTCGCCCTCGCGCAACGTCACGCCGTGGCGGAGGTAGGACTGGTCGGCGAAAATCTCTTCGTAGATTTGGTCGGTCTCGTTCTTGTTGAGGTGGTAGACCTCAAGGCCGGCGGGCAGCTCGTAGAGCTCTTCGCCGCCGGCCGGGGGCTTGCCGCGGGGGACGACGTAGGCGACGAGGCGCTTGCCGCCCGAGTCGTCCTCGCGGGCCGCGACGAGCGCGGACTGCACGCCGGGGTGCTCGTTGAGGGCGGCTTCGATCTCGCCCAGCTCGATGCGGAAGCCGCGAATCTTGACCTGCTGCTGGTCGGCGCGGCCGAGGAACTCGACGACTCCGTCTTCGAGGTGGCGCGCGAGGTCGCCCGTGCGGTAGAGGCGCGCGCCCGCCTCCCCGCTGAAGGGGTCGGGGACGAACCGCTCGGCCGTCAGCGCGGGCCGCCCGTGGTAGCCGCGCGCGAGGCCGACCCCGCCGATGTGCAGCTCGCCCGCGACGCCGACGGGGACGGGCCTGAGCCGCGGGTCGAGCAGGTGAACCCTGATGTTGGAGAGCGGGCGGCCGATGGGGACGAGGCCGTGGCGGCCCGCCCCCGCGTCGCGCCGGCACGGCCAGAAGGTCGCGTCGATTGACGACTCGGTCGGGCCGTAGAGGTTAATCAGCTCGGTGTTATTGAACAGGTCGAAGAAGCGCTGTCGGAGCTTGCGCGGGAACGCCTCGCCCCCGCAGAACATCCGCCGCAGCCCCCTGCACCGCTCGACGCCCGGCTCTTCGAGGAAGAGGTCGAGCATGGAGGGGACGAGTTGCAGGACGGTCACCCCGCGCTCGGCGACCGCCCTGACGAGGTAGGCGCTGTCGCGGTGGTCGTAAGGCTTGGCCATGACCAACTGCGCGCCGGCCAGCAGCGGGACGAACAACTCCCAGACCGAGGCGTCGAAACTGGTGGAGGTCTTTTGCAGCACCCTGTCGCCCCCGCTCAGAGGGAAGACCTCCTGCATCCACAGGAGGCGGTTGCCAATCGCCCCGTGCGAAATCATCACGCCCTTCGGCCGACCCGTCGAGCCGGAGGTGTAGATGACGTAGGCGAGGTTGTCGGCCGCCGCGCCGCCCATTAAGTTGTCGGCGCTGTGGCGCGCGATCTCGTCCTGTTCCCTGTCGAGCACGACGACCCGCGCCCCGTGCTCGGGCAGCGACGGGGCCAGCCCGGAGTCCGTCACGAGCACGCGCGCCCCGCTGTCCGCGAGCATGAAGGCGAGCCGCTCGGCCGGGTACTCCGGGTCTAAGGGCACGTACGCGCCCCCGGCTTTCAGGACGGCCAGCAGCGAGACTATCAACCCCGCCGAGCGCTCCAGCATGACGGCCACCAACTCGTCCGGCCCCACGCCCAAGCCGCGCAGGTGTCTTGCTAATTGATTGGCGCGCGCATCGAGTTCGGCGTAGGTCAGCAGCTCGCCCTCGAACTCGACCGCGACGGCATCGGGCGTCCGCTTCACCTGTTCTTCGATCAACTCGTGGACACACAGCCGCGGGTAGTCGGCCTCGGTCTCGTTCCACTCACGCAGCAGCCGCTCCTCTTCCTCGCCCACCAACAGGAACTCTTCGACTTCTCGCGCGGGGTCGGCCGTGGCCGCCTCGACCAGCCGCGCGTACTGACCGGCCAGCCGCCGCGCCGCGCCCTCGCCCACCGCCCCGGCATCGTACTGCCACCACGCCGGCCACCCGCCCACGCCGCCGCCTTCCCCGCCCACGCCCTCGGCCACCGCGAGCCGCACCCGCGCCCGCTCGCCCCACGCCCACGCACGCTCGACACGCCACTCCAAGCCCCCGCCCTCGCCGCCCCACAGCCCGCCGTCTACAAACTCGAACTCGTAGCCGGGCGATGCCGACGGCCCCGCCGCGTAGTAGTCCTGCCGCCGCCGCGCCTCGCCCAACGCCTCGCCCAGCGGGCCGACGAGACTGGCCAGACTCGTGCGCGCCGCGTGGCGGGCCGCGACCGGGAGCGAGCGGGCGAGCGGGCCGAGCGCGCCGCGCAGCTCGTCGAAGTGGCGGCCGTCGCTTGAGACCGCGGCGACGGTCTGCGGCGCGGAGGTGAGGCGGTGGAGCAGGAGGTGGAAGCACCCGAGCAGCACCACCTCCGCCGTCGTGCCGAACTCAAGGGCAATCTTTTCGACCCGCGCCGCCAGCTCGGGCGGGAGGGTCGTCGCCAACACTTCCGGCTCGAACTCGCGCGCCTCGGGGTTCTCGAAAGGGAGTCGCAGCTCGCCCGCGCCGGAGAAATCCTGCTGCCGCCAGAACTCGCGCCCGGCCTCCCACTGCTCCGCTTCGAGCAGCTCGTTCTGCCACTCGGAGATGTCCGCGTACTGCATCGGCTCGCCCGACAACTCACCGCCGCGCAGGCACGCCTCGGAGGCCCGCGCCAGCTCGCGCACGAGGTTCATCAGCCCCCGCACGTCGGAGTGGAGCGACGGGAGGCAGACGACCAGATAGCGGGTCTCGGGCGCGAGGGTGATGAGGGCGAGGTGTAAGGGGTGGCCGCGCTCCAAGTCGAAAGGCCGCCGCGTCTCTTCGCGGATCAACTCCTCGACCCGCGCCTGCTGCCCGGCCCCGGCGAGCGAGCGCAGGTCGTGCTCGCGGACGGGCGGCGGCGTCGCGTCCTCGTTAATGACCTGCAAGGGGACGGTCAGGCCGGGGACGCGCCGGAAGTTCGTGCGGAGGATTTCGTGGCGGGCGACGACCACGCGCAGGGCCGAGCGGAAGAGCGCGGCGTCGAACCGCCCCGTGAGGCGGACGACGCACCGCGCGCGGTAAGGCGTGTCGGCCGCGTCCCCCTGCGCCAGCCACACACGCTCCTGCTGCGGAGAGAGTCTGAAGCCTTCGGTGATCTCCTGCATCACTCGCACTCCCCTGTCTCAAGGAGCCGAACCTGCGACCAACTGTGCGGCGCGGCCATCCCGACGAGAATCTCCCGCGGGCCCTCGTAGGGCGCGCGCCCGTGCGCGGCCAGCATGTTATCGAGCAGCAGCACGTCGCCGGCCTCCCAGCGGAAGGCGACCGTCTCGCGCCGGTACGCCTCGCGCAACTCCTCCAGCGTCTCGGGCTCGATGGGCGCGCCGTCGCCGTAGAAGGAGTTGGTCGGCAACTCCTCGGCGTCGGCGAACTCCGCCAGCAGCTCATCGCGGACGCCCTCGGGGAGCGTGGTCACGTGGAAGAAGGTGGCGTGGTTGAACCAGACCGCCTCGCCCGTGCGCGGGTGGCGGGCGGCCGCCGGGCGGACGGCGCGCGTGCGCAGGCGGTCGCCCTCCTTCCACTCGGCCGCGATGTCGGCCCGCCGGCAGTGCTCCTCGACGGTGCGGCGGTCGGCGGTCTGGAAGACGGTCTGCCACGGGAGGCCGAAGCCGTCGCCGAAGTTGCGGACGTACATGACGCGGCGCTCGACGAAGCGCTCGCGCAGCCGCGGGCCGAGGCGCGCGAAGATGCGGCGGCAGTCGGCGATGGGCGTCTCGCCGCCGACGGGCGGGGCGGCGCGGCAGAAGAAGAAGATCCGCAGCGGCCACGTCTGCTGGTAGGAGTTTTCGTTGTGGAGGAAGATGCTCTGGTCGGCCGGGTAGTCGGTCGAGGTGTAGACGTTGCCTTCGACCCGCGTGCGCGGCGAAGAGCGCTCGCGGTACTCCAGCAGGTCGTCGCCGACGGCCGCCGCGGCGAACCGCGCGAAGTCGTCCGCCGTCCGCAGGTCGAAGCCGCGGAAGAGGAGGCCGCCGTGCCGGCGGACGCGCGACTCGATGAAGTCGCGGCTCTCGCCGGCCCACGCCGCCGCGTCGAGGTGGCGGACGTGCGGGCGGACGACGAGCGGCAGGTCGCCGCCGCCGGCGAGCGGCTCCGCCCTGACCAGCCCCTCGCGCGCGAGGCCGACCGTCTTGCGCTTGAACGCCCCCGGCCGCGGGGCGGGCGGCGTCTCAGGTAGTTGACTCTTCATAGTGGGCCGTCTCCTCCGCCTGCGCGCCGCCGATGGCCTTGCGCCGCGCGCGGCGGAAGCTCTGCCGCTGCGCCTCGCGCAGCTTCCGCTCCTCGGCCGCCTGCTCCTCGCGCTCCGCCTCTGTGAGCAGTTCGCGCAGCTCCCGGAGGCCGAGGCCGGGGCGCCCGGCGATGGCGACGAGGGCCTCTTCGAGCCGCCGCAGGATGCGCGCGGCGGCGCGGGCGCCGAGCCGCGGGTCGTTGTACTTGACCTTGAGCGTCAGCTCCGACGACGGGGCGACCACGACCGAGAGCGGGTAGTTCTCGCGCCCGAGGTGGCGCACGTCGCTGACCTGCAGCGACGCGCGCACGCCCTGCGGGGCGCCGTCGCCGATCCAGTAGTTCTCGAAGACGAGGAAGTTCTCGAAGAGGGGCAGGCCGCCCGGCACGTCGCTCCACTCCTGCACCCTGACGAGCGGGCTGTACTCGAACTGCTGCATCCTGAGCTGCTGCTCCTGCAGGCCGCCGAGCCACGACGCGACGGGCGCGTCGGGCGCGAGGCGCGCGCGCAGCGGCAGCATGTTGATGAAGACGCCGACCATCCGCTCGACGCCGGCCAGCGTCGCCGGCCGCCCGGCCACGGCCGTCCCGAAGACGACATCCTCGTCGCCGCTGAGGTGGCCGATGACGGCGGCCCACGCCCCGAGCGTGACGGTGTTGAGCGTCAGCTTGTTGCGCCGCGCGTAGGTTTGGACGGCGCTCGTCGCCGCCTCGCTCAACTGCCGGCGCTGCTCGCCGTAACTCTCCGGCGGGTCGGCCGCCGCCCCCCGCGCGACGCGCGTCGGCGCGGTGAAGCCTTTGAGGAGTTCGCGCCAGTGGCGCTCGGCGGCCGCCAAGTCCTGCCGCCGCAGCCACTCGATGTAATCGCGGTAGGGGCGGCTGCGCGGCAGCGGCGACGGCTCGCCGCGGCGCAGCGACTCGTAGAGCGTCAGGCACTCGCGCAGCAGCAGCGGGCACGACCAGCCGTCCACGATCAGGTGGTGATGACTCCAGACGACCTCGTGGGCGTCCTCGCCCGTGCGGAGCAGGCTGAGGCGCATCATCGGCCCCCTCGTCAGGTCGAAGCCGCGCGCGCGGTCTTCGGCGTAGAAGGAGCGCAGCCGCTCGCCGAGCAGCTCCGCCGGCACGTCGCGCCAGTCATGCGCCTCGACCGGCAGCGCGGCCGACGCGCGGACGACTTGCAGAGGCTCGGCGAGTCCCTCCCACACGAAGCCCGTCCGCAGCACGGGGTGGCGCGCGGCCACCATCTGCCAAGCCCTCTCGAACGCGGGCAGGTCGAGCGCGCCGCGCAGCGTGCAGCAGGTCTGTAGGAAGTAGAGTTCCTCCTCCGGCGCGTAGAGCGAGTGGAAGAGCAGCCCCTGCTGGATGGGCGAGAGCGGGTAGATGTCTTCGACCCCGCGCTCGCGCCCGACCATCCGGTCTATCTGCCCCTGATCCAGCCCCGCGAGCGGGAAGTCCGAAGGCGTGTAGCCGCCCGCCTCCGCCGACAGGCAGTGCGCGACGAGCGAGCGCAGCGCCTCGACGAAGGCCGCGGCCCAAGCCTCGACGGTCGCGCGCTCGTGCCGGTTGGCGCTGTAGTGCCAGTCCACGCGCAGCCTCCCGCCCGCCACGCTCGCGTTGAGTTCGAGCAGGTGGCGGCGGCGCTGGCGCGGCGAGCGCGTCGGCCCGCCGGACGAGCGCGCCGGCTCGAAGTCGCGGCCCCCGGCCGGCGCGCGTTCGACGCGCCCGAGGTAGTTGAAGAGCACCTCGGCCTGCGGCATCGCGCGCAGTCGCCCGGCGGCGCGCGCGTCGCGGCACAGGTAGCGCAGCAGGCCGTAGCCGACGCCCCGGCCCGGCACGGCCCGCAGTTGCTCTTTGATCGTCTTGAGCGCCGCGCCCTCGCCCGGAGCCTCGCCCGGACTGAGGAGCACGGGGAAGACGGTGGTGAACCAGCCGACCGTGCGCGTCAGGTCAACGCCTTCGGACAACTCCTCGCGCCCGTGGCCTTCGAGATCGACGAGGAGCGAGCGCTCGCCCGACCAGCGCGCGTAGGACTGCGCGAGGGCCGCGAGCAGCACCTCGTTCATCTGCGTCCGGTAGACCTCCGGCACCCTTTGCAGCAGCGCCCGCGTCTCCTCGGCGCCGAGGCTGACCGTGACGGTGTCGGCCGACGCCGCCGTGTTCTCGCCCTCGCTCCTGTCGGTCGCGAGCGGCCGCACGTCGCGGCGCGACTCGGCCAGCCAGTAGGCCAGCTCGCCGCGCCGCGCCTCGGAGTTCGCCTCCGCGGCCAGAAGGTTCGCCCAACGCTTGAAGGAGGTGGTCTTCGGCGGCAGCGACGCCTCGCCGCCCCCGCTCAGTTGCCGGTAGGCCGTCTGCAAGTCTTCGAGCAGGATTTGCCAAGAGACGTGATCGACGGCGAGGTGGTGAATCACGATCAGCAGCCGCGTCGGCCGCGCCCCGCCGCGCTCGAAGAGCACGACCCGCATGAGCGGCCCCTCCGAGAGGTTCAGGCTCGCCTGCGCCTTCGCCGCCTCGGCCTCCATCAACTCTTCCTGCCGCGACTCGTTGAGCCCCGACACGTCCACACGCGTCAGGGGCGCTTCCGGCGACGGCGCGGCGCACGCCTGTCGCCAGCTCGCCCCCTCGCGGCTGAAGCGCAGGCGCAAGGCGTCGTGGTGCGCGAGCAGATGGCGCAGCGCCCCCTCCAGCGCCGCGTAGTCGGGGCGCTCGTTCAGCTCGACCACGGCGGACTGGTTGAAGTGGTGCGGGTCAACCAACTCCTGCTCGAAGAACCATTGCTGCACCGGCGTCAAAGGCAGCTCGCCCGTGACCGCCTCGCCCCCGGCCGCGGCGGCCGTCGCCACCTCGGCGACCTCGGCCAACCCGGCGACCGTCTGCTGCTCGAACATCTGGCGCGGCGTCAGTCTGATGCCCGCCTGATTCGCCTTCGCCACGATGCGGATGCTGAGGATCGAATCACCGCCCAGCTCGAAGAAGTTGTCGCGCACGCCGACACGCTCAAGGCCGAGCACCTCGGCCCAGATGCCGGCCAGCACCTCCTCCGTCGGCGTCCGCGGCGGCTCGTCCTCGCGCGAGGCCGGCTCCGGCCTCCCCGGCTCCGGCAGCGCCTTGCGGTCGAGCTTCCCATTCGGCGTCAGCGGCAGCGCGTCGAGCGTGACGAACAGCGAAGGCACCATGTAAGCCGGCAGACGCCCGCGCAGGTGCTCGCGCAGCTCCTCGTTGGAAGCCGCGCCCCCCGCGTGCGGCACGACGTAGGCGACGAGCCGCTTCTCGCCCTCACCGCCCGCGGCCACCACAGCCGCCTCGCCCACGGCCGGATGCCCGAGCAGCGCGGCCTCGACCTCGCCGACCTCGACCCTGAAGCCCCTGACCTTGACCTGCCCGTCGCGGCGGCCGAGGTACTCGACGACGCCTCCGCTTACCCACCGCGCCACGTCCCCCGTACGGTAGAGCCTCGCCCCCGGCTCGCCCGAGAACGGGTCGGGCACGAACCGCTCGGCGGTGAGCCCCGCCCCCCCCCCGTAGCCCCGCCCGACCTGCACGCCCCCGACGTGGAGCTCGCCCGCCACGCCGACGGGCGCGGGCCGCCCCCGCGAATCCAGAACGTGGAGCCGCGTGTTCCACACCGGCCGCCCGATCGGCACCGAGGGCCGCTCCCCGCCGCTCGCGCATTCCCACCAGCTGACGTCGATGGCCGCCTCCGTCGGCCCGTACAGGTTGTAGAGCCGCGCCCGGCCCAGCCGCCTGTGGAACCTCGCCGCCAACTCCGCCCCGAGCGCCTCGCCGCTACAGACGACGCGCCGCAGCCCCGCGCACGACCCCTCCGGCCACGCCGCGTCGAGGAACGCACCCAGCATCGGCGGCACGAAGTGCAGCGTGGTGACCCCGGCGCGGGCGATCACGTCGGCGAGGTAGGAGGGGTCGCGGTGCCCGCCCGGCGCGGCGACGACGAGCCGCGCTCCGGCCGCCAGCGGCCAGAAGAGCTCCCACGCCGAGACGTCGAAGCTGAAGGTGGTCTTCTGCAGGACGGCGTCGGAGGCCGAGAGGTCGAGGGCGTGCTGCATCCAGAGGAGGCGGTTGGCGAGCGCCCCGTGCTGGTTCATGGCGCCTTTCGGGAGGCCGGTCGAGCCGGAGGTGTAGATGACGTAGGCGAGGTTGTCGGCCGCCGCCCAGCCCGGCAAGGTGTCGGCGCTCTGCCCGGCTATCTGCTCGCGCTCCACATCCAGCATAACGACCCGCGCCCCGTGCTCGGGCACAGACGAGGCCAGCCCCGACTCCGTGACGAGCACGCGCGCCCCGCTGTCTTCGAGCATAAAGCGGAGGCGCTCGGCCGGGTACTCCGGGTCTAAGGGCACGTAGGCCCCGCCCGCCTTCCAGACCGCCAATAAAGTAACGACCAGTTCGGCGGAGCGCTCCAGCATGACGGCCACCAACTCGTCCGGCCCCACGCCCAAGCCGCGCAGGTGTCTTGCTAATTGATTGGCGCGCGCGTCGAGCTCGGCGTAAGTCAGCCGCTCGCCCTCGAGCTCGACGGCCACGGCGTCGGGCGTCCGCTTCACCTGTTCTTCGATCAACTCGTGGACACACAGCCGCGGATAGTCGGCCTCAGTCTCGTTCCACTCGCGCAGCAGCCGCTCCTCTTCGTCACCGAGGAGCGGCAAGTCGGCGACGCGCCCCGCGGGGTCGGCGACGGCCGCCTCAAGGAGCCGCGCGAAGTGGCCGGAGAGGCGGGCGACCGTGCCGGAGTCGAAGAGGTCGGTGCTGTACTCGAAGGCCCCGCCCAGCTCCTCGCCCGTCTCGACGAGCGAGAGGCTCAGGTCGAACTTCGTCGTCCCCCCGTCGGCCTCCACCGGCTCCATCCTCAGCCCCGGCAGCGCCGCCGCCCCGCGCGGCGTGTTGTTGAAGGCGAACATCACCTGAAACAGCGGCGCGTGCGACAGGCTCCGTTCAGGATGCACTTCATCAACGACGCGCTCGAACGGAACCTCTTGGTGCGCGTAGGCGCCGAGGCACGCCTCCCTCACCCGCCTCAACAACTCGCGGAACGGTTCCCCGCCGCGCACCTCGGCCCGCACCACCAGCGTGTTGACGAAGCACCCGATCAGCCGCTCGGTCTCGGCCCGCGTGCGCCCCGCCACCGGCGTCCCGACGAGGATGTCCGTCTGGTTCGTGTAGCGGTAGAGCAGCGCGTCGAAGGCCGCCAAGAGCACCATGAAGAGCGTCGCGCCTTCGGCCCGCGCCAAATGCCTGAGCCGGCCCGCGAGTTCGGGGCCTAAGGTGAAAGAGAGGCGGGCCCCGCGGTAGCTCTGGAGGGCGGGGCGCGGCCGGTCGGTCGGGAGTTCGAGGACGGGAGGCGCGCCCAACAGCCGCTCGCGCCAGTAAGCGAGCTGCGCGTCGAGGGCTTCGCCGGAGAGCAACTCGCGCTGCCACGCGGCGTAGTCGGCGTATTGAACCTCAAGCTCGGGCAGCGACGGCTCCTCGCCGCGCGCGTAGGCCGAGTAGAGGGCCGCCAGTTCTTCGACAAGGATACCGATTGACCAGCCGTCGGAGACGCTGTGGTGCATGGTGACGAGCAGCACGTGCTCCTCGCCCGAGAGCCTCATTAGCGAAGCCCGCCACAGCGGCCCGGCCGCGAGGTCGAAGGCGCGTTGGGCTTCTGCGGCCGCCAGCCTCCGCGCTTCTTCTTCACGACTTTCCGTCGGCAACCCCGAGAGGTCAACCGTGTCGAGCGCGACCGGCGCGGGCGGGCTGATAAGTTGTACGGGGCGGCCGTCCACCGAAGGGAAAGTTGTCCGCAAAGTCTCGTGGCGGCGCGCGGCTTCCGTGAGCGCGCTTTCGAGTGCCGCCACGTTAAGCTCGCCTGAGAGGCGCACCGCCGAGGGGATGTTGTAGGCCGCGTTGTCCGGCTCCAACTGGCCGAGGAACCAGAGGCGCTGCTGCGCGAACGAGAGCGGCAACGGCTCGCTGCGCGGCACGCGGCTGATCGGCGGCGTCTCCGCCACGCCCCCCGCTTGCAGCGCGCGCTCGGCGGCCGCCGCCAACCCGGCCACGGTCGGCGTCTCGAACAACTGCCGCAGCGGCAGCTCGACCCCGAGCGCCGAGCGCACCCGCGAGAGCAGACGCGTGGCCAGCAGCGAATGGCCGCCCAGCTCGAAGAAGTCCTCGCCGCGCCCGACGCGCTCCAGCCCCAGCACCTCGGCCCAGACGCCCGCCATCAGCTCTTCGACAGCGCCGACAGGCGGCTCGTACTCGCCGCCCACAGCCCCCACCGGCTCCGGCAATGCCCTTCTGTCCACCTTGCCGTTAGGCGTCAGCGGCAGCGCGTCGAGCGTGACGAACAGCGAAGGCACCATGTAAGCCGGCAGACGCTCCCGCAGGTGCTCGCGCAACTCCGACGCGTCAACTCCCCCCTCGCCCTCGGCCACCACATACCCGACGAGGTGGCGGGCCTCCCCCTCGCCGCGCGCCGCCACCGCGCACTCCCTGACCGAGCCATGACTGAGCAGCGCGGCCTCTATCTCGCC
>Ga0196977_1000788_pt1 | contig 14378 bp, 17 predicted proteins | sample S3v_1013CmetaG_FD_148634 | JGI IMG/M metagenome (GOLD analysis project Ga0196977, IMG submission 148634) | Soil microbial communities from Anza Borrego desert, Southern California, United States - S3+v_10-13C | ecosystem: Environmental > Terrestrial > Soil > Desert | place: USA: California...
GTCGCGCTGAACCGGCGGTTGGTTTTGTGTTGAATCTGGATGCGCTTACGGAAGTGCTCGCGCGAAGGATGTCGAACGTCTGATGATTACGATTGCGATCGCTAAGGGCAGAATGCAGGACGACGCGCTGGCGTTATTGGCACGCGCCGGCGTGCGGCTCGCTGAAGACGCGCGCAATTCTCGGCGCCTCGCAATCACTGATGAGTCGGGAACGTATCGTTTCATCTTCGTGAAGCCGGCGGATGTTCCGGTTTACGTCGAGCATGGGATTGCGGATTGTGGCGTGGTTGGACGGGACGTGTTGCTCGAATCGCAGGCGGATCTTTTGTTGCCGCTCGATCTCGGGATCGCGCGCTGCCGGATCGTCGTCGCGGCTGCTGATGCGGAGATCATGACGAGAAGTCTCGGCATGTTGCGGGTAGCGACGAAGTATTCCCAGATCGCCGGTGCGCACTTCGGCGCGCGCGGCATTCCGGTCGAGATCATTCAGCTTTCGGGATCGGTAGAGCTTGCGCCCGCATTGGGTCTGGCGGACTTGATTGTCGACGTTGTGGAAACCGGCAGAACGTTGCGGGAGAACGGGTTGACGGTCGTGGATGAGATTGCTGAGTCGACCGGGAAGTTGGTGGTCAATCGCGCGAGTTACCAGCTCAAACCGGACTCGATCGCGCAGCTAGTGCAGGCTTTGGAGAGAGCGATGAATGGAGGTGCTTCAGCTTGATCCGGATCGTTCGCGAGGGTGAAGTTGACGAGCTGATGTCGCGGCTGGCGGCACGTTCGGTGGCGTTTGATTCGGATCTGCTCGCGCAGGTGAGTTCGATCATTGAGGATGTGCGCGTGCGCGGCGACGAGGCGCTGATTGATTACGCGAGAAGATTCGATGGAGTTGAGCTACAGCCGTCGGCGTTCAGAGTCAGCGAAGAGGCGCTTCGTCGTTCGGCCGCCAAGGTGGACAAAGAGGTCGTTGCTGCCCTGCGAGTGGCGATCAAGAATGTGAGGGCGTTTCACGAACGGCAACTGGAGCAGTCGTGGGAGATTTCGCCGGCGGAAGGCGTGCGGTTGGGCCAGCGTATCACTCCGCTGGAGAGAGTCGGGTTGTACGTACCGGGAGGAACGGCGGCGTATCCGTCGTCGATCGTGATGAATGTCGTTCCCGCGCAGGTGGCGCAGGTTGAACGCATCGTGGTGACAACGCCGCCGCGAACGCTCGCTGAAAGTCCTGCCGTCGCGGCGGCGTTGCTGGAGTTAAACGTTAATGAGGTATATGCGGCCGGTGGCGCGCAGGCGATTGCGGCGCTAGCGTTTGGAACCCGGGCCATTCCGCGTGTCGACAAGATAACGGGACCGGGAAACAAATATGTGGCGGCCGCGAAGAAGCTGCTGTTCGGTGTCGTCGGGATTGATGCTGTCGCTGGACCAAGCGAGATCGTGATTGTTGCAGATAAGACCGCGAAAGCCGAATTCGTAGCGGCTGATCTGTTGGCTCAGGCCGAGCATGGTGAAGATGCATCGAGTATTTTGATTACTACTCACGAGGCCTTGGCACAGCGGGTCGCGGAACAAGTGCTCGAACAAGTGGAGTCGCTGCCGCGACGGGCCATCATTGCTTCGTCACTGCGCGAGTACGGCGCCATCGTGTTAGTAAATACGCTCGACGAAGCTTGCTCCCTGGTGAATGAACTCGCGCCGGAACACGTTGAAATCATCACGAGCGACGACGAGGCAGTCGCGGCGAAGATCAAACACGCGGGCGCAATCTTTTTTGGTTCGTACACGCCCGAAGCGGCCGGCGATTACGTTGCTGGTCCGAACCACGTGTTGCCGACCGGACGAACCGCACGCTTTTCATCTGCACTTGGTGTTTACGATTTTGTGAAGCGCACGAGTTTGCTGCGGTACTCAAAAAACGCTTTTGAGTCCGTTGCCGGCGACGTTTCAGTCCTGGCCCAAGGCGAAGGCCTCGACGCTCATGCGCGTTCGGCCACTATTCGAAAAGTAAAATGACGGCGCCACTCGACATCATCAAGCCTGCGGTGCGTGCGTTGCGCGCGTACACGCTTTCGCCGCATCGCGCGTCGGTGAAGATCAATCAAAACGAGAATCCGTGGGACGCGCCGGAGGAGATCAAGCAGGAGGTGCTGCAGCGGTTTGCGGCACGCAAGTGGTCGCGCTATCCGGATTTTGTGCCGGTGAGTTTGCACGAAGGCCTGGCCGAGTTTGCGGGTTGGAAAACGGATGGCGTTATCGCAGGAAACGGTTCGAATGAACTGATTCAGGCGCTCTTGATGGTCACGATTGGGCCAGGCAAACGGGTGCTGATTTCGGAGCCGACGTTTGCGTTGTACAAGCAAGTGGCCACGGTCTTGGGCGGCGAAGTCGAAAGCGTTTTGTTGACACCCGAGTTGACTTACGACGTTCCGGCGCTGCTCGAAAGAATTGAAGAGAAACAACCGGATGTCACCATCATCTGTTCGCCAAACAATCCGACGGGCTGCGTGATCGAACCCGCGGATTTAGGGCGCTTGCTGCGAGTTTCGCGCGGATTCGTGGTGATCGACGAGGCGTATCATGAGTTTGCGGGACAGTCGGTGGTGCCTTTGCTGAAGGAACACGAGAACCTGATCGTGCTGCGAACGTTTTCGAAAGCAATGGCGTTTGCGGCGTTGCGTGTCGGTTATTTGCTTGCGTCGCCGGAGTTGGTGACTGAAATCCGCAAAGGGGTTTTGCCGTACAATTTGAATGTCCTTTCTCAAATCGCGGCAGAGGTCGGTATTGAAAAATATTCCGCTCTACTTGGCCCAACGGTAGAGGCTATCATCACTGAAAGAGAACGTCTGTACACTGAGATCTCTTCGTTCCGGGGTTTGACGCCCGTACCTTCAAAGGGGAATTTCATGCTAGTCAGAGCGGACAGAGATCCAGGGCAAATTTTTGACGAGTTGTTGAAGCGGGAGATCCTCGTCAGGGATGTCAGCGGATACCCCATGTTGAGCGAGTATTTTCGCGTGAGTGTGGGCACGCCTGAGGAGAACGATCGATTATTGAGAGCGTTGCATGAAATCCAGTACTAATAACAACCAGCGTTTGGCTGAGGTTCGGCGCAGAACAAAAGAGACTGACGTGCGCGTGAAGCTCAATCTCGACGGGAGTGGGCAGTCAAAGATCGTGATTGGGCTGCCGTTTCTCGAACACATGCTGGAGTTGTTTGCGAAGCACGGGCTGTTTGATTTGCACGTGACGTGCGACGGAGACCTCGAAATCGACGATCATCATTCTGTCGAGGACATCGCGATCACGTTGGGCCAGGCGTTGGTGCAGGCGCTTGCCGACAAGTCGGGGATCAATCGTTATGGTGAAGCAGTGGTGCCGATGGATGAAGCGTTGTGTCGTTCGGTGATCGATCTTTCGGGGCGGTTTTATCTCGTGTATGAAGTGCCGACGAAGCGGCAGAAGATTGGAAACTTTTCGGTGGAGCTTGCGGAGCATTTTTGGCGCTCGTTTGCCGAGACCGCGAAGTTCAATCTGCACATTGATTGTTTGCGCGGGCGCAATACGCACCACATTCTCGAAGGAACGTTTAAGGCTTCCGCTCGTGCGTTGCGTCAGGCGGTGGAGAGGAACGATCGTGTTGCTGGGGTGCTGAGTACGAAAGGATCGCTGTAGAGTATGCGTGCCACAAAGAAGCACAAATGACTTTCCGACACATTTGTGCCTTTTGTGCCTCTTGTGGCTAAAAGCCCGGTAAGAGCGGTTATGGTCCAGGTAGCGGTCATCGATTATGGTGTGGGGAATTTGCGGTCGGTGGAGAAGGCGTTTGCCGCTACCGGTTGTGAGGCGGTGGTGAGCGGTGATGAGAGGGTTCTGCGCGGTGCAGATAAATTAGTGTTGCCGGGGGTGGGTGCGTTTGGGGCGTGTATGAAGGCGCTAAGCGAACGCGGTTTTGATCAGTTGGTGCGCGAAAGAGTTGAAGAGGGGACGCCGCTCTTGGGAGTTTGCGTGGGGATGCAGTTGTTGTTTGAAGAGTCTGACGAATTTGGCGCGACGCCTGGGCTGGGGTTGTTGCAAGGTAGAGTGCGACGGTTCGATGACGAACTGGTCGTGCCGCATGTCGGTTGGAACCGAGTTACAGCGCGCCAATCCCATGCTTTATTTAGCGCCGTTGCACAGGACGCTTTTTTTTACTTCGTTCACTCGTACTATTGCGAACCCAAAGATCAATCTGTGGTCGCCGGTGAAACGGAATACGGCGTGCGATACGCTTCGGTTGTCGCGAAAGCAAACATTTGCGGCGTGCAGTTTCATCCTGAAAAGAGCCAGGAAGCAGGACTCCAACTGCTGAAAAACTTCGCGCGCCTCAACTCACGATGCTAGCGAAACGAATCATTCCCTGTCTCGACGTTGACAACGGCCGCGTGGTGAAAGGCATTCGTTTCGTGTCGCTCGTAGATGCGGGCGATCCGGTCGAGCAGGGAAAGCGATACGACGCCGAAGGCGCGGATGAGCTTACGTTTCTCGACATCACTGCGTCGTCAGACAAGCGCGATATCGTCGCGGATCTCGTGCGACGGGTGGCGGATGAAGTCTTCATCCCGTTTACTGTCGGCGGGGGGTTGCGAACGGTCGAAGACATTCGCACGATCTTGCGTGCGGGCGCCGACAAGATCACGCTCAACACGGCGGCGCTCGAAACACCGCATCTGATCGGCGCGTGCGCGGAAACGTTTGGCAGCCAGTGTGTCGTGGTGGCGATCGACGCGCGCCGGCGCAACGCGCACGAAGCTTCTGAAGGTTGGGAAGTTTATACGCACGGCGGCCGGCGCAATGTTGGTATAGACGCACTCGAGTGGGCGACGCGAGCACAGCAACTCGGCGCCGGAGAGATTTTGTTGACGAGCATGGACCGCGACGGCACACGCAACGGTTATGATATTGAGCTGACGCGCGCGGTTTCGAACGCGGTGCGGATACCGGTCATTGCGTCCGGCGGCGCAGGAAAACTGGAGCACTTTTACGAAGCATTAACCGCCGGCGGCGCGAGTGCTGTTCTGGCGGCGTCGTTGTTTCACTTCGGCGAGTTTTCAATTTCCGAGGTTAAGAATTATCTGCGCGGGCGCGGAGTTGAGGTAAGGTGAATATAGATCCTGCAACCGTGAGGTTTGATGAACACGGATTGGTGCCTGCAATCGTGCAGGACGTGGGCACGCGCGAGGTGCTGACGCTTGCTTACATGAATCAGGAAAGTCTTGCGCGCACGCTCGAAACCGGTGAGACGTGGTTCTGGTCGCGTTCGCGACACGAACTCTGGCACAAAGGCGCCACTTCGGGAAACACGCAGCACGTCGTTGATATCAGCACTGACTGTGATAACGATGCGCTCATCGTCCTGGTCGAACCCGCTGGTCCAGCGTGTCACACCGGTGCGCGATCGTGTTTTGATGTTGAGTGCCAGGAAGAACATCCCGGTGGCCTGCTGCACGAGCTTTACGCGTTGATACAATGCCGGCAAGAGGAACGGCCGGAAGGTTCTTACACGACCTATCTCTTCGACAAAGGCCTCGATAAGATACTCAAAAAAGTCGGCGAGGAGTCTGCCGAGACGATCATCGCGGCCAAGAACGACGATCCGAAACAACTCGTTGCTGAGGTCGCGGACCTCCTCTACCACCTGCTTGTGATGCTGGTTGCACGAAACGTGAATCTCGACGACGTGCGCGACGAGTTGGCCCGACGACGAAAACCTGAAACCGGAGAACCGCGTGAAGCCTGATAAGGCCGAGTTGAACGAACTACTTGAATTCTCAATCGCCCTAGCGCGTGGCGCAGGCGACATCACTTTGAAGTACTTTCAGAAGCAGCCGGAGACGAGCACCAAGTCCGACGGCAGCTACGTCACCATCGCGGATCGCGAAGCGGAAGCGTATCTCCGCCGTCAGATTGCGGAACGCTTTCCTGACGACGGTGTCTTAGGCGAAGAGGAAGGCGAACACGAAGATCGTTCGGGACGGCGCTGGATCCTCGATCCGATCGACGGCACGTTTGCTTTCGTGCACGGCGTTCCGTTTTATGGCGTGTTGATAGCGTTGGAGATCGATGGCGAACCGAGCGTTGGCGTCGTCAACATTCCGGTGCTGAATGAGATCGTCGCGGCCGCTACCGGTCTCGGCTGTTTTTTCAAGGGTGAACCTGCCCATGTGTCTACTACAACGTCACTGACTGAAGCGTTGTTGTTAGCCACAGATTTTGGCGGATGTGCTCGTTACGGTTTTGGGGGCGCTGTAAAGGAATTGCAAGCTCGCGCGAAGACGAGCCGCACCTGGGGCGACTGTTACGGTTACGTGCTGGTGGCGACCGGACGCGCCGACGTGATGCTCGATCCGGTGATGAACTTGTGGGACTGCGCGCCGCTGTTGCCGATCATGGAAGAAGCCGGCGGCACATTTACCGATTGGCGCGGCGAGCGCACCGTCAACGGCGGCAACTCGATCGCGACCAATGGACTGTTGTTTGACGAAGTGATGACTCTCGTTAAAAACAAAGATGCAAATAATCCCGGCAATTGATCTGAAGAACGGCCGCTGCGTGCGACTGACGCAGGGCCGTAAGGGTGATGTCACCGTTTACGATGAAGATCCCGTCGACGTGGCAAAGAGTTTTGCGGCCGCGGGCGCGGAGACGATTCACGTGGTCGATCTCGACGGCGCATTTCAGGGCGGAGAGTCGCGTAACCGCACGGTGTTGGAAAAAATTGTTGAGGCGGTTGCTGTACCGATCGAGTTTGGCGGTGGCATCAGGTCGCGTGAGGAAGTACAGCATCTCTGCGATCTCGGCGTCGGCCGGGTTGTTTTAGGCACTGTGGCTGCTGAATCGCCTGCGCATCTGCGTGAGTTTGTGAACCGGTTCGGGTCGAAGATCTGCGTGGGCATCGACGCGCGCGACGGTCACGTGATGACGCGTGGTTGGGAGACTGCGACGCACGTGATGGCCGTCGAGCTCGCGCGTGTGGTGGTCGAGTGTGGTGTTGAACGCATCGTTTACACCGACATCGCCCGCGACGGCATGCTCACTGGTCCAAACATAGAACAGACACTCGCGGTGGCGCGCGCTGCAAATGTGCGGGTGACGGCTTCAGGCGGCGTTTCCAGTCTCGACGATATCACGCGGCTGCGCGATTCGGGCGAGCCGCTGCTCGATAGTGTTATTGTTGGCAAAGCTTTGTACGAAGAAAAATTCAAACTGGAAGACGCGTTGCGGATCGCGAACTCACCATGAGCGAAAGAATCTTTGCAGACCGGGTTTTGGAGGGGCGTGTTGCGTTCGTTACGGGTGGTGGGACCGGGATCACTGGTGGCGTGGCGCGTGCGTTTGCAGAAGCTGGTGCGAGTGTGGCGTTGGTGAGCCGGAAAATGGATCATCTCGTGCCTGCGGCGCAGTTAATCAATGAAAATGGTGGTAACGCGCTTGCGGTTGCGGCTGATGTTCGTCAACCGGATGAAATCGAGAGTGCGATAGCGAAGACGGTGGAGGAGTTTGGCAAGATCGATATTGTTGTGAACGGTGCGGCCGGGAATTTTCTTTGCAAGGCCGAAGAGTTGTCGCCGAACGGTTTTGGGACCGTTGTGGACATCGATCTGAAAGGAACGTTCAACGTTTGTCGCGCGGCGTTTGCACAGCTCAAAGAGAATCGCGGGCAAATATTGAACATCAGTGCGACACTGCATTACCTCGGCACGCCGATGCAACTTCACGTTTCGGCGGCGAAGGCTGGAATTGATGCGTTGACGCGCAATCTTGCGGTTGAGTGGGGCCGTTATGGCATCCGCGTGAATGCTATCGCGCCTGGGCCAATTGAAGATACAGAGGGAATGACACGGCTCGTTCCCGAACCGGTCAAAGCGCAACTGAAGAAGAATATTCCGTTGGGAAGGTTTGGGCGGATTGCCGATATCGAAAAGGCGGCGGTGTTTATTTGTTCCGAGGCGGCAAGTTTTGTTAACGGTGTGGTGCTTGTGGTTGATGGTGGCCACTGGCTTTCAACGAACCGCCCGTTGTGACCAACAGCAACAGGTTTTTAGGAATAGATGCTCGATCTGCAACCCTCATCATTTGAAGCGTTCGAACGCGAAGCACGGCAGGGCAACGTGGTGCCCGTCGTGAGATCTGTGCTCGCCGATTTGCACACGCCCGTCGGCGCGTTCATGCGTATCGCCGGGAGTTCGCGTTATTCGTTTCTACTCGAGTCTGTCGAAGGTGGCGAACGCATCGCGCGTTACTCGTTCCTTGGCGCCGAGCCGCAGATGGTCGTTCGCGGACAGGGATTTCAAACCTTCGTCGAGCGCAACGGCAAGACCGAAAGCTATCCGATCGTAGCGACCGAATGGGTGCGCGACTACTTTCGCCAGCGCTCGCTCGCGCGTCGACCGGGTCTCGTGCCCTTCGCCGGCGGCGCGGTCGGTTATGTCGGCTACGATGCCGCGCAATGGTTTGAACCGGCGCTGAGAGACGATCAAACACAGCCGCTCACAGGTCCGACTGACGCACTCTGGATGTTCTATCGCACGGTGATCGCGTTCGATCGCGTCAAGCAGCGGCTGGAGATCGTTTCGATTGTCCTGACCGAAGAAGCGCAGGGAAGTCACGAACGGTTGCGACAACTCTACGACGATGCGGTTGCGCGCACGCTGCAAATCGAGAAGGATATCTTCGAAGCGGATCCACTGCCCGCGCGGCCTCCGATACGCGGCGATGGGGCGAAAAACATTTCCTTGCAGTCGAATTGGACCAGGCGTGCTTTCGAAGACGGCGTGCGCCGCGTGAAAGACTACATTGCCGCTGGAGACTGTTACCAGGTCGTGCTGTCGCAAAGGTTCTCCGCAAAGTTCACTGGCGAAGCGTTGCAGATCTACCGCGCACTCCGCGCGATCAACCCTTCGCCGTACATGTTCTTCCTGCGCGCCGGTGAGGAGACGGTGATTGGTGCGTCGCCCGAAATGCTCGTGCGTTGTCATGGTCAGCGCCTCGACTATCGACCGATCGCGGGCACGCGTAAACGCGGCGCAACCGAGACTGAAGATTGGATGTTGGGCGAGGACCTGAAGACCGACGAGAAAGAGGTGGCGGAGCACATGATGCTCGTCGATCTTGGCCGCAACGATCTCGGGCGCGTTTCGGATTACGGTTCCGTGAAGGTTGAGAATTTGATGACGGTCGAGCGCTATTCGCACGTGCAGCACCTCGAGACGAGTCTGCGGTCGCGTTTGCGCGACGGTCTCGATCGCTTCGATGCGTTGGCGTCCTGTTTTCCGGCTGGAACGGTGACGGGCGCGCCGAAGATTCGTGCGATGGAAATTATTCGCGAACTCGAACCCGATCCGCGCGGCATTTACGCGGGTTCTGTTTTGTACCTGGACTATGCCGGAAATCTCGATTCGTGCATCGCGATCCGCACGATCGTTTTGCGTGATGGGGAAGCGATGGTCCAGGCCGGCGCCGGGGTTGTCGCTGATTCAGTTCCGGAGCATGAGTATGCAGAGACGGTGAACAAGGCACGCGCGATGTTTCGCGCGATAGAAATGGCGGAGAGAGGTTTGTAAGAGCGTGACGATCGTAAAGTACCTAATTGGATTTTCTTTTATCTGGTTTTTATTCCTTTCCCAGGAGCCTTTAAAGAAGGCCAACGAACGCACTACAGCGCCGGAAACCGTTTCTGATCCGTTCGACGGCGCCCCGCTTGAGAAACTGGCGAGTCAATGCGTCACGCTCGAAACGGACATGGGCGCGATCGAGATCGCGATGATGCCTGAGGCTGCGCCCGAAGCAGTGAGAAACTTTCTTAACCTGTCAGCCACCGGCGCGTTCGATACGACTGTTTTCAGCCGCGTCGTCCCGGGTTTCGTGATTCAAGGCGGAGATCTTCACACGAGCGAGAAGTGGAACGCTGAACTCGCTAGACGCATGTCGCACAAGTTGCCGGATGAGCCCGGGCTCGTCAAACACGTTCGCGGGATAGCGTCGATGGCCCGCACCAACGAACCAAACAGCGCCACGACGCATTTCTTCATTCTCGTTCGCGAGGCGCCACATCTCGATAGCAAGTTTGCCGCGTTTGGCACCGTGACCAAAGGAATGGAAGTGGTTGACGCGATCAACCAGGCGCCGGTGCAGAGTGAAAAGCCTGAGAAGCCCGCGAAGATTATTCGTGCGACTGTAGCGACATGCAAAAAATAACTTCGTATTTCGTCATCGTGAGTGCATTACTGGTTTTGGGCGGCTGCTCGAATTCGGACACGGGGAATCCGCCGCGCCCGGAGGCGGCGCAGCAGATACTGAAACTTCGTGGTTACGACTTTGATGAAAAGGGTTTCTTCGCGGCGGCTCAGGCGCGCGACATGATGGCCATCAACGCGTTCTTCGATGCGGGTATCAATCCAAACGCGCAGGACAGTGACGGTCGCACGGTTTTGATCTCGGCCGCCGCGCGTGGTGATCTACCGGTTGTCAACGCGCTGTTGGCGCGCGGCGTCAATCCAAATGTGAAAGATAAGCGCGGCTACACCGCGATGAGTCACGCGATCGAAGCGATGTATGAAGACGTGGTTGACGCGCTGCTGGCCCGTCCCGATTTGGATCCGAACTCGCGCAGTCGGAACGACAGACCCGCACTGATGGCTTACGTCTGGCGCGATAACAAGGAGCGAGTCGAAAAGCTTTTGGCGCACGGTGCGGACGTGACTGCGCAGGATGGTGACGGCGACACGGCGCTGCACGGCGCCGCCCAAACAGGCAACGTCGATATCATTCGCATGCTGCTCGACAAAGGTGCGAATCCGAATGCGAAGAACAAGGAAGGTGGTACGCCGTTAATGTGGGCCGCAGTTCATGGACACGAGGAGGCGGCACGTTTCTTGTTGAGTCGGGGCGCTGATGCGTCAGTGAAAGATAACGATGGGATTACGGCGGCTCAATGGGCCGCGCGCAACAACCGCGCCAACGTAGTGCAGCTTTTGAGAGGCAAACGCTGATGCTGCTCGTTATCGACAACTACGATTCGTTCACTTACAACCTCGTGCAGTATCTCGGCGAGTTGGGTGAGGCGGTGGAAGTGCGTCGAAACGATCGCGTCACGGTGCAGGACATCGAATCCGAGTTGCGTCCCGAGCGGATCGTGATCTCGCCTGGACCAGGCACGCCGAACACGGCGGGAATCACGTTGGAAGTGATCGAGCGCTTTGCGGGAAGGGTGCCGTTGCTGGGTGTTTGCCTGGGTCATCAGGCTATCGGACAGGCGTTCGGCGGGCGTGTGATTCGCGCGCCGGAGTTGATGCATGGCAAAGCATCGGAAGTGATTCATGACGGCAAGACGATCTTTGCCGGGTTAACGGACCGTTTTCAGGCGGGACGATATCACTCGTTGATCGTTGAAAAAGAGTCGCTGCCTTCGTCGCTCGAAATCTCCGCGCGAACGGCGGACGACGTGATCATGGGATTGCGTCATCGTGAGCTGAAGGTCGAGGGCGTGCAGTTTCACCCCGAGTCGATCCTCACGTCGGAGGGCAAACAACTACTCGCGAATTTTCTCAAACTCTAGATGGGCCGGCACAGATTATGTGAATTTTTAGCGCGTCTTGTTCGTCGCGAGGATCTGAATCGCGATGAGGCGGAGCAACTGCTCGAGGCGTTGCTCGATGCTGAGGCGACGGATGCGCAGATTGCCGCGGCGCTGGTGGCGCTCGCCGCCAAAGGTGAGACGGTCGAAGAGCTGACGGGTATGGCCAGTGGGTTGCGGGCGCGTGCCGTGCGCGTCAATTCGTGTCATTCGTGTTTTATCGATACGGCGGGCACGGGTTCGAGTCGTGCGAAGACTTTCAACATCTCGACTGCGGCGGCGTTTGTGATCGCGGGGGCGGGTTTGCCCGTCGCCAAGCACGGCAATCGCGCGGCAAGCAGCAAGTCAGGCAGCGCCGATCTGTTGACTGCGTTGGGTGTGAATGTGTCGGCAATACCGATGGTGTCAGAGAACGCGTTGAACGAGATCGGAATCTGTTTCATGTTTGCGCCGCTCTATCACGGCGCGACGGCGCGTGTGGCCGGCATTCGTCGCCAGCTTGGAATTCATACGACGTTCAATCTGCTTGGTCCATTGAGCAACCCCGCGGGCGCGCCGCGTCAGATCATCGGCGTGTGGCGTAAGGATCTCGCCGAGCGACTGGCGCGCGTGTTGGCGGCGCTCGGAACAGAACACGCTTGGGTGGTCCATGGTGAAGACGGGTTGGACGAGATAACACTCGCCGGCAAGACGCACGTTGCCGAAGCGCGCGGCAGTGAAGTGAAAATGTTCGAGATCGCCCCAGACGATTTCGGTTTTGACGCCGCTGCGCTCAATCACTTGCGTGGCGGCGACACGGAAGCGAATGCTGCGATTGTTCGCGCCGTGCTCGAACGCAAGCGGCACGATGAGGCGCGGACGCTCGTGATCATGACGGCCGCGGCGGCGCTGATGCTTGGTGGCGTGGCGGACGATCTGCGTGACGGCGCGCGCCGTGCGGCCGAGGCGATCGACAGCGGCGCGGCGTTAGCGAAGTTGGAACGTTTGATTGCAGTTACGAGTTGAAGATTCGATGAACGTCCTGTCGCAAATCATTGGTAAGAAGCGCGAGCGAGTGGAAGAGGCGAAGCGAGTGGTCCCACTGGAACGCCTGCGTAACGAGGCGTCTGCGAGGCGTGAGCGCGCGCCGTCGCGCGCGTTGCGTCGTGCTTTGCAGAGTGACGGGATCAACATCATTGCGGAGTTCAAGCGTCGCTCGCCTTCGAAAGGCGTGATTCGCGCCGAGGCTGATTTGCCGGGGATCGTGCGCAGTTACCAGACGGGTGGCGCGGTTGCGCTTTCGGTGTTAACGGAAGAGGACCATTTCGACGGTTCGTTGGCAGATTTGCGAGCTGCGAAGGCGACTGTGGCCTTGCCGGTGCTGCGCAAAGATTTTGTGTTTGATGAGTATCAGGTGTTTGAGGCGGCAGCGGCGGGTGCAGATGCAATCTTATTGATTGTGGCGGCACTGGAGGACCAGCAGCTTGAGTCGCTGCGACGCTTGACGGAAGACGAGTTAGCGATGGACGCGCTCGTCGAGGTGCATAATTCACAAGAGATGGATCGGGCCGCTGGCTGTGGAGCGAAGTTGGTTGGAGTTAATAATCGAGACCTGCGCACGTTCGAAGTGTCGTTGGAGACGTCAATCCAACTTGCGCCGTTGGCGGCGCGCGATACGCTGCTGGTCAGCGAGAGTGGACTACACGACGGCGCCGATCTGCGACGGCTGAGGGAGCAGGGGTTTCACGGATTTTTGATAGGCGAGTCGTTGATGCGCGCACGTTGTCCCGAGGCCGTGCTGCGGGATTTAAGAAAATGACGGTAGTTAAGATTTGCGGGATTACTAACCTTGCCGACGCGCTGGCCGCGGTGGACGCGGGCGCCGATGCCCTTGGCTTTAATTTCTACCGGCCAAGCCCGCGCTACATTTCCCCTCAGGACGCACGCAAGATAACCGATCAACTCCCGGAATCTGTTCTCAAGGTGGGCGTGTTCGTTAATGAAGGGATTCATTCCCTCGTGCACATAACGGCGGAAGCTGGATTATCAGCGGTCCAACTGCACGGCGATGAATCGCCTGAGTATTGCCGCGAACTCGCCGGAACATACGTGATCAAAGCGTTCGGCGCGGGAGACAATCTGAGTTTAGACGCTTACAACGTCGATGCGATCATGCTCGACACGAAAGACGACCTGCTGCACGGTGGGACGGGCCGCACGTTTGACTGGTCGATCGCGCAGCGCACCAACAAATCAGTGCCGAAACTTTTCCTGGCGGGCGGTTTGTCGCCGGAGAACGTCGCCGAAGCAATCGCTACCGTGCGTCCCTACGCGGTTGACGCATGCAGTTCGCTAGAAGAACGTCTCGGTAAAAAGAACCACGCGACGTTGCACGCGTTCGTGAAATCGGTTCGCAGCGTTGCGCCTTGATGCCACAAAGAAGCACAAAAGGCGCAAATGTGATCGCGACATCTTTGCGCTTCTTGTGCCTCTTTGTGGCACGGAGTATTCTAACCCTTGCCCCAAAGTCTAAAACTTTCAGAAGATCCTCCCGATACAACTTTGTTTGATTTGTTGGCCTCTACTGGTCTGACTATGAGTGCGCAGGCGGAAAAAAGAAATAACGCAAAATCAAACGACCGTGCGCGCGGGCGTGTGCTGCTGATCGCAGACGACGATCAGGCGCAGTTTGTGGAAGCCGTAACGGCGCGCGGGATGAGCGTTGTCGGTGTCGCGAACGGCGCGGCTGCGCTGGTTTCGTTGCAACGATCGCGTCCGCATCTCGTGGTTGCCAATC
>Ga0196977_1000789_pt1 | contig 14367 bp, 3 predicted proteins | sample S3v_1013CmetaG_FD_148634 | JGI IMG/M metagenome (GOLD analysis project Ga0196977, IMG submission 148634) | Soil microbial communities from Anza Borrego desert, Southern California, United States - S3+v_10-13C | ecosystem: Environmental > Terrestrial > Soil > Desert | place: USA: California...
CGGCGCGTAGGCGCGGCCGGCGAGCGCCGCCCAGAGGTTGACGACCGAGCGGTGCGTGACCATCACGGCCTTCGGCTCTCCGGTCGAGCCCGAGGTGTGCATGACGTAGGCGAGAGAGTCGGGTGGGACTTCGGCCCCGAGGTTAGCGGCGTCGCGGGGCGCGAGGTCGGCGGGCTCGGTGCCGACGCGGACGACCTCGGCGCCGCAGCCGTCCCACCGCTCGCGGTGGCGGGAGTCGGCGAGCAGGAGCCCGACGCCTGCCCGCTCCAGTATCAGCTTCAAGCGGGCGGGCGGCAGGGAGCCGTCGAGTGGGACGTAGGCGGCGCCGGCCTTGAGGATGGCCAGCAGGGCGACGAGGGTGGCGGGCGAGCGCCCGGCGGCGAGGCCGACGCGCGACTCTAGGCGGACGCCGCGCCCGCGCAGGTCGCGCGCCAGCCGGTTGGCGCGGGCGTTGAGTTCGGCGTAGGTGAGTCGTGCGCCCTCGCAGACGAGCGCGAGCGCGTCGGGGGTGCGTCGGACTTGCCGCTCGAAGAGGCGGTGGACGCACTCGTCGGCGGGGTAATCGCGCGCCGTGTCGTTGAACTCGACGACGAGGCGGCGTCGCTCCGAGTCAGTGAGCAGCGGGAGTTCCGAGAGGCGCGCGTCGGGGCGGGCGACGATTCCGTGGAGCAGCGTCTGGAAGTGGGAGGCCATCCGGAGGATGGTCGATTCGTCGAAGAGGTCTGTGCTGTATTCGAGGATGAGCGTGGGGCGGTCGGGGTTGTTCCGGAGGCCGAGGGTGAGGTCGAAGACGGAGGAGCCCGCGTCCACCTGTAGGTCTTTGATCGAAAGCTCCGGGCGCTCGCCGAGCGTGTCGTGTGAGTCCACGTGGACGTAGGAGACTTGGAAGACGGGGTTGCGGCTCAGGTCGCGGGGCGGGCGCAGGGCTTCGACGACGAGGCCGAAGGGCACTTCGCCGTGCTGGTAAGCGTCGAGGGTGGCTGCGCGCACGCGCCCGAGCAACTCCCTGAAGGTGGGGTTCCCGGCGAGGTCGGTGCGCATGACGATCATGTTGAGCAGGTAGCCGATCATCCCCTCGGTCTCGGCGCGGTCGCGGTTGGCGAAGGGCGTGCCGACGTTGATGTCCTCCTGCCCCGTGTAGCGGTAGAGCAGCACGTTGAAGGCCGCCAGCACGGTCATGAACATGGTCACGCCCTCGCGCCGACACAGCGCGCCGAGTTCGTCCCAGAGGGGCTTCGGGGGGTGCCAGTAGTGGCGCGCGCCGTCGAAAGTCTGGGCCGGCGGGCGCGGCCGGTCGGCCGGCAGCTCAAGGACGAACGCGGAGCCGGCGAGCCGCCGCCGCCAGAAGTCGAGGTGGGCTTCGAGGAGGTCGCCGCGCAGGCGCTCGCGCTGCCACGCGGCGTAGTCGCCGAACTGCGCGGGCAGCTCGGGCAGCGGCGACGGGCGGCCGGCCGAGAAGGCTTCGTAGAGCGTCGTCAGCTCCCGCCAGAGGATGCTGAAAGACCAGCGATCCATGACGGCGTGATGCAGCGTCAGGAGCATCACGAACTCGTCCTCGGCGGCGCGGACGAGCGCGGCGCGCAGGAGCGGGCCGGCCGCGAGGTCGAAGGGTTCGCGCGTGAAGCGCCGCGTGACGCGCCGCAGTTCGGGCGCGCGTCCGGCCGCGGGCAGGTCGCGCAGATCGACGAGGGGGACGGGCAGCGTCAGCTCGGGGGCGACGCGCTGGACGGGGACGCCGTCGTCCGCCGGGAAGGAGGTGCGCAACACTTCGTGCCGCCGGACGACCTCGTTCAGGGCGCGCCTCAGGGCGGCCACGTCGAGGGCGCCGCCGAGCGCGTAGGCGTTGCTCAGGTTGTAGGCGTAGCTGCGCGGGTCGAGCTGCGCGAGGAACCAGAGCTGCTCCTGATCGAGCGAGAGGGGGCGGGCGCCGGCCGGGCCGCGCCGGGCGATCCCCTGCGGCTTCGGCGCGGGCGGCCGCGCGCGCTTCATCCGCGCCTCGAAGAGTGCGCGCTGCTCCGGCGAGAGGGCGTCGATTCGCTCGGTCAGGTTGTTCATCGCGTTTGACTCGAAGCGGCGGGCGTGGCGGCGGGGCCGAACTGCTGGCGCAGCCGGCCGAGGTGGCGCAGGCTCTCCATCACCTGCTCGAAGCTCGGGCCGAAGTCGACGAGGCAGGCCACCTCGTCCACGCCGGCCTCGGCGAGCCGCTCGACGAGGCGCGCGCACTTCGGGGGGGTGCCGCACAGGAGGCTCGTGTCGTAGTAACGCTCGAAGGCGTGTTCGGCGATGCTCTCCACGTCATCCTCCGTCAGCCTGTCGGCCTCGACGGCGGGCCGCGCGGCGGCGGCGCCGGCCTCGCCCCCCGCGCACACGTCGGTCTGGATTTCGAGCTGCTTGAGGTTGGCGCGGAAGTAGCGGCACAGGGGCGCCCTGACCGCCTCCTTCACCTCCCGCTCGTCTTCGCCGACGAAGGTGTGCAGCATGGCGGCGACGCGCCCCGCCCGCGGGTCGAAGCCGCGGCGGCGCCGCGCCTCGCGGTACAGCCCGATCCTCTCCGCCAACACCTCGGGCGGCTGCTTAACGATGGCCGTCAGGACGTGCGCCCCGATCTCGCCCGCCCTGACCCACGTCTCGGCGCTGCGCGAGATAGAAATCCAGACGGGCAGCTCGCGCTGGACGGGGCGCGGCAGGGTTCGCACCTCGACCTCGCCGCCGCCCGCGCCCCGGCGCTTGAGCGCCCCCCCAGACCAGAGGCGCCGCACCGTCTCGATGCCCTCGAACATCAACTCCTTGCGCCGCTCGTAAGCGTCCGGGGCGAGCGCGAAATCCGCCGGGTGCCAGCCCGACGCGAACGAGACGGCGACGCGGCCGCCCGACAAGTTGTCAACGACCGACCACTCCTCGGCCACGCGGAGGGGGTCGTGCAGCGGCAGCGCGACGCTCCCGGCGCGAATCTCGACGCGCTCCGTCACGGCCGCCAGCGCCGCGCCGAGGACGGCCGGATTCGGGTAGAGGCCGCCGAAGGGCTGGAAGTGGCGCTCGGGCGTCCAGACCGCCCGGAAGCCGTGGCGGTCTGCGAACTTCGCGCACTCAAGCACCATCCGGTACTTGTCGCGCGCCCCGCCAGAGCCGTCCCCCGAAAAGAAGAACAGGCTGAAGTCCATAACGCCCGCCCCGGCCCGACGCGCGGCGCCGTCCGGCGGCGTCACCGGCGCGGGGCGCGTCTCCGTCCGGCCCGCGCCGGCCCCCGGCCCGGCGTCGTCCGGCGGGGCGGGCGGGCGGGCGTTCTTCTCCCCCAAGCGGCGCTCCAGCTCCGCGCGCTGCTCGGGCGAAAGGGCGTTGACTCTCTCGGCGATGCGGTTCATGCGGTTCCCTCACCCGTCGGCGTTAACTCCTGCCCGAGCCCCTCGCGCAACTGCTCGGGCGACATGGCTTCGATCTCTCTGAGCAACTCTTCCATCGCGGCCAGCTCTTCTTCTTCGGCGCGGGCCCGCTCTTCGATCAGGCGCGCGAGGCCGGCGATGCTCGGCGACTCGAAGAAGCTGCGCATCGGCAGGTCTGCGTCGAACGCCTTACGCACCCGGGAGATGATCTGGAGCCCGGTCAGCGAGTTCCCGCCCAGCTCGAAGAAGTCGGCCTCGACGCCGATCTGCTCAAGCCCGAAGACCTCCCGCCAGATGTCTGCGATCTTCCGCTCGGTCTCGCTGCGCGGCGCGTCCGGGGCGACTTCGGGAGGCGCCGCCTCCCCAAACCCCTCCCCTGCGGCGCGGGCCGCGCTCGCGGGTTCCCGCTCCTGCCGCGCCTGCCGGTCGGGCGGCGTCGGCGCGTCGGCGTGCGCTTCCGGCGCGGCCGGCTCCACCCAGTAGCGCCGGCGCTCGAAGGGGTAGGTCGGCAGGCTCACGCGCGAGCGGGCCCGCCCTCCGTGCGCCTCTTTCCAATCCGGCTCCACCCCGGCCAGCCAGAGTCGGCCGAGCGCTTCGAGCATAGAAGCCGAGTCCGTCCCGCCTCCCCGGCCGCGCGCGATAGACGCGAGCACGGCCCGCCCCGAGGCGTCGCCCATTTGGCGACGAACCAGCGAGCCCAGCGACCGCCCCGGGCCGACCTCAAGGAAGATTCCCACGCCCGCGCTCAGCAACCCGCCGACGCCGTCGGCGAAGCGGACGGGCTCGCGGAGTTGGCTGACCCAGAAGTCCGGGTCGGTCGCCTGCCGCGCCGTGACCCAGTCCCCCGTGAGGGTGGAGACGTAAGGCGCCTGCGGGGCGCGGAGCGGGACACGCCGCAGGCGCTCGGCGAACTCGTCGAGCATCGGCTCGACCGAGGCCGTGTGGAAGGCGCGCGTGCCCGGCAGGCGCACGCAGGCGACGCCCGCGGCCGCGAGCCGCCGCGCCGCGCGCTCGACCGCTTCGGGGCCGCCCGCGACCACGCACTGCGCGGGGCCGTTGACGGCGGCCAGCGAAAGCCCTTCGCCCGAAAGCTCTCGCGCCGCCGACTCCGTGAGGGAGACGGCGAGCATCCCGCCTTCGGGCAGCCGCCCCGCCAGACGCCCGCGCTCGGCCACGAGCCACAGCGCCTCCTCCGGCGAGAAGACCCCCGCGAGGCAGGCGGCGACGTACTCGCCGACGCTGTGGCCGATCATCGCCGACGGGCGCACGCCCCACGCCTCCCAGACCTTCGCCAGCGCGTAGCAGACGCTGAAGAGGGCCGGCTGCGCGACGGCCGTCTGCCGCAGCAACTCCTCCGCCTCGGCCAGCCGCGACGCCTCCGGGTAGAGAACCTCGCGCAGGTCGCGGCCCGCGTGCGGCCCCAGCGCCTCGGCGCAGCGGTCGAGTTCGCGCCGGAAGGTCGGCTCGTCGGCGTAGAGCCCCGCGGCCATCCGCACGTGCTGCGCGCCCTGCCCCGGAAACATCAACGCCACGCCCGGCGCGCCGCCTTCGTGTCTCTTGACGAAGACGCGACTCGGCTCGCGCGCCTCCAGCATCTCGGCGGCCGCGCCCGCCTCCTCACAGACCAGCGCCATGCGGTGCGCGAAACTCTCGCGCCCGACTTGCAGCGTGTAGGCCACGTCGGCGAGCGGCGCGCCCGCGTCGCCGCGTCTCAGGTGCGCGGCCAAGTTGGCCGCCGCCTGCTCCAGCGCCGGGGCGCTCCGCGCCGAGAGGACGAGCAACTGCGCGCGCGCGGGCTCGTCGGCGCGCGCCGGCGGCGGGGGCTCTTCGAGGACGAGGTGCGCGTTGGTGCCGCCGATGCCGAAGCTGCTGACGCCGGCCCTCCTGCGCGTTTCGCCCCGCGGCCACTCGCGCAGTTCCGCGTTGACGTAGAAGGGGCCGGAGGCGAAGTCGATGGCGGGGTTGGCGCACTCGAAGTGGAGGCTGGGCGGGAGCTGCCCGTGCTTGAGCGCCTCGACGGTTTTGATGAGACCGGCGACGCCGGCCGCCGCGTCGAGGTGGCCGACGTTCGTCTTGACCGAGCCGACGGCGCAGGCCGCCCGGCGCAGGTCGCCGCCGCGGCGGAAGGCTTCGGTCAGGGCGGCGATCTCGATGGGGTCGCCGAGCGGCGTCGCCGTCCCGTGCGCCTCGACCAAGCCGACGCTCTCGGGCTCGACGCCGGCCACGGCCAGCGCCTCGGCGATGACCTCGGCCTGCCCGTCCACGCCGGGCGCGGTGTAGCCGATGCGGGCCGCGCCGTCGTTGTTGACGGCCGCGCCGCGGATGACGGCGTGGACGCGGTCGCCCGCGGCGAGCGCCTCGGAGAGCCGCTTCAGGAAGACGACCCCGGCCCCGCTGCCGGCCACGGTGCCGCGCGCGCGCCGGTCGAAGGCGCGGCAATGGCCGTCGGGCGAGGCGACGCCGCCCTCCTGATAGAGGTAGCCCGCCACCTGCGGCAGGGAGATCGAGACGCCGCCGGCGAGCGCCGCGTCGCACTGGTAGGCGAGCAGGCTCTGGCACGCCAGAGCGACGGCGACGAGCGAGCTGGAGCAGGCCGTCTGGACGTTGATGCTCGGCCCCGTCAGGTTCAGCTTGTAAGAGACCTTGGCCGTCAGGTGATCCTTTTCGTTGCCGATGAGGATTTGGAAAATGTCCGCCGCCGCCGCGCCGCCGCCGGCCCGCGAAAGGAGGTTGAGCAGATACCTCGTCGGCCCCGACCCGGCGAAGACGCCGACGCGCCCGGCCGACCGCTCCGAGACGTAACCGGCATCCTCCATCGCCTCCCACGCGCACTCCAGAAAGAGGCGGTGCTGCGGGTCGGTCACCTCGGCCTCCCTCGGCGTGAAGCCGAAGAAGGCGGCGTCGAACATCTCGACGCCGTCGAGGACGGGCGCGGCCCTCACGTAGTTCGGCTCGCGCAGCGCCGCCGCGGCCACCCCCGCGGCCGCCAACTCCTCCTCCGTGAAGAAGGAGACGGACTCAACGCCGTCGCGCACGTTGCCCCAGAACTCCGCGACGCTCCGGGCGCCGGGGAAACGCCCCGCCATCCCGACGATGGCCACCTCTTCGACCGCCCCGCGTGCTGCCGTGTTGCTCATAAAGACTCCTTCAGACCGCGCTTCAAACCTTGCTCCCGCAGGGCCGCGACCCGCTTGGCCGCGCGCCCGCGCGCCGCCGCCGCCGAGTCGCGCCCGTCGGCCCCGCCGACGTAGGCGGCGAGCGCGCCGACGGTCGGGTGGCGGAACATCTCGACGAGCGGGATGTCCCGGCCGAGCGCCTCGCGGAGCAGCCCGTGGATTTGGACGAGTGTGATGGAATGGCCGCCGAGGTCGAAGAGGTTGTCGGCCACGCCGACCCGCTCGACGCGCAGGGCCCGCCGCCAAGCCTCGGCGATGACGCGCTCGGTCGCCGTCCGCGGCGCGACGTAGCCGGGGCGCGACCCGGCGCCCGCCTCCTCCGGCGCGGGCAGCCTCAGCCGGTCTACTTTGCCGTGGCGCGTGTAGGGCAGCTCGTCGAGCAGCACGAAGGCCGACGGCATCATGTAGGCCGGGAGTTGTTCCCTGAGGTAGCTACGCAGGAGGTCGGGCGTGAGCAGCTCGGCGCCGTCGCCCGCGCCGCCCCCGGCGGCGGTCGCGCCGGCCGCGCGCGCGTGCGGGGCGCCGCGCCGCCCGCCGCCGGGCCGGACGGCGTAGAGGTTATAGCGATCCGTCCCCGACAGAGACTCGTCCTGCTCGAAGACCGCGCGGAACCCGCGCGCCGCGAGCAGCGAGACGATGTGGTCGAGGCGCCCCTCGCTCGGGCCGCCGCGGCGGTCGTGCACCTCCATGACGACCTGATCGATCTTGGGCCAGTCCTCGTCGGCGATGCCGCGCAGCACGTCCATCTCCGCCCGCTGCACGTCGATCTTGAGCAGGTCGATGCGCCCGACGCGCTCCTCGCGCAGCACGTCGGAGAGGCGGCGCAGGAGGCAGCGGTGCTGCTCGGAGGCGAAGCGCGCGCTCAGCAACTCGTCGGCCTCTTCCAGCAGGAGACGCGCCTCGGGACGGCCGCGCCGCCCCTCGTGCCGCAGGTAGGTCTCGACGACCCGCCGGTCGTCGGCCGCGTCGGCGTAGAGGGTCAGCCCGCTCATCATCGTGTTGCGCGGGTAGAAGGTGAGCCATTCGGCCCTCTCGCCGTCCGAGAGCCCGAAGGGGAAGGTCTTGACGTTCGGGCCGTAGAGTTCGGCGTTGAGGCGCAGCGTCTCGAACAGCGGCGGGAGGGGCTCGAAGGCGTAGAGGCGGGCCGACGGGCACCGCCGCGCGACGAAGAGCGAGAAGAGGCCGATGTTGGCGCCCACGTCGAAGACGCACGCGCCCTCGCTCAGCCCGACGCCGTGGCGCAGGTAAAGTTCCTTCGCGAAGATTTCGTCGTAGAGGTACTCGGTCTCGTTCCGGTTCTGCTGCACGACGGCCATGCCGTTAGGCAGCGGGACGCGCGCCCGCCCGTCTATCTTCGGCGCCGCCTTGCGCGAGGCGACCGCGTAGGCGACGAGGCGCTTCTCGCCCGGCGCCTCTTCCCTCGCCACGACCACGCACTCCCTGACGGCGGGGTGGCGCGCCAGAAGCGACTCGACCTCGCCCGGCTCGACGCGGTGGCCGCGTATCTTCACCTGCTGGTCGCGGCGCCCGAGAAATTCGAGCTGCCCGTCCGGCAGTCGCCGCGCGGCGTCGCCCGTGCGGTACAACCTCGCGCCCGGCACGTCAGAGAACGGGTCGGGCACGAACCGCTCCGCCGTCGAGCCGGGCCGCCCGAGGTAGCCGCGCGCCACCCCAGCCCCGCCCACGTAGAGCTCGCCCGAGACGCCCACCGGCGCCGGCCCCCCGTACCCGTCCAAGACGTAGGCCCGCGCGTTCGCAATGGGCCGCCCGATGCTCGGCCGCGCCCCGCTCACCCGCGCCGCCGTCGCGTCCACCGTGCACTCCGTCGGCCCGTAGACGTTGTAGAAGGCCGCCCGCGCCCCGCCCGCCAGCGCCACCCACGTCGCCGCGTCCACCGCCTCGCCTCCGACCAGCCCCACCCGCAGCCTCAAGTCTTCGCGCCCGACGAGGCCCGCCTCCAGCAGCAGCCTCAGCTGCGTCGGCGTGCAGTCGAGACCCCCGACCCGCTCACCCGCCAGCCAGTCGAGCATCGCCCGGCCGTCGGCCCGCACCCGCTCCGGCACGACGCACAGCGCGCGGCCCGACAGCAGCTGGACGAGCTGCTTGACCGACGAGTCGAACGAGAGCGGGGCGTTGAGGCTCACGCGCCGCACCGGCTCGTGCGGCGCGTAGGCGCGGCCGGCGAGCGCCGCCCAGAGGTTGACGACCGAGCGGTGCGTGACCATCACGGCCTTCGGCTCTCCGGTCGAGCCCGAGGTGTGGATGACGTAGGCGAGCGAGTCGGGCGGGACTTCGGCCCCGAGGTTAGCGGCGTCGCGGGGCGCGAGGTCGGCGGGCTCCGTGCCGACCGGGACGAGTTCGGCACCGCAGCCGTCCCACCGCTCGCGGGGTCGGGAGTCGGCGAGCAGGAGCCCGACGCCGGCCCGCTCCAGTATCAGCTTCAAGCGGGCGGGCGGCAGGGAGTCGTCGAGTGGGACGTAGGCGGCTCCGGCCTTGAGGATGGCCAGCAGGGCGACGAGGGTGGCGGGCGAGCGCCCGGCGGCGAGGCCGACGCGCGACTCTAGGCGGACGCCGCGACCGCGCAGGTCGCGCGCCAGCCGGTTGGCCCTCCGGTTCAACTCCGCGTAGCTGAGCGTTTCGCCGTCGCACGAGAGGGCCACCGCGTCCGGCGTCCTCTCAACCTGCTCCTCGAAGAGGCGGTGGACGCAGGCGTCGCGTGGCGGCTCGACCGCCGCGTCGTTCCCTCGCGCCAGCACGCGGCGCAACTCCGGCGCGCCGAGCAGCGGGAGTCTGCCGAGCGGCGTGCGCGGGCTTTCGACGCCGCCGCGCAGCAGCGTTTGATACTGCCCGCCGAGGCGCTCGGCCGCGTCGCGCGTGTAGCGGGCGGGGTCGTAATAGAGTTTCAGGCGCGGCCCGCCGGGCAGGTCGAAGCAGGAGAGGCGGAGCTTGAAGCCGTTCGCCCAGTGGTCAAGCTCCGAGACGGACGCGGCCAACGCGCCGGACGGTAGCGCGGCGGGCCAACTCTCGTACTCGAAGCCGAACGGCGCGGGCGGGGCGCCGGGACCGGAGCCTTCGCGCGCGCCCGCGTGCGGGAAGTAGGCTTGCTTCGCGCGGGCGTCGCCGACCGACTCGCCCACGGCCTTCAGGAGGTCGCCGAAAGTGGTTCCCTCGTCGAACCGCTGGAGCAGGGGAAGCCACGCGGCGTACGGGCCGAGGGCGTCAAACATCTCTTCGTACTGACGCCCGTCGAACAGCGCCGCGACGGCCACTTCCGGCGCGCCCGACAGGCGCCACAGCAACGCCTGCCAGCCCGCCAGCAGCGCCGCCTCCGCCGTCACCCCGTACCTGCGCGCGGCCTCCGCGGCCGGCCGCGCCGCCTCCGGCCCGAGTTCCAGCACGAGCGGCAGGGCCCCCCCGGCGGCGTCCGCCCCGGCCGGCCCGCCCCGCCAGCCGCCGTCCGCTTCGGATTCAAGCGGCAGCGCGGCGGCGGCACGCTCCGGGGCGAGTTGCGCGCGCCAGAACTTCTTCGCCTCGGCGCCCTCCTCTAATGCGAGCGCTTCGTTCTGCCACTCGGCGAATTGCGCGTACTGCACCGGCTCGGGCAGGGGCGGCGCCACGTCGCCCGTGAGTGACGCGTAGGCTCGGCAGACCTCGCCTGTCAGATTTCGCAGAGTCCGCACGTCGGCGCAGAGCGACGACAGGCTGATGACGAGCAGGTGGTTGGCGGGCGAGAGCTTCAACAGGAGGACGCCCATTGACCCGCCCCGCGCGTGGTCGAACTCGCGCCGCGCCTCGCCGCGATAAAGCTCGGCGACCAAGCGTCCGCGCCGGTCGGCGCGCGGCCCGCTGAGGTCAACCTCGGCGAAGGCGCACCGGGCTGCCTCCTCGACCGACTGCAAGGGCGTGCCCATGCCGGGCAGGCGACGGAAGGAGGTGCGGAGGATTTCGTGCCGCGCGACGACGCGCCGCACGGCCTCGCGCAGCAGAGGGGCTTGCCACCCCCCGCCGAGCGCCAGAGCGCACTGCACGCGCGCGGTCGGCCCGTCGGGCTGCGACAGCCAGAGGCGTTTCTGTTCGGGTGATAGGTGATAGCCTACTAGCACGTTACCTCGCTTTACACCGGCGGCCGGATTTCGTCCGACAGACCTGACGCCCGGAAGCGCGTGCGCGCGCCGACGCTCACTCCACACTGACCGGCCTCGGCTTCGCGCTCACGAAACGCGCGCGGCCGAGCCGGGCGAACTCCTGCTCCCTCGCCCGCCGCTCGGCCCGCTCGGCCTCGGTCTGCAACTCCAGACTGCCGAGCGGCGCGTCGGGCCGCGCGGCGGCGGCGCTCAGGAGCCTTTCGTAAAGGGAGTGGAGGCGCAGCACGGTGGCGGCGTCGAAGAGGTCTGTGTTGTACGTCCACGCGGCGCTCAGGCCGGCTTCGGTCTCGGCGAGCCAGACCGTGAGGTCGAAGCGCGCCGTGTCGTCGTCGAAACTCAAAGGGCGGAGCGTGAGGCCGGGCAGTTCGGCCACTTCGAGCGGGGCGTTCTGCATCCCGAAAGTCACCTGAAAGAGCGGCGTGCGCGAGGGGTCGCGCTCGGGCCGCAGCTCTTCGACGACCCTCTCGAAAGGCACGTCCCGGTGGGCGTAAGCGCCGAGCGTCGTCTCCCGCACGCGCCGCAAAAGCTCCCTGAAAGTCGGGTCGCCCGAAAGGTCAGTCCGCAGCGCCAGCGTGTTGACGAAGCACCCGATGAGCCCCTCGACCTCAAGGCAGTCGCGGCCCGCGACCGGCGTGCCGACGATCACGTCGTCCTGCCCGGTGTGGCGGCGCAGCAGCGCCTTGAAGCCCGCCAGCAGCGTCATAAAGAGCGTGGCCCCGGCCTCGCGCGAAAGGGCCTTCAGCCTCGCCGTCAACTCTTCCGGCAGGGCGAACGACTCGCGCGCGCCGCGGAACGTCATCCGCTCCGGCCGCGCGCGGTCGGTCGGCAGGGCGAGCGGGGGCAGGGGGCCGCCGAGCCTGCGCCGCCAGTAGGCCAACCGCGCGTCCAGCAGCCCGCCGCCCATCCGGGCGCGCTGCCACAGCGCGTAGTCGGCGTACTGGATGGGCAGCTCGGGCAGCGGGGAAGGACGCCCCTCCGCGTAGGCCGCGTAGAGGGCCGCCACCTCGCGGAGGAGGATGCCGAGCGACCACGCGTCGCTCGCGATGTGGTGCGTCACGAGCAGCACGACGTGCTCGCCCTCACCGAGCCGAAAGAGCGTCGCGCGCAGGAGCGGCGCGGCGCCGAGGTCGAAGGGCCTTTTGGCCTCTTCCCTGCCGAGCCGAAAGAGTTCCGCGGCGCGCGCGCCCTCCCCGAGCCCGCCGAGGTCTACGCACGGCAGGGGGAGCGGCCCCGCTTCGGCGACCGCCTGCGTCGCGCGCCCCCGCTCGAACTTGACGACCGTGCGGAGTGGCTCGTGCCGCCTGACGAGTTCACGGATTGCCTGTCCGAGGGCGGCGACCCGGAGGCGGCCGGTCAGCCGCGCCGCCGTCGTGATGTTGTAGAGCGAGCCCCCGCGCCCCAACTGCTCGGACGACCAGATTCGCTGCTGCGCGGACGAGAGCGGGAGTTCGGCGGGGCGCGCGGCGCGGCCGACGCGCCCCCCGGCCGCGTCGGCCGTCGCCCCCATCAGCCCCGCGCCCCCGAGCGCCCGCTCGACCTGCGCGGCGAAGCCCGCCAGCGTCGGCGCGTCGAACACGGCGCGCACGGACATCTCGACGCCGAAGACGTGCCCGACGCGCGAGGCGAGCTGGATCGCCAGCAGCGAGTGGCCGCCCAACTCAAAGAAGTCGTCGCGCGCGCCGACCCGCTCGACCCCGAGCAACTCCGACCAGATTCCCGCTAGCACCTCCTCGGCGGGCGTCCGCGTCGGCGCGCCTTCCGCGCCCGAGAGAGAGCGCGCGCGCTCCGGCTCGGGCAGGGCGCGGCGGTCAACTTTCCCGTTAGGCGTCAGGGGCAGGCGTTCGAGGGCGACGAAGGCCGAAGGGATCATGTACTCGGGCAGGCTCGCCGCGAGGTGTCGCCGGAGGGCGGGATGCGTCGGCGCGCTCTCGCCGGCGCGCGCCGACACGTAGGCGACGAGAGTTTTTTCGGAGTCGCCGGAGCCGCGCGCCAGCACTACGGCCTCGCCCACCAGCGGGTGGCGGCGCAGCGCCGCTTCGACCTCGCCCGGCTCGACGCGCTGCCCCCTGATCTTCAACTGCTCGTCAACCCGGCAGACGAACTCAAGGTTGCCGTCTTCCAGCCAGCGCCCGACATCCCCCGTCCGGTAGAGGCGCGCGCCCGGCTCCGACGTGAACGGGTCGGGGACGAACCGCTCGGCCGTCAGCGCGGGGCGACCGAGGTAGCCGCGCGCGACGCCCCGGCCCCCGATGTAGAGTTCGCCCTGCGCGCCGACGGGCACAGGCCGGAGGCCGCCGTCGAGCACGTGAACCTGTGTGTTCGCCACGGGCCGCCCGATGGGCGGGGTGCGCGCCTCGGCCGCCCCGCCGTCGATCTCCGCGCAGACGCTCACGACGGTGCATTCCGTCGGGCCGTACAAGTTGCCGAAGGCGAACGGCAGGCCCTCCTTCGGCCTGCGACGCAGCGCGTCGCCGCCCGCCCACAAGTGCTTGAGCGCGGGCCTGTCGGCCCCGCGGCCCGCCGCGGACGCCTCGGCCGACGGCAGCAGCGCCTCGGCCCGCGGCGTCGGGAGAAAGCAGTGCGTGACGGCGTTGTCCGTCAGCCACCTCCAGAGTTCATCCGGCGTCCCGGCCCTCTCGGCGCCGAGCACGTAGAGGGTCGCGCCCCCGGTCAGGCAGGGCCAAATCTCCCAGACCGAAGCGTCGAACGCCTGCCCGGCGCTGTGCGTCACCCTGTCTCCGGGGCCGACGCCGTAGTGCTCGCGGTGCCAGCAGAGGAGATTGCTCAGCGCCGCGTGCGCCACCCCGACGCCCTTCGGCCTGCCGGTCGAGCCCGAGGTGTAGATGACGTAGGCGAGGTTGGAAGGGTCTACGCGCGCCGACAGGCGGTCGCCGCTCCGGCGCGCGATGCGCCCGCGCTCGGCGTCCACGCGCACGACGCGCGCCGACACCCGGCCGCGCAGCTTTTCGGCCAGCGCGGTCTCCGTCAGGACGACGGCGGCCCCGCAATCCTCCAGCGCGTAGGCGATGCGCTCCAGCGGGTATTCGGGGTCGAGCGGCACGTAGGCCGCGCCGGCCTTGAGCACGCCGAGGGCGGAGACGATCACCTCGGCCGAGCGCCCGAAAAGGATGCCGACGCGCGACTCCGGCCCGACGCCCGCGGCCCGCAGGTGCCGGGCCAGTTGATTGGCCCGCGCGTCCAGCTCCGCGTAAGTGAGCCGCGCGCCCCGGCAGACGACGGCCGCGGCCTCGGGCGTGAGCGCCGCCTGCCGCTCGAACAACTCGTGCGCGCAGAGGCCGCGCCCGTAGTCGCGCCGCGTGTCGTTCCACCCGGCCAGCAGGGCCCGCTCCTCGTCGGTCAGCGAGGGCAGTTGCGAGACGCGCTGCTCGGGGTTCGCGGCCATCTCCGCGAGCAGCGCCGACAGGTGCGCGACGAGGCGGCCGATTGCGCCGCGCCCGAATCTCGCCGGGTCGTAGCCGAGGCGCAGCTCTAACTCCCGGCCGGGGATCACGGCCAACGCCAGCCCGAAGTTCGTCCGCTCGAAGCCCTCGACCCGCTCCACGCGCAGCAGCGCGTCCGCGCCCGCCCGCTCGCGCAGGCCGGACTCGACCGGGTAGTTCTCGAAGACGAGGATGGAGTCGAAGAGCGGGAGGCCGCCGCCGACCT
>Ga0196977_1000790_pt1 | contig 14367 bp, 8 predicted proteins | sample S3v_1013CmetaG_FD_148634 | JGI IMG/M metagenome (GOLD analysis project Ga0196977, IMG submission 148634) | Soil microbial communities from Anza Borrego desert, Southern California, United States - S3+v_10-13C | ecosystem: Environmental > Terrestrial > Soil > Desert | place: USA: California...
CACGTCGTGCAGGCCGGACTTCAGGGCGACCGCACCGGTCGGGAACTTGCCCGCGAGCTGCGCCAGCGAAATCACGAAGTCCTGCTTTTCGTGCGGCTTGTGGCACACGAAGCACGACTTGATGTTGCCGTTCGCTTTTTCGTTGCGTGTGCCGTCAGCGCGGAAGGACGAGTACTGCCAGTCGCCGTTGCGCCAATCGTCCGGCACCGACGCGCCCCAACCCTTGCGCTTTTCCATCACGGTGACGCCGGCGAGCTTGCCCTTCACGAAACGGCCGTTCGCGTCCTTGACCGGCACGCCCTTGTCGTCGAGCTGCGCGGAATGGATCGCCATCGCGATCACGGTCCCGTCCGGAATCGGACGGCCTTCGCGTACCGCTTTCACGGCTTCCGGGCTCGTGTAGAGCTCGCGATACTGTTTGCTGTCGTAGCGGTCCACGGTCGCGTAGAGCTGCCATTTCTCGTAGCCCTGCGGAAACGCGATGCTGTCCGGACCCACTGCGCTGGCGGCCCATACGCCTCCGGCCGCCGCGACGATCGAAAGAATGCCCGTCACGATCTGGCTGCGTCGTTTCATGATCCCCTCCCCCGAGTGAGAACGCGCTACGTTAACACCCGGCGCCGCGGGGTTGTTCCGGAATTTAAAGCGCGATGTCCGGCAGTGAGGCGGAGCGGCTGCCGGGAAGCGGCCGGTTATCCGCGGCGTGGTAGGTGAAGACGACCGAGTACTTGGTTTGGCCGGTGCGGTTGCGCCCGGCCGCGTGAAAGAGCCGGCTGTGGAAGAACAGGACATCGCCCGGTTCGAGCTCGACGGGCGCCTGCGCGGCGATCAGCGGCGCGTTCGCCTCGACGTCGGTGCGCAGGAACTGCGCCTCGTCGAGACGGTCCGGCCCGAGATCGATCGCATGGCTGCCGGGGAGCACCAGCAGACAGCCGTTCTCGACCCGCTCGCGTCCGAGCGCGAGCCACGTGGAGACGAGCTCGGGGCGCTCGAACGACCAGTAGCGGATGTCGCGATGCCAGCTCGTGAGGCTGCCGTAACGCGGATCCTTGGTCATCACGCAATTGTGATGCGCCTGCGAGAGCTCGACGGCGGGCCCGAGCAGCGCATGCAGGTGATCCGCCACGGCCGGCGAGGTCGCCCACCGCGCAAAAAGCGGATCCCGCGCGTAGGCCTGCAACAAACGCCGCACGGTGCGCCCGCCCGGCGCGTCGTGTGAATCGGGTGAGCCGGGATAGCGCACGTCCGCCTCGTACTCGAGCGGCGCGATCGCACGCGCGAGATGCGACGTCGCGACATCCAGCATGCGCGCGCAATCCTCGCGCGAGACGAGGCCGCGGACGATCGCGTAGCCGTCGCGGTTGAAGTTTGCGAGGTCTTTCAGTGTTGCCCCTCACCCCACCCTCTCCCCACGCCGTGGGGAGAGGGAGTTTCTCTTGTTACGTCGTCAGCTCTTCTTCCGGCTCCGGCTCGTACCCGAGCACCGGCGCAAGCCAGTACTCGATCTCCGACACGGGCATGCCTTTACGCAGAGCGTAATCCCCGATCTGGTCGCGGCCGACCTTGCCGACCGCGAAGTAGCGCGATTGCGGGTGCGAGAGGTAGAAGCCGCTCACCGACGACGCGGGAAACATCGCGTACGATTCGGTCAGCCGGATGCCGGCTTGCTCGGCGCGCAGCAGCTCGAAGAGCGCGCCTTTTTCAGTGTGATCCGGGCAGGCGGGATAGCCCGGCGCCGGACGGATGCCCTGATATTTCTCGGCGATCAGCTCTTCGTTCGTGAGCCCCTCGTCCTTCGCATAGCCCCAGAACTCCCGCCGCACGCGCGCGTGCAGGAGCTCGGTGCAGGCTTCGGCGAGCCGATCGGCGAGCGCTTTCAGCATGATCGAGCTGTAGTCGTCATGCTGCTTCTCGAACATCTCGAGACGCTTCTCGATCCCGATGCCGGCCGTGACCGCGAACGCGCCGATGTAATCCGGCACGCCGCTCGATTTCGGCGCGACGAACTCGGCGAGGCACAGATTCGGGTTGCCCGTGGGCTTTTCGGTCTGCTGCCTCAGGTTGTGCCAGGTCATGAGCACGCGCTTGCGGGACTCGTCGGCGTAGATCTCGATATCTTCGTTCCCGACGCGCGCCGCCGGAAACAGCCCGAACACCGCGCTCGCGGTGAGCCAGCGGCCTTCGATGATCTTGCGCAGCATCGCCTGCCCTTCGGCGAGCACGTTGCGCGCGGAGTCGCCGACGATCGGATCCTGGAGGATCGCCGGATACGGGCCGGACAGCTCCCACGTCTGGAAGAACGGGCCCCAGTCGATGTACCGGGCGATCTCCGCGAGGTCGTAGTTCTTGAGCACTTTGACCCCGAGCATCTCGGGCTTCGGCGGAGCGTAGTGCTTCCAGTCGGTCTTGTGGCCGTTCTCGCGCGCCCGGGCGAGCGGCACGATGGTCGGTCCCTTCTTGCTTTCGTGCTGATGCCGGATGCGCTCGTACTCGGCCGTCACGTCCGCGACGTAGCCCTTGCGCAGATCGTCGGAGAGCAGGCTCGAGCACACCGACACGCTGCGGGAGGCGTCAGGCACCCACACCACCGGGCCCTTGTAGTTCGGAGCGATCTTGACCGCCGTGTGCGTGCGCGACGTCGTGGCCCCGCCGATGAGCAGCGGCACTTCGCCCCAGCCTTCGCGCTGCATCTCGCGCGCGTTGTGCGCCATCTCTTCGAGCGAGGGGGTGATCAGACCCGAGAGCCCGATGATGTCCGCGTTCTCTTTACGCGCGGTCTCCGAGATCGTCTTCCACGGCACCATCACGCCGAGGTTGATGACTTCGTAGTTGTTGCACTGGAGCACGACCGCGACGATGTTCTTGCCGATGTCGTGGACGTCGCCTTTGACGGTCGCGAGCACGATCTTGCCTTTCGGCCGGCTGTCGCCGGACGCGGCTTTCTCCGCGGCGAGAAACGGCTCGAGGTGCGCGACCGCCTGCTTCATGACGCGCGCCGACTTCACGACCTGCGGCAGGAACATCTTGCCGGCGCCGAAGAGGTCACCGACGACGTTCATGCCGTCCATGAGCGGGCCTTCGATGACGTGTATCGGGCGGCCGTACTTGATCCGCGCCTCTTCGGTGTCCTCGACGATAAAGTCAGCGATGCCGCGCACCAGCGCGTGCGTGAGCCGTTCTTCGAGCGTGCCCTTGCGCCATTCGAGCTCCTGCGCCTCGGTCTTGACAGCACCTTTCACGGTTTCGGCGAACGTCACCATTCGCTCGGCGGCGTCTGGACGCCGGTTGAAGATGATGTCTTCGACGTGCTGGAGCAGATCCTTCGGGATCTCGTCGTACACGCCGATCTGGCCGGCGTTCACGATCGCCATGGTGAGTCCGGCCTTGATCGCGTGATACAGGAAGGCGGTGTGGATCGCCTCGCGCACCGGATTGTTGCCGCGGAAAGAGAACGAGATGTTCGACAGCCCGCCCGAGACGCGCGCGTGCGGCAGGTTCTCGCGGATCCAGCGCGTCGCCTTGATGAAGTCGATGCCGTAATTGCTGTGCTCTTCGATGCCGGTGGCGATGGCGAAGATGTTCGGGTCGAAGATGATGTCCTCGGCCGGGAAATGAACCTCGTCGACGAGAATGCGGTAGGCCTTCTCGCAAATCTCGATCTTGCGTTGCAGCGTATCGGCCTGCCCCTGCTCGTCGAACGCCATCACGATCACGGCCGCGCCGTAGCGCTTGGCGAGCTTCGCGTGCTGCACGAACTCGTCTTTGCCTTCTTTCATGCTGATCGAGTTGACGACGCATTTGCCCTGCACGCACTTCAGTCCCGCCTCGATGACCTCCCACTTCGAGGAGTCGATCACTACGGGCACGCGCGAGATGTCGGGCTCGGACGCGACGAGATTCAGAAAGCGCACCATCGCCGCTTTCGAATCGAGCATCGCCTCGTCCATATTGACGTCGATCATCTGCGCGCCGTTCTCGACCTGCTGGCGCGCGACCGACAGCGCCGCTGCGAAATCGCCGGCCATGATCAGCTTGGCGAACCCGGGGGAGCCGGTGACATTCGTGCGCTCGCCGACGTTCACGAACAGCGAATCGTCGCCGATGTTGAGCGGCTCCAGACCGGAGAGTCGCGTGCGGTGCTCGATCTTCGGAACCTTGCGCGGCGGCAGGTCCCGCAGCGCCTCGGCCATCGCGCGGATGTGCGCCGGCGTGGTACCGCAGCAGCCGCCGGCCACGTTGATGAAGCCGCTTTCGGCGAACTCGCGCAGGAACGCCGCGGTCTGCTCCGGGGTCTCGTCGTAGCCCGTCTCCGCGAGCGGGTTTGGCAGACCGGCGTTCGGATATGCGCAGACATAGGTGTCCGCGATGCCCGAGATCTCCTCGATGTACGGCCTCATCAGCTTCGCGCCGAGCGCGCAGTTGAGCCCGATCGTGAGCGGTTTCGCGTGACGCACGGCGTTCCAGAACGCTTCGGGCGTCTGGCCGGAGAGCGTGCGGCCCGAGGCATCGGTGATCGTGCCGGAAATCATGAGCGGCGGACGGATGCCCGATTCCTCCGCGAACTGGTCGATCGCGAAGAGCGCCGCCTTCGCATTCAGCGTGTCGAAGATCGTCTCGAGCAGCAGCAGATCGACGCCGCCTTCGACCAGGGCGCGCACCGCTTCGGTGTAAGCGCCGACGAGCTCGTCGAAGCTCGTGTTGCGGTAGCCCGGATCGTTCACGTCCGGCGAAATCGACGCGGTGCGGTTGGTCGGCCCCAGCGCACCGGCCACGAAACGCGGCCGTGACGGGTCCTTCGCCGTGACCGCATCGGCGGCCGCACGCGCAATCTTCGCGGCCTCGAAGTTGAGCTCGTGAACGAGCCCCTGCATGTGGTAATCGGCCTGCGCGATCGAGGTCGAGTTGAACGTGTTCGTCTCGATCACGTCCGCGCCGGCGTTCAGATACTGCTCGTGGATCTCCCGGATGATCTGCGGCTGGGTGAGCACCAGCAGGTCGTTGTTGCCTTTGACGTCGTGCGCGTAGTCGCGGAAGCGCTCGCCGCGGTATTCGGCTTCGCCCAGCTTATAGGTCTGGATCATCGTCCCCATCGCGCCATCGAGGATCAGGATGCGCGACTTGAGGATGGCTTCGAGCTCACGGAAACGGCTGGGGTTCATTTCGTTCGGAAGGCCTGCGGCAAAGCCTTGAAGTTTAACATCCGGATCAAGCATTTAAGATGCTTTGCTTATGGCGATACAGCCGCCACGCGATCCAGCCAACGGTCGCCAGCCCGGTCATGCCGGCCGCGAGCGTCAAGGCGCTGTGCGACACCATCGGCGAAAGGGCCCCGGCCGCGAGCGCGGAGACGAAGCTGTGCTCGAAACCCATGAGCGAAGCGGCAAGTCCGCGGTTCTGCGGGAAAAGATCGAGCGCGAGCAGCGTCAGCGTAGGCATCGCGAGCGCCATGCCGAAGGTGTAGATCATGATCGGCAGCACCGACCACGGCAGCGCCGCCGGCGCCGCGGCGCTGTAGACGACGTTGAACGCCGCCGCGGCGAACATGATCGCGTAGGCGAGCGTGACGATCTGCGGCTGGGTCATCCTGCCGGCCACGCGCCCGGACACGTACGCGCCCGACATCACGCCGATGATGCCGGGCATGAAAAGCCATGGAAAATCCGCCGCGCTCAAGCCCAGAACGTCGTAGACGAACGCCGGCGCGGACAGGATGTACAGAAAAAACCCGGCGAAATTGAACGCGATCGCCGACGAGATCAGGAACAGCGGAATGCTGCGGCCCAGCGTCCAGTAGTTGCGCGCGAGCGGACGCAGCCGGAACGGCTGGCGTTGCGCGTGCGGCAGCGTCTCGTCGAGCAGCCAGTGGCATGCGACCAGGAGGGCAACGCTGTAACTCACGAGAAAGCCGAAAACCGCCCGCCAGCCGAGCGCCTGTTGAAGCATACCGCCGATCACGGGCGCGATGGCCGGCGCCAGACCGAAGATCATGGTGACGAGCGACATCAGGCGCTGCGCGGCGTGGCCTTCGAAGCTGTCGCGGATGATCGCGCGGCCGACCACAATGCCCGCGCCGGCCGATGCACCCTGCAGCGCGCGGAAGACCAGAAGCTGCTCGAAGCTCGCTGCCAGCGTGCAGCCGAGCGAGGCCAGCGCGAACGCCGCGATGTTCGCGAGCACGACCGGACGGCGGCCGAACGAGTCCGACAGCGTGCCGTGAAACAGTGTCATGACGGCGAAGGCGACGAGATAGAGCGAGAGCGTCTGCTGCATCTGGACTGGCGAGACGATGAGATCGCGTTCGATCGCCGGAAACGCGGGCAAGTACGTGTCGATCGCGAACGGCCCGATCATCGCGAGCGCTGCGAGCAGGGTGGCGAGCGCAGCCATCGATGCGCGCTCGCTCACGTCAGGAAATACCTTACAGTCATTGTCGGGTCTGCCTTACAGCCGCGTCCGGAATCCTTGGCTAGCGTTCCCGAAGGCTGGGCATTTTTCACGCATGAGACCAGCCGTCCGACAGGGGCTCTCATCAAACCCATCCGACACTCCCTCCGCGATGGAAGATCGCACTTGTGCTTCGGTCGGACCCGACAAGTTTTCGATACACACTCAATACGAGAGGACAGGCGCATGCAAACGAACAGACTGACCACCAAACCCACCCACGAAGTCATTGCGGCGATCAACGCGCTCGACCTCGAGTCCGTGAAGGCGCGGATGATGGATGCCGAGCTCGGCGAAGGCTGGACGCGCGAGTACGCGGACAGCATCGAAGCCGCGTACAAGACCTACCTCACGATGCTCGCGAAATATCCCGAGCACGCGGAGGACATCATGCTCGCGAAAGACGTCGACGAGTTCTGGCACACACACATCCTGCAAACGATGAAGTATGCCGACGACTGCCAGAACGTGTTCGGCGCGTTCCTGCACCACAACCCGCATGTCGGACCGCGTGACGACGCCGTATTTGCGGAGCGCGCGGCCAAGGCCGAGGAAACGCGGCGCCTGTACGAGCGCGAATTCCAGAACGCCGCCTCGGCATGGGCCGGCTCGGCCGTGAAAGCGGAGGCGGCATATTCGACCGCCGCGATCCGCTCACGGGAGGCTGCTTACTCGACGGCTGCCATCCGTTCGCAGGAAGCCGCTTATTCCACCGCTGCGGTGCGCGCGGAACAAGCCGCCTACTCCACCGCGGCGATCAAGTCCGAGCAGGCCGCGTACTCCACCGCCGCGATCCGGTCGGAACGAGCCGCTTATTCCACGGCCGCCATCCGCTCGGAGCAGGCTGCCTACTCGACCGCCGCGATTCGGGCAGACCAGGCCGCCTATTCCACTGCTGCCATTCGTGCAGAGAAAGCCGCGTATTCCACGGCCGCGATTCGCGCAGAGCAGGCGGCGTACTCCACCGCTGCCATTCGTGGCGAGCAAGCCGCGTACTCCACGGCTGCCATTCGCGCAGATCAGGCCGCGTACTCCACTGCCGCCATTCGCGCGCATCAGGCTGCTTACTCCACTGCCGCCATTCGCGCGCATCAGGCCGCTTACTCCACTGCCGCCATTCGCGCGGATCAGGCTGCCTACTCCACTGCCGCCATTCGCGCGGATCAGGCTGCCTACTCCACCGCCGCCATTCGCGCGGATCAGGCTGCTTACTCCACCGCCGCCATTCGCGCGGAGAACGCGGCCTACTCGACCGCTGCAGTCCGGGCCGATGGCGAACGGGAGAGCTCGCCCTCTGCGCTCTAACGGCTGAGCGAAAGGCCGGCCCCCCGGCCTTTCTTCTTTCTTCCGAGCGGTCCCAGTGCAGTAGACTTGTCCCCGACCTCAGCAATCCTGTGGCGGGCGCGATTCAGAAGGAATACGCAACGCTGGAAAAACCGTTGTCGTTCGCGGGAAGCGGCGCGGCGATGGATACGCGTCCGGCTCACGTACCGCCAAGCGACAGGAGGGCCCATACGGCCCGGCGCGGCATGCTGCCGTGGGCCGTGCTGGTATGCGGAGCAGCCTTCTCGATTCTCGTGTTCCTCGTTATCAGTAACGCGATCGAGGAACGCGCGCAGTTGCGCTTCGAGCGCGAGACGGCGGAGGCGAAGGGCCTCATCGACCTTCGCATCCAGTTCCACACGAGCGTGCTCTACGGCCTGCGCGCGTTTTTCAGCACGCAGCAGCACGTGTCACGGCTCGACTTCCACCGCCACGTCGAAGCCCTTCACCTGAGCGAGCGCTATCCCGGCTTCGACCTCGTCAATTACGCCGCGCGTGTGCTGCCGCATGAGCGCCGGCAGTTCGAAGAAGCGGTGCGGGCCGACACGAGCCTCGATCCCCGCGGCTACCCGGACTTCAGGATAAGGCCACCGGGGGAACGATCCGAGTATCACGTGATCGTCTATATCGAACCGATGGAGCCCTTCCGCTACGCATTCGGGCTCGATGTCGCCGCGAACCCCGTGCTCAAGGCGGACAACAGCGAGCTGCTCGCGCTCCAGCACGAAACGCGCGATTCCGGGCACCTCATCGCATCCGGACGCCCGATCCGGGTGAAGCGAAATCCCGAGTACATCGGCTTGGCACTGCGCCTCGCCGTCTATCGTACTGGCATGCCGCTCGATACGGTGGAACAGCGCCGGGCAGCGTTCATCGGCACAGTCGGCGCGGGGTTCAACGTGCAGAACCTGATGAAGGACGTGCTGAGCACCGAGATGGCGGAGTACATGCGCTTCAGGCTGTTCGACGTCGGGCCCGCGCAGGCGCCGGCGGCGGCCCGGCTGCCGCCGGCCCACGAGCGCCTGCTCTTCGATAACCGGCAGCAGAATCTCGGTGCGCCTGCGCTGGAACCGGAGAACGTCGGCCCGGCGTACTTCAACCGCGATCTCACGACCGCAGTCGGCGGCCGGCTGTGGCAGATCCGGTTCGAGGCGCCGCGCAATGCGGTGATCGACACGGTCGACGCGACGCTGCCGTGGTTCATCCTCATCGGGGGGCTGTTCACCACGACGCTGCTCACCGGCTTCCTGTATTCGCTCTCGTCCTCGGAGCGGCGCGCAGTGGCGCTCGCGAACGACATGACGAAGGACCTGCGCGAGAACCGCACGCTGTTGAACGAGGCGCAAAAGCTCGCGCACGTCGGCTGCTGCCAGTACGATCCGCGCGACGGCAGCATGATCTGGTCGGAGGAGCTGCACCGCATCTTCGGCGTCCCGGACAGCTTCGCGCCGTCGTTGAAAGCCATGATCGAGCTGGTACATCCGCAGGAGCAGGACACGGTGCGCGCCGCAATCGATACCGCATCCTCGGTCGGCGGTCCGTTTACGTTCGAGTGCCGCATCGTGCGACCCGACGGCACGACCCGGCACGTGCGCAGCCTCGGCGAAGTGATCAGCGATGCCGGGGGCCTGCCACAGCGCATGCTGTGGTCGGTGCTGGACATCACCGAGCACAGGGAAACCGAGCACGCGCTTCGCAGCTCGGCCGATCAGCTCACGGCGCTGTCGCGCAGGCTGGTCGAGATACAGGAAACCGAGCGGCGGAGCCTCTCGCGCGAGCTGCACGACCGCGTCGGTCAGAACCTCACGGCGCTCAGCATCAACCTCGACATCCTCGCGACCTCGCTCGCGCGGGACGAGCACACCGAGCAACGCGCGCGCATCCAGGATTCGGCCTCGCTGCTGGAGTCCACGGTGGATTCGATCGAGAACGTGATGGCGGAGCTGCGCCCGCCCATGCTCGACGACTATGGCCTGCTGCCGGCGCTGCACTGGTATGCGAAAGATTTTTCCAAGCGCACCGGCATCGAAGTGGCGGTGCACGGCGACGATCACGCCGACCGGCTCGAGCCCGGCGTCGAGATCGCGCTCTTCCGGATCGCGCAGGAGGCGCTGACGAACGTGCTCAAGCACGCCCGCGCCACGCGCGTGGACATATCGCTGAAGCAGGACGATGCCGCCTGTATCATGACCCTCACCGACGACGGTGTCGGTATCGACTCGCGCTCGCGCGGCGGCAGTCACCGGCACGGGCTCGGGATGGTCACCATGCGCGAACGCTCACAGGCGGTCGGCGGCCGGTTCAGCGCGCGCAGCCGCCGCGGCGGCGGTACCGAAATCGAGATCACGATCCCATGACGATAAAAGTCCTCATCGCAGACGACCACGGCGTGGTGGCAGAAGGTCTGCGCCACCTCATCGGCTCGCAGGCTGAGATGGAAGTGGTCGGGCTCGCGGCCGACGGCCGGGAAGCCGTCCGCGCCGCAATGGACACGCGGCCCGACATCGTGCTGATGGACCACGGCATGCCGCTGCTCAACGGCACCGAGGCCGCGCGGCTCGTGCGCGAGCGCTGCGCGGATACGCGCGTCATCATGCTCTCGATGCACTCCGACGCGGTGCACGTGTATCGCGCGCTGCAGGCCGGCGCTTCCGGGTACATCATCAAGCGCTCCGTCGCGAAAGAAGTCGTCGACGCGATCCTCGCGGTCCACCGCGGCGGCCGCTATTTGAGCCGCCAGCTCACCGACGTCGTCATCGATCACGTCGTACACCGCAGCGCGCCGGAGGACCCGCTCGAGCGATTGAGCTCGCGGGAGCGGCAGGTCCTTCAATTGCTGGCGGAAGGCCACAGCGTCGCCGAGATCGCGGGGACGCTGTCGCTGTCGCCGAAGACGGTCGAGACGTATCGGGCCCGCATGATGGAAAAGCTCGGCATTTACGAGCTCGCCGGCCTGGTGCGTTTCGCGATCCAGCAGGGCGTCACTTCACTGGAGCAATGAACCCGGCGCGGATGTCAGGTCCGCGCTGACGGAGAGTGTCTGCAATCGCCCGGCAGCGCCCGGTGCCCTGCCGTTTTAAAGTGATCCGATGAATCCCCGCGATATCGAGAACCCCGTTGCCCTCGTCGTCAACAGCCACCATGCGGTGCGGCGCGCGTTGTGCGAGCGCATCAGGTCTTCTTTCGCCAATTTCCGCTTGCGTGAAGCCGCCTCCGTGCAAGACGCGCTTTGCATACTCGAGGCGGAGCACGTCGACATCGTCGTTCTCGACGGTGAAGCGAGCGGCATCGATGCGCTGCGCGGCACGCGCGCGATCCTGGAACGCTCGCCGAAAGCATCGGTCGTGCTCATGTCTGCTGTTACCGAGCCCGCGTGCCGCTCGGCGGCAAGTCGCGCCGGCGCAATGGCTTTCGTGAGCAAGCGTGCGGTCGGCACGGAGCTCATGAAGGTGCTCGAGACGATTACGCGGCCGTCAGACGACGGTTCGTCCGGTCCTCGTCGATGAAACGCGTGAGCGCCGTCGCGTCGAGCGGCCTGCTCAGCAGATAACCCTGGATCTCGTCACAGCCGTTCTCCGCGAGGAAGCCGAGTTGGGCCCGCGTCTCCACGCCCTCGGCGATCACGCTCAGGTTGAGGTTGTGCGCGAGTGAGATGATCGCCTTCGCGATCGTCGAGTCGTGCTGGCTCGCCGGCACGTCGTCGATGAACGAGCGGTCGATCTTCAGGCGATCGATCGGAAAACGGCGCAGATAGCCCAGGCTCGAGTAGCCCGTGCCGAAGTCGTCGACCGCGAGCTGCACGTCCATCTCCTTGAGCACGGTGAGAATGCGGATCACCTTGTCCATGTTGCCCATCATCATGCTCTCGGTGATCTCGAGCTCGAGGCACTGGGGCGGCAGCTCGCTCTCCTTCAGGATGCGCTCGATCACCTGTGCCAGGTTCGCCTGGTAGAACTGGCGGGCGGAGAGGTTCACGGCGACGCGGCCGCAATGTTTGCCCTGACGCCGCAGCTCCGCGGCGAACTTGCACGCCGTCAGCAGCACCCATTCGCCGATCGGAACGATGAGCCCGCTCTCCTCCGCGAGCGGGATGAACTTGTCCGGCGCGACGCGTCCGAGCTCCGGATGCTCCCAGCGTATCAGCGCCTCGAAGCCGACCAGGTCCACGCTACGCGCGTCCGCCTGCGGCTGATAGTGCAGCACGAGCTCGTTGTTCTCGATCGCTTTTGCCAGCTTGTTCTTCAGCGCGAACTGCGCCGAGATCGAGACGTTCATCTCCTTGCTGTAGTAGCTGAACGTATTGCGGCCGCCGCTTTTCGCGTGGTACATGGCGGCGTCGGCGTTCTTCAGCAGCTCCTCGACGGAGTCGCCGTCGAGCGGGTAGACGGCGATGCCGACACTCGCCGACACCGAGATCTCCTCGCGGTCGATCTGCATCGGCATGCTGAGCCGGCTCACGATGCGCGCGGCGATGTCGGTCACGTCGTTCAGGTCCTGCACCTCCGTCGCGACGAGGACGAACTCGTCTCCGCCGAAGCGGGCGACGGTGTCCTCGGGCCGCAGGAGCGTCAGGAGCTCCGCGGCGACACGCTTGAGCAGCGCGTCGCCGGCATGATGGCCGAGACCGTCGTTCACCAGCTTGAAGTGGTCGAGATCCAGGAACATCACGGCGCATCGCAGATTGCGCCGATTCGCGCGAAAGAGCGCCTGCTGCAGACGGTCCTGAAGCAGGTGGCGGTTGGCGAGCCCCGTGAGCGCATCGTGGTTGACGTGGTGCTCGAGCTCGTCCTGGTAGCGCTTGGTCTCGGTGATGTCGTTCAGCACGCCGACGAAGTTCGTCACGTGCCCCTTGGCGTTGCGCACCGGCGCGACGTGCAGCTCGTTGTAGAAGAGCGAACCGTCCTTGCGGTAGTTGCGCAGCGTGACGCGTCCTTCCTGATGGCCGGAGAGGAGCGCGCGCAGCACTTCGAGCTCGGGCTGCTCGGTATCGGTGCCCTGCAGAAAGCGGCAGTTCGAGCCCCGCACCTCCTGCGCCGTATAGCCGGTGATGCGCTCGAATGCCGGGTTCACGTGAACGATCGAATACTGCTGGCGCCGGCCGGTGGTGATGACGATCGCGTTGACGCTCGCCTCGATCGCGCGCTCGTGCAGGCGCAGCTTCTGCTCGGCGGCGACGCGCTCGGTGACGTCGCGAAAGTAGATCGCGAGGCCGTCCGGCTGCGGGTAGGCGGTCACTTCGTACCAGATGCCGTAGCGCAGCGAGTATTCGAGGTAATGGACCTCGCGGTTCTCCGCCATCGCCTGATGCAGCTTGCGATAACCTACGGTGCGCGTGCCTTCAGGGAAGAGCTCCCAGCAGACGCGTCCGAGCAGCCGTCCCGAGCGCATGCGGAAGACTTGCTCGGCCTTCGCGTTGAGGTAGGTGAAGCGCCAGTCGCGGTCGACCGCGACGAAAGCATCGCTGATGCTTTCGAGGATCTGGCCGGGATCGAAGCTGCTCGCGGCCACGGGCTGGGTGTCTTTAGCGCGCTTTGAAATGCCGCCTTTATCGTTCTGTGCCATGCGCTGGCCCGGCCAAAATGTGGGCGGAGTTTGGTTCAGGGTACGCATAAAGTCAAGGCCGCAAGGCTCTGAATTTTAGGGTTTCTTGTTCCTCCGAAGGAGAGTCGAAATGAGCTCGCGGTCAGGGCGTCTGATTCTTATCTGGGCGCTCGTGCTCGCCACCGCGTGGCTCGGCGAGCGGCTCTATCGCAACTACATCTGGACGCCTGAAGGGCCGCCGGTGGTGGTCCCGGCCGGCAAGTTGAGCGACTGGGAAAAAGGCAACATCGATCTCTTTCGGGCCGCGTCGCCTTCGGTGGCATCGATCACGACCGAGCAGATGCGCATCAACCCGTTCTTCGGCGCGACCGTCGCCCAGGGCGCGGGCTCGGGATTTCTGTGGGACGCCGGCGGCCACGTCGTCACGAATTTCCATGTGATCGAAGGCGCGAGCACGGTGTACGTGCAGTTGGGGACGGCCGATCCGATCCGCGCGCGAGTCATCGGCGGCGCGCGCCAGTACGACATTGCCGTGGTGCGTCTCACCGACGTGCCGGCCGGGCTGCGCCCGCTGCCGATCGGCAGCTCGAAATCGCTCTTCGTCGGACAGAGCGTGTATGCGATCGGCAATCCGTTCGGCCTTCAGCGCACGCTGACGACCGGCATCGTCAGCGCCGTCGAGCGCAGGCTCCCCACCGCGCAGGGGCGGGAAGTACGCGGCGTGATTCAGACCGATGCGGCGATCAATCCCGGCAACTCGGGCGGACCGCTGCTCGACAGCAGCGGCCGGCTGATCGGCGTCAACACGGCGATCCTGTCGGAGTCCGGCACGTCGGCCGGGATCGGCTTTGCCATTCCCGTCGATTTGGTGAGCCGCGTCGTGCCGGAGATCATCAAGCACGGACGCGCGCCGCGCCCGGGACTCGGCATCATCGCCGCCGACGAGCGGATCGCGCAGCAGTTGGGGGTGAGCGGCGTCGTCGTGCTCGGCGTCGGCCGCGGCTCGCCGGCCGAGCGCGCCGGCTTGAAGCCGTTCCGTCCGGACAGCACGGAGCCGGG